>ERZ772997.458-NODE-458-length-12348-cov-4.42089_pt1 | contig 12348 bp, 10 predicted proteins | sample MGYA00511127_ERZ772997 | MGnify/ENA primary metagenome ERZ772997 (study PRJEB29015, sample SAMEA2738070) | human oral metagenome | biome: human oral; feature: human-associated habitat; material: saliva | place: China | collected 2215 ... | reverse complement strand
CCGTGACGCCTTACCGGGCAGCCTTGTCGCGGCGCTTCTGTTCACGCTTCTGCTCGCGGCGAGCCGCCCGCACACGCAGCGCACCGGGCGCCTTCACCGGCAGCAGCAGGAGCAGGCCCGCCACCACAACGATTAGAATACCGAGCACACCCCAAATCTGCGCGCCCATGATGCTCACGCACAGACCGAACAGCATCGGCGCCAGGAAGCTCGTGGCACGACCGGTGGTCGAGTACAGGCCGAACAGCTCACCCTCAGTGCCGGGATCAGCCAGGCGAGCCAGGAAGGTGCGTGACGCCGACTGCGCCGGGCCCACGAACAGGCACAGCAGCAGGGCGCATACCCAGAACACGCCCGGCTGAGGGAAGAACAGCAGCGGGGTAGCCGCCAAAATAATGCCGACCAGCGAGATGACAATAATCGCCTTCGGGCCCAGGTAGTCATCCAGGTAGCCGCCCAGGATCGCGCCAGCCGCGGCGACAGCGCTACCGGCAATACCGAACAGAATCACCTCGGAGGTGCTGAAACCGAACGTGCCCGCCGCGAGAATACCGCCGAACGTGAAAATACCGGACAGACCATCACGGAACACCGCCGAAGCAATCAGGAACCACAGGGTCTGCGGGGACGTCATCTTCAGCCGCTTAATGGTGCGCCACAGCGCCTTGTAGGAGGCGAGCAGACCGCCCTGACGAGCCGGGGAGAAACGCTCCAGACCCAGCTCCAGGAAACGCAGCTCGCGGGTGGGCAGCACCTCCGGCAGGAAGCGCTCGCGGGTGCGCATACGCACCAGCAGCGGCACGCAGAAGAAGAGGCACCAGGCGGCGGCGAACAGTGCGACCGCACGGATATTCAGGGCGTTCTCGGTGGTCAGGCCGAGCACCTCGGGGGTAAGCACAAAACCCCACAGCACCACAGCCAGCGCCAGGATGCCGCCAATGTAGCCGGCAGCCCATCCGGCGCCCGAAATCTTACCGATATTCTCCGGGTGGGAGATACGCGGCAGCACGGCGTTATAGTTCACGTACGCGAACTCGCTGAACACGCTTGCCGCAGAAATCAGGGTGACACCCAGCCACAGGTACTGCGGGGTGGGGCCCACGAAGAAGCACGCCGCCATCGAACCGACCAGCAGCATGGTGTTCACACCGAGCCAGAAGATGCCGCGGCCGGACTTGTCGTTACGCTGACCGGTGACCGGCGCCAGGATAGCAATCAGGAAACCGGCAATAGTCAGACCCAAAGACAGCGCCGAAGAGGTCTCTTCGGGCGTGCCGAAGTAGCTGCTGGTCAGGTACACGGTGAAGATGAAGGTCGTCATAATCGAGTCGAAGCTCGACGAACCAACATCCCACATGACCCAGGACGCGATTGAACGGCGGCTATTCGCGTGGTCAACGACCCTACGCTGAGCCTTCGTCTTAGGGCGGGGAGAAGAAATAGTCATAGTTGTGCTTTCAGGTGCCGAGGTGGCGCTTCAGCCCAGCGGCGGCATGAAACCGGCTGAAGTAAGCGGGCGTGCTGAAGAGGGAACACCAGGCGGTACGTACCGAGTGGAGATACGTACCGCCTAGCTCATAACTTTCGCGCGGAAGGCGCAAAGTCTTAGTTGAAGAAACGACGCTGCAGGCGAGCAATACCGAAGCTCACCACAGCACCCACGACGGAGGTCAGAACGGTCCAGAGGATGACCTGACGCAGGGTGTCTTCAGACTCCTGGGAAATGGTGGGAGGCTGGTTACCGGTAGCCTTGGTCCAGGCTGCGCCCAGGCCCTTACCAACCAGGGCAACTGCGCCCATGTTGATACCCGCAATAGCAAGCTTAGCGACGGGGTTCATGTGTATCTCCTTAGCTGTATACGATGCGGCGTCTTGCCCGTGAACCCCTTCGGGGTTGGGTGAGAAAAGAGCGCCACTCCCTAGCGTATAGGGTTTAAGGCGTTCGTGCCGCCTTGGAACCTCTCCGTCCCAAAATTGTACACCGTGCAATTCTGTGATGTGGGCAGAAGAGCGAAACAAAAAGCGGTAAATTGGCACGAACAGCCAGACACGCCTACAATCGAACCTGGGCTTCCACCAGCACCACAACGGTACGGACAAGGAACCCCACACGACAGGGGAGCGCCACCGAGGCGCTGAGAGTGCTAAGCAGACCCTCGAACCTGATCCGGTTAGTACCGGCGTAGGGAGTCGAATTTCTTCTCAATGCCCTCGTCCATTAAGAGGGCGAGGACATTCCCCTTCCAACGACGGAAGGACCACCAATGTCACAGAACGTAACCCCCGCCTCCCAGGCATCTACCCAGGCAGAGAAGAAGCCGAACCTGCGCTGGCGAGTCAACGAAATCGTTATCGCCGCAGTTATCGCAGTAGCCTGCGCCGTCATCTTCTGGATCTGGGACATCGCAGTCGGCCCCGCCACCAAAGCCGCACTCGTAGCAGCACCCGAATTCCGCCCCATCGTTGCCGGCGCATGGCTGCTCGGCGGCACCCTCGGTGGCCTGCTCATCCGCAAGCCCGGCGCGGCACTCTTCGGCGAAATCGTCGCAGCATTCATCTCCGTACTCTTCACCGGCGGTGCATGGAGCGGCGAAATCCTGATCGCAGGCTTCTTCCAGGGCGTCGGCGCTGAAATCGCCTTCGCCGCCTTCCGCTACCGCCGCTGGAACGCAACCGTCGCCATCTTCTCCGGCGCACTCAGCGGCCTGTTCATGGGCGTTAACGAAATCTTCATCTACTACCCCGACATGGAACCGCTCAAGGCAATCATCTACGTAGCATGCGCCGTCATCTCCGGCGCAGTCATCGCAGGCTTCCTGGCGTGGATTCTCGTGCAGAACCTCGCCAAGACCGGTGTGCTCTCCTCGCTGGCATCCGGCAAGACCAGCCGCTAACCACCAGCAACTAGTCACCACTCGGCACACTACAGCAGCCACACAAAGGCCAAGGAACCATCATGGAAGCAACACCGCGCGGGGCGCGCATCGAGCTCAACAACTTCAGCTGGCACCACCCCGGACGCCCAGAACCCGTCATCAGCGGACTCAACCTCACCATCAACCCCGGTGAAAAAGTCCTGCTGCTGGGCACCTCCGGCGCCGGCAAATCGACGCTCCTGCACGCCATCGCCGGTGTGCTCCACGATGACGACGGCGAATCCGCCGGCGGTACCATCACCATCAACGGGCAAGCACCCGCCGAAGCACGCGGCACCGCGGGCATGATGCAGCAGGACCCCGAATCCTCCATCGTCATGGCAACCGTCGGCAACGACGTCGCCTTCGGCCCCGAAAACCTGCGCGTACCCCGCGAAGAAATCTGGGGCCGCGTCACCGAAGCCCTCACCGCGGTAGGGCTCAACGATCTGCCCCTCGACCACCCCAGCAGCGCGCTGTCCGGCGGGCAGAAGCAGCGCCTCGGCCTGGCGGGCATCCTCTCGATGCACCCCGGCGCCATGATCCTCGACGAACCCACCGCCAATCTCGACCCCTCCGGCGTGCGGGAAGTACGCGACAGTATTCTTGCCGCCGCGGAGGCGACCGGCGCGACCCTGCTCGTCGTAGAACACCGCGTGAGCATCTGGGCGCCGCACATGGACCGCATTATCGTGCTCGGTACAGGCGGCACCATCACCCACGACGGCGCACCCGACACCGTGCTCAGCCAAGCACGCCAAGAACTCATCGACGCGGGCGTGTGGGTACCCAACTACGTGCCGCGCGCACCGCAGACCGGCGACGCTGTAACCGGTGAGGTTGCGGGCGGCGAGGCGCTACTGCGCGCCGAAAACCTCAGCATCACCCGCGCACAACCCACCCCCAAACAACGACGCGCACGCCGACGCACCATCAAACGCCTCGGCGACACCCCCGCACCCGCCCCCACCGACCTGCCCGTACTGCGCGGCGGCATCAACCTCACCCTGCACGCCGGCGAACACCTCAGCGTGCTCGGCCCCAACGGCGCCGGCAAATCAACCCTCGCGCTCACCCTCGCAGGGCTCCTCACTGCGCCCGACGGCACCCTCGCCGCCACCGACACGCTCCGCGACCACGGCGCCGGTCAGAACGGTCAGAATGGCCAGCGCGCCCACTGGGACGTACCCACCTGGACCCCCGCCCAAATGCTCAGCCGCATCGGCTACGTCTTCCAAGAACCCGAATACCAATTCATCCGCGGAACCGTACGCGAAGAACTCGAACTCGGCCCCCGCCGACTCGCCGCACTCACCCGCGAACCCCTCAACGAGGCAGAACTCACCGAACGCACCAATACGCTAGCCCACCACCTACGCCTCACCCACCTACTCGACGCCAACCCCTTCACCCTCTCCGGCGGCGAAAAACGACGACTCTCCGTAGCCTCCGCACTCGCCACCGCACCCAAAATCCTCATCCTTGACGAACCCACCTTCGGCCAAGACGCACGAACCTGGGCAGAACTCGTCGACCTCATCCGCGAACTACTCGCCAACGGCACCGCCGTCATCTCCATCACCCACGACGAAGACTACACCGCCGCACTCGGCGGCAACCACATCACCTTACCCGCCCTCACCACCCCCGGAAAGGAGAACGCATGAACACCGACTTCTTCGGCAGCATCGACCGAACCAGCTACTTCAGCAACCTCAACGCCGGCGTAAAACTCATCGTCTCCTTCACCCTCATCATCGCCGCACTCATCGTGCGCGACCCCCTCACCTCCGGCATCCTCTTCGCCCTCGAACTGCTCGGGTTTATCCTCGTCGGATTCCGACCCGTCAATGTCCTCGCCCGCTTCTGGCCCATCCTTATCGCCGTCATCACCACCGGCTGGTCCGTCGCCATGCTCAGCGCCAAAAGCGGCACCACCATCCTCGACCTCGGCTTCAACAGCATCACCACCGACTCCGCCGCCGTCGGCGCAGCCATGATGATCCGCTCCCTCGCCATGGTCCTACCCACCCTCGCGTTCGTGCTCACCACCGACCCGACCGACCTGGGCGACTCCCTCGCACAAACCTTCAAGCTACCCTCCCGGTTCGTGCTCGCAACCGTCGCCGCCCTACGCTTGGTCGGTATTCTCTTCGCCGAATGGAACGCCCTTGGCCAGGCACGACGCGCCCGTGGACTCGGTGCAGGCCAGTCCCTCATTGGACGCGCCCAGACCTTCGGCGGTCAGAGCTTCGCCCTGCTCGTGCAGGCTATCCGCCGCGGCTCCCGCCTGGCTATCACCATGGAGGCGCGCGGCTTCGGTGCGGGTGAACGCACCTGGGCTCGTGTACCCTCCTATTCGCCGCGTGACGTGCACGTGAGCATTGCAGCCGCCGTCATTATCGCTGTTGCGTACGGTGTATCTATTGCGGCGGGTACGATCCAGTTCCTCTGGGGCTAGTTCGTTCCCTTTCTGGTTCCGTTTGGGAGGCGGTATTCGCCCTCGTTCCTACAGGGAGGCGGGGTGCCGCATGTTTCCTCCGCGCCTAGCTCTACTTGGGGCATGAGTAGGGAGGTGCCCGCACTCTTCCTTCGCTCCTACAGGGGCACCCGCCCTCGCTTCGCTTCGGGCACCCTGATGTCGCTTCAGGAAGATACAGGCACCTCCTGTCCTTGACCTCAGACAGCACAAAGGGACGGTATTATCCTCGCTCGGATAATGCCGTCCCTTCTCGTATGCGTTTAGCTCTGCTGTGCCAGGTAGTTCAGCAGCGTAGCGGTCAGCTCCGGGTCATGCGCCAGCGCCGTACCGTTCAGGTGAGTCACCGGCGCAATCAGACGCACCGACGACGCCAACCACACGCCGTCCGACTCGAACAAATCCTGCGGGTAAAGCGGGCCGAAACCCAGCTCCCAACCAGCCTGGCGTGCCGCCTCAAACACCGCACCCTGCGTGGTACCGGGAAGGATGCCGTGGCTCGGCTCGGGCGTGTACAGCACCTTCTTGCCGTCCTCAATCTTGGCAACCAGCACCGAAGAGGTGGCACCCTCCAGCACGCGACGCTCATCGGTAATGAAGATAGCGTCGTCCGCACCGCGCTCCTGCACGTACCGCAGGACCGCCATGTTCACCGCGTAGGAGAGGGTCTTCGCGCCCGCCAGTAGCCACGGGTAGGCGCTGTTATCCATCGGCTCGTGGCCGCGCGGCAGCAGCATCGCCTTCACGCCCTCGGTGCGGCGCTTCACGATGGACGCGGGTACCGGTGACGCCATAATCAGCGTGTATGGGCCCGGCTGCATGGAAGTCACCGCCTGGGTGGGGCCGCGCGAAATAATAATCTTCACGATGTGCTCTTCACCCAGCGCCGTCTCGGCACCGGCGGTCGCCTCACGCATGAGGCGCTCCACCGCCGAACGCAGAATCTCAGGTTCCGGGTCGGGCAAATCCAGCATGCGCGCCGACGACTCGAGGCGGGACAAGTGCATGCCGAGCTTACGCACGCGACGGTTGACGGACAGCATGGTCTCGAAGACGCCGTCGCCGCGGGTGAAACCCTGATCATCAACGCTGATGAGGGGCACGGACGGGTCAACGAAGATGCCCTGCGGGTTCTGCTCGTTCAGAAGAATTACGGTACTAGACATAGTTTTATTGTACGTTCGCATCCCTAACCGGCGAGGGAAGATACGCAAAAGGGACGGTGTTATCCACGCTCCTACAGGGGCACCCGTCCTCGCTTCGCTTCGGACACCCTGATGTCGCTTACGGATAACACCGCCCCTCCTGGGCATGCGTACAGATATGTACTTGTGAACGGCTAGTGGCCCGCCGCCGGAGCTTTGTGGCTCTCGCCGTCCGCCGAGTAGTCCGAATCCTTACGCGGCGTCGTCCACAGCACTAGCGCCGTCAGGACCGCGAAACCCAGAATGGAGAAGCCCATCGGCAGGTACTCATGCTCACCAGCAATCGACACCAGCGGCGCCGCCAACGCACCCAGCAGAGCCTGAACCGTGCCCATCACCGCCGAAGCACTACCCGCCATGTGGCGCGCCTCGTTCAACGCCAACGCCGAAGCATTACCAAAAATCAGACCGCACGAGCTGGTCAGCAGGAACAGCAGAATCAGCGTCGGCACCAGCGAAATACCGACCAGGAAGCTGACCGTCAGCAGCGCAGAAACCACGAGCAGACTAATCACACCGACGTTCACGATGCGGCGCTGCGCCACACGACCCACCAGCTTCGTCGCAATCGCACTGAACAGCACAATGCCAATCGAGTTCACACCGAATACAATCGTGAACTCAGTCTCGGACAAGCCCAGAATCTTCTGCAACACAAACGTCGAACCGGAAATGTACGAGAACAGCGCACCAAACGCGAAGCACATCGTCAGCATGAAACCCAGGTAGCGGCGAATCTTGAAGACCTTCGGCAGCTCCGAGTACACGCTCAAGGTGGTGCCCTGGTAACGTTCCTCCACCGGCAGGGTCTCCTTAATCACAAAGATCACGCCGAGCATCATGACCGCGGTAACCACGCCAAGCACATGGAAAATATCGCGCCAGCTACCCCACGACAGCACCCAGCCACCAAACAGCGGCGCAAGCACCGGCGCGAAACCGTTAATCATCATCATGACGCCCATGAGCTTAGCGGTCGCCAGACCCTCAGTCGTATCAGCCACCATGGAACGCGCCAGTACCGCACCAATCGAACCGGTGAAACCCATCAAGAAACGTGCAAAAATCAGCAGCTCAATATTCGGCGCGAAACCACACGCCACGGTCGCAATGAAACAGATGACCGCACCGATCAGTAGCGGCTTGCGGCGGCCCGTCTTATCCGACAGCGGACCCACGACCAGCTGGCCGAGCGCCATACCGACCATGAACGCGCTCAACGTCAGCGATGCGTTCGTGCTGGTGGTGTTCAGATTCTCAGCGACTGCGGGCAGCGCCGCCAGGTACATGTCCGTAGCCAGCGGTGCGATAGCGGTCAGCAGCGCCAAAACAACAATGAAAAGGGGCGATAGCCCAAAAGAGGTCTTAACCGACTTCGAAGACATTAGCCTTAGTTTTTCTTTCTGCGTGATGCGCGTGCAACGGCGCCTGCGGCTCTACACAACGTGGATGCGGCGGTACCGCCTCCGGGGGATGAGCTTGCGCAGGCTGGAAGCACAACTTTTCCACGGTAGCAGAATCGGGTGTGGCTTCGTAAGTTAAATGTTTGATATTTTTTTGAGCTGGGAGAGACAGGATTGCAGAGGGTACGCAGAAGGGACGGCGTTATCCACGCTCCTACAGGGGCACCCGTCCTCGCTTCGCTTCGGACACCCTGATGTCGCTTACGGATAACACTGCCCCTTGAGCGGTTTGTGCCTGCCGCTCAGCCCCAGTGCTGAAGAAATATTTGAGAAATATTCTTGAGAAGCATTGCTCGGGGCGACCGCATAACTTACGTTGGTCATACCACGCGGTACGACCGGAGGGAGCACCTCAGATGCGCAACCACTATTACAAATATTTGCTATGCGTCCTACTACTCGTAGCTTGCGTCTTGCTCGTAACCCTTGCTGTGCTTTCTCATAACAACCCGGGTAACGGCAAAGACGGCACTGCCTCCACTCACGCGCCGGACAACAGCTCAACCTACTGGGATAAAGACCGCATGGAATCCGCCAGCCCGGCTCCCATGCCTCAATAAAACAGGGTCTGAATAAAACAGCCTCTGAATAGCCGTAGGGCCCAGTGCTTCGAGATACACCAAGCATTGGGCCCTACTGTCTTGTAGGCGGTCGCTACTGCGCCGCGCTGTCGTAGATGAAGTCCACGGTCGCGTAGTCCTCCGGGATTTCGGCGAGCAGCGCCTCCTCCTGTGCCGCCCAGCGCTCCCAGTGCGGGCGGAACGTGTCACCGTCACGAGCCATGGCGCGTTCGTAACGCACCTCGTCCGGGGCGGTGGCGAGAATACGCACCTCGCAGGCGCCAGCAATCGCGCCGACACCCTCACAGATGATGACCTGCGTAGCCGCCGGGTCGACGGTGCGCACCTCACCGGGGGCGCCCGCCTCCCAATCCCACGGGGTGTAGGTCCCGGCAATACCCTCGGTCAGCTGCACGGAGAGCGCGTCCCACGCCTCCACGCCGTCGAAGAGGCCGTCCCAGCCGGGGTAGAAGTCGTCCAGGTGCAGCACGTGTACGCTGTGCCCGGCGGCGGTGAGCTCCTGCTCAAGCTGCGCGGCGAGGCTGGTTTTGCCGGTGCCGCTACGGCCGTCAATGCCGATAATCAGCGGGATCTGCGCGAAGTCGGCAAGGAACTGCGCGCGGAACTCGGTGAATTCGGCGGTGTCCATGTCGAAGTCGTTGCCGATGCCGTGCTCCAGACGCAGCATGTCTTTGCAGAGCTCCAGGATTTCGGTGGTGCCGGTGACGCGGCGGTTCTGGTTCAGGGGAATACGCTGACTCACTGCGCGTCGCCTTCCTGCTTGAGGTGGTTGATGAGGCCGCGTGCGGCGGCGTCAATGAGGTCGGTGGTGTACACGAAGTCGCGTTCGCTACCGTACCAGGGGTCGTAGATGCCGAGCTGGTCCAGGTGGGTGGTGGTGACCTTCGGGTCGAAGCTGCGCATCATGCGGATCTTGGCCCTGTCGGCCTCGTTGCGGGCGAGGGCTTTGAGGCGCAGGTAGTGGGGTGCGTCCATGGCGAGGATGAGGTCGTTGCGGTCGAAGTCCTCGACGGTGAAGACGCTGGCGCGGTGCGCGGACGGGTCGATACCGCGGGTGGCGAGCTGCGCGGCGGCGCGCGGGTCGATGCGGTTGCCTTCTTCTTCGTTGCTGATGCCGCTGGAGGTGACGGTGACGGGCACGCCGGCTTCTTGGGCGTGCTGGCGGATGAGGTATTCGCCGACGGGGGAGCGGCAGATGTTGCCGGTGCAGACAGTCATGATTCGGTACATGGTTCTAGTGTATCGGTGGGGTAGAGGGAGGTTGAGCGCGGCGGGTGATTGGAGTGGCTTTGCGGGCGGGCGGATGACGGGCGGATGCGCTCGCCGCCGGGAGCTGTCGCTACCTGCCCCGGGCGCGAAAAGGCCCCGCCGACGAGGGGCCGGCGGGGCTAAACATTCAAAAGATTAAGATAGCTATTTTATTTTCTTAAAAGTTTCAAAGGAATCATTAAATGTTGAAGCTGGTTCACTGATATATTTATATTTCTTCTGCTCTTCATCCCAAGAATTTGGAGAATCCGGGTTGAATATTCGAGCACCTAGGGGTAGATATCGAATTTCGCTCTTGACTTTTTTGTTGGGTTTGTCTTTCACTGTATAAAAAATTACACCCAAAGGATTCATCATTGGAGCAAATGGGAGATTTGAGTCCCATGCGTAATATATAGAATCTCGAAATAGTGCATCTGTAAAGTCTGTCTTACGTGTTTTGGGGAATATTGTTTCTCCTAAATATACATTTTCTTTAAATATTGCCCTGGTGAATACCGTAAAAATATCAAACCTCGTATTTATGAAATTTAGATTTCCCTCAAAAACTGCGGCCATAAAGGATGAGGAGGTGTGGAATTTTGCCCCCCAAAATGTTGTAGTACCTCCGTTAAACTTAGCATTACTAAATGATGTATCAGAAAATGGATAAAGGTCCCTATTCTCGCTGAATTCAGCGCCCACAAAATAAGCATCCTTAAAGGTCGAACCCGAAAACAATGCTCCTATTTTGAAATGACACCTAGAAAATTCAATCTCTGATTCGGCATGCATACGTCTAAAGTCTGCCTTTGACTCGAAAATTGCCCCATTAAATTTAGATATTTCTTTAAATCTTACACCTTTGAAATTGATGGTTTCCGAGAAATCTTGACGTGTGAATCGGGCATTGGAAAAATTTGTTTCTTCGTTAAATATTGACCCTGAAACGTTAAATTTATTTGCAAATACTGTTTCTTTGGAAATCACAGGATGAGAAAAGAAGCTTCCAGAGAGGTCGAATGGGTAGAAGAAAATAGCCTTCGAAAAATCGTAGGTAAATTTTGACCAAGGGCCTTCTAGTGGAATTTTTTCATTCTCTTCATCCATTGTGTAACCGTTATTTAGTCTGAGTTTAATTTCGTGCAGAATTGCTTGGCGAGTATCTTTCTCTTCATAAAATTCCAATTTATGCTTTGTGAAATTTTCTCTACCGTATTCTTCTATTTCTTCTTCGGTGGGATTATCTTTATCGAGAATATAATGTGAATTTGCAAGATTAAAAGGTGAACGAATGTAGGCGCAAAGGTTATTGATAATGACCTGCCCTTCCTGGCGTCGGTCATTCTCTTCTTTGACGCTCTTATCTGTGAGCCATTCATCGACAAGGCCTGCAAGGGTGTAGATACCACCAAGTCGAACGGCTGCATTTTCGTTAGCCAGCTGCTCTATAGCTGTGGTGTAGCGGCTACGGCGCTCTGCATACACCTGACGGGTATGGTCGTTCTCGTTTTTCTCTTTTTCTTGGTTGTTCTTTCGATGACTCTCGCCGAGGGTGATAACGCCTAGAACGCCACCGGTGGTGTAGAGGATGAGCTGGCGGAGAACTCGGCCGTCATCTGTCGGGCCGAAACCTGAGTTAAGTGCGATGGGAAGGAAAAAAGCTAAGGCTCCGCCGAATACAGCGATTGCCCCAATCCAGCTGTAGAACAGGGGTACTTTCTTTTTTAGTCTAGAGAAATGTGCGACGCTCAAGAAAATGACCATCAATACTGTGCACATAACAAGCAGGCACCAGGCGCCCATTGGTTCTAAATGCATATGTCTAGTTCTCCTATCTTCTCTGAGAGGAATGGTCACCTTCCAGCATAGGGCAAAGCTGCTGGGCTTGGGCGGTTGCTGGTCAAAAGCAAGACCCCGCCAGTGCTGGATGTGCGGGCGGGGTCTGTGGGCGCTTCCCCGACGGTAGGGGAGAGCTCGCTAGGTTTTACTGCGCAGGCTCACTGATGCGGGTGTACTCCTGCTTCTCCTCGTCCCAGGAATCCGGGTCGTACAGCACCGCACCGAGCGGGAGAATGAACGTTCTATTAAGAAGTTCCGCCGTGCCGTAGCTGAAACCGTGGGCGCTCTCCGGGCGCGCCTCGAACAGGTAATCCTGCGGATCCGCCTGCGCCGAGAACCGTGCCCTCTGCAGCCGCCTATCCAAAGCCTCAAAGGACGGCTTAACATACATGAAGCTAGTCTGCCTGAAATCCGCCTTCTGACTGAACGTCGCATCCGCGAAGTAGGCGCCCTCAAAGTTCGTCCCGTTGAAGCTCACCGCCCGCGCGAACGTCGCCTTGTAGAAGCCGACACACGCCGTGAATGTCGCCTTACTAAAGTCGGCATCATGCGCGAATGCCGCGTTACTGAAGTTCGCGTGCTGCGGGAAGTCCATCTCGTAGTGAATCCTCGGAA
>ERZ772997.457-NODE-457-length-12364-cov-4.27273_pt1 | contig 12364 bp, 9 predicted proteins | sample MGYA00511127_ERZ772997 | MGnify/ENA primary metagenome ERZ772997 (study PRJEB29015, sample SAMEA2738070) | human oral metagenome | biome: human oral; feature: human-associated habitat; material: saliva | place: China | collected 2215 ... | reverse complement strand
CTGCTGAACCGCCGGAGCAATACGCGGAGTATCCACACCCAAAATCAGGCACCAGTTAGGCACAGGAGTCTGCGAGCGCTCGCAAGCCGCCGCAATACACTCCAACCCGGCATGAATCGCCGCGGCAGGACCCGAAAACGGCGGATCCTCACGAGTACGCAACACCTCGGGCGGCAACGGCAAGCTCTCAGGACCCACCACCACGCGCGGGGATGCGGCGGCCACCGCCTCCAGAGCACAATCCAACAGGGTACTCGTGCCATCAGACAGGGACGCCTTCGGCACGTGGTTCAGGCGGCGAGAAGCGCCTCCGGCAACAACGACCGCGGCGCACGAAAAATCACCCTCAGCGGGAAGCGCAGAACCGGGCATCTTATCCGCCCGCATTATCCACCCGCAAAGGGAGGCAGAACGTCCACACGGTCGGCATCCTGCAGGGGAGCTTCCGCATCCGAACGGGCACCGTTGACCAGGAACGAGCACTGCTCCATGACCTGCGCAAGAGTCAGACCCGACGGGGTCGTACCCTCCAGGCTCTGACCCAGATGCTCAACGAGCGCGCCAAGAGTTGCAGACGACAGCTGCGCCAGGGGCACCGACAGCTGCGCGGTACCCGCCGCAGAACGCGCGGCAGCGAAAAAATGAACCTGCATAATGCTCCTCAAACCTTGATCAAACTCTGAGTGGGGGTAGCCGAAAATCACGGGTGCAAGAGCCAGTAAAAAGCCTTATCCGTGCATCTTCGGCTGAGAACAGTGGCTTCCTTAGCCACCAATAGCGCTCATCGAGCGGCTCGCCTTAGCGAACTCCTCAATATCGAAGTCAGCGTCTTCCTTACCGTGGGCGCGCGGCTTGAACCACATGCCCTCACGCCAACGCAGAGCCAGCTGCTTATCGTCAGCGTCAGAACGCAGAAGCTGCATCAAATCAGTCTCGGTGTCGGAGAACAGGCAGGAGCGAATCTTGCCGTCCGCCGTCAGGCGGGTGCGGGTGCACGCACCGCAGAACGACTCCGTGACCGAGGCGATAATACCCACACGGCCCAGCGACTCGGTGCCGTCAGTCGGGAAGCCAGCCTCATCCAGGGCAGTACCGAGCGGGTACACCTCCCACAGCTGGGCGGGGGAGTCGCCACGCGCCTCCGCCACCGAACCCAGAACGTACTCAGCCGACAGTTTCTCGCGAATCTCAGCGGCAGTAATCGTGCCCTCGCGGGTCCAGCGGTTATCGGCATCCAGCGGCATCTGCTCAATGAAACGCAGCTGATATCCGCCCGCCAACGCCCAACGCAGAAGCTCCGGCGCCTGATCATCATTCAGGCCCGGCATCAGCACAGCATTAATCTTGATGGGCCACAGGCCAGCCTCCGCAGCACCGTCAATGCCCTTGAGTACGGCGTCGAGCTTGTCACGGCGGGTCAGTTCGGCAAAGGTTTCACGGCAAATCGTATCCAGAGAAACATTGATGCGGGTCAGACCAGCCTCCGCCAGCGCGGCGGCACGCTTCTCCAAACCAATACCGTTCGTCGTAATAGCAAGCGGAACATCCGGATGCGCCTGATGGATGCGGGAAATAATATCCACCAAATCGGCGCGCACCAGCGGCTCGCCACCGGTAAAGCGGATCTCCTCAACGCCCAGCTCAGTAATCGCAATGTCGGCAAGGCGCGCAATCTCCTCGGCGGAGAGCAGATTCTCCTTCGGGAGCCACTGCAAACCATCCGCCGGCATGCAATAAATGCAACGAAGATTACATTTATCGGTCAGAGAGATACGAAGATCAGTCGCCACGCGACCCCAACGGTCCAAGAGCGGACCGCTATTCGTAATATTCGGGAGCTTACGCTGGGCCTTTACGCCACTCTCAGATTTTTTGGGCGTCACAAAAGCAGCCCCGTTATCCTCCGCAGAAGATAAGGTGCTTAACGTTGGGCCCGCAATGAGCTCAGAAGAGGCCGAATTCGCCGTGTACGCCATGTAAAACCTATGTGGAAAATTTGCATATTTCAGGTGACAATATGATTATTCCATGTTCAGGCGCCCCGTACATAGTGTGTGCAGGGTAAGTTACAACTGCGCCACCGCAGACCACAGTGGCAAAACAACACCACGTGTACAAGCTAGGGACGTACACGAAACGTCATATAAAGCCCGCACATGGACGCACCTCACCTCCAATAGCAGTACGAACCAACCAAGGAAATACCTCATGAAGAGCCCCCTCGCAGCCCTCAGTGCGCTCGCTGCAGCAACCCTCGCCCTCACCGGGTGCGGCGCCACCCAGAGCTCCTCTTCTTCCACCGCCTCTGCAACGAGCAGCCAGGCTGCTTCCGGCAAGATCGAAGTCTTCGCCGCTGCCTCCCTGAACAACGCCGGCGCAGACCTCGAAAAGGCATATGAAGCCGCCAACCCCGGCGTAGACATCACCTTCGTCTACGAAGGCTCCGCAAAGCTCGTCAACCAGATTGAGCAGGGCGCAACCCCCGACCTGCTCATCACCGCAGACACCAAGAACATGGACAAAGCAAAGAAGCTCGACCAGTTCTCCAACTCCGAAACCAACGTTCTGGTCACCAATAAGCTCGTGCTCGTCACCGCCGAAGGCAACCCCGGCAAAATCAACAGCCTCGACGACCTCAAGACCACCGACGGCGTCGTCGCAGTCTGCAAGGAAGACGTCCCCTGCGGCACCCTCGCCCACCAGGAACTGAAGAAGCACGATATTACCCTCAAGAACGCAACCACCGAAAGCAAGGTCACCGACGTGGCCACCAAGGTCACCACCGGTAATGCCGATGCGGGCTTCATCTACACCACCGACCTCGCCGCAGCCAAGAAGAAGGGCGTCAACCTCGGCTCCGTCGAACTGACCGACGTGGAACGCAACGAATACCCCGCAGCGCTCAGCAAGACCGGCTCCTCCTCCGAAACCGCGAAGAAGTTCAACGAATGGCTGAAGAACTCCGACGAGGCGAAGAAGATTCTCACCGAGTACGGCTTCAGCACCGCCCAGTAATTCAACACACTAGGGAACAACCCGCGTCTCACCACCCATGACAGACACTACCGCTACCCGCCGCAACGCCGGAACCTCACGCACACCCGGAGGCAGGCTCTTCGCCTCCGTGCCCGTGCTCTTCCTGGTTCCGGCGTCGCTGGGTATTTTCCTCGTTGCCGGACCGCTCCTCGGGCTCTTCCTCAACATCCCCTGGAGCCAGCTCGGTAGCATCTTCACCCCGCAGGTGCTCGGGGCGGCAAACCTCTCCCTCAGCACTGCCGCCGCCTCCACCCTCGTCTGCGGTATTCTCGGCGCGCCCCTGGCGCTTGTGCTCTCCAAAGTGCTCAACCGCTCGCGGTTGCACCGGTTCGGGTCAGTTCTTTACGCCATCATCTACACCCCGGTGATTCTCTCCCCGGTGGTTTCCGGCCTCGGGCTGCTTTTCTTCTGGGGCCGCAAAGGCATGATTGGCGCATACCTCTACCAGGTAGGGATCTCCATCCCCTTCACCCCCAACGCGGTGATTATTGCCCAGGTATTCGTTGCTCTACCCTTCTTCGTTGCCACCGCGGTCACCACCCTGCAGGCTATTCCCCGCGAATACGAAGAAATTGCCCTCGTCGAAGGCGCTAAACCCGCAGAAATCACCTTCAAAGTGCTGCTACCCCTCGCCGCGCCCGGCCTGGCTACCGCCTTCCTGCTTTCCTTCGCCCGCGCCCTCGGCGAATACGGAGCAACCGTCACCTTCGCCGGCAACGTGCAAGGCAAAACCCAAACCATCCCCCTCGCCATCGATCTAGCCATCAACAGTAGCGACATCCCCAGCGCCCTCGGAAGCGCCCTGATTCTCATCAGCCTCTACCTAGGAATCTTTGGGGTCCTCGGTCTGATTCGCACCCTGAAAAAACTACGCGAAAGCACCCGATAAACCACCCCGTCACTTGCCCCGCACGCCACCCGGTACACACCGGTCATTAGGCAAAACTGCATTTACCAGTACACAAACACACGCCTACACTAGTCATAACTGCCGCCGCACGATTGGAATCGCCATGATTTCCCCCGAATTCAACGGAACCCCCAGCACCGAGGAATACCGCGCCTACCTGGCGCTACTGCTACGCGAAGTCTTCATCGGCACCGCAGAAACGGTTCCCCTCTACCAAGCGGCAGGACGCATCCTCGCCCAAGACGTCACCGCACGCATGGACGTACCCAGCTTCGACAACTCCCAAATGGACGGCTACGCCCTCACCGCCGAAGCCGCAGAACGCGAAGACCGCATCTTCACCGTCGGACGCGAAATCCCCGCCGGCCGCCCCCTCCAGCGTTCCCGCTCTTCCGACGACCTGACCTACCCCATCATGACCGGTGCGCCCATGCCCAAGGGCTACGACGCCGTCATCCCCGTCGAACAGTCCGAACGCATCGAATACCCCGACCTGCCCGAATCCTTCGGCCGCCCCAGCGAAAAGGTTAAACTCGCCCCCGGCAAGCCCGGACAGTTCGTGCGCCGCCGCGGTGAAGACGTCGTCACCGGCCAGATTCTTGCACGCGCCGGCGAACGCATCACCCCCGCCCTGCTTGGTGCGCTCGCCTCTCAGGGCTATGCGCGCCTGACCGTTGCGGCCGGTCCCCGCGTGCTCGTGTGCACCGGCGGTGACGAGATCCTCTCCGGCGTTGAAGAAGACGGAAGCGCCACCACTCAGGAGCTCGGTCAAGGCCAAATTTTTGACGCCAACGGCCCCATGCTCACCGCCATGCTCCGCGAAGACGGGGCGGAGGTGCGCCGCATCGCTATTGGTGACGACCCGATCGAGCTACTGCACCGCCTTGCAATAGAGTACGAGAGCTTCAAACCGGACATCATCATCACTTCGGGCGGTATTAGCCACGGCAAATACGAGGTGGTCCGTAACGCCATCGCCAAGGCACACGAAGCCGATATTCTGGTGCTAATCTCCTGGTTTGGCCACGTCAGCCAGCAGCCCGGCGGCCCCCAGGGCGTGAACCTGCTCGACTTCAAGGGCCACCGCGTGCCCATGATTTCCTTCCCCGGAAACCCGGTGAGCACGCTCATCTCGTACGCGCTGATTCTGCGCCCCTACCTGCGTGCCGGCGGCCCCTACGGTGTGCCCTACGCGGTCGCCTCCGAACAGGCAACCCTGAATAACGCACCCCGAGGCGTGCTCGTCACCGAAACCCCGCTCACCGCACCTGCGACCAAGCGCCAATTCCTGCGCGGCACCCTCGCCATGGTCGAGGTGGAACCCGGAACCTACCGTGTGGAGCTCTACCCGGACGTCCTCTCAGGCTCACACCTGCTGCACCGCGCCGCCCAGGCGGATGTGCTCATTGAGCTGGCGCCCGGAACCACCTACACCGGGGGAGAAGCAGTGCCCTACCACCGCATTCGCCTCACCGATCACTAAGCGAAACGCCCCCGCATTGTTCCTTGCATGAACGACAAGGAATAATTGAGACTCACACTAGTAACGATTCGCGGCAGAAGAATGCCGCGCAGAAGCCAGGAGAAACGATGACCTCTACCTCGCAGCCCAACCAGGAACTGACCCACGTGCGCGCCGACGGCTCGGCACACATGGTGGACGTTACGGAGAAGTCGGTCACTACCCGCACCGCCCTGGCTGAGGCAACCGTGCGCACCCGCGAAGACGTTATCGCCATGATTTTTGACGCTGACCTGCCCAAGGGGGATGCGCTTCCAGTCGCACGTGTTGCCGGCATTATGGGCGCTAAGCGCACCCCGGAAATCATTCCCCTCTGCCACCCGCTGCCGCTGGGCAAGATCACGGTGGATTTTGAGCGCGGCACCGACTTCGTACGTATTGAGGCGTCCGTAAAGACCCGCGGCGTCACCGGCGTAGAGATGGAGGCGCTCACCGCTGTCTCCTCGGCGGCGCTGACTGTTTTCGACATGATTAAGGCAGTCGATAAGTACGCCGTCATCACCGATATCCGTGTTCTGGAGAAGAGCGGCGGCAAGTCTGGCGACTGGTCCGTCCGCGAGGACTCCTAAGCTGCGGCGGCACCCCCGTCACCTGATAGATACAGAAAAGGAAAGCCAATGAGTAGCGAAGACTACACCATGCCGGAGAACCTGACCGGTCTGGTCATTGTCGCCTCCACCCGCGCAGCCCGCGGCGTGTACGAGGATAAGTCCGGCCCCATCGCCGTGGAGTGGTTGCGCTCGCGCGGCTTCGATACCCCGGATGCCGTGGTCATTGAAGACCGCGATATTGTCGAGTACTTCAACACCCTGGTGGCCGAGGGCAAGAAGAACGGTAACTTGCCGACGTTCATCTTGACCAGCGGCGGTACCGGTCTGAACTCTGACGACCAGACCGTGGAGGCGGTTCGCCCCCACCTGGATAAGGAAGTTCCGGGCATTATGCATGCCTTCTGGATGAACGGTCTGAAGAGCGTTTCCTCGGCGGTGCTTTCACGCGGCGTGGCGGGTGTCATTGACCGTACCTTCGTGATGACCCTGCCCGGTTCGCGCGGTGGCGTGAAGGACGGCGTAGCAACTCTTGACCCGCTGGTTGAGCACATTTGCCGCCAGATGGAGGACTACCATGACCACTAAGCCGCAGAAGGAAGAGTCCCTGGATCATTCGGGTGCGCACGGTGCTGAGCCGAGCGGCTCGACCGTGGTGTTCACCGATATTACGGAGGCTCCCCTGGAACCGCTATACGCGGCGGCTAAGGCCGAGGTCATGACTGATGCCATGGGCGCCCTGGTTATTTTTGACGGCATTGTGCGCAACCATGATCACGGTAGCGCGGTGCGCGGGCTGTCCTATAGCGCGCATCCGCAGGCTCGTGAGTATATTGCGGAGGTTGCCGCCGAGGTTGCCGCCGAGCTGGACGGCGTGCGTCTGTGGGCTGTGCACCGTGTGGGTCCGATTGCTATTGGCGAGTCGGCTCTGACCGTGATGGCTGCTGCTGCTCATCGTGGCCGCGCCTTTGATGCCTGTGAGCTGGTAGCTGACCGGGTGAAGGCTCGTGTGCCGATTTGGAAGGAGCAGGAACTGCTCGATGGAAGCATCGAGTGGGTTGGCGTGGACACTTCACCCTGCTAGCCTTCTAAATATTCTGATATCTCTATATAAGCCTGTCAGGGGGATTTCTCTCGGGCAGGCTTATTCTCCTTGAGGCTTGGATTCCTGAAATCGCAAGCTACCTCTACTACTTGACGCGAGGAACCCCCTATGTCTTCTCATACCTCTCGTAGCGCGAGCGAGCTCTCTGCTGCTGAGCGTGCGTTCTATTCTCGTCAGCTGATCCTGCCCGAAATGGGGTACGAGGCTCAGCTGGCGCTCAAGGGCGCACGCGTAGTGGTGTTGGGTGCCGGTGGCTTGGGTGCACCCGCGCTGCTGTACCTGGCGGGTGCCGGTGTCGGTCAGATTGTGGTGGTTGATGATGACTTCGTGGATGCTTCGAATCTGCACCGCCAGGTGATCCATACGCACGCCAGGGTGGGTAATTCTAAGGCTGAGTCTGCCGCAGAGTCTTTGCGCTCGCTGAATCCTTTGATTGAGGTGTTGCCGGTGCGTGAGCGTCTGACGGAGGCTAATGTTGATGAGCTTTTGTCTGGTGCTGATGTGGTGCTGGATGGTAGCGATAATTTTGAGTCTCGTTATGTGGTGTCGGCGGCGGCTGCGCGTGCTGGGATTCCGCATGTGTGGGCTGCGATTCTTGGCTTTGATGCGCAGTTGAGCGTGTTTTGGGCGGGGCACGGTCCGGTGTATGAGGATTTGTACCCTCAGGCTCCTGCGGCTGGCAGCGTGCCGTCGTGTAGTACCGCCGGTGTGGTGGGTGCTATGGCTGGCGTGGTGGGTGCCGCGATGGCTATGGAAGCCGTTAAGTTGCTGACCGGGGTGGGGGAGCCGCTGATGGGTGAGGTTGGCCTATATTCGGCGTTAAGCGGGAGGTGGGAATATATACCTCTTGTAGCTAGCGTGCAAGCTCAGCCTAAGAAAAACGCTGATTTGCCGGCTAAAAAGAGTCATAACCCCAAAAATAATGTAACAATTCGTAATATTTCTCAGGATTTTACAAGCACTTCTGCCGACTCGAAACCTCGCTCGATAAGCGCTCAGGACCTTAAAAAGGTGTCATTGGGTGAAAATATTGCCCTTTTGGACGTTCGTGAGCAGGTGGAATTCAATGCTTTCGCCATTGAGAGCGCTATTAATCTGCCCCTCACTGAACTGCTTGAGGCGGCACGAAATGGCTCTCTCAAGGCCCTGATTGAGCGTAAAATCCCCGCAAATGCCCAGAAAATCGTTATTTACTGCACTGGATACACTCGGACGGTCGAGGCTGCTCGTGAAATAGCCCCCCTGGAGGAGCGTTCTGTGTACATGCTTGAGGGTGGAATTTCTGCCTGGCTTACGGTCTGAAACACCCTTATTTAGCATGAATTAGGCAAGGTTTTTATCTCGTATTTTCCATGCCAAATTTCAGATATATTGGGCAGTATGGAACAAGCATCACAGATTAAGGGCCCGGATGGCCCCCTTACCGATCAGCTGATCAAGTTCGGTAAGTTCTTCTCCCGCTGGGATGAGACTGAAGACGGCCGCGCCGTCTTCCGTGAAGGCGGCCGCGAAGGTGACGCCTTCTACCGCGACCGTTGGAGCCACGATAAGGAAGTTCGCTCTACCCACGGCGTGAACTGCACCGGCTCCTGCTCCTGGAAGGTGTACGTCAAGGACGGCATTATCACCTGGGAAGCACAGGAAACCGACTACCCCTCGGTTGGTCCCGACCGCCCCGAGTACGAGCCCCGTGGTTGCCCCCGCGGTGCAGCATTCTCGTGGTACACCTACTCTCCCACTCGCGTTAAGTACCCCTACGTTCGCGGTCTCCTGCTGGAGATGTACCGCGAAGCGAAGGCAATCCACAACGATCCCGTGGACGCCTTCCACTCCATCGTGTCCGACCCCGCTAAGCGTGCACGCTACGTGAACGCACGCGGTAAGGGCGGTCTGGTGCGCTCGACCTGGGCTGAGGCTCTCGAGCTGATGGCTGCTGCTCACGTGCACACCATCAAGTACTACGGTCCCGACCGTAACACCGGCTTCACCCCGATTCCGGCAATGTCTATGGTGTCCTTCAGCGCGGGTGTTCGCTACATCCAGCTGATGGGCGGCGTGATGACCAGCTTCTACGACTGGTACGCTGACCTCCCCGTGGCTTCCCCGCAGGTCTTCGGCGACCAGACCGACGTGCCCGAGTCCGGCGACTGGTGGGACGCTGCATACCTCATCATGTGGGGCGCAAACGTTCCGCTGACCCGTACCCCGGACGCTCACTGGGTCTCCGAGGTTCGCTACCGCGGTACCAAGGTTGTCACCGTGAGCCCGGACTACGCCGACAACACCAAGTTCGCTGACGAGTGGCTGCCCGCACAGGCAGGTACCGACGCGGCACTGGCTATGGCAATGGGTCACGTCATCCTCAAGGAGAACTATGTCGACCAGCGTGTCGAGTTCTTCGAGGACTTCTCCCTGACCTACACCGACCTTCCCTTCCTGGTCACCCTGGAAACCCGTGAAGACGGTGTGAAGGTCCCCTCCAAGTTCCTGACTGCGGCTAAGCTCGCTGGTGAGGCTGAGCAGGCTAACGCTGATTTCAAGCCCGTTCTGATGGACCGCGAGACCGGTGAGGTCTTCGTGCCCAACGGCACCATGGGCCACCGTTACGCTCAGGAAGACCAGGGCAAGTGGAACCTGGACCTGCAGGGTCGTAAGCCGATTCTGTCGATCCGCGACCTGCCCCAGGGCCAGTCTGCAGCTGTTGAGATTAAGATGCCGACCTTCGATAACCCGAAGGGTCACGGCGACGTCATTACCCGCGGTGTGCCCGTAGCCTACGTTGAAGGCCACGAGGTCACCACTGTCTTCGACATCATGCTGGCACAGTACGGTGTGGGCCGTGAGGGTCTGCCCGGTACCTGGGCTAAGGACTACGAGGACTGGAACGTTCAGAACACCCCGGCATGGCAGGAGCAGATTACTTCTGTCCCCGCCGAGGCTGTTATCCGCGTTGCCCGCGAGTTCGCTAAGAGCGCCCTGGATTCCGGCGGCCGCTCTATGGTCATCTTCGGTGCAGGTATCTGCCAGTGGTACCACGCTGACACCACCTACCGCGCTATCCTCTCCCTGCTGAACCTGACCGGTTGCCAGGGTCGTAACGGTGGCGGTTGGGCTCACTACGTGGGTCAGGAGAAGGCACGTCCGCTGACCGGTCTGACCAACATCGCGAATGCTCTGGACTGGAGCCGTCCGCCGCGTCACATGATCGGTACCGGCTTCTGGTACATGCACACTGACCAGTTCCGTCAGGATGCATACTCCACCGACTACCTGCAGTCCCCGCTGGCTAAGGGCGAGCTGCGCGATGTTCACACTGCTGACGTTGTGGCACGTTCTACCCGTATGGGCTGGATGCCGTTCTACCCGCAGTTCCCCGAGAACTCGCTGGAACTGGCTGAGAAGGCAGAGCAGGCAGTGGCACGCGGCGAGGCTTCCTCGAACGCGGACTACATTGCACAGCGCCTGAACTCCGGTGACCTGGAGTTCTCCGTTGAGGACGTCGACAACCCCGTCAACTGGCCTCGTACCCTGACCCTGTGGCGTTCGAACCTGTTCGGTTCCTCCGCTAAGGGTGAGAGCTACTTCCTGAAGCACCTGGTCGGTAGCATGGACAACGTCCAGGGCTCCGATTCGGAGAAGCTGCCGAACGAAGTGAAGTGGGTTGATGAGGCACCTCAGGGCAAGCTGGATCTGCTGGTCACCTCGGACTTCCGTATGACCTCCACGACCCTGCTGTCTGACATCGTTCTGCCGACTGCAACCTGGTACGAGAAGCACGATATCTCCTCGACCGATATGCACCCGTTCCTGCACGCGTTCTCCCCGGCAATTGACCCGCCGTGGGAGGCAAAGACCGACCACGAGACCTTCAAGGCACTGGCGTACGAGTTCACTCGCCTGGCTAAGAAGCACCTCGGCGTTCGTAAGGACATCGTTTCGGTCCCGCTGCTGCACGACACCCCCGGCCAGATTGCTCAGCCCGGCGGTCACGCACCCGACTGGAAGAACACCCCCGGTATGGTGGGTGTGCCCGGCAAGAACATGCCGAACTTCGTCACCGTCGAGCGTGACTACGGCGCACTGTACGACATGTACACCACCATTGGCCCGCTGTTCGACAAGCTCGGTGCTACCACCAAGTTCATCACCTATGACCTGAAGGACGAAGTCGCGAAGATGGCTAAGGAATTCGGTGTGATGGACTCCGGTAAGGGCGCAGGTCGTCCGGCACTGGACACCGATGTGAAGATCGCCGAATCCATCATGATGATTTCGGGTACCTCTAACGGTGAGGTTGCTATCAAGGGCTTCAAGGAGCTCGAGAAGCAGACCGGTCTGCACCTGATGGACCTGGCAGAAGGTAACGAGGAACGTCGTATCACCTTCCCCATGACCCAGGCCGCACCGCAGCCCGTGATGACCTCCCCCGAGTGGTCCGGTTCGGAGACCGGCGGTCGCCGTTACGCTCCGTTCACCGTCAACATCGAGAAGAAGAAGCCGTTCCACACCCTGACCGGCCGTATGCACTTCTTCCTCGACCACGACTGGATGCACGAAATGGGCGAGGCTCTGCCGATTTACCGTCCGCCGCTGGACATGACCGGCCTGTACAACGAGCCCGAGCTCGGTACTACCGATGGTGTTTCGGTTGCTGTTCGCTACCTGACCCCGCACAACAAGTGGGCAATTCACTCGCAGTACTTCGACAACCACTACATGCTTAGCATGTTCCGTGGTGGTCCGACTGCGTGGATGAGCCCGCAGGATGCTGAGAAGATTGGCGTCAAGGATGGCGAGTGGATTGAGTGTGTGAACACCAACGGTGTCTTCGTGGGCCGTGCGGTTGTTTCGCACCGTATGCCCGAGGGCGTCTGCTTCGTTTACCACGCTCAGGAGCGTATGGTTAGCCCGAAGTCTGAAGTCACCGGTAAGCGCGGTGGTATTCACAACTCGGTGACCCGTATTCTTCTGAAGCCCACCCACATGATTGGTGGCTACGCTCACCAGGCGTTTGCCTTTAACTATCTTGGACCGACCGGTAACCAGCGAGACATCGTCTCGTACATCCGTCGCCGTAAGTCCCAGGAGGTAACTTTCTAATGCGCGTTATGGCACAAGTTGCGATGGTGATGGCGCTCGATAAGTGCATCGGCTGCCACACCTGCTCCGTGACCTGTAAGCAGGCATGGACGAACCGAGCCGGTACCGAGTACGTCTGGTTCAACAACGTTGAGACTCGTCCC
>ERZ772997.453-NODE-453-length-12438-cov-3.45982_pt1 | contig 12438 bp, 10 predicted proteins | sample MGYA00511127_ERZ772997 | MGnify/ENA primary metagenome ERZ772997 (study PRJEB29015, sample SAMEA2738070) | human oral metagenome | biome: human oral; feature: human-associated habitat; material: saliva | place: China | collected 2215 ... | reverse complement strand
ATTAGAAAAAATAAATGTAGATTAACAAGAACTCAAACAGAAAAGCTTAATACTTTATTGGAAGCTTTTGCAAAAGAAAATATTGATAACTTGGAGGAAATAAATAATGGCTAAGAAAGAAATAATGACGGATCTTTGGGTATATGACATGCTTAAAGAAATTGGCGTGCAAAATGATTTTTCTGCTCAGGGAAGTAATATAAGAGAAATAGATGAAGCATTGGCAACTGCATCCAAGAAAGGTACAGGGAATGTAGGTTTTCCAGAATATGTTGGTGTAATAAATGATTTTCTTGTTGTAATAGAAGATAAGGCAAGTTTGAATAAGCATCTCAAAAGAGATGAGAATGATTTGATTTCTGAAGATGTTAAGTCTGTTACAGATTATGCTGTTAATGGGGCTTTATTCTACGGAAAACATTTAGCAAAACACACAACCTATAAAAAGATAATCGCGATCGGTGTAAGTGGTAATGAGAAAAACCATAGAATTTCACCTTTGTTTGTTGATGAAAGAGGTGGATATAAGGAACTTGATGATGTTGAAACTTTTATATCTTTCAGTGCTGAGAATATCAATGAGTATTACGAAAGAGAAATATTAGAAGTCAAAACTAATGATGAATTAAAGACAGAAGAATTGTTGAAAGTTGCTCGTTCGCTTCATGAAGATTTAAGAAATTACGGAAATTTAGAAGATAAAAATAAGCCGCTGATTGTTTCTGGGATTTTACTTGCATTATCAGAAATTGAACATAAAAACTTTGATATCTCTGATTTGATTGGAGATAAAATAAGAACGGATGGTTCAAAAATATATAAGGCAATAGAAGATAACTTAAAAAGAGCAAATGTTAGTCCTGAAGTTAAAAGAGACAAGCTTCTTAACCAATTCAATATCATAAAAGATAACAACAAAATTAATGAAAAAAATTCTAATCTTGGGAAAACACCACTTAGATATTTTACAGAGGTTCTATATAACAGCATCTTCACAAATATAAAATATAGTTCATCTACAGAAGATTATATAGGAAGATTTTATGGCGAATTTATGTCTTATTCTGGAGGAGATGGACAGAGTTTAGGTATTATTTTAACACCGAGACATATTACAGATTTGTTCTGTGAATTACTTGATATACAACCAACAGATAAGGTTTTAGACCCGTGTTGTGGCACTGCTGGTTTTCTTATTGCTGCAATGAATCAGATGCTGTCAAAGACACAAGATGAAGCTGAACAGATAGAAATTAGAAAAAATAGACTGTTTGGTATTGAACTTCAAGACTATATGTTTACGATAGCGACAACAAATATGATTTTGCGTGGTGATGGAAAGAGCAATTTGGAAAACCAAGATTTTTTAGCACAAAATCCAAGTAAGATACAACTTAAAGGCTGTACAGTAGGAATGATGAATCCACCGTATTCTCAAGGTTCTAAACAAAACCCTGAATTATATGAGATAAACTTTGTAAATCATTTATTAGAAAGTTTAGTAGAAGGAGCTAAAGTTGCTGTGATTGTACCACAATCGACTTTCACAGGGAAAACTAAGGATGAGCAAAACCTTAAGACTAAAATACTAAAAAAACATACGCTTGAGGGAGTTATCACGCTTAATAAGAATACTTTTTATGGAGTAGGTACAAATCCTTGCATTGGTATTTTTACTGCCGGAATTCCTCATTCTAAAACGAAAAAGGCAAAATTTATCAACTTTGAAAATGACGGATTTATTGTTAGTAAACATATAGGGCTGATAGATGATGGAAGTGCAAAGGACAAAAAGCAACATCTTCTTGATGTATGGAATGATGAGATAGAAGCACCAACAAAATTTTGCGTAGAAACAACCGTAGAAGATACCGATGAATGGCTACATTCTTTCTATTATTTTAATGATGAAATTCCTAGTGATGAGGATTTTGAAAAAACTATAGCCGACTATTTAACTTTTGAGGTAAATATGATTACGCACGGTAGAGGATACTTATTTGGTCTAGGTACAGAATACAATCAAGAGGAAGAGGAAATCCTAAAAGTAGCAGAGGATGGTGAAAACTATGTATAAGTATCATCGGAGTGATGTAGAATGGAGTGAGTTTGCGATTAAAGAGATTTTTAAAACATTTATAGGAACAAATGGAATACAGACTCCTACAGGAAGTTATATTAAAAAGAGCAAGTTCAAAAAATCAGATATTCCAAGGATAACGGTAAAAGAAACAAATAATGGAATTGACAATTTTGTATTTTCTACTGACAAAAATTTCAGAGCATATAAAAATTTTATAAGTGTTTCATTTTTAGGTGGTGCATTTTATCATCCGTACGAAGCATCGATTGATATGAAAGTACACGCTTTAATACCTTTGGATAGAGAACTTAATAGATATACTGCTGATTTTCTTATATCCACAATTAAAAACAATATAATTCATTCATCATATGGTAATCAGTTGTCTAGCACTGACTTACCAAGAACTAAAATAATGCTTCCTATTGATAAACAAGGTAATCCTAACTGGCACTTTATGGAAGAATATATCAAGGAAAGAGAAAGCAAGCAAAGGAACGACTTAATAGAGTACTACCAGAGTCGATTGCTTGATTTGGTTATTTGTCCTGAAGTGTTAATAGATGTTGAATGGAGAGAGTTCTTTTTTTCTGATATATTTGAGGACGCACAGAGAGGTAAGCGGTTGACTAAAGCAAATCAGTTAGATGGCTATGTGCCTTATGTTTCATCAACTGCATTAAATAATGGCGTTGACAATTTTATTGGAAATAAAAGAAAGGTAAGAAAATCAGGAAATAATATAACATTAGCAAATAGCGGTAGTGTTGGTGCGTGTTTTTATCAAGATTATGAGTATATAGCTAGTGATCATGTAACCTCATTGACATTAAAAAATGGGAATAAAAATGTTTATTTATTTATATCCGCTATTGTAAAAAGATTAGAAGAAAAGTATTCTTTTAATAGAGAGATAAATGATACAAGAATAAAAAGAGAAAAACTGATTTTGCCTATAGATAAAGAAGGAAATCCTAACTGGACATACATGGAAAACTTTATAAAAAATATTGAGCAAAAACAGATAAAAAATGTCCTAAAATACCTTGACGAATATATATAATGTATAACCATTTTGATAAGGTCGAGTGGAAAGAGTTTTTCTTGGACGAGATTTGCAATATTAACTCTGGTGTTAGCCTTACAAAGGCAAACATGAATGAAGGTAAGATGACATTTGTAGGAGCAACAGATTCTAATAACGGAATTACTAACTTTGTAAGTAATACTAATAAATCCCTAGATAAAAATGTACTTGGAGTAAATTATAATGAAAGTGTAGTGGAAAATTTCTATCATCCATATGAGTGTATTTTTTCTGATGATGTTAAACGCATTTCTTTCAAGGTTGATGAGGGACAAAATAAATATTGCTATTTATTTCTAAAGCAGATGATACTGAAGCAGAAAGAAAAATATCGTTATGCTTATAAATTTAATGGAGATAGAATGGCAAGACAAAAGATTATGATGCCGGTGGATGAAAATGATAAGATTAAATATGGGTCAATCGAAAAATATATGAGAGCTAAAGAAATGAATATGATAATTAAATTTTTTGGAAAGGATTAGTTAAAAGATATTTATTGTGTGAACTTTTGAGCATTTAGGAGGATATAATTATGAATGATATTATAAAAGTATTTGATATTGGTACAGATGTTAGCGAAAATTTGATTGATGAAAAACAAAGGAAAAACATTGTAAATTTGTTTGATGAATTAGGTAAAGAAACTCATCTGATTACAAATTGCTATTTAAATGAAAGTGCAGAGGGATATAGAGAAAGTCCAATATATTATTTTAATGAGTGCAATGAAAAAGATTGTTTTAATTATAAAGAGATTGCTGAAGACTTGTTACAAGCTGAATGTAAAACTGATAACACTCGAAATAGTACAATACGGGAAGGGTTGTTATTCATAAAAGCAAATTCGAAGACTATTATAATGATGAAACTTGAAAAGTTGACAGTTATTGATAAGGCAACCTATGAAATTAAGAGCGAGTTGGGCAAAGAAAAAGATTACTTTAAGGTTTGCACATTTAAAGGTGACTATTCTGATATAAAGATAATTGATAAAAACAAAACCGCAGCTAAATATTGGTATCAAAAGTTTTTGAGATTAACGAGAAAAAGGACTGCAGAAGATAATACGAATGATGTTATAGATTTGATAGCACAAGATAAATTCTATAAGGAAGATATATGTAAAAGAGAAAATTATAAAGAAATCAAGAGATTTACGGAATACTATTTATTTGATAATAAGAAGTTCGATAAATCGGATTTGTTTAACGAACTTAATAGTAGTGGCTTAATAGAATTACAAAAGGAAGATGATTTATTCTCTTCAAATTCAGAAGGGATTGACTCTGATTTCGAAATATCCGAAAATGAGATAAACAAAAAATATCAAAAGAAAATAAAAACTTCTGATGAAATTACTATTACTACTAAAAATTATTTAGAAAGTATTAGGGATAGTCAGCTTACCTTTGACGAGAGAAATAAAAAAATAACTATTTTCATTGATGAGAAGTATTTAGATGAAGTTAAGGAGCAACTAAAAAATGAGTAGAAAGTGGAAGGGCATCTCCTTAAAAATTGATGATGCAAATTCTTGTTTTGTTGAACGGTTAAAAAAAGAAGGCATTAGTTTGCGTGAAAATGATGATGAAATTACATTGGAAAATCAGAAGAATTATTTTATATATGAAAATGAATTTATAGAACAGTCTAAAAACTTAATATCAATGATTAATAAATACACACAGAAAGAATATAGTGATAAAAGTAAGGTGTATTTTAGTGAGGGAAATGAATTTAAAAGTATTCAATCTATTTTTGACGATTTAAATAAGTATTTAGAGGTAGCTAAAAATAATGTAATAGATGGAGATATTAGAGAGTTCAACATATCAATAAATGTTCTAAACAATATATTGGATGATTCTCGAAAACCAAGTCTTTTTTTAGATATTTTAATTATGTTCGCTCTTGGTAATAGAGTAAGTTATGATGCGGAAAATGTTGAAGTAGAATTTAATTTAGATGAAGTGCGTTATATAGTAGATATTGATATTACGAATTCTAATCCTATAAATTTATATCCAATTTATGATTGGATATTTAATGATGAAGAATATAAAGATTCATATACTGTTAAACTAAATATTGCTAGGCAAGTAATAATTAGAAAAAGAAGTATTACAGATATTTTGGGTATACTTACGGATAGTAAATTAGCCTACAAAAGGATAATTTCCAAGAAAACAGATGATTATTTTAGTCAATTAAATCAACTGAAAGAAGATTTTTTAGTATTATCAAAAAATGAGAATAGCGCTTTGAGAACGCTTAATATTGCTTTTTTTGCTTGGTTAGGATATTTAGGGATTGAGCTATTTAAAATTATAGTTAATTATAATAAGTCAGATATTCTCACATATCTATTTTGTTCAACAGGAGCCAAGAAGGGGATAGTAATAATGGGATTCATAGTAGCATTATTTTTCGTTTTTCTGGCATATGTTTTAGAGATTAAATCATTAGAGAAAACGTATAATGTTATTAAAAAGATTTACAAGGATAAAATATTATTTGAAAATGAGGTTAAAGAGGATGGGAAATTTGAAAGTACCATTAGTAAGCCCGAAATCGGTAAGCTACAAAAGATAGTATTTACAGTAATATTAGTGCTTTTATTTTTTAGATTTTTTAGAACTTTTCCATGGTAAGCTTAACTGGAACTGGGACGGATAAAAAAATCTAAAAACGAGCTTAAATTAGACAAATTTCCCAGCACACAACAAAGGAAACGCCTTTATTTTTAATGGTTTTGGATATAGTGAATAGTAGAAAAAGAAGAGTTTGAGCAATATGGCTACACGGCGAAGCCGAGCTTTGCGAAAGCTGAGCCATAGGTAGCCACTTCGCAAGGATTAGTAGACGAAAGCGAATGCGGTAGCACGAAGGTTGAGTCACAGAGCTACTGCGAGATGTGATGAACTAGGGCAGAATAGCTCTCTAAATGGTATCCTTGAAGAGGAGAGTTTAATTTAATATAATTATCTACGAAACCTTCCATCGTTTTGGTGGGAGGCTTTTATGGAAATAGAGGGTGACAAGTTAGAATTAGTCGATATGATTAGAGTGATAAAAGAAGGTGATTGTAGTGAATACGCTTGAAGAATTGATTTATTATTGCAAAGAAGAAAAACCAGCTGGAGCATTACTGCTCACTGGTGAGTGGGGTTGTGGTAAAACATATTTGATAGATACAAAGTTAAAAGATGAACTTAATGAAAGTCACGTATTTCTGAAAATTAGCTTGTTTGGAGTAAGTTCTATTGAAGATATAAAGAAGGAAATAAAGCACAAATGGTTATTTGCTTATTTTAATGCTGAAGAGCAAGGAGAGAAAGCGAAGAAATATCTTTGTGCGGTGAAAACACTTTTGGAGAAAATGATTAAATGCATTTCTGAGCCTATAAAAACTGTTGCAGAGAGAGCACTCTCATTAAATGTTTTTGATTTTATTAACGTTGAAAGTAAAATGGGAAATAAAAAAGTTGTACTTATTTTTGATGATTTTGAACGCGCAAATATATCTACAAGTGATTTGTTAGGATGTATCAATGATTATAGCGAAAATCAGGGGATTTCAACAATTATTGTAGCAAATGAGGATAAGATAAAATCGGATGATAACAACATCAGATACTCAGAGATGAAAGAAAAAATAATTCAAAGAACCGTGTTTCACAAACCAGAATGTGCTTTCATTGTCAATAATATAATTCAGGATATGGTATGTAGAACGAAATCATACAAAGAATTTCTAGAAGAATACGTTGAAGATATTACAACAATCTTCTTAGGTACAATGTCGGATGGAACAGCATTAGATAGTTTGGTGGAAAAATGTGAACGGAGAAATTCTCAAAGGGAGATAGACGAAGAGAATAAGAAAGTTGATAATATTCGGAAAAGAAGACCACATAACATAAGAAGCTTAAAATGTGCCTTACAAGATTTTAATAGAATTTTTAATCTACTTGAAAATGAAGAAATCCCTGAAAAACAAAAATGGCTATTCTCGTATATTGCAGCCGTCATTTCTGTGCGGGCTGGATTGATTAATAACAGCGAACGATATGGATTTGATGAACATACAATAAAGATTCTATATCCAGGTTATTATCACAGTGAGAATATGACATCTGGTATTATGGAGTGGATTTTTAATGGAGACTGGAATAAGGAAAGAATTTTATCTGAACTGGATTATATCAAGTCAAGGGATACTGCTATTAAGCCAGAAGATAAAGTTAGAACCAATCAAATATTTGATCTAGAAGAAGATGATGTAAGCGTTGGGTATCCAATAATGCTAAATAAGGCATATTCTGGACACTTAGAACTAAATGATTATGTGAATATCTTGTGTAATAGAAGTTGGGCAAGGCGTTATAAAATAGTGATTCCGGAAGTAGATTGGAATAATATGCGAAAGGGTGTGCAAACGAAAATAGACAGTTTGTTACAATCTCAAAAAGAACCAGAACACTATTATACAGCAATAGGGGAGAATGATAGAGGTGACTTTTCAAAGGATGAATGGTCGGTATATGAAATGATAAAATTTTACAGGGATGGAGACTTACAAATCCTGGCAAACAATAGGAAATTGTACATTAGTTTAATGAAAGAAGGCTTAGCTAAGAATCTTATTAAGATTAAAAATAAACGATTGAATTATTTTGATGATGAAATGGCTGATATTAGCTTAATAGTGTTCAAAGATTTATCTAATTCAGAGAAGAGATGCTTTATTGAAGACTTCAGAGAAATATGGAAGTCGAATATGAGTTATGGAGACTATGACTACGGACAATCTAATAAAGCTATGGAAAAATTTAAACAAGGATTGGACGACTACTTGAAAGAGTGTGAAAAAAAAGTTTTGACAATAGCACGTTGTCATACAAAAAATCTTATAAGTGTGATTGATGAATTGATAAAGAAATAGTGATAAGGAACATCAGACTAAAAATATAACTGAATAATAATCAGATAATCGTACTTTTTTTACAGAAATACATGAATTAGTTTTTTTAAGAAGATATGTATCATTATATTGAAGTAGCCACGGAGAAATAATGGATTAACAAACTTCAGTCTATCTAAGTCTTCAGATAGCATAAAAACAAAGCACATAACTTTAAGATTATACATCTTTTAGCTATGTGCTTTTTCTGTGTTTATTTTATGTACAGTGGAATCTTAGCGGCTATATCTTTTAAATAGAACTTTGCATTGCTTTCTTCAAAGGGCAAATAAAATTATCCATTTCAAGCTTTCGCCATTTAAAAATAACAATAAAAATGCTATAATTTACATAAAATATCTTCATATCTGTGCATCTAGAATAAGTACATTCGATTAAATGATTATTTACAGATAATTACAAAACATTATGATTTTAGATCTTTAATGTGGATAACAGGATTGTGAAGTTCATGAAAGTTATAAATAGATGAACAGATAAGTTTTGATCAAGTTGATATAACAAGGGTGGTTTTAGAATATGCTTTTGGATGCTATTTTCATTCAAAAAGAAGGAAATAATGATATTGATTTATTTAAGCAGAGTTTTGCGAACGTGATTTCATTTGAGGGAAAAATTTTGTGTTTGAATGAGTTGAGGTTTAATTATAGCATCCAGAGATCAGAAGGACAAAAAGGGATTAGGCTAAAGATTGCAACAATAGAAGGTAGGAGTACAAAAAAAGAGGCTGATAATATAGTTGCTCTGAAAAATGCAATGACAAAAGGTAAGCATAGAAGTAACTACCACATTGTATTTATTTTTGATGGTGCATCAGAATACTATTGCAGCAAATTAACCAGAGTTATGTCCATATTTGAAAGAAAGTTAAGGCAATTTATATACCTTAATGTTCTAGATGTTTGTGGGAAAGAATGGATTAAAGAAACTTTGTCCGAAGAAATTCAAGCAAAAGTTAATTGGAATGAAAGTAATAAAAATCGGCACATTGAGATGGCTTTAGATTGCTTTGCATTTCAAGATTATATTAATTACTTGTTTACAAAGCGATCTATTCAAGAACCTGAAGAGGTAATTCAGGAAGCGAAATTGGCTTTGGAAAAAGGTGAAGTATCAAATAAAGATATTATCAATATTTTGAGTAAAGGAGAAAAATTATCCCTGTGGGAGAAATTTTTTAGAGGATTCAATATAGATTTTGATGAAGATGAAATTGATACGATTAGAAGCATCAGAAATGATATAATGCACAACAAAGAAATTTTTGATACTGAATTTGTTGAATACAAAAATCTGATACGAAACAGTATAAATAAATTGGATAAAGGAATCTCTAATATTGAGAAGAGGAAATATTTAGCACCTGCAAATATTGCGGATGCTCTGTACGCACTTAATGAGACTATGCAGAAAATGAGAGAGCTTTTTGCTGAAGCTATTTCTCCTGCATTGCGTGAAATTTCTAAGATGTATCAAAAGTTTGCAGAAACAAGTAGCTCTTTGGGATTATTTGAAAAACGAAAAGAGTTAACCTCAATGTTTCAAAGTACACACACTAAAAACAAATCTCTTGCATTAGTAAATCCTAAGTTTTTGGAATTAGATTTAAAAAAAGATATCCCTTCAATCTCAAATGAACAATTTGAATCTATCAAGCAAACTTTACTTTTACAAAATGAAAGATTTGAACATTCAACTCCATTATCAAGTGAAGATGAAATATCAGAAAATGTAGATTATTACGAGAACAGTGGAGAAGATGAGAGCAAATAAGCTTATTGACTTTCCATCTTAAGGTACAAATTATTTAATGAAACTCATTAAATCTGGGAGTGGCGAAAAAATCTAAAAATGAGATTGAATTAAATAAATTTTCCAGCACATAGCAAACAAAAAACTCTATTTTGAAAACTTTTGAATATAGTGAACGATAGAAAAAGACCAATGGAAATAGATGAAATTATAAATGAGGTGCTCAGTTGAACAAAAATAAAAAAAGTTTAATGAAAAACATAATTGTAGGTATATTAGTGTTAGGAATAATAGTTTATATTGTTGTCTGGTTGATAGGATTATTTCTAGGCTATGTAGGAGTTTTTATTAATAGATTGAGTAATATGGATGCGGTTGTTATTGTAGCATTGATAACTGGCAGTGTATCAATTTTGGGCGTTGTGATTAGTTCAATAGTATCTAAAATAGTAGAGTACCGCCAAAATACGAAGAGATATCTATATGAGAAAAAAGAAGAACCGTATTCAGAGTTTATTGAAATGGTGTACAAAATACAGGAGAAGGGGAAGGCAAAAGAGAATATTAATGATGAGGAAATGTTAGATAATATATTTAGTTTTTCTAAAAAATTAACACTATGGGGTTCAAACAAGGTAATTAGAAAGTGGCTTGCTTTTCGCAAAATAAGCCAAGAGCAGAACGATAATACTTATGCTTGAAGAGATTATTTTTGAAATTAGAAAAGACATGGGACAAAAAAAAGAGTGGATTAGAAAAAGGGGATATTTTGGCTTTCTTTGTAAATGATATTGAGGATTATCTTCCTAAAGATAAAAAGAATTAATTACATGAGTGGTACGAACTGGGACGAGTTAAAAATCTAAAAATAAACTTAAATAAAACAAACTTCCTCACACCTAACAAAGGACCTTCATTTTGAATGTTTTTGGATATATTGGATCGTAGAAAAAGATGAGCTTTAGTGACACAACAGCAACAAACATGTTTTCACAAACAAACTATTGAACCCCATCGCATCGTTTTGGCGGGAGCCTTTTGCGAAAATAGTGATTAGTAAGTCGGAATTTTATATACAAGTAGGGAATGATTTTAATGAGTGAAAATGTTATAATTGATTTGAAACAATCTTTGATTGAACTAATTGAATATCTACGCAATGAAAATATTATTGACAGTGTGAGAATAGGTGATTTAGATAGTCAGACATTTAATGATCTTGAGGTTTTATTAATGGATATACTCAAAGAAAAATACCCGAAAACAAAGCTAAAACAGACTATGAAAAGCATTCATTACGCAAATGCTTTTGAAGACTTACCTCTAAAACAAAGTGTTTTTTTACTTGATGAGATTGAACAGTACCTAAGTGTTAATAAGTTTGTTAATCACGATAAATCGGTTGAATACTTCAACAATAGCATTACAGTTGACGGATTTGAAGTAAAACCGGAAAATTTAGTTTTAGCTATGTACAGAGCTTACTTTGTTGCGAGAAGCAATTTAGTTGATATATGGACAAATTACAATTTAAGGAGGAGATTATTATGATTGCAGATGAGAGGAAACAGATTTTAGAAGACTTGGTATTCAAAGCTAGCGTTGCTGGAAATGACGACTGTCTTGACATGTCAGAAGAGGAATTTGCAGAAGAGATTGAGCAAGATGAAGAAGGGATCGTGTATAAAGAATTTTCGAAACAAAGAAAAATAGGGTTTGATAATTATGCCAATGAAATTATGGCTGAGATTCAGAAAATCTCATCATCCGAAGAGTTGCATTTCATGGCAGAAAACCATAATTATGACGACGGAACTTTTTTGCTGGAGCACATTGTAAACAATCCTAATTGTGCTATTGAAACAGCTCAAATGATTTATTGGCTTTCCGCACCTGATTATTACTACGATGAATTTGGAGGTCCTGAATACTGTGATGACGGTTGTAATGAGGCTTTTGCCAATTTGCTGGTTAAGATGAATGACAGAGCAAATGGTAAAGGTTTTGTATCAGATAGTGGAGTTAAACTTTCTGAAGAAATGGATGCGTATATAAAACAAGCTCAGCTCGATTATTCAAAAGAAGTTTATGCCAAAATTCCTGAATGTTTCAGAAAATAGAGATTGGCTCATAAAGAGAAAATTGTAAGATGGGCAATAGAGATGGACATGTCGAGTTCGAATAATATGGCTATCCGGCGAAGCCAAGCTCTGCGAAGGCTGAGCTATAGGTAGCCACTTCGCAAGGAACAGTAGACGAAAGCGAACGCAGTGGCACGAAGGTTGAGTCACTGAACTGCTGCGAGATGTGAACTAGGACAAAATCGATCTCTAAATAGCATCCTTGAAGAGGAGAGTTTAATTTAATATAATTATCTATGAAGCCTTCCATAGTTTTGGTGGGAGGCTTTTATGAAAATAGAAGGTGACAAGGTAGAATTTGTAGAGGGATAAAAAATGAAACCGTGGAGTAAACTTCAAAAACAATTATACTTATTGGTAGATCCAAATCTTGATTTTCAGATACATT
>ERZ772997.450-NODE-450-length-12449-cov-12.4138_pt1 | contig 12449 bp, 10 predicted proteins | sample MGYA00511127_ERZ772997 | MGnify/ENA primary metagenome ERZ772997 (study PRJEB29015, sample SAMEA2738070) | human oral metagenome | biome: human oral; feature: human-associated habitat; material: saliva | place: China | collected 2215 ... | reverse complement strand
TCATTAATCAGGCTTTCAGCTTTTTCTTTGGCTTCTTCAGCCAAGTGTGCTACTTTCTCTTTGGCTTCATCAGCTAAAGAAGTTGCTTTTTCTTTAGCTTCTTCAAACAATTGCGAACCTTTTGCTTTACCTTCTTCTAAAACGTCACTGGCTTTGCTTCCAATATCTGATGCTGCTTCTTTTACTTTGCCGAGGCCTTGTTGAACTACGCCTTCAGCTTCAAGTTTAGTATTGCCGGATACATCGCCAGCCACTTCTTTTACTTTACCGCTGATTTTATCTAATTCGCCGCTCATGGTTATACTCCTGGATTAATGTTGATAAGATTAGTGCTGCATTATCTTATATCAGGAGCTTCGCTTTAACTTTAAAGGCCGTCTGAAAGCCAAAACATGACAAAACAAGTTAAATCAGGTCAATCTATCTGCTTCAATATTGCTTCGGCTACTGCCTCGCCTATCATCTTGCTGCCGAACTCATTGAAATGAAGCCCATCGCACAACATCACATCAGTCAAATCCTGCTCAAACATCAGGCTGTATAAATCATTGACGGTAAAACCATATTGCCTTGCCAAGTCCTCCGCCACACGGTTATAGGCTTTCAAGTCGGCCAAATAGCGGCGAGAGGGTTTGACGATATTGTGTACGCTTTCCAAAAACGGCGTACTGCTCGCCCAAATAATTTTTGCCCCTGTCTGTTTCAAATAATCAAAAATTTGAATCAGGTTGCTGCGGTAGGTTTCTATATCGGCCACCGGCTCATTACAGCCTTGATTGTAGCGGATATCGTGCAAACCGCAGTTGATGTGAATAACATCTCCCGCAGTCGCACCCTCTGTCCATTGCCCGATATGCTCTAACACATCATGCGACGAGCGGCAGTTTTCCGATGGAGAAACAATTTCCGCCTCAGGCAAAGCGGCGCGCGTGTAAGGCTCCGAAGCAAGCCGCACTGAATCGCCGATTAAGTAAACGGTCATTTTTGTTCTCCTCCCTTTATTTGAACCAACAGCAAGGCCGTCTGAAATATCACTTATATTATTATAAGAGTACTATTTCAGACGGCTTTAACTTCAGTCAAATTCTATCGTTAAATCATAAATTAACGCTGACCGTTTTTATAAAAATCAATTAATTGCTTGGCCTGCAACATGGGCAGCCCAAAACGGTCGCTTACGGCTTTCAAATCCTTCCACTCCTGACCGGTCAGATTTTGCCCAACCCATTTGAGGTTTTCCGGATTGCTTTTGATTTTCTCAAAATACGCCTGCTTGCGTTTCCAGTTGCGCGACCACACCAGCAACATGGTAAAAATACATAAAACAATCAATACAATATTGGTAAACAACATCATGTCCATACGACATACTCCCGCTTGGGTCTCAAAATCAGAAAATATGATTAAAGGCCGTCTGAAAAAAAACAATGTTTCAGACGGCCTCAGCGTGACGCTCAACGTTGCATTTCCAGCATTAATGCCTGGCAAGCGGATTCGTTTTCCAAAGCACAAGATTCGCTCAGTTGGTTTAAACGGCTGTCGCGGTCTGGTGTATTGCCTTGCGCCATCTCTGCTTTAGTTTCTTCAAAATTGGTACAGGCATTTTCATAACCGCCTTTACAGGCTCGCTCGTAGAGCTTGACCGCTGCGGCATAATCCATGCCCAAACCGCTGGACGGATTGAGATACAGATTGCCCAAAACATTGCAGCCGCGCATATTGCCGCCATCGCAGGCTTTTTTCAGAAACGGATAAGCATGAGCAGGCGCTTCAAGATAATCGCGCATCCAAATGGCCGCAGTGACACAACTTTCCAGATTGTTCCGATTGCATTCTCGTATCAGCTTATCGTGCTGCTTCTCGCTGTAATCCCCAGCCTGCACGCTAAACCCAGTAGCAACCAATGCCAAGCCAAACAATAAACGAAGTGTTTTCATCTGATTATTCCTTCAAAAATACTTGATGACAGGCCGCCTGAAAAATAATCTTCAGACGGCCTTTATATTATCACTCAATCTTCACCCGTTTCAGGCGTAAGGCATTACTCAATACCGAAACCGAGCTTGCTGCCATTGCCGCGCCTGCGATAACAGGGTTTAGGAAGCCGAGCGCGGCGAGCGGAACACCCAATATATTGTAGAAGAAGGCGAAAAACAGGTTTTGCTTGATGTTTTTCAAGGTTGCCTGCGACACCAGCAGGGCATCGGCGAGTTGGTTGACCGAATGCTGCATCAGCGTGGCGGAAGCTGTGTGTTCAGCAACGTCCGCGCCGCCTTTCATGGCGAAGCTGACGTTGGCGGCGGCGAGCGCAGGCGCGTCGTTGATGCCGTCGCCGACCATCGCCACGGTTTTGCCGGCGGCTTTGAGTTTCTGCACTTCGGCGGCTTTGTCGCGCGGACTCATGTTGCCGAAGGCGTGTGTGATGCCCAGTTGTTTGGCGACGTATTCGACCGTGCCTTGGTTGTCGCCGCTCATGATGTAAACGTCAATGCCGTGTTTTTTCAGACGGCCTATGGCTTCGGCGGTATCGGTTTTCAATGCGTCGGCGAGTGCGAATGCGCCGATAGGTTTGCCGTTGGCAGAAACGGCGACGATGCTTGCGATGTGCCAGACGTCGTCTGAAAGGTTTTCAGGTAGCCTTAATTCGGCAAAATCAAGTTTGCCCGCTTTCACCAAGCCCACGCCTTCGACTTCGGCAGTAATGCCTGCGCCGACGACGGTTTGCGCGTTTTGTGCGTCGGGGATGTCCAAACCGCGCGCTTGGGCGGCGGAGACGATGGAGCGGGCGAGCGGGTGGGCGGCGTTTTGTTCGACGGCGGCAGCGATGCGGTACAAAGCGTCTTCGTCAAAGCCGCTGTCGGGAACGCAATAAACGGCGGCAACCTGCGGCCTGCCTTCGGTCAGCGTGCCGGTTTTGTCCAACACGACGGCATCGACGTGGGCGGCTTCTTCCATCGCCGCCGCGTCTTTAAACCAAATACCGTGTTTCACCGCCTTGCCCATGCCGACCATAATCGCGGCAGGGGTTGCCAAACCGAGTGCACACGGGCAGGCAATCACCAAAACAGCAACGGCGTGCATCAGTGCAACCGTCCAATCGCCTTTAATCAGCCAAGTAACGATAAAGGTCAAAAGCGCGATGCCCACGACGGCAGGCACGAACACCGCCGCCGCCTTGTCCGCCACGCGCGCAATCGGCGCTTTGCTGCCTTGCGCTTCGGACAGCGCGTTCATCATGTCGCCGAGCAGGGTTTGGCTGCCGAGCTGCGTGGCGCGGTACACCACGCTGCCTTCGGTCATCAGCGCGCCCGCCAACACTTTGCCGCCCTCCTTTTTCTCTTCGGGATTGGATTCGCCGGTGAGGTGGCTTTCGTCCGCCCAGCCGCTGCCGCTTTCGATAATGCCGTCGGCAGCGATGCGTTCGCCGTGGTTGGCGCGGATTAGGTCGCCGATTTGCACTTGGTCGATGGGCAGTTGTTTCCATTCTCCATCGCGTTGAACGTTGACTTGGGTCGGCGTAAGTTTCAGCAGCAGGCCCAAGCTATTGAGGCTGGATTTTTTGGTGCGGTGTTCCAAAAACTTACCCAGTGACACAAAACCAATCACCATCACGCCCGCTTCAAAATACACATGCGCCATGCCGTGCGCCGCGTGCGGGCTGAAAAACAGCATATAGACGGAATACAGGTAAATCGACACCGTGCCGATGGTAACGAGCACGTCCATATTCGCCAGCCCGCCCTTAATGCTTGCCCACGCGCTTTTATAAAACGGAATTGCCAGCCAAAGCTGCACAATGCTTGCCAGTACAAACTGCCACATCGGCGGAATCATCCAATCGTGCCGCCCGATCATCATCCCTGCCATGCCGATTAAAAACGGAATATTAATGGCTAGCAAAAGCCACAGCCGCCAGCCGATATGCGCGGCCTCCTCAGGCTGCGGCAGCGCGTCTTCCGTTTTTTCCTTCGCGCCGTAACCGGTTTTCTCGATAATTTTGGCGATGTCGGCTACGGAGGTTTTGCTGTCGTCAAACGTAACCTGTGCCTCTTCGCTGGCGAAGTTCACCCCCGCCGATTCGACAAAATCTTTTTTATTCAACACTTTTTCAATACGCGAAGCACAGGCCTGACAGGTCATGCCTTCGATTTGGAAACGGACTTTTTGTTGCATGGCAAAGCCTCCTATTGATTGTTTGGCGCGTGTTTTTTGTGTTTATGTATTATCAAACGAAAACGACATAATGGCAAAAAGTAAGTTATCAAGAGACAAAGGCCGTCTGAAACGTTTCAGACGGCCAAAGATTCTTACATATCTCTCACTTGGGGTCTAATTAATAGATATATTATGGCAACAATGGTAACCCCAATTCTTCCAAAAATTTATTATGTTTCACTGTAGCCTCTTTAATCTTTAAATCCAAATCCATCAAAATACCATGATTAGCGACCAAATCGATTTCTTCCTCAATAGGCGTATTGCTGACATAGCGGGCAATATTCAGATTGTAGCCGTTATCCTCAATTTCCTGCATAGATACACGGCGGGAGTAGCCCTGTTCTTCTTTGCGGTATTGGTAGCAGTCCACGATTTTATCAATATGTTCGCCTGTCAGGCGGTTTTGGCGTTTGCCTTTTTCAAAATAATCGGCGGCGTTGATAAACAAAACGTCGTCTTCTTTTTTACATTTTTTCAACACCAAAATGCAGACCGGAATACCTGTTGAATAAAACAAATTGGCAGGCAGTCCGATCACGGCATCAATATTGCCGTCTTTGAGCAGTTTTGTGCGGATTTTTTCTTCCGCACCGCCTCGGAACAATACGCCGTGCGGCAAAATGATTGCCATCGTGCCGCTATCGCTTAAAAAATGGAAACCGTGCAGCAAAAAGGCAAAATCTGCTGCTGATTTAGGGGCAAGCCCATAGTTTTTGAAGCGGAAATCGTTTGCCAAATCCTCCTTCGGCTCCCAGCGGTAACTGAACGGTGGATTGGCAACGACGGCGTCAAATTCCAACTTCTTTGCAGGATTCATTTCATTCAAAATATCCCAATCATTGAGCAGAGAGTCGCCGTGATGAATGGTAAATTCTGTATCCTTTACACCGTGCAGCAGCATATTCATTCGCGCCAGGTTGTAGGTGGTGATATTCTTTTCCTGTCCGTAGATTTTGCCGATATGCCCGCCTTCTTCTGCCATCTGATGACGCACATTCAGCAATAAAGATCCCGAACCGCAAGCAAAGTCCAGCACATTGTCCAGCTTTTTCTTTTTACCGCTGGCGGGGTTTTGGCTGTCAAGCGTGACAATCCGTGACAAAATCGTGGAAACCTGTTGGGGAGTATAAAACTCGCCGGCCTTCTTACCAGAGCCGGACGCAAACTGGGCAATTAAGTATTCATAGGCATCGCCCAAAGCATCGCTATCGGTAGAAAACTCATTGATGTCTTCAGCAATTTTTTTGATGACCTCACTTAATCGGTTATTTCGTTCTTCGTAATTTTTGCCAAGTTTTTCCGAATTTAAATTAATTTCGGAAAATAAGCCGCCAAACGTACTTTCAAAAGACTCGTTTTCAATATATTTAAAACCCTCTTGCAAAGTATTTAATAATTTACTGCTTTGAATACGTGCAAGCTCAACAATGCTGCTCCAAAGAAAATCGGGCTTAATCACATAATGTACTTTACGGCGCATCTGTTTTTCAAAATCTGCGACGAAGTCAGCATTTTGTTCATACCACACGGCAAGCGGTGTACGTTTGTCTTCATCGCTCAATTGCGGATAATCCCGCCCCAATTCCTTTTGTGCGGCAAGCTCGTAATTGTCGGACAGATAACGTAAAAATAGAAACGACAGCATATAGTCGCGGAAATCGTCGGCATTCATCGCCCCGCGCAGTTGATCGGCGATTGCCCATAGCGTTTTGCCGAGTTGGTTTAATTGTTCTTGGGTCATGGTTGACTCTCTTTAAATAAATTGGGTGATAAATCTTGGTGGAATGGATATGTGTCCAATAATTTTCTCAAAACCATTACAAAATTTTCTTTATTTTCAGGCAGCATCTCTTTGGGCTCAAAAACAGAATAACCGCCATGATTGAGCACTGGAATCAAACGTTCATAAAATTCAGCATCTTCTAGTTCTATACATTTTTTAAAGCCTGCCAACCCATGAAAATTTGCTGTTTTTTCCATAATATTGCGTAGAATATTGAAGTGATAAGGATATAACGGTTCATTATTATCCAACGTATCTTTCAGCATTTTCAGCATGGCTACATGATACAAACTGGCAGTATCCCCTTCTAATTTAATGAAATAGTATTTATCAGAAGTATGTTTAGAGAGTAAATATCTCGGTGCTCGTTGTAATTCATTGCACAATACGTTAAAGAATAACCCGTGATGAGTAGAGATAATAAACTGAATAGGATCTTGAAGCCTACTGTCTTTGTTATAGGATTTAAGCAATGTTGCTAAATTATGAGCAACAGAAACGGCATAATTATCATCTAACGAAGAAATCGGATCATCAATATAGACATATTTCACCCATTCATAGGCGAACCTTCTTCTTTGTCCAAGCTAAGTTGCATGATGGCAAGAAAGAAACACCAAATGAAAAGATGCTCTTCTCCTCTAGATACTTTAATATTTTCATCCGGATTGTCAGGCAGGAAAAAAGAAACCTCCCATCTTTCAATTTCTTCTTTATCAGCCTCTTTTTTATGTTTCTCTTTAGTTATCCGAAAATCAAAATCTACATATTTTTGTAATAACGGACGAATACGGTTATCCAGTTCTAACGCCCAAATGCCCGCAAAAAACTTAGATGAATCATTCAATACCAAAACTCGGTCAGTATCATTATCCAAGTCGTTATCCCAAAAGAACAAATCTTCGGTAAATGCATTAAAATACAGCGTATCACGGTTATTGTCTTGTTTCCCCAAATCTTTAAATGCCATTGATAAGCGTGTTTTCCCTGTACCATTATGGGCAAAAATCAGGTGGCATTTGCTGTTTTGTTTTCTTAGTCGTCCAGCCAAGTCGTTTAAATCAACTAGGTCTTTGAATGGATCTTCGTTTTGCTGTTTATTCTTGTTTGCCATTGTGTTTTATTGGTTCTCAATTGGTTGAACCGACCATTTTCGTGATGCTGCAAAAAATAGTCGCTGTTTCCTTATTGTATTTTAGGGAACAATTGTTGCATCAATCCCTTCTTATGGTCTTTCAGACGGCCTATCTGTTTGTTTTCTTCTCTGATCAGTTTGTCTAGTGATGACAGGCAATCGGCGATGGCTTGTTGTTCTTTTGAAGAGGGAAGACAAATGCTTATATTTTCAAAAAAGTCTTGAACTGAAACATTTAGCAAACCATGATTTCTTGCCCCTTCCTGAGCTATTTGGCTGATTTCGGGATTTTGCAATCCTGTTTCGAAATAGTGTTCAAAAAATGAGCTGTATTCTAAGTAAAGTTCTTGAAGTCTAAAACAAATATAAAGAGTGGAAACAACACCTTTATCGTATAGTTTGAGTGGTTTAATCGCTCCCCAAGGATAGCCATTAGAATAACTTTTGTTATATGCAAAATCTCCTTTGTGCAATAAGTAATATCCTGTAATATTTTTTGCAGCAACAGATTTATTAAAAAAGTCCAGTTGACTAATTAATCCGTATTGTGCAGAAATAGTTAATACATTTTGATTATTTTCTTCATTTTTTGAGGTTATTCTTTCAAATACATCACCTAATTCCAAAACCTCCCAACCTTTACAATCTTTAAATTGCGGGAATCTAAGTTTCGGATAAACTATTGCTTGCTTGCTTGCTTGCTTGCTTGCTTGCTTGCTTGCTTGCTTGCTTGCTTGCAGGTCATTGTGGCTTGGGAATAACTGCTGCATCAAGCCTTTTTTATGCTGTTTTAAGGCTGTAAGCCTTTGTTCTCTTAAATTAATCAGTTCGTCGATTGATGAAAGGCAGTCGGCGATTTTTTGTTGTTCTTTTGGATCAGGGATGGCAAAGCTTAAATTAAAAAAAGTATCTGCGCTAATATTTAGTAGCCCATCACTTCTTGCACCACTGGTAATATATTTTTGTAATTGAACACCATGAGCATTGTTATCAAAATATCCTTGATAAAATCCATGGACTTGATCTGATTTCAGTCTGAAACATAAAAAAACATTCGGAGCAGCTACTTTTTCCCATTTATCTAAATAATATATAGCTCCTTGAGGATATTTTTTTGAGTTTCCTTTGTTATAGACAAAATCTCCTTTATTTAGAATTAAATAATTTTTGTATTGTTTTCCTGAAATATTTTTCCCGAATTTTTCTTCTTGAGAAACAATACCTACACCAGCAGTAATACTTATGGGCATTAATTTCTTATCGCCTACTTTATCTAATATTCTGGTTGATACATCTTTCAATTTAAATGTATCCCACCCCAACGTCACCTGAAACTCCGGAAACCGCAGTTTGGGCGTTACTCGTTTTTTGTCGTCTTGCTTATTCATCGTTTGTTTCTATCCTGTATTTATCCGACTACCGGAAACAATTGCTGCATCAGACCTTTTTTATGCTGCTTCAAGCCTGCAATTGCCTGTTCTTCCAGTTCTATCAATTCGTCGATGGAAGACAGGCAATCGGCGATTTTTTGCTGTTCTTCAATTTTAGGCAATGCAATAGATAATGTGGAGGCTTGTTTATATGAGATAGATTTTCCATCTCGTAAACTATTATTCAGGCTATTCTGAATCTGTTGAATGAAGCTATCCTGTTTAAAATAAATTCGGAAAAAATAATTGTATATTTTTATCTTTGGATAAAGCACTACATAGGCGGGTGAAATAATTCCTTCATATTTCGAATACTCAAAACCACCTTCAAATGAACGTAAGCTGATAACGAAATCTTCCGGCAAGACTAACTTATATCCACCCAAGTTCTTTATGTCGCGAATAACAGATTTTTCCATCAATTCGTAAGGGATAACACCTTTATCTTGGGTCGCAGCTAAAACAGTTTTTCCTGGATTATTCTTTTTGCTTCTTTCAGAAAACAAATTCCCCAAAATATCTTTGTCCCACCCCAACGTCGTCTGAAACTCCGGAAACCGCAGTTTGGGGGTAACACGTTCTTGTTTATCCATGTTTGTTCTCTTTTGTCTTGTCGGGCTACCTGAAAAAACAGGCAGCCTATTCGTAAGCCTTCAACCCTGAAATCTCTTTGCCTTTTGCCAAACCTTTCAGCAAAGGGACAAGGTCTTCCATCAGGGCAAGCTCTTTCAGACGGCGTTCTTTCCAGCTTAAATCCAGCGGCTCAAGCAGGTCGGTCAGTTTTTCACCGTCGAAAATCATTCTATCCATAATTTCGTTGACAAAAGCGGACAGGGTTGCGCCTGAGATGCCGTGTTTTTCGGAAAGTGCAGTCAGTTTTTTATCTGCTTTTTCTTGGCGGAATGCCTGATAGCCTGTTTTAACGTCTTGTTCGCTTAGGGCTTCGCCTGCTTTCAGGCTGTCGATATAGGCGATGATGTCGTCTTTTTCGTCCATTAGGTCGCTGCTGGAGGCAATCAGGTCGACCAATTGCTTGCGGCTCATCTGCTGTTTCTTTGGCTTGGATGTGTTTTCAGCAATCAAGCGCATGATGTAGTCGTAATCGATGATGGCAGATGAAAAGAGGACAAATTCAAAATCCAGTTGTTCGATTTCTTGGGGTAAAACAGTGTCTTTCTTACTGGTTTGTTCTTTATAGCGTTGCGCCATATCCAGATATACGCCTTTGAAAGCACGCTGAGTATCGGTGGGTAGAATGGCTTCTATTTCTTGCTTTTGTTCTTCGCTTAAATCGGTGTATTGCCCAAGCTGGGTTTTGTAACGTTGGACTTCTTTAAATAGGTTAAGAAAGCCTGCGCGAGCGTTGTCGCCTTTAAGGTTATAAACCTCGGATGGTTCGCATGCTACGCCTTGCGATGACATGAAGTCTTCAAGTTGGGTCATGGCGTTTTGCAGTTTGGTCATGACGATTTCTGCGGGATCGACTATCCAGATTTCTTTGGCGCGCTCTGCATCCTGCCCTGAAAAGCGTTTGATGGCTTCATCTACCTGCGCCTCTTGTCCGCGAAAATCGAGGATATTGCCGTAGGGCTTACTTGCGTTCAAAACGCGGTTGGTACGGGAAAAGGCTTGGATCAAGCCGTGGTACTTGAGGTTTTTATCGACATAGAGCGTGTTTAGATATTTGCTGTCGAATCCGGTCAACAGCATATCGACGACAATGGTAATGTCGATTTTGTTTTTGTGCGCATAGTCTTTGTCGGGATATTGGTGGTCTTTGATGCGTTTTTGAATATCCTGATAGTACACGTCGAATTCCCCAATGCTGTGGTTAGTACTGTATTGACGGTTGTAATCTTCAATAATAGTTTTTAAGGCTGCTTTTTTGCCTTCTGGGTCAGTTTGATTATCGAATTTTTCCTGTTGCAAATCTTCCTGCATTTGAACGATGTCGGATTGGTTTTTGTGGTCATCTTTCTGCATTGCCTGTGCAGGCGGCGAGAAAACGCAGGCGATGTTCAACGGCTCAAATTCAGGATTGTCTGCTTGCAACTTGGCTTGGGCAGACTTGAATAAGTTGTAGTATTCGATAGCATCATTGATGGATGCAGTGGCAAAAATAGCATTAAAACGACGTTCAGCCGTTGCTGCATCGTGTTTACTCAAAATGGAATCAACAATCGCCTGCTTGGTGGTTGAGTGAGCGGCAGAAACGGGTTTATCACCTTCGGCTTTGTAATAATCAATATGGAATTTCAAGACGTTACCATCATCAATGGCATTGGTGATGGTGTAGGCATGCAGTTGCTGTTCAAAGATGTCTAAGGTCGTCTGAAGTGTAGCATCCGTACCATCAATACGTTTATAACTGGCATTTTCTTCAAAAATCGGTGTGCCAGTAAAACCAAACAGTTGCGCATTAGGGAAGAAGTTTTTGATCGCCTGATGGTTATCACCGAATTGGCTGCGGTGGCATTCGTCAAAGATAAAGACCATGCGTTTGTCTTTGAGTGTGCTTAATTGGTTGTGGTATTTGCTGTTTTCTTTGAGTGCCAAGCCGAGTTTTTGAATAGTAGTTACGATGACTTTGTCAGCGTAATCATCGGACAGCAGACGGTTTACCAAAGTTTGGGTATTGGTATTTTCTTCAACGCAGCCTTCTTGGAAACGGTTGAATTCCTCACGTGTTTGGCGATCAAGGTCTTTTCTATCTACAACAAACAGGCATTTATCGATGTCAGGATTGTCTTTGAGCAGGGTTGAGGCTTTAAAGGAAGTCAGTGTTTTACCTGAACCGGTAGTGTGCCAGATATAGCCATTACCGCGACTTTGATGAATGCAATCCACAATCGCTTTGACGGCATAAATTTGGTAAGGACGCATCATTAACAATTTTTGCTCACTGGCAACCAATACCATATAACGACTGATCATTCTGCCTAAGGTACATTTTTCTAAGAATTTATCGGCAAAGTCGTAGAGATGGTTGATTTTGTTGTTGGCTTCATCGGCAAAATAGTAAACGGGCAGAAAGCGTTCGTCTGCGGTGAAGCTAAAATGTTTGTTTGAGTTATTAGCAAAATAATAGGTACTACTTTCATTACTGACGATAAAAAGCTGCATAAAACATAAAAGACTGTTCCCGTAACCATTTCCAGTATCGTTCTTGTAGTCGATAATCTGCTCAATGGCTTTTATCGGCGGAATTTGCAGGGTTTTTAGCTCAATTTGTACCAACGGAAGCCCGTTAATTAACAAAATTACGTCGTAACGGTGATGACTATTATCAGTATTGATGCGCAGTTGACTGATGACTTCGTAGTCGTTCTTACACCAGTCTTTGATATTAACTAGAGTATAGTGAAGTGGAGTCTCATCTTCGCGAATGAAAGTATTGATCTCACGCAGTAGTTTCGCGGCAGAAAATACGTCAGGCTTGATAATTTCCAGTTTTAGGCGCTCAAATTCGCTATCAGTTAAACGGACGCGATTCAACTGCTCGAATTTTTGACGAAAATTTTGTTCGAGTGACTCACGATCGTGAATATCAGGTCGGTGGGTATATTTTAAATCAATGAGTTTTTGAATAAATTTTTGCTCTATTTTTCTTTCAGTTAAAATCATAATAATTTCTATTTAAAATTATGATTAAAAACACTTATTTTTTAATAAGTGTTTTTAATACTCAGTAGTTAACAAAACTACCTTACTCTATGTTTTTAAGCCTTAAAGGGTGATATCGTAGCCGCCGTCTTCTACAGCATCAATCAGCGCGTCGGCATCTGTTTTGCTTTCATCGAAAGTAATCACTGCATTTTTGTTTTCCAGGCTGACTTCTGCTTTTTCCACGCCTTCTACGCCTTCCAAAAGACGGGTTACGCTT
>ERZ772997.448-NODE-448-length-12521-cov-14.2983_pt1 | contig 12521 bp, 10 predicted proteins | sample MGYA00511127_ERZ772997 | MGnify/ENA primary metagenome ERZ772997 (study PRJEB29015, sample SAMEA2738070) | human oral metagenome | biome: human oral; feature: human-associated habitat; material: saliva | place: China | collected 2215 ... | reverse complement strand
AGATGAATTTTATCATAACATGATTTTACATTAAACCCCTGTTTTTTCTTATCATAACCATACAATTATTTTAGACAGGTTGTTTATAGGCCGAAAGAATGATATTTTTATAAGATTATCGGATTAGTTCCCTGCGTGCTTTATGCGATTATTCTCCGGATCTTCAGACGGCCTGAGCCTGTCTTCGCGTTTAAAACTGCTGACTTTTTTATGGGTCAGTTCGGCGTTTTTGTCGATTGTCTTTACCCTGCTGCTTTCTTGGCGTTTGGAAAACGCAGCCAAAACGATTGAAGATGCGGGCAGTTTGAAAATGCAGGTGTACCGTTTGGCTTACATGGCAAGTGTCCGTACACCCAATGCGCAAATTGACAACCAAATCAAAGAATTTGAGCGTACGCTGGCCAATGTGACGCAAAGCGATGCCATTCATCCGCTGATTCCGTCTCAAATGCCGTTGGCTTACGACTTGATTCAATCGATGCTGTTAATTGATTGGGAATCCAACATCAAGCCGTCTTTGCAACATTACGAGCGTCCGACCCAAATCGGTCTGTATCGTTTTGCCGGCAACATCGAGCTATTTTTACAGGCGATGGAAAATGCCAACGAGCAAAATACCTTGTGGCTGCGCCGTTTTCAAATGGCCATGATGCTGATGATTGTGGTGGCTGCAGGCTTAATGATTGTTTGGCATTATTCATGGATTATCCGGCCCTTGGAAAAATTGCGTGATGGCGTAGAAACCATCAGCAAAGGACATTTCGGCGTTCAAATCGAGACAGACCAGATCCGTGAGTTTGCCCAAGTAAGCAAGGGCTTCAACCAAATGAGCCGCCGTCTGCATACGCTTTATACAGACTTGGAAGGACAAGTTGCCAAACAAACCCAAGACTTGGCGCGGCAAAACCGTGATTTGACCCTGCTCTACCAAACCACGCGCAATCTGCACCAAACCTTTACACCGCAACAGGCGGCAGAAGAATTTTTAACTCAAATTCTACCGGCGTTTTCAGCCTTAGGCGGTACGGTATATCTTTCCGATGAGGAGCGGAAACGTTCTGATTTGGCGGCAAGCGTCGGTGAAACCGAAGAAGGAAATCGTGTAGAATTTCCGATCGTTTATCAAGACGAACAGCTCGGCGTACTGACCCTATATTTTTCAGACGGCCATATGCCTGATGAACAAGACGAAAAACTGCTGCATACTTTAAGCGGACAGCTCGGCATTTCCATCTCCAACAACCGCATGGAACAAGAGCGCCGCCTGCTTGCAGTCTTGCAGGAGCGTAACTTGATTGCGCAAGGTTTGCATGACAGCATCGCGCAAGCTTTGACCTTTTTGAATTTGCAGGTACAAATGCTGGAAAGCGCGTTTGCCTCAGACCAACGCGAGCAGGCCGAAGAAAATATCGGCTTCATCAAAGACGGCGTGCAGGAATGCTACGAAGACGTACGCGAACTTTTGATGAATTTCCGCACCAAAATCAGTAATAAAGATTTTCCTGAAGCGGTAGAATCGCTGCTGGCGCGTTTTGAACGACAAACAGGTATTCCAGTTGATTTAAAATGGCAGGACGACGGGCAGGCTTTGAATTATGATGAGCATTTGCAGATCATCTTCATCTTGCAGGAAAGCCTGTCCAATATCCGAAAGCACGCGCGTGCGCAACATGTCAGCGTTGAAATTGCCAACCACGGCGATTTTGTCATGACGATTCGTGACGACGGCGCAGGCTTTAATAAAGAACACCTATCAAACCGGCCTTCAGGCGAACATGTCGGCTTGGGCATTATGCAGGAACGGGCCCAACGGATTAACGCAGAATTGGCCATTACATCGCAGATTGGGCAAGGTACGGCGGTTATGCTGACTTTGCCGCAACAAATGAGAACAGCATCATGACGATTAAAATTACCCTTATTGACGATCACACCCTATTTCGCAGCGGTATCAAGGCCTTGCTTTCGCGCCAGCCTGATTTTGAAGTCGTCGGCGAAGCTTCAGACGGCCTGGCCGGCGTAAAAATGGTTGAGCAGCTCAAGCCTGATGTGGTCTTGCTGGACTTGGATATGCCGGTCATGAACGGCCGCGAGGCATTGGCTCAAATTTTAAGTATCAATCCGCAGCTGACCGTCATCATGCTGACTGTTTCCGAAGATAGCGATGATTTGACCGAGTGTATGCGTATGGGTGCAAAAGGCTTTTTGCTGAAAAACATCAATGCCGACTTCCTGTTGGAAAGCATCCGCAAAGCTGTCGATGGCGACAATGTCTTTTCTCCGGAAATGACCAGCCGCTTGGTGCAATCGCTAATTTCTCCATCTCCTTCCCGCTCCGACCATCTGCTGGAGCAACTGACCCCGCGAGAGATGGAAATCTTGGGCTATCTTGCCGCCGGACACAGCAACAAAATCATTGCCCGCCATTTGAATCTGGCAGAGTCAACCGTCAAAGTGCATGTGCAAAACCTGTTGCGTAAGTTAAACCTAAGCAGCCGTGTTCAAGCTGCGGTTTATGCGGTGCAACACAAAGTACCACAACCGGTATTGTCTTAAAAAGGCCGTCTGAAACCTTCTTTTTAAAAGGTTTCAGGAAAAGCGTTTATTCGCTATAATCACGCCGATTTATATGCAGGGTTGTCTGATTCTTTCAGACGGCCTTTTTATTTGATTTCTCACTGATTTTAAACAACATGTCCGAAAACATTCCAGAAAATACACCCGAAAATACCGTTCCTGAAGAACACAAACGCAGCATCCGCAGTTTCGTCTTGCGTCAAGGCCATATGACCGCGGCCCAACAGCGCGCGATCGATACGATGTGGCCGCAATTTGGTGTGGACTTCCAAGAAGCTCCTTTGGATTTGAACCACGCTTTTGGACGGGATAATCCTAAAGTTTTGGAAATCGGTTTCGGTATGGGCGTCGCAACAGTGGAAATCGCCAAACATCTGCCCGATACCGACTTTTTAGCGATTGATGTTCATGGCCCGGGCGTCGGCAATATCTTGAAGCTGATTGAGGAAGAACACATTTCCAATATCCGCGTAATGCGTCATGATGCGGTGGAAGTAGTGGAAAAGATGCTGGAAGACGGTTCTTTAGACGGCATTCACATTTTCTTCCCTGATCCTTGGCACAAAAAACGCCATAACAAACGCCGCTTGGTACAAGTTCCGTTTGTTGAAAAGCTGCTGCCCAAACTCAAAAGCGGCGGCTATGTCCATATGGCGACCGACTGGGAAGAATACGCCGTGCAAATGCTGGAAGTTTTGAACAGTTTCGACGCTTTGCAAAACACGGCTGCCGATTACGCCCCTACGCCCGATTATCGTCCTGAAACCAAATTTGAAGCCCGAGGCAAACGATTGGGGCATGGCGTTTGGGACTTGGTGTTCCGTAAGAAATAAAGCCAAACATAAAACACAAGGCCGTCTGAAAAATTTCAGACGGCCTTTTATCTTACTGATTAAGCCAAGAAAAGTTTATAAGCCGGATTATCGGTTTCTTCTTTATACACATAACCCAAGCTCTCCAAGAAGTCGGTAAATGTTTCATTGTCGCTTTCAGGTACATCGATACCGACCAAAATGCGGCCGTAGTCCGCACCATGATTGCGATAATGGAACAAAGTAATATTCCATTCGGCGCGCATATGGTTCAAGAAGCGGGACAATGCGCCGGGACGTTCCGGAAATTCAAAGCTGACCAAGCGTTCGCTGGAAACTTTTTCCGTACGTCCGCCAACCATGTAACGGATATGGATTTTGGCGATTTCATCATTGGTCAGATCGACGTTCGGCAAACCAGCGTCAGCCAGTTGTTTGCTGATGACGGCCAAGTCTTGCGCACCGGCAGTTTGCAGACCGACAAAAATATGAGCATTGTTGTCGTTGCCGTAGCGATAGTTGAACTCGGTAATATTCCGACTACCCAAGACATTGATAAACTTAAGGAAGCTGCCTTTTTCTTCAGGAATGGTAATGGCAAAAATACCTTCATTGCCCTCGCCCAGCTCACTGCGTTCAGAAACATGGCGCAGGCGGTGGAAGTTCATGTTGGCGCCGCTGGTGACGGCAACTAAGTTTTGACCTTGGATATTGTTTTTCGCAACGTAAGCCTTCAAGCCGGCAAGGGCCAATGCGCCCGCAGGCTCGGTGATGCTGCGCGTATCGTCAAAAATATCTTTAATTGCACCGCACAACATATCCGTATTGACCGTAATAATGTCGTCCAACAGCTCTTTACACAAGCGGAAGGTTTCATCACCCACCACTTTAACTGCTGTGCCGTCTGAAAACAGGCCAACATCTTTCAAATGTACGATTTCCCCAGCCTCTACCGATTGCTTCATACAGCAAGAATCATCGGTTTGCACGCCAATGACTTTGATTTCAGGGCAAACCTGTTTAATAAATGCCGCCACGCCTGCTGCCAAACCGCCGCCGCCAATTGGGATAAAAATCGCATTGATATTGCGGTGTTGACGGAGGATTTCCATGCCGACAGTGCCCTGACCAGCAATCACATCAGGATCATCAAAAGGCGCGATATAAGTCAGTTTTTCCTTTTCTGCCAACTCCATCGCATAATCATAGGCATCGTTGTAAGAAATGCCTTTCAATACCACTTCACCGCCACGGCTCTTTACTGCATCAATTTTGATTTTCGGCGTTGTTTCCGGCATTACGATAACGGCGCGGCAACCCAAATATTGAGCCGATAAAGCCACACCCTGCGCATGGTTGCCCGCGCTTGCTGCAATTACGCCGCAATCCAAGGCTTCTTTTGGCAGCTTCGCCATTTTGTTGTACGCGCCGCGGATTTTGAATGAAAACACCGGCTGCAAATCTTCACGTTTGAGCAAAACCTGATTGTTCAGACGGCCTGACAGACTGCGCGCCACATCCAAAGGCGTTTCTACGGCCACATCATAAACGGAAGCGGTCAAAATACGGGTTAGATAATCAGAAAGAGGAAGGGAATGGTTCATGGTATTTTTAGTATTCGGAAATAAATTGCAATTCGGTCAAATCGACCGGAGGAAAAAGTTAAAACCATACCCCTGAGGCCGTCTGAAGGCAAGAAAAATCTTAGCAAAGCCTAAATGAGACGGTATAATGTCCGCTTAATATCTATTTAATATGCCAAACTGTTTACCTCATAACAGTGTCCACTCATATTCAAATCCACAAATAATGATGAAAAAAACGCTACTTAGCTTAATTTTTGCTACTCTTATTAGTACTCCTGCCCTTGCTGCCGATCCGGTTGCATCCGCACCTGCCGTACAAAGTAATGCTCAAACGCAGCCGCTGCTGCACAGCATCAACAGCCCGACAACGCCGCCGGAAATTGCGGCGACTGCCTATATCGTTACCGACCTGCACAGCAAACAAACCTTGGCATCCAACAATGCCGACACGCCTATCGAGCCTGCCGCATTGACGCAAATGATGACAGCCTACCTTGCCTTTAAAGCACTGGAAAATGGTACGCTTCAAGCAAATCAAATGCTGACAGTTTCAAACGTCGGCTGGAAAGTCGAAGGTTCGCGTATGTTCCTCGACCCCAAAGTTCCTGTCAGCGTCAGCGATTTGATTAAGGGTACAACCATCCAATCGGCCAACGATGCCGCCATTACCCTTGCCGAAGCCATTGGCAACGGCTCTATCGACGAATTCGTCAAACAAATGAACGAAGAAGCCAAACGCTTGGGCATGAAGCACACCCACTTCAACAACCCGACCGGTATTTCTTCTAACGGCCATGTTTCAACCGTTGGCGACCTTGCCATCTTGGCTGCCGCACTCATTAATGACTATCCGAAATATTATCCCTTATTTGCAAACAAATCTTTCAAATACAATAATATCGAGCAACCCAACCGCAATCTCCTGCTCTATCGCGACAGCAGTATCGATGGTTTGAAAACCGGCTATTCTGAAGGCGCAGGCTACCATCTCGCCGCTTCCAGCAAACGCAACAACCGCCGTATTGTTTCCATTCTTGCCGGTGCCGAATCCACCGAAGCGCGTGCCAGCGAAAGCAGCAAACTGCTCAACTGGTCATTGCAGGCATTTGATACGCCTAAACTTTACAACGGCGGAGAAGTGATTTCCCAAGTCAAAGTTTACAAAGGCAGCACCAAAGCCGTAGATATTGGTTTCTTGGACGATGTTTACATTACCATTCCCCACGATACCGGTAAAAACGTCAAACCAATCTTAGAAACGCTTCAGCCCGTCCTCGCCCCGATTGAAAAAGGCCAAGTATTGGGCAAACTGAAAGTCATGAAAGACGGTAAAATTATTGCCGAAAAAGACGTCGTCGCCCTGACCGGCGTGGAAGAAGGCAGCTGGTTGCGCCGTATGTGGGACGCGATTGTGTTGTGGTTTAAAGGATTATTCAGTTAATCTTCCTTCTAAACAATCAACCATAACAAGATAAGCCACTAAAAAGGCCGTCTGAAACCTATTTCCTAGATTTCAGACGGCCTTTTTTTATTTAGCCTAATATACTGTCAATCAGATAATTCCAGCATTGGCGGCAACAGCTGTGTCATCATGAACATCGGCCGTATCGACAGACGAGTAGCTCATGCGGTCAGTATGCGTATTGACGTCTGACAAATTACTGATATTGCCGTTTCCTGACAACCTGCCCATCAACTCTTGCAGGCTCAATGTACCTTCATCGAAACGGAAGGTATTAATCACGGCATCGTTAGTGTTACCGGAAACAAATTGGTCATTGATGGTAATGCTGTCCCCTTCTGATCCCTTGATGGTAATTTTCCAATCGGTATTGCCTCGAACATCAGTGATGGCATCAATATGCAGGTCATTAACAGAGATATTTTGGCCGAATTGCAGTGCATTATGTTCGCCCACATTATCGGTAATCGTATCCTTACCTTCTCCAAGGCTGAAAACATAAGTATCGGCACCTTTGCCTCCTACCAAGTAATCGGTTCCTTGTCCGCCGAACAAGACGTCGTTACCATCGCCGCCATTCAAACGGTCATCGCCACTTTCTCCCCATAAGGTATCGTTGCCATTGCCTCCATGTACAGAGTCATTGCCAATACCGCCATTAAGACGGTCGTCCCCATCATAGCCGAAAATGATGTCATTACCTGAATCACTGTTAATCGTATCATTACCCAAACCGCCTCTGATACGGTCATTGCCATCGCCGCCGCTGACAAGAGTATGGCTGCTGTCTGTAATGGTGATGATATTATCAGCACCTAAATGATTCGCAGCTTGGGTAAGACTGTGATCATCTACTTCCGCTACATTTTTTGTAGAAGTATTTTCTGCTACCGAAAGGCTATGATTATTTTCGATGGTTAATGTAGTCTCGTTTACCGGCTCCGGAATATTACCTTCTTTAGGATTACGGGTTTTGGTAATTTCTTGATCGGAAAGATTATTCACAATAGTGTTATTTTCAATTTTGATATTGTTGAGTTCTCCCAAAATATCTTTTTCGGGAGTAGCATAATTTCTGCCTTCTTCCAAATCGATAGAACCTTTAACACGACCATATGTATCTGCATTAGTCCCGTTGTTTACCAGTAAATTATCGTGAACGGAAATACCCGTATCATTGAAATCAAAATTATGGCTTTTTTTGAATACAGTGTTTAAGCGTACACCGCCCCAATTAGCATTATCTTTGATAAGGTTATTGGCTACTTCATGACCTTTGCCGCCAAAGATACCAATACCGGCCGCACGCCAGCCTAATTCAACGGTATTATTCAAAAAGCGGTTATTTTCAGCAACATGGGCATTGGTATTCTCATGATGACTTGACCATGTTGCTAAGCCATCATCACCATTGCCGCGAATATTGGAATTGATAACGATAGAATTGCTGGTACCTTGAGCAAAGTTAACGCCGTCTGCAAAGTTGTTGCGAATAGTGGCATTGGAGATAGTCAAACCATCAGTGTAATTTAAAGGTTTGTTTTGAGAATAATCCCCAATCCAAACACCTACTTCAAAATGTTCAATTCTGATATCGTGAATAGAAGAGCCAGTACCTAAAGTGCCGGATATCCCTTTGTAATTGGCTTGCTCATCATGTCTTGAATTGAGATTTGAATCCATAGAGAGATTACCCAAATCTATATCTTTACTACCGGGTTCAAAAGTAATACCGCCGCCACCGCCCGCATAACCCTTATCATCATATTTAGCAGCTTCTGTATTCAAAAAATGTAACTTAGTGTGCCATTGCCCTGCACCGGTAATCTTAATACCATCAGGAACATAAAGTGAAATCGGGCGTGAAAAATCAAATTGACCTTCAGGAATGTAAACAGATTTTTTAGATGCTTTGGCAGATTCAATTGCAGCCATGAATGCTTGGTAATCATCCGAGCCATCATTGGCGACTGCGCCAAAATCAGTAATGCTGACACTGTTTTCAGGCTGTTTAATAGCATCCGGTGCCTTTTCCAAATCAACCAAGTCAATGCCTACGGGCGTGCTGTCGATATTAGTGATGGTAACCTTATCCCCTACCTTGATATTGGCCTCTTTAAATAATTGGCTAACTTCGTCAAATTGGAAGCGGGCAAGCCTATCTGCCGCGGGTGTATCATGAACTTTAACATCGCCATCCGGATGATATTTGTAGTTATCCAAATATTGCCAGTTGGATTTGGAAGATAAATCCAAAGTACCGATCACTGTATTATTGACTTTGACTTCTACTTTACCGCTTTCACCGTCAGGAACGGTATAACGGACGGTTACGGCATTGGCTTCTGCTTGCGCAATAAATGAAATGGACGCATTGGTCGGCAAATCAACATATGCCTGACCACTTGCTTCACGGACAGTTGCGCGATCTGTTTCTTTAGAAGAAGACTGGTTCTCAACGATACCGTTCTTCAACTCGCCTTGTTCCGCCTCATAAGTCGTGTAGGCAAGTTTTGCACCATATTGGGAAGCGTTTGGTACTACAGTTTTAAGGTCTACCATTTGATATATTCCTTCAAAAATATTGTATTTTTAAATTAATCTCCGATATAAGCTCCTATTGGTCATAAAATTAGCATAAAAGTTCAGTAATCTATTATTAAGTTTGATAAAGAAAAAATGCCGTCTGAAAACACAACAGTTTTCAGACGGTATTTCAATACCTTAATAGCTTATCAGTATAAGCTTAAACTAAGCCTTTTTTCTCCAGATAGCTTTCGTAATCGCCCGTTTTATGTCCACCTTTGTCATCTAATCTGATGAATTATGTGGGTATCTACTACGCGTTAACTTACATTTAGACTACCTGACACCTTGATTTACTGCGACTTATCCTTCTGCCATGCTTGGTATGAACGAATGGCTAAAAACAGGCAGACAATCCAAATTATACCCGAGAAGCCCCAAACACCGATTGCACCGAACTCGTTAAATAACCAAGCAACTGCTCGGCCTTTACGAGAAGCGTGTTCGGCATCGACAACATTCACAGTATCTCCAAGCGTAATGTACCAGCCCAGCACTGGCAATACGATTAGCGCAAACAGATTTTGTAGTAGTTTTTTAAGATTTGCATTCATATTGTTTCCTTACAAAACGCCTTTTTTCTCCAGATAGCTTTCGTAATCGCCCAGGTAGTGTTCATATCCGCCTTTGCCATCCAATTCGATGATTTGGGTAGCCAATGAAGATACAAACTGACGGTCATGTGATACGAAAATCAGTGTACCGTTGTATTTTTCCAGCGCCATGTTCAATGATTCGATACTTTCCATGTCCATGTGGTTGGTCGGTTCGTCCATGACCAAGACATTGGGTTTCAACAGCAAAAGTTTGCCGTAAAGCATACGGCCTTTTTCGCCACCGGAGAGAACCTTCACTTTTTTCACGACATCGTTGCTGCCGAAGAGCAAGCGGCCCAAAGTGCCGCGGATGACTTGTTCGTCATCGCCTTCCTGACCCCATTGGCGCATCCATTCGCTCAGGTCCATATCGACATCGAAGTCGTTTTCATGGTCTTGCGGATAGTAGCCGACACTGGCTTTTTCCGCCCATTTGATGGTGCCTTCGTCCGGCAACAGGCCGTCTGAATATTCGGGGTTGTATGCGCCTGCCAAGAGTTTCAGCAAGGTAGATTTACCTGCGCCGTTCGGGCCGATGATGGCGAGGCGTTGGCCTGCTTCAAGGATGAAGTTCAGGTTTTTAAACAACTGGGTTTCAAAACGTTTGGCCAGTTTTTCAACTTCCACAGCCTGACGGTGCAGCTTGGCTTTTTCATCGGCTTCAAAACGGATATATGGGTTTTGACGGGTAGAAGGTTTGACTTCGACCATTTCCGATTTGATTTTGTCTGCCTGTTTCAGACGGCTGGTTGCCTGACGGGCTTTGGATTTGTTGGCAGAGAAGCGGGCGACGAACTCTTGCAGCTCTTGCAGTTTCTCTTTGGCTTTGGCGTTGTCTTTCAGGGCGCGCTCACGTGATTGGGCGGAAGCGAGCATATAGTCGTCGTAGTTGCCCGGATAGATGGTGATGGTGTTGTAGTCCAAATCCGCCATGTGCGTGCAGACTTCGTTTAAGAAGTGACGGTCGTGCGAGATGATGATCATGGTGGAGTCGTATTGGTTCAACACACCCTCCAGCCAGCGGATGGTATTGATGTCCAAGTTATTGGTCGGCTCGTCAAGCAACAACACATCAGGTTTGGAGAACAGGGCTTGCGCCAGCAATACGCGCAGCTTGAAGCCAGGGGCGACTTCCGCCATGGTCGCATTGTGCAAATCTTCGGAAATGCCCACGCCGCTCAACAGTTCGGCGGCGCGCGCTTCGGCGGTATAGCCGTCGTATTCGGCGAACTTGGCTTCCAGTTCGGCGGCTTTCATGTAGTCGTCTTCGGTGGCTTCGGGGTTGGCGTAAATCGCATCACGTTCGGTCATTGCCGCCCACATTTCGGTGTGTCCCATCATGACCACGTCCAGCACGCGCATGTCTTCGTAGGCAAACTGGTCTTGGCGCAATTTACCCAAACGCACGCCGTTTTCAATCGCCACTTCGCCGGCAGTCTGTTCCAAATCGCCGCCGAGGATTTTCATGAAAGTGGACTTGCCTGAGCCGTTGGCGCCGATCAAGCCGTAACGGTTGCCTTCGCCGAATTTGACGGATACGTTTTCAAACAGCGGCTTTGCGCCGAACTGCATGGTGATGCCGTTGGTAGAAATCATTATTCGTAAAACCTTTATAAATAGAATGTTATAATCGGACGCGATTGTAGCATATTTTTGCAAAGACCTCAGGATTGAGGCTATGGCAAATGTGCCCAATGCTGATGCAAGATGAAGACAGGCAACGCTTCACGCAAAAATGTGTTGTAGTCAGCATTTCAGGCCGTCTGAAACGGAGAAACGATATGGAAACGCACAAAATCTATTATGCCGTGATTATTTTGGTATGTGCCGCCTCCATGCTGCTCAGCCCGTTTTTCTATATCCGCCGCACGCGCTCTGGCGCTGAATTACGACGTGCGCCCAGACAGTGGAAGCCTATCCTCTTCGCCAACATCATCATGATTGCGGCTTTGTTTGTTTGGTGGAAATGGTTTTAAGGAAAAATAAAAATGAACAAACTCTGGATCAGCACATTACTGCTCACTTTGACAACCATGGTTTCCGCCGCGCCCATTTTTGAATGCACCGATTCTGCCGGCCGCAAAATTTATACCCAAGCCGGCGGCAAAAACTGCAAAGCCAGCAATATCGGCAAACCGTCCGTATATACTTCTGCGCCTGTTTCAACGCCGGCAACGCCGATTTCCCCAAGCAAAACCGAGCAAGCAGAAGAAGCTGTCGCCCCGGTCAATCCGGCTGATGTCGGCGCGGCCAAGCGTGCTTTAGATATCGCCAAGAAAAATTTGGAAGAAGGCAAAAAAGTGCGTTATGGTAATGAACGCAACTATGCCCGCTATCTCGAACGGATCAATGGTTTGGAAAAAGCCGTCCGCTCGGCTCAGGAAAACTATGACGCGGCGCAACACCAGCCCTCATCGCCTGAATCTGTTGCTTATTGATTCCCCAACACCAGCAAGGCCGTCTGAACTTTGATGTTCAGACGGCCTTTTCATCTTTTCAATATAACAAAATCGTCTTTATACCAAACAAAGCATTCTTTCCAGTTTTCAGACGGCCTTGTTAAAGTAAGCGTGTATTAAATTCTGACGGTTGCCATTATGTTGTTACTCAAAACGCCTTCTGTACTGCCGGGTTTCAAGCTCAGCCTGGGTTTGACGGTTTTGTGCCTGTCGCTTTTGGTGGTGTTGCCGTTTGCGATGATGGCAGCCAAAGCGGCGGAAATCGGCTGGAGCGGATTTTGGAACACGATTACCGAACCCAATGTCTTGGCAGCCGTCTGGCTGAGTTTGCGGATGTCGTTTTATGCGATGTTGACCAATATCGTGTTCGGCACGTTGGTCGCTTGGGTATTGGTGCGCTATGAATTTCCGGGCAAAGGGTTGGTAAACGCTTTGGTCGATTT
>ERZ772997.447-NODE-447-length-12523-cov-4.27807_pt1 | contig 12523 bp, 9 predicted proteins | sample MGYA00511127_ERZ772997 | MGnify/ENA primary metagenome ERZ772997 (study PRJEB29015, sample SAMEA2738070) | human oral metagenome | biome: human oral; feature: human-associated habitat; material: saliva | place: China | collected 2215 ... | reverse complement strand
ACGCACGGTAATGTGCGAGAGCAGAACCGGGTAGAACTGCTTCAGGTAGTAGAGGTACACGCCGCTGAGGAGGGGCAGAACCGGCAGGAGCGCCTGCGCCTGCTGTTCCTTCGGGGTGCCCAAAAGTTCACGGCCAGCCTCGCTGAGCGTGTAGTGCAGGTTGCCCGGATGCAGCTGACTGAGGGACACCTCAAGATAGTCAGCGTTGACCAGTGCCGCAATCAGCTTATTGAGCGCCTCACGGAAGAGAACATTGTCACCGACCGCAATGAAACGCTGAGTCATGTTGAAACCCAGGTCCACACCTACGGGGGTGTACATATCGGGGAAGAAAACCTTCTCGCCACGATCCTGCGCGCGCTCAAAATGGCGGAGCAGGGAGAAAGCCGCCGCAATGCTGAGAGTGCGTGCTTCCTCGGGTAGAGCCTCCCACGAGGTTTCCTGCTGCAGAGAGTGCAATTCGGAATGGTCGATATGGAGCATTGTTTTATTCACAAAAGCCACGCTGGGCTCCTTATCTGGTGTTATTTATCGTGCGGGCGTTCTTCATAAAGTGCAGTCATTCGAACGGGAAAATATTCACACAATACTGGGCGACACCATCTTTATTTTTGGGCCGACGCTTTGGTAACCCCTCATGAAGAGAAGCACGTGAAGAGAAGTAGGAACGGCAGATTTCTCAGCCCGTTTCGCTCACGTACCGTCTTCTACGACGTGCACTCGGAAAGAACGCTATGAATTATGGTGAAGTGTCTAGACCGTCGCGGGTATATACACTTCGTGAAATAATGCGAGTATATATAACGCATTACTCTCCCATTGTATCGGCTGGTTCAAGAAATAACCTAGATTTCTAAAACCAGCCGATATATGAAAAATATCCTCAAGGAAAAGTGAAAATACATTAAGCGAAATGACGCAGGAAATGCGCGAAGGTCGGAGATAATTAGAGGGAAATACCCACCCCAAAAATACCCCGGCTACTCCAAACCGCGAGGGCTACTCCATGCCGCGGGCAAAATACTCCTCGTCAATGCGATAACCGCACTCGCCCTCACCATCAAGCACACCCACACGGTGGCGAATCATCAGCTCCACCAGCTGATGCTGATCAACCAGAGCAATATTGCGTGCGCCCGGCAAACCCTGCAAATACTTAGGCACCGGATGCGCAAAAGCACCGCAGGTCACCAAAACACCCTGCAAACCGCCGTGTAAAAGCACCGCACCGGCAAGCTTCTGAATCTCATTGGGGGTGACCTTCATGGTTCCGCAATAATGCTTCACCTGAATATAAATCGGCGCAAAATCCAGCCCATCAGAATAGCGGGCAATAACGTCAACACCCTTATCGTCAGCACCGCCGGTCACCTCGGTACTAAAACCAAGAGCCGTAAAAATATCGGCAACAATCTGCTCAAAATATTCTGGCGTCACCGCGTGAATATGCTGAATTAAATCCTGCGTAAAGTGCTCAGCAAATTCCGCCTGAGCGTGAATGACCGGTGATTCGCTGGCACGCAAAATAATATCCAGAGGGGACTGACCCGCGGGCCACGCACTCGTAGTGTCCGTAGTACCCGCAACACCCGCAGTATTCAAAGCATGAGCAAGGTGTTCTGCACCGGTTGCTTCGTGCGCCGGGGTAGCTTCCTCGGTGCCGGTACCGGGGAGGAACGGCCCCAAGTCGGTGACCGCATCACCGTCGGACGCGCCAAAAATGAGGCGATGCTCCTCCTCCTCCGCATTCTCCAATAGTGCGTTTGCCTGCTGCTTCAGCTTCTTCACGCTCTTTGCCGTCAAACTCTGAGCGCATAGTGCCTGCACCTGTTTCACCACCCGCGGCGGCACCGAACCGTGCAGATGCGGGGTGCAGGTCAGCTCAGCGCCCAGGGGGGTGAGCAGGTACTTCCTCTTCTCCCACGGAGTCAGGCGAGGCATAAGCTGGGCATAACGAAGTGCCACCAAGATCTTCAAGGTGGTGCGCACAACCACCGCAAAATCGGTGGATTCAAGAGCCGGTAGGTTCTTCTTCGACCCCAATGCCTTAGTCTGCTGCCGCAACTGCTCACTAACATAGGCGGCGGTGCGGGGCACAGTCTTCGATAAGCGCCGTAGCGTCGGCAACAGAAGTGCGATGTAGACATCCGGTGGGGGCCTATGGTTTTTATTCAGCATCTTTGCCATGGTCCCTGCCAATTATTAATACTTATGTGACGGTATATACATCGTAGCATCAGGGCGTATCATCATCGCTTTATCGTTTCTAATATGACAAAACCGCAAGAATCGGTGCATTAGATGTTCAATAGCGCAATATAAATCCTGAATTTGAGGCAAAACAATATATTCCCGCCACACCAGCCGGCGTGACGGGAATATAAGAAGCAGAGTTATCAGCCTGCGCTACATGGGGCGAGCGCGCCTCCACGAACCGGGACCGGGACGCAACGAAACACCCAGTCGCTGACCGCGGTTCAGGATGCGCGAAGCGGTACCCACCAGCAAGTTCTTCTCCTGCTGCGCGGTGCTCGCCTGCATCATCGCAACCACAGCAGTGAGGGCGGCAATCTCCTCCGGAGTGGGGGAGCCCTTAACCACCTTCAGCAGCGGCTCCTGCTCAGCGTCAGTATCTACCGAAGACTGAGCAGAATCCTTCGCGGCGCTGGAGGCGGTATCCGCGTGCGCCGAAGAACGTGCGGAGCTACGCTCAAGCTGCTCGGCGCTCTTAGCGGGTTCCGAACTATCCTTCTTCTTGCCGAACGAGAAATAACTCAGCGGATTGTAGCCTGCCAAAGGCACGCCTCCTTAGAAAACCTAAAATCCTGAGAAAACCTAAAATCCTGCGAATGCCCGCGCCGCCTGTAGCGCGGGCACAACGGAAGCCTACAGCGGGATGTTGCCGTGCTTCTTTGCCGGGGTGGACGCACGCTTATCGTGCAGGGCACGCAACGAAGAAATAATGCGCACGCGAGTCTCACTCGGGGCAATAACCTCGTCAATGTAACCCAGCTCAGCAGCCTGGTACGGGTTCAGCAGCTCTTCCTCGTACTTGGCAATCAGCTCAGCGCGGCGAGCCTCAACATCGCCGCCCTCAGCCGCCAGAGCAGCCAGCTCACGACGGTACAGAATATTCACCGCACCCTGAGCACCCATCACGCCAATCTGAGCGGTGGGCCACGCCAGGTTAATATCGGCACCCAGCTTCTTCGAGCCCATCACAATGTACGCACCGCCGTACGCCTTGCGGGTAATGACGGTAACCAGCGGAACGGTCGCCTCCGCGTAAGCGTAGAGCAGCTTAGCGCCGCGGCGGATAATGCCGTTGAACTCCTGGTCGGTGCCGGGCAGGAAGCCGGGAACATCCACAAAAGTCAGAATCGGAATGTTGAACGCATCGCAGTGACGCACAAAACGGGCAGCCTTCTCGGAGGCGGAAATGTCCAGGCAGCCGGCGAACTGCATTGGCTGGTTTGCCACAACGCCGACCGTGCGGCCCTCAACGCGGGCGTAACCGATCATCACGTTCGGGGCGTACAGCGCCTGCATCTCCAGGAAGTGGCCGTCATCGACCACGGACTCAATGACCGCACGCATATCGTAGGGCTGGTTTGCCGAATCCGGAATCAGGGTATCCAAATCCAGATCGTCCACGGTTACCACGGGCTCCTGGTCGTGATCCAGGGGCAGGGGTTCAGCAAGGTTGTTCGAGGGCAGGAACTCCAGGAGCTCACGCACAAAATCGAACGCGTCTTCCTCATCCTCAGCCAGGTAGGTGCTGGTACCGGTCACAGAGTTGTGCTGACGCGCACCACCGAGGGTTTCCATGTCCACGTCCTCACCGGTCACGGTCTTAATGACGTCCGGGCCGGTAATGAACATGTGCGACGTCTTGTCCACCATGATGATGTAGTCAGTCAGAGCGGGGGAGTATGCGGCACCGCCAGCGCAGGGGCCCATAATGACCGAAATCTGCGGCACCACACCGGAGGCACGCACGTTCATACGGAAAATATCGGCAAACATCGCCAGGGAAGCCACGCCCTCCTGAATACGGGCGCCACCACCATCGTTAATGCCGATAACCGGGCAGCCGTTCTTCAGCGCGAACTTCTGCACCTTCACAATCTTCTCGCCGTTCACCTGCGAGAGGGAACCGCCGTACACGGTGAAATCCTGCGAATACACGGCAACCAGGCGACCATCCACGGTACCGTAACCGGAGACCAGACCATCGCCCAGAGGCTTCTTCGCCTCCATACCGAACGCGGTGGTGCGGTGGCGGGCGAGGGCATCAAACTCAACGAAAGAACCCTCGTCCAGAAGCATGTCGATGCGCTCGCGGGCGGTGTGCTTGCCGCGTGCGTGCTGCTTCTCGATAGCTGCCTCACCGCTGGGCGCGAAGCTGCGCTCTCGACGTGCGTAAAAATCAGCGAGCTTACCGGCGGTGGTGCTCAAATCAAATTCCTGCTGGAGGTTCTCGGACATTATTCCTCGTTCCTGCTCCACCCGATCGTCGGGAGCCAGTGGTTGCGGTGATAGGGTGCTCAGGTGCCCCGAAGAGCACTCTTGAACAATGTGCATATCTTTCAACTATAGTGCGAACTAGCGCACATATGCCAGGTGAGAGGCCAGAATATCAACACTAGATACACTTTTATGCACTCGGCACCGAAGAAGGTGCATATAGCGAACGAAAAGTACGAAAGAACGACTCAAAAGAGTGCAGAAAACCCCCTCTCGCACCGGCAATCCTTGCAGGCGAAAAGGGGGTTCACGTTCAAGCTTTTCCAGCGTGAATGACGCTTAGATGGTGCCCAGAACCGGGTTCCACTCGGTGATGGTGTGAGACAGAACCGCGCCACCGACGTTCATCGGGTCGCCAGCAACCAGCTTCTCGGCCGCCTCAACGGAGTCGACCTTTGCAATCAGCAGAGCGCCGGCGGGAGTCTCGCCATCCAGCAGGGGACCGGAAACGATCAGGTTGCCCGCCTCAATCTGCGAACCAAGGTACTCACGGTGAGCCGGACGGTACTTCGCCTGCTCCTCGGGAGCAGCGTAAACGTAAGTAATTGCGTAATAAGCCATAACGGTCTTCTTTCGAGCAGGGCGGAGGAACCTCCGCAGCCGGTCGGTGCTTCATGCACCCTCACTGTCTAATGTACCGTCTCGGGCGCCGGACGGGCATCACCGGCGGCAAGAAATTGATATGGTGAGAAGCCAGTGCGACTCGACAGAAACCGGCAGGTTTCGGCGGTGAGCTGAAAGCGTGTCGGCATACTGCAGAGCAGTTTCGAGCAGAGTAGAAAGGTGCAAGCCATGGAGAAGAACATGTACACCGAGAGCGATCATTCGGTTTTGGATGCGCCGCGCATCCGCACCATCGCAATGGAAACCGGGTACTGCAGCGTAAACCTCTACGACGAAGTCGACTCCACCACCACCCGCGCCCGCGAACTTCTCATGGACGGCACGGATCCCGAACGCGAACAGCTCGGCGAGCTGTCCGTCTACGCCAGCCTCTACCAAAGCGCCGGACGCGGCCGCCTCGCCCGAGCCTGGACCGCCCCTCCCGGCGCTTGCCTCGCCGCAAGTATCGTGGTGCGCCCGCACGCCTCCGCAGACCCGCTCGCCCGAGAACTACCCGAAGACAGCTACCACTGGCTGACCCTCATCGCCGGGCTCAGTGTGGTCGATATTTGGCGCAGCTACGGGGTAGACGCCGCCCTCAAATGGCCCAACGACGTCATCGCACAGGGTGCCAAAGGCTGCGGAATCCTCGCCCAGCTCGTTCCCGAAAGTGGCTCCACCGAGGGGCAGCGCAGCATTATTGTGGGCATCGGCCAGAACACGAACATGTCCGCCGAACAGCTGCCTGCACCCACCGCCACCAGCCTGAGCCTGTGCACCGGGCAGGTCATCGACTCCTCCGAGGTGCTCACCCGACTGCTGAGCATCTTCGCCCGACGCTACCGCGCCTTCGTGCGCGCCGGCGGCGACCCCGAACGCCCCGACCCCTTCAACCCCGAGAGCATCAGCCTGCTCGACCAGGCACGCGCCGCCACCGCAACCCTCGGAGCCAGCGTGCGCATGAGCCTGCCCGACGGAAACACCGTAGAAGGCACCGCCGAAGACCTTGACGCGCAGGGACGCATCCTCATTCGCCGAGAGGACGGAACCCTAGAGCCCTACGCGGTGGGCGATATTGAGCACCTTCGCCCCGCCAACGGTAGCTACGGAGATTTTCAGCAGGCACACTAGAACCAACCCCTAAAATTTCAGCCCCTAAAATTTCTGCCCATAAAACTTCAGCCCAGTACGGCAACTCCATCACCCCACACCACCTCAACCGGCGTCCCCCTCCAGCCGGAACATAACAACCAGCACAGCTAAGGAACACCATGCGTTTGCGCGGAAAACTCAACCCCGGTGAGCATGTCATCATTGCGACCCGACAGCACTACGGTGCCCTGCTGCCCACGCTTGCCTATCTGCTGGTTGCTATCGCCGCCTCAACCTTCGCCTCCACGGCACGGTCCTCACCGATTCTGTGGACTCTCGGCATGATCTGTGCGGTAGGTACCCTGATTAGCGCCGTGCGCACCGCCTGGCGTTGGGCAACCACCTACTACCTGCTGACCACCCACCGGCTCGTAGTGCGCCGCGGCGTGATGACCCGCAGCGGAGATGAATCCCTCTACCTGGATTCCATGGGGGAGCGCTGGGCAAAACAGCGTGGCCCGGGGGCGTGGCTGGGCTACGGTTCGGTGTACGTGGTCTGCCGAGGGATGCACCACCGCCTGACCTACGTGCCCGAGCCCAAGCGCTTTGAAAAAGAAATTAAGGCCGCCCGACGCGACTACTACGCCCTGCGCGCTCGCTATATTTAGGGCTTCTTCGCCCCTTGCCGCCGGCTCGGGTTGGTACCGTCGGATTGGCTCAGAGCCTAAACCCGCCGGTTAATCTGCCGAAAAAATGCGGACTAGAGTATTCTTAAATGTGAATTACTCCACTAAACTATCCTAGGGTGCGGGCGCTTTTGTGACCCAAACACCACTGTGGAGGGGTATATTAACAAGGCGCTACACGGTGAGCATCATCGCAGCGACGCAATGCGAAACCCGCAGAGCACAACGAGGTACCACGTAACCTAGCGCCGCCACGGTATACACCAGACAGCAATTTCCGGCAGAGATGAAAGGAGCGGTAGCGGCAATGAGCACGGCAGACCAGCATGAACCTGCGCACTCTCCGCAGGACACCGGCGCCACCATGGGCCCCGAAACCCAAATGCTCAACCTCAGAATCCTGCAGAACCTCGCGCAGAACAATATCTACCGCGATGAGGAATCCAAGGCAGGAATTCGCGCGCTCGAAAAGTCGCTCCTGGGGCAGGGGCGCCGCTACACCCCCGTACAGGCTGCCGAATACGCCGGACTTCCCCTCGAAACCGCCCAGCGCCTCTGGCACAACATGGGCTTCCCGACCATCGCCGACCACGCGCCCTACTTCACTGAAACAGACGTGCAGATGCTCGCCGACCTGCAGAAGCTGGACGAAGAAGGCGACATCCGTATGGAGTATGTGGCATCACTCGTGCGCGCCGAAGGTCAACTGACTGACCGCACCGTCGCCTGGCAGATTGAGGCGCTGGTGCACAACATCATGGTCACTGAAAACCTCAGCGATAATGATGCCCGCCGCAAGCTCCTCAAAGACTTCCCGCGCTACCTCGAGGTTCTCGAGCGCCTGGCGCTGTACGCATACCGTCGCCAGATGTACGCCGGAATCCTGCGCTTGGGATTGCGCGAAAACAACGTGACCACCTCCGGACTTTCCCGCCTGCCCCTGGTACGCGGCGTAGGGTTCGTGGACCTGGTTTCCTACACCTCCCTGGTGCGTAACCTGGACGCCGCAGCTCTCTCTCAGCTCATCAACCACTTCGAGCAGAGCTGCCTGGACGTTATCGCGCCCCTGGGCGGTCGCATTATTAAGACTCTCGGTGACGAAGTTTTCTTCCTCACCGAAACCCCGGACGCTATCGCAGAAATTAGCCTGCGTCTGTCCGAAAAGATCGGTGCCGACCCGCAGCTACCGGAAGCCCGCGTCGCCTTCATTTGGGGTGAGGTTCTGGCTAACCGCGGCGACGTGTACGGCTCCAGCGTGAACCTGGCTGCACGCCTGGTCTCCCTGGCAGAACCGGGTACCGTGCTGACCGATAATGAGACAGCAAACACGCTCCGACAGGTGGGAAATCGCTATACTCTCACCTCTCAAGGGACGCGAAACGTTAGAAGCTTTGGTAACGTAGACCCCGTGGCGGTGACTCGTCGCGCGAACTACACAATGGAGATAGACCTCTCATGACTGAACTGAAACTACGTACCGGTGGTGCAACGCACCGCGGCGCACATCGAGAAAATAACGAAGATTCGATGGTCGTCGCCGGTTCCCTTTGCGTGGTCGCGGACGGTATGGGAGGCCACGAGGCGGGCGAGGTTGCTTCGCGCCTGTGCGTGCGTCAGCTCGCCTACTCGCCCTTCTTCACCATGCCCGGTGGCCGTAGCGAAGAGGAACAGCAGGCCTACCTTGAGCGCCTCGCAGCTATTGACGAGGAAGATCCCGCCAAGCGCCGCCGCCGCGCAAACACCCTGCTTAACAACGAAATCGTGGGCACCCTGAACCGCCTGCACGATATCCTGGGCGAAACCAACGAAGAAATTAAGCAGGCGCTTTCCCGCTCCGGCGGTACGACCGTGACCGGCGCCTGGCTGACCAGCATCGGTGACCGTAACCTGTGGGTTATTTTCAACGTGGGTGACTCCCGAACCTACCGTCTGCTGCGTGAGGACGAGGGTATTCACCACTCCGCCATGGAGAAGTTGCCCGGCGCTGAAGGTTCCGCCTCGCTGGAGCAGGTCACCACTGACCACTCCGAGGTGCAGTACCTGGTTGACGAGGGTCAGATTACCGCCCTGGAGGCGCTGACCCACCCGCGCCGCAACGTGATTACCCGCGCGCTGGGTACCGGCAACTACTGGGAACCGGACTTCTGGGTTCTGCCCGCTCGCGCCGGTGACCGCTTGATGCTCTGCTCCGATGGCCTTTCCGGCGAGCTTTCGCACGAGTACATGGCGCGCGTGCTCACTTCAATCCGCCACCCGCAGGACGCCGCTGACGTGCTCCAGCACGAGGCGCTACGATCGGGCGGCCGCGACAACATTACCGTGATTGTTGCTGACGCTGTCGAAGCCTAAACTTCATACCTTGTGATTCACCCCCCCGTTTTCTCGGGTGCTCGATTGAGCGCCTGCAGGGAGTGGGGGTGAACTGTACCCGAAGTCAGCATTACTGAGCGTAGAGGCAGTGAATATGCGCCTGCGGAAACCTGCAATATGACGAGCGATAGGGGAGAGGCGTAGCAAAAACGCTAGACTGGACGGGTGACTGAGAACAACACCACCCAGCAGACTGCCCCCGCCAAGACTCGAGCAGAGAGCACCGCAGAAAACACCGCGGAAATTACCGAGGCCCTGCGTGCCGAGTACGCGGAACTGACCGATAAGATTCGTGCCGCCCGCCGCGCCTACTATAACGAGGACGCGCCCTTCCTTTCCGACGCCGAGTACGATGCGCTCTACCGCCGCCTCGAAATCATTGAGGCGGAGCACCCGCACCTGATCGCCAACGACTCGCCCACCCAGGAAGTCGGCGGCGAAGCCATCGAAGCTTTCGCGCCCGTCACCCACCTGCAGCGCATGTACTCCCTCGAGGACGTCTTCTCCTTCGAGGAGCTGCGCGCCTGGCTGACCAAGACCGAGGAGAGCGTCCGCAACCTCACCGGTAGCGCACCGCAGTGGCTGACCGAGCTGAAGATTGACGGCCTCGCGGTGAACCTGCTCTACCGCAACGGCACCCTCGTGCGCGCGGCAACCCGCGGCGACGGCACCACCGGCGAAGACGTCACCCACAACGTGCGCACCATTGCGAGCATCCCGCAGCAGCTGACCGGCGAGAACCACCCCGAAGAGATTGAAATCCGCGGCGAAGTGTTCATCTCCTCCGCCGATTTTGAGAAGCTCAACGAGTCCATGATTGCCGCCGGCAAGAACCCCTTCGCGAACCCGCGTAACGCCGCGGCAGGCTCGCTGCGCCAGAAGGACGCGGCGGTGACCGCATCGCGCCCGCTGAGCATGTACGTGCACGGCATCGGGTCGCGCACCGGCCTGGATATTGCCACCCAGTACGAGACCTACGACCTGCTCGCCTCCTGGGGCCTGCCCGTGAGCCCCTACAGCGAAATCGCCGATAACACCGAAGCGGTGTTCGACTTCATTAACAAGTACGGCGAGCAGCGCCACTCCCTGGTACACGAAATCGACGGCATCGTCATTAAGGTCAACGACTTCGCGACCCAGGCTCAGCTGGGCTACACCTCCCGCGTGCCGCGCTGGGCGGTTGCGTATAAGTACCCGCCCGAAGAGGTGCACACCAAGCTGCTGGACATCCGCGTGGACGTGGGACGCACCGGCCGCGTGACCCCCTATGGCGTCATGGAACCCGTGTTCGTCTCCGGCTCGACCGTGGAACGTGCCACCCTGCACAACCAGGACGTGGTCAAGGCTAAGGGCGTGCTCATCGGCGACACCGTGGTGCTGCGCAAGGCAGGCGACGTAATCCCCGAGATCGTTGCCCCCGTGGTTGCCCTGCGTGACGGCACCGAACGCGAGTTCGTCATGCCCAGCGAATGCCCCTCCTGCGGCTCGCCCCTTGCCCCCGGCAAGGAAGGCGACGTGGACCTGCGCTGCACGAACCCGCGCTCCTGCCCGGCGCAGCTGACCGAGCGCGTGTACTATGCAGCAAGCCGCGGCGCCTTCGACATTGAGGCGCTCGGCTACGAAGCAGCAAAGGCACTCACCAGCCCCGCAACCCCGGACACCCCTCCGCTCACGACCGAGGCACACCTGTTCAGCCTCAACATTGAGGACCTGCGCGAGGTCACCATCGAGCGTGAGAAGAAGGTCAAGGGCGTGGGCACCGGAAAGATGGAGCGCGTGCCCTACTTCTACACCAAGCCGACCAAGGCACGCCCCGAGCCGAAGCCCACGAAGAATACGCTGAACCTCTTCGCCGAGCTGGAGAAGGCAAAGCAGCAGCCGCTGTGGCGCGTGCTGGTTGCCCTCTCGATTCGCCACGTGGGCCCGACCGCTGCCCGCGCGCTCGCCGCCGAGTTCGGTTCGATGCAGGAGATCCGCGAGGCTGACCGTGAACGCCTCGCCGCTGTGGACGGTGTGGGCACCACGATTGCCGACTCGATTATTGAGTGGTTCGCTGAGGACTGGCACGCCGAGGTTGTGGACTCCTGGGCTGCCGCCGGTGTGCGTATGGAAGATACTCGCGACGAGTCCGTGGAGCGCACCCTGGAGGGCTTGACCGTGGTCGTGACCGGCACGCTGAACGGCTACACCCGTGACGGCGCAAAGGAAGCCATTATTGCTCGAGGCGGTAAGGCATCCGGTTCGGTGTCTAAGAAGACTCACTTTGTGGTCGCAGGCGCGAACGCCGGCTCGAAGCTGGATAAGGCTCAGCAGCTGGGTCTGAAGGTGCTGGATGAGGAGGGCTTCACCGCCCTGCTCGAGGGCGGCCCGGAGGCGGTTGAGGCTACCGCCGAGTAGGCCCGGTAGCGGGGTCAATCGAATCTGACCTGCAATATGTAGAGCATTCAGGCTCTGGAGTGCGTGCTCCAGAGCCTGAATGCCAATTTTTGGCATTTATAATTACCACAGCTTTTAAGGTGGAAGCGCCTTAAAACACTCCCAAAGCGAAGAAATATTTAAAAAATATTTACACGCCGTTCAAAACCCTTAAAGGTGGCGCTCAGCAACTCCGAACCGGAAAGCTTGGTGGGGGAGTGCATCCGAGTTAAACCCCTAGAAAACCCCGAAATTCCGGGGGAAAACCCCTAAGATACGCGGGGCTCAAGGTCTCCATTAATGTTTCCTGCACTTTTTACCTGAAAGAACCCTGGGAGAACCCGGGACGTTCGCTGTGAACTTGAAATCGGGTTGGAATCGTAAAAAACCTCGGCTATCTTTGAGACCAGATAGATTCTCGCAAGGGAATCGCCTGTGTGGTTTCAAGCTTGGAATGCTTGAAACGATGCCCGGTTCTACCGCACGTCCCCATCGAGGAAGTGCCACCCGGATTCCGCACACAAGTGCAGAATCGCTCACGGTGACATGAAATCGGTGGAGAGCCGCTCACATGGTAGAGCCAGAAAATGAGTAACCTACTTCGTTATCAAAGGGTGAGCGGCGGCGCGCTAGAGTTCCGGGGACGGAACGAGCGGGGACGGCCCCAAGGAGCATTATGAAGAACACTTCCATTCGTCGTACCGCAGCAGCTCTCGCCATCGGTGGCGTTGCAGCAGCTACCATGTCGATGCCCGCTGCAAACGCAGTAGACGGTGCTACCTGGGACGCACTGGCACAGTGCGAGTCCGGTGGTAACTGGTCCATCAACA
>ERZ772997.441-NODE-441-length-12604-cov-14.3421_pt1 | contig 12604 bp, 12 predicted proteins | sample MGYA00511127_ERZ772997 | MGnify/ENA primary metagenome ERZ772997 (study PRJEB29015, sample SAMEA2738070) | human oral metagenome | biome: human oral; feature: human-associated habitat; material: saliva | place: China | collected 2215 ... | reverse complement strand
TTTGGACATCATTTATGAAGACGATACCGTCATCGTCATCAACAAACCGGCCGGACTGGTCGTCCACCCTGCCGCTGGCAACTGGAGCGGCACCCTGCTCAACGGCCTGTTGGCGCACTGTCCCGAATTAAGCCAAGTGCCGCGTGCGGGCATCGTACACCGTTTGGACAAAGAAACCAGCGGTCTGATGGTGGTCGCCAAGACCTTGCCGGCGCAAAACTCACTGGTTCAACAGCTTCAAGAGCGCACAGTCAAACGCATTTACCGCGCAGTCGCCAACGGCATTGTCCCTTTCGACGGCAAAATCGAAACCCAAATCGGCCGCGATCCGCACAATCGCCTGAAAATGGCAGTCGTCAAATTTGGCGGCAAACCTGCCATTACCCACGTCAAAGTGTTGGAACGTTATCTGGCGCACAGCTACATCGAATGCTCGCTCGAAACCGGCCGCACACACCAAATCCGCGTTCATATGCGCGAAGCCAACCATCCGCTGGCCGCTGATCCTGTTTACGGCAACCTGCGCCATCCATGCAGCGACGCGGTTAAAGAAGCCATCAAAGCCCTAGGCGCGCGCCAAGCCCTGCATGCCTACCGCTTGAGCTTTGTGCACCCGAAAACCGGCGAAACCGTTTCCTTTGAAGCGCCTATGCCTGACGATATGTACCACCTGCTTTCCGTCCTGCGCCTGGAAGCCGGTTTGGATTCGTCCCTAAGCAACGAGGAAGAATGGCAGGAAAAATTCGGCATGGACGATGACGACGATTGGAATGAAGACGACTACGATGTCGAAGTCGTTTATGTAAGGGATTAAACCCATTTTTCAGACGGCCTTTTACTTTTATGTAAAGAGTAAAACAAATTTTCAAACAAAATATTTTAAAAAATTTTAATAATTACATAGTCAAATAATATGAATATAGAAATGTTTAATGCGTTATTTTCCAAATTAATGACAGAAAATTTGGAAACAATAGAAGATGGGTTGAAAACAAATGATGAAATTGGTGCAGTTCTCAGAATCCATTTAATCTGCGAACAGTTTTTGGAACTCTATATATGTAGCATTTGCAACCAAGAAAAAATGTTTTGGTTTCAAGAAAAAGAGGATAAGGAAGAGCAAAAAATCACAATCAGTTTCGATCATAAACTAAAAATGGCTAAGACTTTAGGGCTACCAGATTGGGGATATAAAATTTTTACAAATGTAAATAAAATTAGAAATCGCCTAGCCCATCGAGTCGGACAACAAATAGACCAAGGAAAATTCGAAAGCATTCAGAATACTGTTAAATCAGATATTGGGCCTCTTCAGCTCTTCAATGTTCCATTAGAGCAAGTTAGTATTGAAACATACTCTGAAACAGGGCAAATGTCATCTAAACTAGATTGGGATGAATGTTCCACACCCCATCAAAAATTACTTATGTATATTTATTACACTCTAATGTCTCTAACAAGGTACTTAAATCTCCCTGAAACCTTAACCACCCCATGAAAACCATCACAGATACCCTAAACCTCGCCCCGCAAGGCAAGAATTTTTTGACTGCCGACTGGCCTGCCCCTGCCAATGTTAAAACGCTTATTACCACGCGCAACGGCGGTGTCAGCGAAGGCGTGTACCGCAGCCTGAATGTCGGTTCGCACGTCGGCGACAATCTGGAAGCCGTGCTCCGCAACCGCGAAATCGTGCAGGAACAAGTCGGCCTACCCGTTGCCTACCTCAATCAAATCCACAGCAGCATTGTTGTAAATGCCACCGAAGCGTTAGGCAATACACCCGACGCCGATGCCTCGGTTGATACAATGGGTACGGTTGCCTGCGCTTCGATGACTGCCGATTGCCTGCCTGTCTTGTTTTGCGACAAAGCAGGTACAGTCGTTGCAGCGGCTCATGCAGGTTGGCGCGGTTTGGCCGGCGGCGTTTTGCAAAATACCATTGCGGCAATGAATGTCGAGCCGTTGGAAATCATGGCCTATCTCGCCCCTGCCATCGGCCCTGATGCGTTTGAGGTGGGGCAAGATGTATTTGATGCGTTTTGCACACCCATGCCGGAAGCTGTCGATGCGTTTGAAGACATCGGCGGCGGCAAATACCTTGCCGACATTTACGCTTTGGCGCGCATGGTTCTGCACCGCGAAGGCGTGAACATGATTTATGGCGGCACCCATTGCACTGTCTTGGAACGCGATACGTTCTTCTCCTATCGCCGCGACGGACAAACCGGCCGCATGGTCAGCCTGATTTGGTTGGAAAAATAAGATTTGCGCCATCAAAGACAAGGCCGTCTGAAATACTTTCCGTTTGCGGTTTCAGACGGCCTAAACATTATTCGTTATAATCCGACGATACCGTAACCGGTTTCAATGAAGGAATATCCAATGAAAAAAATCCTATTGCCTGCACTCGCCCTATTGCTTGCCTCTTGCGGTTTCCACCTGAAAGGCACAGGCGTGACTTCTCAGCCGCTGCCTTATCAAAACTGGCATGTAGAAGGCGGAGCCGTCATGCAAAAAGCGCTGGAAAATGCCTTACGCCGTGCCGACGGTCATCCGGTTAGCGAAGCCGAATCACAAATCACCCTGCGCGTTGTTGACTTTCAAAAACGCCGTGATATCTACACCATCACCCGCGCCGCCGCAATCAACGAATACCTGCTGGCCATGACCGTCAAAGCCCAAGCCTTCCGCAACGGCGAGCCGGTTGGCGAACCGATAGAAGTTAAGGTTCACCGCACCATGGACTACGCCGATAGCGAAGTTTTGGGCAAACAGGAAGAGGAAGAAACCATTTGGTCTGAAATGCGCATCGACGCCGCAGATCAAATCGTCCGTCGCCTGACTTTCCTGAAAGCGCAATAATGGCTGCCGCACCCATTGAGAGCCTGCGCCCCGATACGCCGCTCCAACCGTTGTACATTATTCACGGCGAAGAGGATTTGTTGCGCATCGAAGCATTGGATACCCTGCGCGCAGCCGCAAAAAAACAAGGTTATCTCAACCGCGAAGTCTATACCGCCGAAAACAATTTTGACTGGAACGAGCTGTTGCAAAGTGCCGGCAGCGCAGGTTTGTTTGCCGATTTGAAACTGCTGGAAATCCACATTCCCAACGGCAAGCCCGGCAAAAACGGAGGCGATGCCCTGCAAGCCTTCGCCGAACGCCTGCCCGAAGATACGGTTACGCTCATCCTCCTGCCCAAGCTTGAAAAAGCGCAAATCCAGTCCAAATGGTTTTCCGCATTGGCAGGCAAAGGCATCGTCTTAGAAGCCAAAGCCGTTGCGCCACATGCTTTGCCGCAATGGATACAGGACCGTCTGAAACAGCAGGGTTTGGATATCGAACCTGAAGCACTCGCCCTTTTTGCCGAGCGCGTCGAAGGCAATCTTTTGGCCGCCCGTCAGGAAATCGAAAAACTCGCCCTGCTCCATCCACAAGGCCATTTAATCAATATTACCGACGCAGAAGCCGCAGTTGCCACCGTCGCCCGCTTCGATGTATTCCAACTGGCCGGCGCATGGATGAAAGGCGATGCCCTGCGTGTTTCCCGTTTGCTGGACGGTTTGGAAGAAGAAGGCGAAGAGCCGGTTTTGCTGTTGTGGGCGGTTGCCGAAGACATCCGCACCCTAATCCGCCTGACTGCCGCACTCAAGCAAGGCCAAAACATCCAAAGCCTGCGCAACAGCCTGCGCTTATGGGGCGACAAGCAGACCCTTGCACCGATGGCGGTCAAACGCATTTCCATCAACCGCCTGCTCGACGCGCTCAAAACCTGCGCCAAAATCGACCGCATCATCAAAGGCACGGAAGAAGGCGATGCATGGACCGAGTTCAAACAACTCATTACCTCGCTGGCCGCCTGAAACCGTTGCCACGCGTCAAGAAACTTGCACGCAATACGCCCCAAAAACAGAAAATACTGTAAAATAGCGTAAACTCAAATTCAGGCCGTCTGAACCTCGCATTTCAGACGGCCTCTTCCAGCAAAAAACAAGGAAACACCAACCATATGGATAATAAAACCAAACTTCGCATCGGCGGTCTGGCCCTGCTGACCACTGCCGTATTAAGCCTCATCATCGTCCTGATTGTCGATTCATGGCCGCTGGCCATCCTGTTGGCCGTCATCATCGTGGCCGCTGCCGCAGGCGGTTTCGTTTGGACTTCACGCCGTCAGCAACGCCAATTCCTCGAGCGCCTGAAAAAATTCGACATCGATCCGGAAAAAGGCCGTATCAACGAAGCCAACCTGCGCCGTATGTACCACAGCGGCGGCCAACATCAAAAAGATGCGATTACCTTGGTTTGCCTGTCACAAAAATGTTCCGTTGACGAAGCGCACGCCATTTTCAAAAAACGTCCGACCCGTCAGGAAATGAACCAAATGGCTGCCCAACAGGCACGCGGTCAAAAACGTCCACATCGCTAATCCCGACAGTAACAGGCCGTCTGAACATCCTATCCCGTTTCAGACGGCCTGTTTTTATTGCCATCAAACCCATTTCCGTTTCCATCGCATTATGACCCGCCTTCCCACCGCCCCACTCAAACGCCGCCTCGCCGCACTGGTTTACGAACTTCTGCTGACCGGCGCCGTTACCAGCATTGCCGCCCTTGCAGCCGGTATTGTCGCCATCTTTCTCAATCCCGTTTCCACGCGCCTGTCCATGCTGGCAACCTGTCTGATTCTGTTCTACGCATGGTGGCTCTACTTTCGCGCCAACTGGCACAAAAAAGGCCAAACCCTCGCCATGCAGACATGGAAAATCGGCTTAGCCGATAAAAACGATACCCAGCCGCCCCTGCCGCAGCTTCGCCTACGCTTTATTTGGGCCAGTATTTTTATTGTTTTCATTCCCCTGTTTGCCTACGCCGGATTGCGTCATCTACTCAATATCCCGCCCAAAGGCGCATTCGGCGCCGCGCTCATTTGGCTCATCCTGCCATGGGGCTTCGCCCTGTTCCATCCCGACCGCCAGTTCCTCTACGACTTCTTAGCTGGAACAAGGCTGGTGGATTTGAATCAGAAGAAAACAAACGAATAAAATCCAAAAGCGACTCAATCCGTAAATAAAATAAAGGCCGTCTGAAACTCAAGATAAGTTTCAGACGGCCTTTAATCATAACATCAAGCAATAATTATTCTTGCCAACGTTTGAACACCAGCGAAGTATTGACGCCGCCAAAAGCAAAATTATTGCTGACCACATAATCGGTTTGAATCTCGCGTCCGCCTGTTTGGATGTAATCCACCTTGCCGCAACGCGGATCGATGTTTTCCAAATTGACGGTCGGCGCAAACCAGCCGTTGTTCATCATTTCGATGGTAAACCAGGCTTCCAATGCACCGCAGGCGCCGAGTGTATGGCCGAGATAGCTTTTTTGCGAACTCATGGGAATGAATCCAAACACGGCTTCGGTCGCTAATGTTTCGGCAATATCGCCTTTTTCGGTCGCCGTACCGTGACCGCTGACATAGCCGACTTTATCAGGCGTAATACCGGCGTCTTTCAGCGCAAGCTCCATACATTTTTGCATGGTCTCTTTTTGCGGTTGAGTAACGTGGCTGCCGTCACTGTTGGCACCATAGCCGACAAGCTCGGCATAAATTCTCGCACCGCGCGCACGTGCGTGTTCCAACTCTTCCAATACAAATATGCCTGCGCCTTCGCCGATGACCAATCCGTCTCGAGCGTTGTCATAAGGGCGCGGTGTCAGCTCAGGTTCGCCGTTGCGGCGGCTGGCGGCATAAAGCGAGTCGAAAACATACACTTCGGACGGACAAAACTCTTCGCCGCCGCCAGCCAGCATCATATCAATCAGGCCGTATTTAATCGCTTCGTAGGCATAACCAATGCCTTGGCTGCCGGAAGAACATGCACTCGAAGTCGGAATAATTCGGCCTTTCAAGCCGAAGAAAATGCCGATATTGGCGGCAGTCGTATGCGGCATCATGCGCACATAAGTATTGGCGTTAAAATTGCGCGATGTGCCGGTAAGCAAAAGTTCGCCCATATCGCCGATGTCTTTGGTACTGCCGACAGACGAACCGCACGCTACGCCCATACGGCCGTCTGTAATGCTTTCATCGCCCAGCAAACCTGCATCCGTCAAGGCTTGTTCCGCCGCATCGACACACAAATGCGACACACGTCCCATGCTTCTGAGCTGCTTGCGCGTCCAGTGTTCGGGAGGAGAATAGCCTTCAATCGGCGCACCCAGTTGCGCTTCCAATTCAGGAAAGCGTTCTCTCCAGTCCATGTATTTGACGGCATTTTTTTCGGCTTTAAAGGCCGTCTGAATACTTTGCCAATCACGGCCGAAGGCGGTAATACCGCCGATACCTGTTACTACGACTCTTCTGGTATTCAACACAAACCTCCGTTCACAGCAATCACTTGGCGCGTAATGTACGCCGCTTTTTCATCCATTAAAAAGCGCACCGCATGCGCCACTTCCTCGGGCAATCCCATACGCGCGGCAGGGACGGCCTTTAAGATTTCTTCGACAGGCACGTTCTCATCGATAATATCGGTATCGATAAGGCCCGGCGCCACGCAGTTGACAGTGATTTTACGTTTCGCCAGTTCGACCGCCAAGGCCTTCGCCGCGCCGATCAGGCCCGCTTTGGATGCGCTGTAATTGACCTGACCGCGGTTGCCCGTCAAACCGGACACCGACGCCATGCACACAATCCGTCCTGCTTTGCGGCGGCGGATCATCGGCATGGTCAAAGGGTGCAACACATTATAAAAACCGTCCAAATTGGTACGCAGCACCAAGTCCCAATCATCATCTGTAAACGCAGGAAACGCATTGTCGCGCGTCAGGCCGGCATTCAGCACCACGCCGTAATATGTGCCGTTTGCCTCAATGTCGGCAGTCAAAATTTCTCGGCAGGCTTCGCGGTCGGACACGTCAAACTGCAACACGTGCGCATTCCTACCCAATGTACGGATTTCTTCCGCAACGACTTCCGCTTCATCACGGCGGCTGCGGCAGTGGACGACAATATCAAATCCGTCCTGCGCCAAACCAAGCGCGACGGCTTTGCCGATACCGCGATTAGACCCTGTAATTAAAATAGTTTCACTCATACGTTTTCTCACTATATCGACAGGCCGTCTGAATCTTTGTCTTTTCAGACGGCCTTGTAAACGGTTTAAATGATTTGACCGTCTTTCGGACTGTACACATTTAAAGAGGCTTTTGCCAGCAAACCGTCCGACGGCAACAGATGCTTCACATCTTCCGGCGCATCCGTCCAGCGCAACTCGCAATCAAATACGCCCATGCCGCCCAAATCCTGAATGGACACATGCGCCCTGACTTCCAGCTCAGTACCGACAGGCACGGAATCGGCAAACAAATCCAGCTTGCGCGTTCCCAATAAAAAACCCAAGCGTACAGGCTCTCCGGCCTTTAAAGCCTCAATGCCTGCAAACGCGCCTATGCCCTGCGCCATCAATTCCATATAAGCCATAGACGGCAACACGCCGTCCTGCAGCAAAATATGCTTGTCGCCAACCGGCGCACGGCAAACCGTATAGTCATCGCCAAATTCTTTCACACAATCGATTAGCACCATATGTCCGCTGTGCGGAAGCAGCGAAGCCACATCATAAATCGGGGCACTCGGTATTGAAGGCATAAAATGTCATCCGGGAATAAATTACGTTACAATATGCATTATAACAGAGCCTAGCTTTTACTAACCCATTTCATTACAATGTATGAAAATGTAAAACATTGAAAGACATCATGCCTCAAAACGTTTGCCGTTTCAGCTTCAATATCGCCGCATGGCAGGCCTCCTCCAGCAAAATCAGTACGCCGGAGCAATGGCAGGACTGGGCGCAGGGAAAACTCGATACCGCCTCTCTGCCGGAGTGCAAACCCGCACTCTCCTTTTTGCCGCCTATGCAACGCCGCCGCTTGGGAAAAGCGGCGCGCTTGGTTTGTGATGCTGCATGGAATCTGGCCGACCAATATCCTGAAAGCGTACCGGTGTACGTTTCGCACGACGGCGAAAGCAACCGCAGCTTTGAATTGTGGCAAGAGCTTTTGAACACGCATACCGTATCGCCGACCTCATTCGGCCTGTCCGTTCACAACGCAACGATTGGGCAATGGTCGATGTTGCGCAAAGACATGAGTGAGCATACCGCATTGGCCGTTGCCGCCGATTCCTTTGAAACCGCGCTGACCGAGGCATTTGCGCTTTTGCAAGATGGCGCATCATCCGTTTTAGTGATTGTTGCCGATGATCCGTTGTCTGAAGACTATCCCGTCTTGGCTACACGTGCGCCGTTTGCCTATGCATTGGCACTGGTCATCACCAAAGGCGAAGACTATACCTTAAGCTTGGAAACCACATCCGAAAGGCCGCCTGAAAACCCTAACGATACAACAGTCGAGCCCTATTGGAGCAGCTTGGAGTGGGTACGCTTCCTGCTTTCAGACGACCGACAACACACGCAACACTATGCCGGTAGAAACTGGCACTGGCAGAAAAACGCATGAAGACTTTAGACTATTTCCGTCGCTTTTTTGCCACACTCTTCGGCTTCATCCTCTTCGGTGTTGCGGGCGTATTGTTCAAAATCGCACTTTTGCCCTATACGCTCAAATCGACCAAAGGCGACATCAAACGCCAACTTGAAGCAAGACGCATGATAGGCAAAGTTTGGCGTTTCTTTGTCGGCTACCTGCAATGGTCGGGCGTATTGAGCGTCCGTTTCAACGGCTTGGAAAAACTCGGCAGACCCGGTCAGCTCATTCTTGCCAACCATCCCTCGCTTTTGGATGTCGTCTTGCTGATCAGCCACTATTCCGAGCCGAACGTACTAGTTAAAAAAGACCTGTTGCACAACCCCAGCATGAAAAGCCAGATTATCGCTTCCGGCTACATCCCCAACGATGAAAGCATGGAAATGCTGGAAGAAATCGACGCCGTGTTCAAAAGCGGGCAAAGTTTGCTGATTTTCCCCGAAGGCACGCGCACAGGTTGGGACGGACAGGTTAAAATGCACCGCGGCGCCGTATCGCTCGGTTTGCGCAGCGCATCAGTCATCACGCCCGTGTGCATCAAGATGACGCCGCCCAATTTTAAAAAGGGGCAACCGTGGTACAAAATCCCGCCACAAAAAATTCATTATGAAATTACCGTCGGCGACGACATCCTGCCAGAAGAATGGCTGGCAGAAAAACCCCTGCCCATCGCCGCACGCCGTTTAAACGAATACCTGCAAGACTATTTTACAAGGAAAACCACATGAGCAATTTAGAAAACCAAATCAAACAATTAATCATCGACAGCTTAGGTCTGGAAGACATTACCGTTGCCGACATCGGCAGCGAAGATCCGCTTTTCGGCGACGACGGCCTGGGTCTGGATTCGGTTGACGCATTGGAACTTGGTTTGGCCGTACAAAAAACCTTCGGCTTCCAGCTCGACGGTGAAAACGACAACCTGCGCGAAAATTTCGCCAACGTCAAAACTCTGGCCGAGTTCGTCAAGAGCCGCCAAGCATAAGGGAGAGACAAGATGACCGAACAAGAAGTACGCACCCTGCTGACCGATGCACTGGTTAACCTGTTTGAAATCGAACCGGAACGCATCAAACCCGAAACCAACCTCTACGAAGATTTGGAAATCGACAGCATCGACGCCATTGACCTTATCGACCACATCAAACGCGAAACCGGCCGCAAACTGCAAGCCGAAGACTTCCGCAATGTGCGTACCGTAGAAGACGTGGTTCAAGCGGTTTTGAAAGTACAACAAGATTCCTGATTCCGCTTTGAGTCAGCATATTTTCAGACGGCCTTGTCAATCCGCAAGGCCGTCTGAAAATCAATCACAACCATGAAAATATTAGGAAAACTCCTACTGACCCTTGCCAGCCTCGCCTATCCGCTCCTATGGTATTACGGTAGGGAAAACGGCGCATTTTTCTGGCTTGCAGCGGCTATGTGTGTGTTATGGCTGATACGCGCCGCCATGCCGCAAACCACAGCCCAACGCATTACGGCGGTTATCCTTGCAGCCTTTTTTGCGGCGGTACTTGTTTTCAGACGGCCCGACTCGATGTATTGGTATCCCGTTGCCGTCAATGCGCTGATGCTTGCCGTTTTCGGCGGCAGCCTGTTTGCCAAACAAACCGTTATCGAATGCCTCGCCCGACTGCAACATCCCGACCTGCCGCCCGAAGGCGTGCTGCATACCCGTCGTGTCACGCAAATCTGGTGCGCGTTCTTTATCTTCAACGGCGCAACCGCCGCCATTTTGGCAGGCTTGCAGTATTACGATTGGTGGGCGGCTTATACAGGCATCGTGTCGTATGTGTTAATGGGAATCTTATTTGCCGGAGAGTGGATTTATCGGAAATTGGTTTTGAAGGTTTAAACCATTAAAAAAAATATTTCACCAATTAGACGAATAACCATAATGAAAAAAATCATCCTACTTACCCTGATTTCCTTCACATTTACCGCATGTTCGGCGTCTAAAACGCCTTTATCCCCTGAAGAAAAGGCAGAAGCCGAATACAAGAAAAATTATACGGAAGTTGCCAGCCACACCATCAAAACGCGCTCGGGAAACCTGACCGTCATTGACCGAATACACAATAGTTATTCTGACGATACTACAGCCAGCAGCATGAATTTGATGATTATCCGTAAATCCAATACGGTAAAAGCAAGGGCTGCACAAACAGCCGTATTTACAGCAACTTTTGCATTACTGATTCTTGCACGCAACAGCAACCATATTGGATATGAAGGCCCTGACCTGCTGGACAAACACAGTTTAAGCGGGAAGCCCATTAAACCGAATTTTGCGAATCCTGCTTTTGAACAATTCTCCCCAAAAGTTCGCGATTGGGCGGCAAAACAGTCATTTAAAGGCAATAGTGCCAATAAAAAACTATTTGTCCAACCGGGCCGTTTCTATTTGGTTTATGAAAAATTTAATAAACGAGACCGATTCTTTCTGAACAATGAAGTCAGCCTGTTTTTAGACGGACAAAACGGCAAAACCGATCGGTTACTCCATTGCTTCAAAAGAAGTGAAAGCCATTCATTGGAAGAGTGGCAGGCAAATGATTACGAATTGGTACGCCAAACGACAAACAAACAATACGATGAATGCTTGGCCCAATTCAAAGAAGATACCAAGGCAAATACATCAAAATTATAAAACAACCTTTGAACCATCATGCACCTAACCCAAATCCTATCCCCCGACCTGCCCCAACACGACCTTATCGCTGCCGATCCGAATTGGACGCGTACTGATTTCAACCGTGCGGTTTTCCATCTGTCAGGCCGTCTGAAACAGGCAGGCGTGCAAACGGCCGCCTTGTGGTTTGACGATGCCGCGCTATTTGCCTGTGCCGTGTTGGCAGTGTGGCATTCTGGCGGAAAGGTTTTATTGCTGCCCAATTTAGCGCAAGACAATTTGGATTGGGGCAAAACGGCAGAAGTGTTTTTAACGGATTCAACAGATAAAAAGCTGTCTTCAGACGGCCTAAATATCTGGCACTTGCCTGATGTATTGACTCAAACAGAATCGGAAGGGCTACACACCTATCCTGAAAACCATCTGATTCCCGACCATGCCGAAGCATGGCTGAAAACATCGGGTTCCAGCGGCGAAGCGCAGATTATTGTGAAAACCGCCGCGCAAATGCAGGCGGAAGCCCTGACTTTGGCAAATACGCTACCATTTGGACAACATGGCGAAACCGTGGTCGGCAGCGTGATTCCGCAACACCTTTACGGCTTCACGTTCCGCTTTGCACTCGCGCTGACAATGGGTTGGACTATGGAACGACAGCAGGCGGTTTATCCGGAAAACCTGCTTTCCAGCACGGCCGCACATGATAAAGTGGTTTGGATTGCCAGTCCGGCCGTACTCAACCGCTTGGGTGAAAACCGCAACTGGCAAAGTATCGGCCATAAAATTGCAGGCATTGTCTCGGCCGGTGGTGCATTGCCCGCAGCCACGGCGGATTTGCTGCAACAGACTGCCGTCCGCCCGTTTGAAGTCTATGGCAGCACCGAAACCGGCGTGATTGCCTCACGTTGCGAACGCCAAGAATGGCAGCCTTTCAAGGGCGTGGAAATCGGGCAAAACGAAGAAGGCGCACTGTGGGCTTCTTCGCCTTGGTCGCCCGAACGCCGTCAAACAGCCGATTTGATCGAGCCGCAAGATGACGGTTTTCTGTTACTCGGTCGCCAAGACCGCATTATTAAATTTGAAGACAAACGCGTGTCGCTGACCCAAATCGAACACGAACTTTTACAACACCCTTGGGTTGCCGACGCCCACTGCGGCCGCCATCCGCAACATCAGCGCATTGCCATATGGGCGGCATTGAACGCAGACGGTATCGCCGCCTTGCGTGAGAAAGGCCGTGCTGCGGTTGCCGATACACTCAAACGCCATCTGGCCGCCACGCAGGACACCATTGCCCTGCCGCGTTACTGGCGTTTTACCGACAGCCTGCCGCGCAATGCCCAAGCCAAAATCGCTGCGGTGGATTTTCAGACGGCCTTTACCGTTGCCCAAACTTCGCCCGTTTGGTCGAAAACA
>ERZ772997.438-NODE-438-length-12690-cov-4.63332_pt1 | contig 12690 bp, 8 predicted proteins | sample MGYA00511127_ERZ772997 | MGnify/ENA primary metagenome ERZ772997 (study PRJEB29015, sample SAMEA2738070) | human oral metagenome | biome: human oral; feature: human-associated habitat; material: saliva | place: China | collected 2215 ... | reverse complement strand
AATACGGCTGCCCACAATACGGATGTCCCCATGCGCAGCTGCCTCAGGTCTGTAGCACGAAAAAGCGGGGCATCCCAGGCTCCCCCGAAGGTTCACCCCAGAATGCCCCGCTCACAGCGGGTAGCTCAGCGCAGGCTGAGCCCGCTACACATCTTTAGTGGAAGAAGTGGCGAGTACCGGTCAGGTACATGGTCACGCCAGCGGCCTTAGCCGCCTCGATAACTTCCTCGTCACGGATCGAACCGCCCGGGTGCACGACGGCACGCACACCGGCGTCCAGCAGCACCTGCAGGCCGTCAGCGAAGGGGAAGAACGCGTCGGATGCGGCAACCGCACCGCGGGCACGCTCGTTACCTTCGCCACCGAGAGTGTTCGCACGCTCAACCGAGAGCTTGCAGGAATCCACGCGGTTCACCTGGCCCATACCGATGCCCACGGCGGCACCGTTATCGGCAAGCAGAATAGCGTTGGACTTGGGCGAACGCAGTGCACGCCACGCGAACTCGAGGTCACGCAGGGTTGCCTCGTCAGCTGCCTCACCGGCAACCAGGGTCCAGTTCTTCGGGTCGTCGCCCTCAGCCTGCAGGCGGTCAGCTTCCTGGAAGAGTGCACCACCGGAAATGGGGCGGTACTCGATAGCCTCGCGGGCAAAGCCCTCGGGCAGAACCAGCAGACGCAGGTTCTTCTTCTCACGCAGGATCTCCAGCGCCTCGGGCTCGAAGCCGGGAGCCACAATCACCTCGGTGAAGATACCCTTGACAGTCTGAGCCATAGCGGCGGTCACCGGGCGGTTAGCGGCAATCACGCCACCGTATGCGGACAGCGGGTCGCAAGCGTGCGCCTTCGCGTGAGCGTCCGCAATCGGGTCAGCCGCGCCGGGGGTTGCCACAGCAATACCGCAGGGGTTGTTGTGCTTGATAACGGCAACAGCCGGCTCGTCAAAGTCGTAAGCGGCACGCAGAGCGGCATCAGCATCAACGTAGTTGTTGTAGCTCATCGCCTTACCGTGCAGCTGCTCCGCCTGAGCAATGCCGGGGGCAGCAGCCGGGTCAGAGTACAGGGCGGCGCGCTGGTGCGGGTTCTCGCCGTAACGCAGGGTCTCGCTGCGCTCGAAGCCCAGGCCAGCGTACGGGGGCCAGAAGTTAGCGCCCTCATCCTGCAGGAACTGGGCTGCGGTCCAGGTAGCCACAGCGGTATCGTACGCAGCGGTGTGGGCGAATGCGCCAGCGGCAAGGCGGCGGCGCTCATCCAGGGAGAAGCCACCGTTCTTAGCGGCCTCAACGGTGCGCGCGTAGTCGGCGGGATCCACAACAATAGCGACGGCGTCGTGGTTCTTCGCGGCGGCACGAACCATGGAGGGGCCACCAATGTCGATCTTCTCGATGATGGCGTCCTGATCTGCACCGGAAGCAACGGTCTCAACGAAGGGGTACAGGTTCACAACCACCAGGTCGAAGGGCTCGACATCCAGCTCGCCGAGGGTGTCGATGTGCTCCTGCTTGCGGCGATCAGCCAGAATACCGGCGTGGATGCGCGGGTGCAGGGTCTTCACGCGGCCTTCAAGGCACTCGGGGAAACCGGTAACTTCGGTGACCTCGGTGACGGGTACGCCTGCTGCCGCGATGGTGGATGCGGTGGAGCCGGTGGAGACCAGCGCGACGCCAGCCTCGTGCAGGCCGCGGGCGAACTCCTCCAGACCGGTCTTGTCGTAGACGGAAATGAGGGCGCGGCGCAGGGGCACGCGATCGAGCTCAATGAGAGACACAAATACTCCGATGCTTTAGACGTGTACGCCGGCTCTCGGCGGCACAGCTGGTGGATGGACGTAGCCTGCCAGGATCGACAGGATATGTGTGGGGGTATTCCCCGCCGCTGTGCACCTTCCCCTCAGGGGTACTCGGGTGCCACAACGGAACGTGTGTGGGCGGCGGGGTTGAGCTCGGCTCATTCCGCCGCGAGAATCTAGTGGGCGGAATTAGTTGCCAGATGCAGCGCTGTGAGATTCAGCGCCGTGAGATTCAGCGAGGGATGCGATGGTCTGCACGAGCAGGCGGCGCTCCTGCACCTTAATGCGTTCGTGCAGGGTTTCTTCGGTGTCGTCGTCCAGAACGGGCACTGCCGCCTGGGCGAGGATGGGGCCGGTGTCAACGCCCGCATCCACAAAGTGGACGGTCAGGCCGGTAATCTTCACACCGTGCGCCAGGGCGTCACGCACGCCGTGCGCGCCCGGGAAAGAGGGCAGCAGGGCGGGGTGGGTGTTAATAATGCGGTTGCTGAAACGCTCGACCAGCTGCGCATCAACAATGCGCATGAAACCGGCGAACACAATGTAATCGGGGTCGTAGGAAGCGATCTTTTCTTCCAGCGCGCGGTTCCAGGAGGGGCGGTCGGCGTAGTCGCCAGGCTGCACCAGGAAGGTGGGTACACCAGCCGCCTGGGCACGTTCAATACCCAGACAGGGCTTGTCGGCGCCCACTGCCGCAATGTCGAGGGGAAGCTCGCCCGCTGCTACAGCGTCGAGGATGGACTGAAGATTCGTTCCGGAGCCGGATACCATAACCACAATTCGCACCCGACTAGTATAACCCGTCTCACACCCTTATCCAAAGGGGTCAGAGGCTCACAACACACCTCAAGCCCAAAGGCGAGCATAAAGAAACCCCGGCAGAAGAAATCCTCGCCGGGGTTAGCTGGAGTTAGCCGGGGTACACCAGGGTTCACTGGGCGCAAACTCGACAGGCAGTAAACTCAACAGGTCGCGAGCTCAATAGGTCGCAGGCAGAGGGGGCGGTACCCTTATAGGTATGTCTACTCCCCCGCAGAACAACCCGAACAACGCACCGAACGATACCCCGCAGCAGCCCACCCCGAACAACGGCACACCGCAGAACCAGCAGGTTCCGCCCCGAGCGCCGCAGCAGGCACCCCAGAACATGATGCCGCAGCCTCGGGGACCTCAGGGCAAGAAGCCGCGCAAGCCCATCGACCCCATCGAACAGCAGAAAGCGAATATTCGCACCTCGCTCATGCTAATCGTTGCCGCGCTGGTGATTTTTGCGGCGTCTTCCTTCGTGCTCTCCACGATGCCGCTGTTCCTAGCGCTCTTCCTCTTCGCACTCGCCGGCATCACCCTGAGCATTATTGCGATCGTGCGCACCGCAGTCTACCGCGGCCCCTGGTTCTTCTACATTGCAGCGGGCGTCAGCATTATCTACGGTGCTATGACCCTGCTCGGCGGCATCGGTCTTGCCTTCATGCCCGGCGCGCAGGAGTACCGTGAGTGCCGTGCCGCCGCGCTGACTCAGACCGACATGTACACCTGCGACCAGAAGTTCCAGGGCACGATGGACAAGCTCACCGGCGCGTCCAGCTCTAGCTCTTCTTCCGCGCGCTAATTCTTCGGTGCGCTGGAGGGGGATTCTACGCGCTAGTTCTTCGTGCGCGCGGTAGAACCCTGAGCCTTAGAGCCCTGGGTGCTAGAACCATGGGACTTCGAGGAGCTGACATCCAGCGGGGGTAGCTCCACGGTAGACGCCTCATCGGTCACCAGCGGAAGCACGCCGGTCTGGCTACGAACCTCAAAGATGCGCTTCATCGCCTGATCAGCGGAGAGGACATCCAGCTCGCGATCCACAAAGTCGCGCTCTGAATCCTTCTTCTGCTTCTTACGTGCCGCCTTAGCCGCCTTCTTCGCCTCGCGCTTCTGCTCACGCTCATGCGCGCGGTCGCTGGCACGGCTCTGCGCGGAATCCTGCGCGGCGGATGCGACATCGGCTGAGCCGTCCTGCGCTACGTCATTCTGTATTGCGGCAGACTGCTCAAGACCAAAACCGAAGTACGCCATGATGCGGCTCGCGCGGCCCTTCGAGCGCGGTGCCTGCTCTGCAGACTCTTCGACAGTGCGCTCACGCTCAGCGGTTACAGATTCAGCAGCCTCGTAGACGGGCTCCTGAATCAGCTCGCGAGTCTCCTCCTCGGAGGGGTCATGAGCGTACACGGCGGGGTTATAGGTGCCGTGTTCGTCAGCAGTGTACTCGTTGGAGGCAGGCTCAACAGATGCTTCAATACTCTCGTAATCCTCAGCCTGCGCAGAGTCAGCGTAGGCAGAGTCAGCGTGGGCAGAGTGCAGGTAATCGACCTGCTGAACGGCCTCAATCGGCTCGTACTCCTCAGCAGAGCTCTTTTCAACAGGGCTCTCTTCAGCAACAGCCTCTTCGGAATCCGGCTCCTGAGCAACATCCGCAGTGGATTCCGTTACTACAGGCTCTTCAGCCGATACTTCGCGTTCTGCAACAATCTCGGCGAAAGCGTCCGCCGCCGCACGCTGCGCCAGCTGCTCGGTCGCCTCCACGGGGACAGCAACCACAGGCTCCTGCGGATGCACCGGGACATGACCGGTCGCCACCTCAGACACAACAGACTGCTCAGACGCCACGGACTGCTCGGCCTCAACAACGTTCTCGGAATCCTGCGCGCGTGCCGCTTCCTCAGCTTCACGCTCAGCTGCCTCACGCTCTGCAGCTTCACGTGCTGCGGCTTCCTCAGCCTCACGCTCCGCACGCTCTGCCCGTTCCTGGGCACGCTGCTCACGACGCTGTGCAAAACGCTCACGACGCTGTGCAAAACGCTCGCGGCTCTGTGCAAAACGCTCACGGGTCGAGGCAGTAAAACTCATCAGACGCTCACCCAGGTTCGGGCGCTCATCCGCAAAACGAGGCAGCTCACGGCTGCTATCCGGTACCAGGGCGCGGCTCAGCAACATACCGAACGTCACGCCGGCACCAACCGTCAACGCGGTATGCGCCGCAAAAGTCAGCGGCTCAGCGCCAACCTCCGTAAAACGACCAATACCCAGAGAGCCGTACGAAATCCAGCCCAGCCACAGGGCACCAAACGACGTCAGAATACCGGTCATCACGCCCAGCACCACGGCAGAAATCAGCGCAGACAGCGGTCGGAACGGAACCTTCAGAGCAACCCACTCATCCAGGTGATCCTCGCCCTCACGCAAGAACCACCAGCCAGCAATCGCACCGGCACCCAGCGGCACCAGCAGACCCACCAGACCGAACGTGCCCATCGACTCGGGCACAGCACCCAGAATCGGAAGCATCGGCAAAGTACCAACATCGCTACTGGTCAAACCAACAGAGGTACCCGCACCAAAGGAGAAACCGGCACCGGTCGACCACGCAATCGCATAAATCACCAGGTTCGGCAAGAAACCCAGCTGCAGCAGAGTCACCGCAGTATCACCCACAGCACCCGCGTGCAGCTCCTGGTAGGTGGCAACAATCTGCGACCAGCCCGCCAAAATACCGATACCCAAAAGCACCGCACCCAGACCAACCAGCGCCACAAAAGCAACCACCGCAGCACGCACCACAGCCCAGGCATACGAACCCGCCCAACGCGAATACTGACTCATCTGCGAAATCTGCTCCGCAGTATCAACACCCACCATGCGTGAGAGCGAACGCGCCTCACGGTAGCCACCCCACATCAGACCAGCCACCACAATACCCAAAGGCACCAGGGCAGCATTCAACGCCTGAAGAGGCTGCGGATGCGGGCTCGCCCAACCGTACATCGCCGAACTAATCAGCGCATAGGTCACCGAACCGGACAGCACCGGAATCAAAAACTCACCCTCATACGAGGCGCGCGCCAGGCGACGACCCGAACGATAACAGAGCAGCAGCGGCAGAATACTCAAACCCAGCGGCACCAGCGTCATCGTGCCGGCAGAAGCACCAAAAGCAGCCGCAAGATCCAGGGGAACACCGTGAACCAGAAGCCACAGGTGCGCCGACATGGCGGCCACGGAGGAGAACTCCATGTCGCCAAAACCCTTGGTCGCCCACACGGCAGACATCGCCGCAAACACTGCAATAGCAGAGAACAGGGCAGTAACAATTAGCTCAACAACACCCTGAAGCCACAGAGGCATGGGCATGGAATAACGAGAGATAGGTGAGGTGCTTTTCATCGTCCTTCAATCATGCCACGAATTAACGACGAAACCCGCCTCCGATTAACACTCGAAAGCGGGTTCTCACAACTATTCACACGGGTATTCACACAGAGGCGCACGCGAGGACGCGCATCCGGCAAAGTTTTAATCCTCAGTCCACGGGTTGGAAGCCTGAACACCCCAGGCGCGGTACACCTGCGCCTTAGAAGAAATCAGCTCCAAATCATAGGCACTCGCGCTCGCCGCCATCAGACCCTCCAGGGCGGCGGTAGGCAGCGGACCGGCATCGTCACGACCCACGGCATGCACGCCGCGCGGCGCCTGACGACCCGCCCACTCGAGGCTCACGCGCGCATCCACATTAATAACGTGGTCGCCAAAGCGCTCAAGAAGTTCGGTAATCCAGCGATCAGTTTCCGGGTAGGGGTACAGGCCCTTCAGCTCGCCAATGCTCAGCACAGAAATGTACATGTGCCGGAACGAGCGGCGGCGCAGAAAAGCGACCACGGCGGGGTCTGGATCCGCCTTACGGATCTCCGCAAGAACGTCGGAGTCCAGGAGCATACCGGAGAAATTCATACCCCTAATGCTACGCTACGCGCAGACCGGCGTACTCAATAGCGGGGATGCCCTCGGGGTTGGGCAGAAGAAGGAAGTTCAGGAACTCGTCACGCTTAGAAGAAATGCGGGAGTAATCGTCAATGCTGACTGCGGTGTATCCGCCTCGCGCGGGGACAGCTGCGGCACGCAGGCTTTCCTGGTAGGAGCGGGAGGGGTTCAGAGAGATTGCTGCTTCGGTTGCAGAGCCGTTGTACATGTGACAACCTGCGCCGTGAGTGGCGCGATCCTTTCGCGTTGCTCTTGTCTGTACCAATTACCACCGGTTATTCCGGTGGTGAATACAAACCGCTTCGTCATCCGAGCCACCCGTGAACATGGGGTTGGCGTTCGACCATAGTCGGAGCTTATCAGTCGAAACTCTTGAAGCTGGGTTTAGCTTACAGCATTTTCTCAAGTTAAGTAAAGCGTTTTCTGAAAGAGATTTAGATTATTGGCGTTTTGGCTTGTGGAAACGTTTTAAATGGCGGGAATTTTTGATACTGCGCGGAATATCTTATGTGAATACCGGTGTTTTTATGCGGTGAAAATCCTTCCGACAAAAATACGAAATACGCCCCAAACCACCGCTCAATAGTCGCCTCGGCAGCCAGCCCGGCAGCCAGCCCGACAGCCAGCCCGGCAGCCTCCAGCACATGACCGGCGACAAGGCGCAAACCCGCACGATACGCGATAATGAGCTGGTGAGCGCCAACAACCCCTTCCCCGAAATTCCCGTCACCGTACCGCAGATCATTCGCCAGGTCGGGCACCGCACCTACCAGCGCGGTGTCGCCTACCAGCGCAACCGCGAAGTCATCCGCTACAGCTACGACGAAGACAACAGCACCCTCACCGGGCTTGTCAACGGAAGCACCATCATCCCCTACGAAGTGACCATTCGCTTCTTCCCCGCCGTCAGCGGCTCCGCAACTTTCACCGCCCGCTGCACCTGCCCCGTGCTCACCGATTGCAAGCACGCCGTAGCGCTCATGCTCACCGCGCTCGACCGCGCCTCCGTAGCGAAAAAGGCACTCAGCGAACACCCCGGACCTGTCGGCGTACCCGGTGCTGCAACGAAGGGCGCAGAAGAGGCAAAGGGATCCGCAGGTTCAAAGAGCGCGGATGTTACCGAGGCGAAGAAGTCCGCCGACCCGCTCGCGGCGCTGCGCGCCTCCGGTGCACTCACCACCGCGGCGAACCTACCCGCACCCAATGCAGAGACTGCCGAGCCCGAAAACCCCCAGGGAAGCTTTGCGCTCAACGAACTAGGCACCTCCCCCACTGCGCTCGACCCCACAGCGCTCGATGGTTCCACCTCCAAAATTTCTGCCTGGCGGCGCGACCTTTCCTCCGTTCTTTCCGCACGTCAGGACCTTGCGGGCATTGATTCGATGCGCGTGAGCGGCGCCCTGGATTTCTCGCTGAGCGTCTCCGGTTCCTACGCGCGCGGCCGCAATATGCCCGGCGCAACCCCCAGCATTAACCTGCTCGCCCGCCCGCTCATGGCATCCAAAACCGGGCGCTGGATCAAGGGCGGACTCAGCTGGGAAACATTCGCCTCCAGCGTGGGCGGACCCGTCGGGCGGCACGAAATCTACCCCGAACACGAACGATTCTTCGCCGAGCTCTACTCGATTGCCCGCCCCTGGCAGAACATGTATTCCTCGCACCGCGACTGGATCTCAATCAGCGCTTCTGCCTCCACTCTGCTCTGGGATGTACTCGCCCGCGCGGAGGATATTGGCCTGCCCCTGCTCGTCAACGGTCGCGAGGTGAACTACGCCGTGCTGAGCCCCGCACAGGTGCGCCTGCACGCCGCCGCCGCAGAAGATGCACACGCAGAAGGCGCCGGGCTGCAGCTTCAAGCCGCGCTCAGCTGGGAAGGACGCGAAGGCGAACTACTGCGCCAACTCTGGCTGCCCGCCGCGCACTGCCACCCCATCGGCACCCCGCGTACCGGCTTCTTTGCCCTGGGAGGGCTTGCTCAGCAGGAGTACGAGCAGGCGGCAAAGGCGGTGCACTGGAAGACCGCGCGCCCCGGCGCACTGGATGAAGTGGGCCGCGAATCTTTCGTGCAAAAGGACGCGCAGAAGGCGCCGACTGAGGAAGCTGAGAATAGCGCACCGACGATTGCCCCGGCGCAGGGTGAACGGGTGCGCTACTCCCCCGCCGTGCCCGAACTGCCCGAGGGTGTGGAGCTGGCGCTCATCCCCCTGGTCGAGCCGCTCGATGCCGCCTCCGAATCGCTGATTAGCGCCGGAACCGTGCATATTCCCGCCGCGGAACGCGCCACATTCCAGAAGGAATACCTGCCCGCGCTCAGCCGCTCCATTCCCTCGCTGACCCCCGATCCGGCGCTGGCGCTACCTCGCGTGAAGCCGCCGCATCTGGTGCTTGACATCAGCTTTGACGAGCAGGTACGCCACGACGCGCAGCTGAGCTGGCATTGGGAGTACCCGCTGAGCCCCTTCGCGGAGGACAGTGCAGAGGAGGCGAGCGCACAGAATCCTGCGGCCCTCTCCGATGTGTACTCCCTGCCCGTTTTCGGCTACCCCGGTGAAGAGGGCGGCGAGGTTCGCGATGAGCGTTTTGAGGCGCGCGTACTGCGTTCGGTGCGCGCCATTCTTGCCGCCCACCCGGCGCTTTCCGGGCTGGAAGAGCGCCGCATCGAAGGCTGGGAAACCCGCGAGCTGCTCAGCGCGATTCTGCCGAAACTTCGCCGTGTTTCCGCTGTTCAGGTGCGTTTTAACGGCACCCCGCCACAGTTCGTGGAGGCAACCGACGCGCTCATTGAAATCACCGTGAGCGAGGGCAATTCTCGCGACTGGTTCGGCCTGGGCATTGCGGTGAAGGTCAACAATTGGACCGTGCCGTTCGCACAGATTTTTGAGGCGCTCGACCGCGGGGCGGACCGTATTCTGCTCGGTAACGGCACCTATTTCTCGCTGCGTCGACCCGAGTTTAAGACCCTGCGCACCCTCATTGCGGAGGCTCGCGAACTCGACGATGCGGGCGGTGAGCTGCGCATTAACCGTCACCAGGCGGGGCTGTTCTCTGAGCTGGAGTCGCTGGCGGCGAGCGTGCATACGACCGCACGCTGGGATGCTCAGGTGCGTTCGCTGCTGGAGCTGGTTGAGAGCCTGGAGGATGCCGAAGAGAGCACCAAAAAGGGTACTGAAGAAGCATCTGACAAGGGTGCTCATGGTTCCCCCGCGCCGCAGAAGGCTTCCCGCCGGGTGATTGCTCAGCGCCCGGTGCCCACCGGCCTGCAGGCGACCCTGCGCCCCTACCAGGTGGAGGGTTTCCAGTGGCTGTCGTTCCTGTACGAGCAGCGTCTGGGCGGTATTCTCGCCGACGATATGGGTCTGGGTAAGACCGTGCAGGCTCTCGCCCTGCTCGCCCACGCGATCGAGGAGCATCGTGCCGCCTCCGAGCGTGCCGCCGAGCGCAGTGAGAGCGTCGAGCCGTTCGCGCCCTTCCTCGTGGTTGCGCCGACCTCCGTCATCGCCAACTGGGCGGCGGAGGCGACACGTTTCCTGCCCGAGGCGAAGGTCGTGACCATCACCGAAACCACCGCCGGTAAGACCCCTCTGGCTGAGCGGATTGCCGGGGCGCACCTGGTGCTGACCAGCTACACGCTGCTACGCATGGATGAGGACGCGTACACCGGCTACGCCCGCACGCTGGGCCGCACCGTTGACGAATCCACAGGCGAACTCTCCGCCCCCGAAGGCTGGGGTGCGCTCCTGCTGGACGAGGCGCAATTCGTCAAAAACACCGGCACCCGCGCCTGGTCCATCGCCCGCGCGATGCCCGCCCGCACCAAGATCGCGATGACCGGCACGCCCATTGAGAACAACCTCATGGAGCTGTGGGCGCTGCTGGCGATTGTGGCGGATGGTCTGTTCCCCTCCGCCCGCGCGTTCCGTGACCTGTACGCTCGCCCGGCGGAGTCCGGCGAGGACCCGGCGCACGCCGCGGCGACGGCTGCTCGTCTGCGCCGTCGCATCCGCCCGCTCATGCTGCGCCGCACCAAGGAGCTGGTGGCGGCGGAGCTTCCGGCGAAGAACGATACGCGCGTGAACCTGCCGCTGGCTGCCAGTCACCGCCGCATCTATGACACGCATCTGCAGCGTGAACGCCAGAAGGTGCTGGGTCTGCTGGAGGATATGGACAAGAACCGGTTCACGATCTTCCAGTCGCTGACCCTGCTGCGCCGTCTGGCGCTTGATGCCGCGCTGATTGACCCGGACGCCTACGCCGGGGTGTCGTCGGTCAAGCGCGACTACCTGGTGCAGCAACTACCCGACCTGCTCAAGAAGGGCCACCGCGTGCTGGTGTTCAGCCAGTTCACCGGCTACCTCAAGAGCATTTCGGCGCGCCTGGCGGAGGAGGGCATCGGGCACCTGTACCTGGACGGTTCGACCCGCAACCGCGCCGAGGTCATCGAGGCGTTCACGAGCGGTCAGGAGCCGGTGTTCCTCATTTCGCTCAAGGCTGGCGGTTTCGGTCTGAACCTGACCGAGGCGGATCACGTGTTCATCATGGATCCGTGGTGGAACCCCGCCGCCGAGCAGCAGGCGGTGGACCGTATTCACCGCATCGGCCAGGACAAGGAGGTGCACGTCTACCGTCTGGTCGCCGAGGGCACGATTGAGGAGAAGGTCATGCAGCTCAAGGAGTCGAAGGCCGCGCTCTTCGATGCGGTGGTCGGTGAGGGCGAGTTCGCCTCCGCGGCGGTGACGGCTGAGGATGTGCGTGAGCTCTTCGCGCCGGCTGTCGAGCGATAGCCGCTCTCAGCCTGTGCGGTAGCCGCCTCCCAGCCTGGGCGCATTTCTGGCACCCGTCATTTTTCGTCACGTGGTTACGCCTCGGGCTAGATTCACACCCGATTCCGCTGTGGCTCTTCTCAGCGGGGGCTCGAGGGCGTAACCTGGTACGACTATCCAAAACCACTATTCGGGAGGCGCCGCCTCCCCATAGATTCCAAAGGAGCATCATGAGCTACAACGTACCCAACGTAAAGTTCCACGACGGCCGATCCATTCCGCAGCTGGGCTACGGCGTGTGGCAGGTTGAGGACGAGGTCGCCGAGAAGGTTGTGGGCACCGCCCTGGAGACCGGCTACCGCCACATCGATACCGCCGCTATCTACGGCAACGAGGCGGGCGTGGGCCGTGCCATCGCCACCTCCGACGTGGCTCGCGAAGACATCTTCCTCACCACCAAGCTGTGGAACTCCGATCAGGGTTACGAGAGCGCGTTTGAGGCGTTCGAGGCTTCTCTGGAGAAGCTGGACACCGACTACGTTGACCTGTACCTGATTCACTGGGCTAAGCCGCAGCAGGGCCTGTACCTGGATTCCTGGCGTGCGCTGATTGAGCTGCAGAAGCAGGGTAAGGTCCGTTCGATTGGTGTTTCGAATTTCCCCGAGGAGCAGCTGCGCGAGATTATCGAGGAGACCGGCGTGGTTCCGGTCATCCACCAGATTGAGCTGCACCCCTACTTCTCGCAGGAGGCGTTGCGCGCCGTTCACGCCGAGTACGGCATCGCGACTGAGGCGTGGAGCCCGCTGGGCAACGGTAGCGATCTGCTGCAGAACCCCGTGCTGGCTGAGATTGCGGAGCGCCACGGCGCAACCCCCGCGCAGGTTGTGCTGGCGTGGCACCTGGCTAAGGGCACCGTGGCTATCCCGAAGTCCGTGACCCCCTCGCGTATTGAGGAGAACCTGGCGTCGGTGAACGTGAAGCTGACCGACGAGGACATCGCGGCTGTGGATGCGCTGTCCAGCCCCGAGGGTCGTATTGGCGCTGACCCGGCGAACATTGATTTCTAAGATATAGCGACTTCTAAGATATAGCTCGGGCCTAGAGCCCAAAATTCAACGCGATAAAGCCCCGATAGGCACAGTTAGTGCTTTTCGGGGCTTTATTGCGTTCTCAGGACTGAGGTTCTTAGAGCGGAGTGTTTAGCGAACGCTAGTTCTCGTCCTCCACCAGCAGGGAGAGGGAGATGCGGCGGCGCGCCGGGTCAACCTCCACCACGCGCACCTGCACGATGTCGCCGCTGCGCACAATGTCGTGCGGGTTCGCCACGTAGCCGCGGCTCATCTGCGA
>ERZ772997.431-NODE-431-length-12904-cov-3.09324_pt1 | contig 12904 bp, 10 predicted proteins | sample MGYA00511127_ERZ772997 | MGnify/ENA primary metagenome ERZ772997 (study PRJEB29015, sample SAMEA2738070) | human oral metagenome | biome: human oral; feature: human-associated habitat; material: saliva | place: China | collected 2215 ... | reverse complement strand
AATATTTTTAGAAAAAAGTTTTTGCAGGCACAAAAAATCCCGACTGCACAGGGCAGCCGGGATCGGACATGAAAAGATAGCTATATGGATAGGATGTAACAGGTTATCCGTAAAGGCACGGAAACCCGGAAATAGAATATATCCCCTTTAACAAGATTTTAATATAGTGAAAAATAAACACGACGATACCTCCTTTGATACCGCCGCATTTTCGTATGATATTATTAAATTCAACCTTCTCCGTTATTTACAGCGGCCTTATTTTGGATGTGATGTTATTACTTGCATAAAATTTATCTCCTTATCACAAACCTTTCGATTTTATTTTTAAGAACACTTTAAGCGAAAGACCATCCTTCTGCTTTTTCTCTTATACTTATGAAACGTTGATAAAGGCCCTCTTGTTTTATCAGCTCTTGATGAGTTCCTTTTTGAACAACTTTTCCGTTATCAATTACAAGTATTTGATCTGCGTTTTCTATGGTCGCTAACCTATGTGCAATAACAATTACCGTTTTTCCTTTCGTTAATTCCGTAATAGCTTGTTGAATCATATGTTCATTTTCCGGATCAATACTTGCAGTTGCTTCGTCAAGAATTATAATAGGAGAATTTTTTAGAATAGCACGTGCAATAGAAATTCTTTGCTTTTCACCACCTGATAAATTTGCTCCGCCTTCTTCAACAATCGCTTCATATCCATTTGGAAATGATGTAATAAATTCATGACACCTTGCTTTTTTCGCTGCTGCTACAATATCTTCATAGGTTGCATTAGGATTACCAAATTTTATATTGTTTGCGATTGTATCATTGAATAGATAAACTTTTTGAAATACCATAGAAATATTGCGAAGAATACTTTCACATGTCATATCTTTTATATTGTGTCCATCTATTCGTATAGTTCCCTTGTTCACATCATAAAATCTTGCAATTAAATTACATATAGTTGTTTTTCCGCTTCCGGATGGACCTACAATCGCTGTTGTAGCACCTTGTGGCAATATGAAGCTAACATCTGATAAAACTGTTTTTTTGTCATAAGCAAAAGAAACATTTTGAAATTCTATATTATATGCATCTAAAGATATATCTTTTCCATTCTTGTCAATTTCTTCTGCTTTCTGAATAGAATCAAGTTTGTCCAATGTCGCATTGATAACCTCAATTACATGGATAGCACTATTCACTTTTTCCAAATGATTGAACAAAACAAACGAAAACATATCAAGCATAAGCATGACGAAAATAGGCATACTTCCATTCAAGGTGAGATATGCTGAAGCAATGACTACGCCAATGGAAGTAGTTTTAAGAATTAACTGATGCAGGCAATTATATGGACAATATTCCAACTCTAATTTTACGTTTACTTTTTTATGGTTTTGAAATGCGTTCCTTATTCCTTCTACGGCTGCACCTTCCTGTTTGAAGGCTTTTACAACTTGCATTCCTCTCAAATATTCTATTGTGTTTTCTACAATTTCATCTTGGGCTTTTTGATGTAATACTGCGTTACGGTGTGATATTTTTTCAAGTGCATACATAATGCATGTAGAAACAAGTAGCCCTGTGAAGGATATAACTCCTGCTATCGGACAGAATATTGTCAAAGATATTATCATCACAACAACTGTTATATGACCATTAACGACAATATCTATCATATGCATGCAGTACATTTCTATAAATGAAAGATCAGTTGTAGCAGCAGAAGATAATTCTCCTATATTATTGTGATTGAAGAATCCAAGTGATACTTTCTTAAAAAGGTTTCCCAACTTGATACGTTGCTCTGCTGTCGCCTCATATCCCACACTTTCTTGAGTAATTGCACGCAGATATGATGAAATAAATCGTAATAATACACATACAATAACAGAAAAAAGGAGTTTCCATATCATTGTATGATCTAATGGTTCTTTTCCGCTAAAGTCATTCAAAATGGCATTTAATCCATAAGATGCCAACATAATCGGCAAAGCAGTAAATATTCCATTCAAAAAAGCAAAAATAAACCCTATATATACTCGTTTTTTATAGTTTCCAGTCCAATCAATCAACCTTTTTACAGTTCTGAACATATGCTTTCCACCTCCTGTTTAGAATTTGCAGACCAATTTCTTGCTCCTATATGAGCTTCCCACATATTACGATAGAGGGAATCGGAATCTAATAGCAATTTATGTGTACCGATCGAATGAATTTCTCCATTTTTTAAGACAATAATTTGATTAGCGTTTGTTATAGTGGATAGTCTGTGTGCAATAACAAAAAGTATTTTTCCTTTGGTTAAAGCCGATATTGATCGTTGCATTTTTTCTTCATTTTCTTGATCTGCAAAAGCAGTAGCTTCATCAAGAATAACTATAGGAGCATTTTTTAATATCATTCTTGCAATAGAAATCCTTTGTTTTTCACCGCCGGACAATCTATTTCCAGCATCACCTGCTTGCGTATCATATCCATGCTCAAGCTTTTGTATAAAGTCATCACAGCAAGCAGCCTTTGCAGCAGCATAAACTTCTTCATCAGTAGCAGACGGTTTGCCCATTCGGATATTTTCTTTTATGGAGCAGTGGAAGAGAAAGTTATCTTGAGTAACAAAACTTATTATGTCAGATAACTGTGATATAGGAATCTGACGTATATCTATACCACCAATAGATATAGAGCCTTCGTCTACATCCCAAAACCGGGCTATAAGTCGTGCAATCGTAGATTTGCCACTTCCTGAAGGCCCTACCAGAGCTGTAAAAGAATCCTCAGGAACCGAAAATGTAATATTAGAAAGAACTTTATTATCTTTATTTTTGCTATATGCAAAAGAAACATTTTTAAGCTCTATATTGTGGTTCTCTATGGAAAGTGAATTTTTAGAATCAGGAAGCTCTGTTACATGTAGTAGCTTATCTACATCATGAATTGCATATTCTACCGCCTTAACATTACTGACGTGTAATGTGTAATTCATTAAAGGATCAACGATGCCCATTGACAGAATAAAGCACATTACCATGTTTTCAGGCGATAATGTACCGGTGGCATATAAAATCATTCCTACAGGTAAAGTTCCTAAAAAGGTGGATGGAAGCACCGAATTTCCAAAGTTCATTAGTTTCCACACACTTTTATACCAGTTCAAAGTGTAATCCTTAAATGATTTTACAGCTTTTGAAAATTTTTCATAGGATGTAGAAGATTGATTGAAAGCTTTGATTACTTCTATTCCTTCAACATATTCAACAATCACACCATTTACATAATTGCTGGATTCCATATAATCTGCATACTGTTTATTAAAATTTTTCATCATACTAAAATATGCAACAGAAGCAATCGGCACAGTTATTAACATCGCAAGAGCCATACGCCAATCTATGCTTATTAAATATATAAAAACAGCAATCGGTAGGCATAAATTAGAAATTCCTTCAGGAATCATATGTGCTAAAGGTAATTCGATGGTTTCAACTCTATCTACAATTACGCTTTTTAATTTTCCAACAGATTCTTCAACTACTGTTCCAAGAGGAGCCCTCATCAGCCGCTCGGCAAGAGCAAGTCGTATGTTCTCCAAAATACTATACGCAGATGCATGGGACAGACTTGTAGAAATATCATGAAAAATATACCTAAAAGTATATCCGCATACAGCGATCAAACCCCATACCCAAACATTAGGAATTGTAGCCGAACCGTTTATAAATGAAGTAATAATATGATACACACTCCAATAAGGTATAAGACCTGAGGCTACACTAACCAAAGCACATATAACAGATAATATAATTTTGCCTTTACATTGTGATGCAAAGGAGAAGACAATGGAAATCCAGCTTCTCTTTTTCATTATTTGTTCCTCCTTCAATAAAAAATAGAGAGTATCGTATATTATTCGACACTCTCTATTCTACCAATATTAAATTTTTCATCTACTCTACATAGGTATGCTTAACTCCATTTAGATTTTAATTTTCCTATATTCTAATGGGGTTACACCTTTTATGTTCTTAAACGCCTCTGCAAATTTACTGCTGTTTGAATATCCCACTTCTCCTGCAATGGTTGAAACAGTTTTATCGGTTTCTGTAAGGAGTGTTGCAGCCATGTTTATTCTGTATTTTTTCATGTATGAGTATATTGCTGATCCATAGATTCCTTTGAAACATTCTTTTAAGGATGATTCTGAAATATCAAATTGTCTTGCAAGTTCTTCAATCGTGTAATGGTATTCCGGAGCAGCCGTTATAAAGTTTTTTATAGCTTTTACTTTTTCAACTTTAGTTTTATAAAAATATGGTCGTTCTTTACGAATGGCAGAAACATCCGCAATTTTTAATGAAACAAGAAGTTCCAAAATTTTGATTTTAAGATATTCTGATTTAATTGAATCTGGCACATTATAAATCTCGGAAAAAATATGATCTGTTAAAGAATCCCCATGTATAATGCAAGGTTTCTCATTCAAAGAAAATTTTTTCTCCAAATCAAATAAATCTATGGAAAAAAGTTGTAATTGCTCCTTAACGCTGCTTTCCATAATATCTGTAACAGACAAATTGATTGTAATACCATGATAATGGCTCAAGGGGAAACTACAATAACGGTATTCTGCAACATGCAAATTTTCAATTAAAATATCTCCCGGTTCTAAATACAAATATTCATTTGAGGAGGTTTCTGATTCCATTCTCCCTTCACTGCAATGATGAATACTAATATAATGACCGGGTTCTATTTTTCTTCCTGTTCCTTCTTCGGAATGAAAACTGTTATACATCAATGATATTCCCGGATAAAGAGGGTAATATATAACCGTACCATCTGCATTTCCACCGTTAAGCTGATATACAGAACATAAATCATCTTTACAGAGCAATTCAAATTTTTGCTCTTTGAAAATTTTATCAATATCAAACACTACTATCACCTCGCTGTAAGAAAAATTTCTTTAAGCGTTCCGTTCCACTTAAATCTAAAGGATATTGTTCTTTCACCATTCCATTTTCTAAATGAAGTATATAAGTGCAACAACTTGCTATAAGCTCATAATCATGAGTAACAACAAGTACAGTTTTTCCTATCTGTGATAAATCGGTAAGTTCTTTTGCAACATCTCGCATGTGAAGAAGATCCAGTCCACTTGTGGGTTCATCAAAAATCATAATTTCACGTTGAGATGCCAAAGCACTTGCTATTGCTACTCTTTGTTTTTGACCTCCTGAAAGTGAAGCGGGATGCTTTTCCTTAAATTGAAGTAATTCAAGTTTTTTTAATATCAAGTCAATCTCCGGTTCATTCGGGTTTTTCATGCTTAATATCAATTCTTCATATATGCTTTCGGCAAAAAGTTGATGATTCACATCCTGCATTACCATATAACAATAGGAAAGACGCTGCTTTCTATTTAATGCTTTATTATTTATTGTTATTATACCCTTACATCTTTTTTCAAGTCCACAAATGCATCTTGCAAAAGTTGATTTTCCAGCACCGTTATTTCCTATTATTGCAATTACATTTGCTGCTGGTAAAGTGAGAGAGGGCACTTGTAAAGCTCTATCTTTCTTTGTGTATGAAAAGAAAAAATTTGAAAAAAATATTTCATCCTCTCTCTTCATGTTCTTTACAGACAATGGAAATAAATTTAGTTCAAAAGGACGAAGCCCCATATCTATTTGCTCGGATATAGATAATTTTTCAATATCGGCACTGGTATATTCTTTTTGTATTTGCCCATCCTCCATATATATTACACGATCAAAGAGACCTCTCAAATAATAAAGACGATGTTCAGCTATCACAATGGTTTTGCCTTGATTTTTCCATATTGAAATCATTTTCCGAAGATCATCGGTTGAATGTGTATCTAAATTGGAAGAAGGTTCGTCTAATACAATAATGGAAGGGGAACTGACTGATACTGAAGCACATGCTATTTTCTGTTTTTCCCCTCCAGATAAATTAAAAATATTTTTACCAAGGAGATGATTTATATTGAACATGGCAGCTGTTTCAAATATACTGCTGACGATTTTATTTTCAGGTAATCCTTGATTTTCACACGCAAAAGCCAATTCACTTGTTGAATCCACATTGAAGAATTGAGTTCTTGGATTTTGGAACACGCTTCCAACAAATTTTGAAATTTCATAAAGTGAAAGTTTACTAAGATTATGGCTATCAATAATTACATCACCTGATAAACGGCCATTATAATAATTTGGAATAAGCCCATTTATCAACCTTGTTAATGTGGTTTTTCCACATCCTGATTTTCCACATAATAGGACAACTTCTCCGTTTGGAATTACAAGATTTATTTCATGCAAACCTCCAGACGCTTCTTCCATATTATATCGGAAGTTGACATTTTTTAACTCTATCATTTTTTCACCCTATTTCATCAAACCAGAAAACCAATCCAACATATGAGTGCTGCTATAATAAAAATAGCATCAATCATATTAAATCCTATTTTGCATATATTTGTTCGTTTTGTTGGACTCCCTAATCCACGCGTAAGTGCAGCTGCTGATAGTTCTTCACCGATTTTCGTAATAGAAATCATTAGTGGAACAATGCGATATTCCAACATCTTGATAGGGCTTCTAAAAGTTGTAATACCTCGCATTTTCATAGCATCCTGAATAGCTCTATATTCTTCTTTTACTGTTGGGAAAAATCGAAATACCACAGACATTGGAATGATTATTTTTTCCGGGATATGCATCTTTTCCATTGAGGCGATAAATTCACTAACTGTTGTTGTATCAATAAGATAATATCCCATCATTATTCCCGGTAATATTTGAGTATATATTCCTAATATCGCACCTAACATAAAGCTAAATGCACCTTTTAATGTTGGAAACAGAAATATACTTAAACAAAAAAGTATCGTGTAAAATAAAAAAAACTTTAATGCTGCTTTTAATCGCATAGAAAAAAGCAACATAAGAATGGGAAATACAGCGGCTATAGGGCGAATATAAATCATCGCCCCATCAAATTTTCCTGCACACATAATAGTAGTTACTGTAATAGTTAAGAAAATTTTAGTGCGTGGGTCAATATGAAAAATGGATTTTTGTTCAAATGGTAATTGCTTGAGATTTTCCATTAAGCAATACCTGCTTTTTTGAAATGTTTTTTTAGAACAGTTTTGCCCAACATCGCACCTAAAATTCCACCAATAAGACAAGATAAAACAAGAACAGGATACATCCAATTTGGTGTAAGTGATGCAAGTGCATCTGCGTATTCCTTTCCATAACCCTTTTCCATAGTCATAAAGAACTCATTTCTCATAAAAAACAGCCTGCTAAAAAAGCCCATTGTCAGAATAGAAAAAACGGCATATCCAATTATTGTATACTTCATGCTCTGGTATTTGCCCATTTTCATAATTACGTCCGCTAAAAAACCGCAGGCAACACAAAAGGATGCTACTAATAGCCCACTACCCATAACTGTAAAGAGTATTGCTAAAATTATTCCTGTTATTGAAATCATCCCAAAGCTCCGTACTTTTGTAACATAAAGCATAAACGGAATTCCACATGTAATAGGGCATATCAGTCCTAACAATACATCAAGAATAGGAATATATCCCAGCATCATTGTCGCAAAATAAATGACAAAATAGATGGTTGTAAAGATACCAATGTTAATTAAATCTTTTGCTTGTAATTTGTTGTTCATAATATTACCTCCTGTATCAGTTAGTGCTATCTAACACATATATTTTACTATACCATGCTCTAAAAAAGCTAACTACTCTATATAGGTAAAAAAAGCTCCAATTAGTTTATTTTTATTTAAGATATTGACGACTATTGTCAGAGTAAAATCCTTTCTATATATTTTTTATCAGATGTATTTATTGGCAAAAAGTGAATTTCCGTTGTTGTAGAGATTAAGGGATAAGAAGAATAGCAAGCATAGGAAAGGGGTACCCTTTCCGTAAAAATCTCTATTTTCCGCAGTTCCGGCGATAGAGATTTTGCTTGTTGGGAAGTGTCCCAAACCCTCTAACAACATTAGAAATATAAGATTTAAGACTTATAAATGTAGGGTATTTCATCCTAAAGCACCTCACATATAAATTCATTGATTTTTCTATATTTCCGTATTATACTATACACAATATTGTTTATAAGATTATTTATAATGTGGAGGATATAAATGTCAAACGCAAACGATCTGTTAGCTCAAGCTATAGAAGAAACAAAGTATCTAAATACTAATGAAATTTTTCTTGTACGAGATTTATTTAAAGGTTATGAATGGAACCGAATATCTAGAAGCGACCGGTTGTTGTTAGGAACTTTATTTTTGAATTATGTTCACACATCCAGAACCTGTTTAGAACCAATTGAAAAAACTTCCTCTGGACAACAAAAGTATAAAGTTATAGGTAATTGCTGACTTTATACAATATTAGAACAATAATTATTTTAGAGAGAGGATTAACTATATGAAAGCGGAATTATATAAGAGACTATTTCGAGCCATTTTCTCCGAAGATATATCATCATTAAAGAAAATTGCTATGACAATCATTCAAGAGGAACATAAACTTGGCCATAACAATCTTGCAAATTCATTAGAAAAAATTTCAATTGAAGAAAAGCCTAAATATACTTTGTTTGATAGCAGAAAAAGCGAAAGTGGATTATCCACTTTGCCAAAGAGCAAACGTACAGATTCACAATTGATGTCTTATATTCCAAGAGGACAATTAAAGCACCACATGATTTTACCAAATGAAGTTGAAGAACGACTTCTTTCAATCGAGCAAGAGTATGTAGCACGTGAAAGGTTAAAAAAGTTCAATCTTGTACCTAAAAGAAAAATACTTCTCTATGGTCCTCCAGGATGCGGTAAAACTTTAAGTGCTGAACGAATTGCGTGGAATCTCGGGTTACCATTGTTGAAAGTTCGCTTTGATTCTTTGCTTTCTTCTTATTTTGGAGAGTCAGCGTCAAATCTTCGAATGGTATTTGACTATTGCAAAAGCGAACCTGTCGTTTTACTTCTTGACGAGTGTGATTTTATTGCTAAATCCCGTGTTACAACGCAAGATGTTGGGGAAGTCCCTAGAATTGTCAACATGTTACTTACTTTGTTAGACGAATATGATGCCCCAGGATTGGTCTTAGCTACTACAAATTTGAAGATATCGCTTGATGAGGCTCTTTTCCGCAGATTTGATGATGTCATTGAAATGCCGATGCCTGGAAAATTAGAACGCAAGCGTCTATTGGAAATGACGTTATCTGCAATACCAATTTCTCCAGATGTTGATATGGATCAAATATCAAACCAACTAGAAGAATACTCTGCCGCCAATATTGTATTGATTGCACAACGTGCTGCAAAGATTGGTATTCTTGCAGGATGTAAAAAAATATGTAACGAACATTTTGTAAAAGCATTGGAAGAAAGCTCTAAATTTTAATCTATAAGGAGGTACGATTATGGTAGAAAATAGAGACTTTACGCATTTGCCTCTTCCGCTATTATTTCAAGGTAAACCGAAACTGCATGGCGGTAGCACGATATCTGCCCAAACAAAGAGGAATACTTCTAATCGAATTATTCATGGTGGCTATGTAAAACGTCGCTCTGCTGAATTGTCCCGTTTTTGGAAAGAGCGGCGTGCAGAACGCTTAGAAAACACCTTGCCTGAAATAGAAACCGGCATCCCCATACTGCTAGAAATAGATCCTTCTGTTGAGATTGATTTTCTACGTGGACTAGGATTTGAAATCGTCTGTGAAATTGAGGAAGGGTTTATTATAGTTGCCACAGAAGATATTGACCTTTCAGTTTTAAATAAGAAAGCAGATGATTTTATTGCAAATATAACCGCAAGGTGCAATTCACCAGCAAAAGTCTATGCACTCTGCGAAGATGGTGATAGGCTTAAACGGATTTTGTCGAAAGAACTCTACGAAAAATGGGCAACTATTTTACAAGATGAAGTATATATAATTGATATTGGTGTAAGCTGTTGCGGAAACATCGAATTGCCAAAACGCCCCAAGCGTAAAGATGATGAAACCGATGAACATTATAATGTTCGCGAGCAACGGTGGACAGAAAAATTTAATGCTGCCTATATGGCTTGGGACGAAATCAAGATGAAACGTGAGGAAGCAATAGAACGTTTTGTCTCTGATTATAATGGTGAAATTATGCAACTCGCCGATGGTACATTGGTAACGACTGATTTACCAGATAGTTTCTCGGCACGTTTAAAAATATCTGGTAAATGTTTGTTTGACTTAGTGCTAAATTTTGCATATATATTTGAAGTATCTGAAGCTGAAACAATAGTTATGGGAGATGCTCTCGAAAATAGAGATAGCCTTACCGAAAAAGCACAAATTGAAGCTCCTATCCAATCTGCTCCCATTGTGTGTGTAATGGACAGTGGTATTCAAGAAGAACATAAGTATTTAGCATCAGCAATTATTAGTGGCGAATCTATCAGTTTGCTCCCAAATAATACGAGCACAATTGACGAAGTTGCCGGAGGAGGACATGGCACACGAGTGGCTGGTGCAATCTTATATCCAAAGTTAGTTCCTACGGATGGAGTTTATCAACTTCCTTGTTGGATTCGAAATATGCGAATTCTCGATGAAAACAATTGTCTACCAGAGGATATATATCCACCCAAGACAGTAGCTATTGCAGTCCAAAAATATAATATTGAGGGTACACCTCCAACCAAAATATTTAATCATTCTATTGGAAGTCGTAATTCTTGCGAAATAAAGCATATGACTTCTTGGGCTGCTGAAATCGATAGTCAATCTTATAACAATGACGTCTTGTTCATACAAGCCTCTGGGAACATTTCTACAGATATAATATCAGCCTATTGGCAAGCAGGATATCCATATCCAGAATATCTTGATAGAGAGTTGTGTAGAATTTCAAATCCAGCGCAGAGTCTACAGGCAATCACTGTTGGATCTGTGTCAGCGAATGAAATAGAGACGAATGATTTTGTTGCCTTGGGAAAGCAAATGGAGATTTCTTCATTTTCACGCTCGGGACCAGGTATATGGGATGTCTTAAAGCCTGAAGTAGTCGAATATGGCGGAACACATGTATACATTAAAGGAAGTGTTCCACCTCAATTTATAGTTACTCCTGAAGTATGTCCGGAACTAATTCGCAAATCTCCGGAAGGGCCTGCTTTTGCACATGATCAGGTGGGTACATCTTTTTCAACACCAAAAGTCACTTACATCGCATCACAGATTGAAAAGGTCTTGCCAGAATCACCGGCACTGCTATATAGAGCGTTAATAGCTCAATCTGCCCGATGGCCCAAGAATGTTAATAGTATAAGTAAAGAAGAATGTGTTTCTATACTACGCCATATAGGATATGGTGTTCCAGATGTTGAACGTGCTACACATAATGATGAGTATCGAATCACTTTAATAACACCATCGCACATGGAACTTGGTGATGATGAGGCCCATATTTTTCAAGTTCCTATCCCAGAAGAATTATCTAATATTGGTGAGGATTATGATATTTTAGTTGAAGTTACTCTTTCTTATGCAGCGAGCCCTCGCCGTACTCGGCGCTATGTAAAAGCATATTTGTCAACATGGTTAGATTGGTGCTGTAGTCGGATTGGAGAGAATGCGGACACATTTGCTCGTCGTATTTTTGAAACAGGGTCTATAATTGATGATGATGGCGATTTTAATTGGGTAATAGGAGAGGCAACTAATCGAGGTGCAGCGTATGGATATTCACGAAAAAATGGTACTCTTCAAAAGGATTGGTGTATAATTAAATCTCATCAATTAAGCGATGCTTTTTGCATTGCAGTTCGTGGTCATAAAGGTTGGGGAGGCTTGTTTAAAGCAAAGTATTCGTTAGCCATTAGTTTCGAGGCTATCAATCAGGACATATCAATCTATGAACCGATACGCAATGAAATTGAATTGGCTGTTAAAAGTGGTGAAATTGAAATCGAACTATCAAATAATAAACAGTAGTTGTGATGTTTTGGCTGAAAAATGCCATACTTGTTTTTATGCAGTGCAATTTTGTTACGCAGTAAAAGGGCGATTTTGAAAGAAAAGGTATATTACCCTTACTTTCTCAAAATCACCCTCTGAAAGCCTTGTATTTCAACCCCTTATTTACTTCTACTTCGTAACATGGGCATAAAAAAAGCGGTGTTCTTATGCTTCCTTTACAGAAGCGAAAGATCACCGCTTTTATGATTTCCTATTTAATTTTGATCCTTGCAACATGCCTTATGGCATCTGTGGTAAAATACCTTTATTTGTAAGAGTTTTTACAGCACATCAAGGCTTTTTCCTCAAAAGTAGTAAATTGGTAGTAAATTCAATCTGCACTCTTGCAAATATCCTTGTATTTCAAAGGGTTTGAGAGTTAATAATTAAAGTTTTGTGATAAAAAGACGATAGATTTTTATTTCTACCGTCTTGCTTAAAGCTCATATAACTGCCTATTCTGTTGTCTGCATATTATCGCTAAATATAATGACTTCAACATTATCTTTTGCCGCTCTTAAAAGTTCTAATGTTTTAAGTCCTATATAGTTATCTATAACAAAAATACTTTTCTTTGCTGACTTATATATTTTTTGTATAGGCAACATACGCTTCAATCTTATCTCCATTCATCAAAAGGAAATGCTTATAGGTGTCCGGATCTATAAAATTATCCATTACCTTTTTCAAATCCGATACGCACTGCGTAGCTTTTGAAATCAATATCATATTAGTCAATTTGCATTGTCATAGCAAAAACACCCTTTTAAAAAGCCTTGGGTGTTTTTCATATTTGTAATTCACTATATTCTATGGAAAAATAAATCCTTGTGAGTCTT
>ERZ772997.429-NODE-429-length-12920-cov-7.04407_pt1 | contig 12920 bp, 6 predicted proteins | sample MGYA00511127_ERZ772997 | MGnify/ENA primary metagenome ERZ772997 (study PRJEB29015, sample SAMEA2738070) | human oral metagenome | biome: human oral; feature: human-associated habitat; material: saliva | place: China | collected 2215 ... | reverse complement strand
CCGGCCGCGATGCCGCGCACAAACGTTTGGTTGACATGCTCAACAAAGGCGAAGAGTTGCCGGTGGATTTCACCAACAAACTGATTTACTACGTCGGCCCGGTTGATCCAGTCCGCGACGAAGTTGTTGGCCCAGCCGGTCCGACCACCTCCACCCGTATGGATAAATTTACCCGCCAAATGCTGGAACAAACCGGCCTTTTGGGTATGATCGGTAAATCCGAACGCGGCGCAGCGACTTGCCAAGCCATTGCCGATAACAAAGCCGTTTACCTGATGGCTGTCGGCGGCGCGGCATATCTGGTGGCCAAAGCCATTAAAGCATCTAAAGTTTTGGCGTTCCCAGAATTGGGTATGGAAGCGATTTACGAATTTGAAGTCAAAGACATGCCGGTAACCGTTGCAGTGGACAGCAACGGTGAATCGGTTCACGCCATTGCGCCAAAACAATGGCAGGCCAAAATCGGTATTATCCCGGTTGAAGCTTGATATTTGACTGAATAATCAAAGGCCGTCTGAACGATTTCAGCCGGCCTTTTTTTGCTTACAAATAATTCAAATATTTTCAAACGAGTAAATTTCCCTTCCTAAAAAACACTTGTCAAAATCAGTATTTGAAACTAAAATTCATGGCTTATCGAGTCGGAGTGTGGCGCAGTCTGGTAGCGCACTTGCATGGGGTGCAAGGGGTCGAAGGTTCGAATCCTTTCACTCCGACCAAAAGATTTTAAGGACTTAACCTGTTTTTCCGGTTAAGTCCTTTTTGTTTTTGCAAAGGTCTCAGATTAATGGTATTAAGAACTTTGGGAGCTAAGTAAAGCGCTATTTACGTAAGTTTAACAGCATTCTTAAAGAGCATTTTGAGCTATATTCGAAGGAGTGTGAATGGCGTTTTAACAATAGTAAAATAAAGTCTAAAATTTCTATTTCAAAACAATTAAAGAAGAATTTGTTCTAGTTATCTAGGATAACCCTAAAGCTTTATATATTTTGCATATATCAGTCTAGTATCGGATAATAGCATGTCATGTACAGACTACTGGTAATTTTAACTCTGACTTTCAGTGGTTAAGCGGTATCAGGAGTAGTCAAATTTAAAGAGAAAACTGTAGAAGCTGATAGAATTTGGTCTTTGTAATTGGGCTGAATTTTTGATACTTTTTTAAGTTTATTCTAGTAATTTAATAGTATATAGTTTTGTTTTCTAAGCTCCAAATTTAAAAATAAGAAGTCAAGGCTGTTTAATATTTTGATTTATTGATCGTAAATTATTATAGTAATTAAAATTTTGTTATAATTAAATTAAAGAATTATTCTTTTGATTAGGGGTGGAGAATGAAGGTTATAGATAATATTAATCAATTGTTGGGTGATGATTTAAAAGAAAATATTGGTTTAGAGTCCAGAATTAGTATTGCTTCATCTATTTTCTCTATCTATGCTTATTCTTATTTAAAAGAGGAACTAGAAAATATCGAGGAGCTGCGTTTTATTTTTACGTCTCCCACTTTTGTTCCTGAGCAAGCAGCCTCCCAAGAAAAAAAGGAAATCCGTGAGTTTACGATTGAGCAGAATAATCGAGAAAACAATTTATATGGTACAGAATTTGAAATTCATTTAAAAAATAAATTAATGCAAAAAGCTATTGCTCATGAATGTGCGGAATGGATACGCAAAAAAGTCCAGTTTAAGTCGAATAAGACCAGTGCATTTATGCAAGATTTAATTGCAGTAGAGTTATCGCCTAATAAAGCAATTATTTATTTACAATCACAAGGGTTTACACCTGTTGGATTGGGTATAGAGCAGGGTAATGCTATTGGGAATATTGTAAGTTGTATTGATGATCTGCCTTTTAGCCAGCAGTATCTTAACCTTTTTGAACAAATTTGGCAGGACGAAAGCAAATTAGAAGATGTGACGGAGGAGGTCATTCGTCATATTGAATCAGTTTATGAAGAAAATGCGCCTAATCGTATTTATTTTTTAATTTTATATAATATCTTCAAAGAGTTTCTTAATGAGATAAATGAAGATGTTATGCCTAACGATAGAACTGGATATCAAGAAACGCAGGTATGGAAAAAGTTGTATAACTTTCAAAAAGATGCAGCTATAGGTATTATTAATAAATTAGAAAATTATAATGGTTGTATTTTGGCTGATAGCGTGGGTCTAGGGAAAACTTTTACAGCACTAGCAGTAATTAAATATTACGAATTGCGTAATAAAAGTGTTTTAGTACTTTGTCCGAAAAAATTAGTAGCCAACTGGACAAATTACAATGCAAATTTAATTACTAATCCTTTTGCTAAAGATCGGTTTAACTACGATGTACTGTTTCATACCGATTTATCGAGAGATTCGGGCATAAGTAATGGCATTGATTTAAGTAAAATCAATTGGAGTAATTATGATTTGGTTGTGATTGATGAATCGCATAATTTCCGTAATCGTGACACATTTAAAGATCGGAAAACCCGTTATGATCGGTTAATGGATCAGGTAATTCAACAAGGTGTGAAAACTAAAGTCTTGATGTTGTCTGCTACACCGGTAAATAACCGCTTTACAGATTTGAAAAACCAGCTTGCTTTAGCTTATGAAGGTGAGTCTGGCAATTTAGAAAGTAAGATTAATACACAATACGACATTGAAACCATATTTCGCCGCGCACAAGCACAATTTAATGTATGGAGTAAATTGCCTCCTGAAAAGCGTAATACCCAGGCAATTTTAAGAATGTTGGATTTGGATTTCTTTAAATTGTTAGATAGCGTAACCATTGCCCGCTCACGAAAACACATCCAAACCTATTACGATACAAGCAGCATAGGTACATTTCCAACACGTTTAAAGCCAATATCCTATCAATGCGGTATTGCAACGGATGATAGCATCGATTTAAATCAAATTTATCAGCAATTATCTTCTATACGTATGTCTGTTTACGCACCTGTAAACTACATTCTGCCAAGTAAGCAGAAAAAATATGAAGAAAAATTTGATACTCGTACCGGTCGTGGTGGACATTTTACTCAAGCCGACCGCGAGCGCAGCTTGCAAGCCTTGATGACAACTAATTTACTGAAGCGCTTGGAAAGCTCTATACATGCTTTTCGATTGACTCTAACCACTATCCGCGACCAAATTACCAGTGTCTTGAAACGAATAGAAGACTTCAATAAAAACAAAACCAATAGCGAATGGGATATTGATAATAATTTAGCTGTTGAATTGGCTGAGGGTGAAGAAGGTAGTAGCGAAGACTACATTGGAAAACGGTTAAAAATCAATTTAGCTGATATGGATACCTTGTCTTGGGCACAAGATTTACAAGGTGATTTGGATATTGTAGATAATCTATTACAAGCCATCGTTTATGTTACTCCTGAACGCGATGCCAAATTACAGCATTTAAAACAGCAAATTGCCCATAAGATTGGCCATCCGATAAATAAGAATAATCGAAAGATCATCGTTTTTACTGCTTTTGCTGATACTGCAGATTACCTGTATCAAAACTTAGCAGAAGAGATGTTGGTAACGCATGGCATTCACAGTGCAAAAATTACAGGCACCAGTAACCAGTCCACTATTAAAACCATGCCAAACAATCGTGCAGGTTATGATATGCAGGGCTTACTGACTTTATTTTCACCCATATCTAAGCAAAAAGCAGATATCTTTCCGAGTGAGCAGCGAGAGATTGACTTATTAATTGCCACTGACTGTATATCCGAAGGTCAAAATTTACAAGATTGTGATTATTTAATTAATTATGACATTCATTGGAACCCAGTACGGATTATTCAACGATTTGGACGAATTGACCGAATTGGTTCACAGAATAGTGTTATTCAGCTAGTAAATTATTGGCCAGATATAAGTTTAGATGATTACATTAAGCTGCGTGAACGCGTAGAAAGCCGCATGGTAATTGCAGATATGGCAGGTACAGGTGATGATAACGTACTCAGCGCACAATCCAACGACATTGCCTATCGACGAGAGCAATTAAAACGCTTACAAGAAGAAGTATTGGATTTGGAAGATGCCAATGGTGGCGTATCCATTACTGATTTAGGTTTAAACGATTTCCGTATAGATCTGCATAATTATCTAGAAGCTAATCCGCAAATCAAGCGCTTGCCATTTGGTTTGCATGCTGTAGTGCCTGCCAATACCGAATTAGGATTATTACCCGGCGTAATTTTTGCCCTGCGTAGCCGTAAAGGACAAACTGAACGTAACCCAAACAACCGTATACATCCTTATTTTTTAACCTATATCAGTACCGATGGCGAGATTATTCAAAATTACACCGAAGCCAAGCATATTTTAGACATTATGCGTAAAATCTGCCGACCTCATGGCGAACCGATCCCTTCAGCTTATCATTTATTTAATAAGAGAACCAAAGATGGGCGCAATATGAAACACTATTCTGATTTGCTTGAAAAATCAGTGGCTGCGATTCAAAACCGTAAGATTGAAAGCGATTTAGACAGCCTGTTTTCCGCCCACCAAACAACAGCCTTAGAAAACGATACCGCAGGCAGCAATGATTTTGAACTGATTGGTTTTATCGTGATAGAAGAAGTAAGCAAATGAAACTTTACCAATATCCGCACAATGCTTATGTCGGTACCAATATTCCCAAAAACCGCCTTTATCAACAAGGAAAAGGCGGTGCAGCCATCGAGCAGCTATTTATCGACGAAATTGAGAGGATTACTTGGCAATTTAAATTGTCTGCCGCCACGCTCAATCTTCAGGTTGATGAAAAACTTCCTGAATTTCAAATTTTCCACATACAGGCACGCGTACCGCAAATCAGCGAAAGCATATTGCACTATATCGATAAACAAATCCCTAGCCCAATTATTTTTGAAATAGAATACTACAACAAAATTACAGTGGCTGCTGCCTATAAGCGGATTAGCCTGGCGGATGGCAATAAAAGTGTGCAGGACCGATATTATTTTTCAGACGGCCTACCAGCTGATACAAGCCGTCAACCGTTGCCGTTTTATCTTAAACTCAGCGATTTATACGCCCATTTAATCGACCGATTATTACCGTTGTCTGCCAACGCCAATATCATGCCGTCTGAAAATATTCAGCAACGATTGATTCAGGCGCAAGAGCATCAGCAGTTACAAAAACAAATCGACCAACTTAAAAGTCGAATCAAAAAAGAAAAGCAATTCAACCGCCAAGCTGAGCTTAATCAGCAGTTGGCACATTTAGAACAAATATTAAACCAATTCAAGTAACCGCAAAAAATTCAAGGAAAACCATCATGACAAGCAAACTTAAAATGCACAGCCCGGATTTAACCGAAGACAACATCGCTAAAATCGCTGCACTGTTTCCCAACTGCATCAGTGAAAGTCGTGATGAACAAGGTCGTCTGAAACAAGTGGTAGATTTTGAGTTGCTGCGTCAAGAATTATCCGACGTAATTGTCGAAGGCGAGCAAGAGCGATATCGCTTGGATTGGGTGGGCAAAAAAGAAGCCGTACTTGCCGCCAACGCGCCAATAGCCAAAACCTTGCGTCCAAGCCGCGAAGAAAGCGTCAATTTCGATACCACAGAAAACCTATTTATCGAAGGTGACAATTTGGATGCGCTCAAACTCTTGCAGGAAAACTATCTCGGCAAAGTCAAAATGATTTACATCGATCCGCCGTATAACACCGGTAACGATTTCATTTACAACGATGATTTTGCCGAAAGCAGCAATGAATTTTTTGCCCGTTCGCAGCAATTCGACGAAGAAGGCAACCACTTGATTGCCAATACTGAAAGCAACGGTCGCTTTCATTCCGACTGGCTTTCCATGATGTATAGTCGTCTGAAGCTGGCACGGAATTTATTGGCTGATGATGGAGTAATTTTTATTTCTTGTGATGATAATGAGCAAGCAAATTTAAAGCGGGTGTGTGATGAAGTTTTTGGCAGACAGAATTTTGTAGGTGTATTCCCTTGGCGCAAGCGTACAGCAAAGTCCGATGTGCCTTTTGGCATTTCTCAAGATTATGAATATATCGTTTGTTTTTCAAAGAGTACTTCGTTTGTAGCAAGTATTGAAGGGAAAGAGCGTAGATATTTTGAAACAGATGATTTTCCCAATCGCCCTTGGCGGATTCATGATTTAACAACCCAACGAAACTCGAGTGAACGCCCAAATAGCTTTTTTACACTAGTTAATCCAAGAAATGGCAAGGAATATCCCGCTAATCCTTTGCGTACTTGGGCGGTAACTCAAGATACCTTTCAAGAATATTATGATGTAGGAAAAATTGTATTCCCTGATGATTATGATTTTCTCAAAATTCAAAATCCTGTTATGCGTTATTTCAAAGATGATGATATGAGAAAAGCGGGTGATAATTTTGGACGCATTGCTGTCAGCACAAAATTGCCTGATGATGTGGGAATGTCTTTAAATGGCACAAAAGAAATTACCGAAATTTTTAAGGGCAAACTTTTTGATTTTCCAAAGCCCGTTAATTTAATCAGGTTTTTTGCAAAAATTTTATTTGATAAAAATGCGTTAATTCTCGATTTCTTTGCGGGCAGCGCCACAACTGCCCATGCAGTTATGCAACTCAATGCCGAAGACGGTGGTAACCGCCGTTTTATTATGGTTCAGTTACCCGAGGCTACCGATGAGAAATCTGAAGCGTTTAAAGCCGGTTATCCTACCATTGCCGAGATTTCCAAAGAGCGTATCCGCCGTGCCGCCGTCAAAATCCGTGATGATTTTTCCGATAAGCTGCCTGAAGATTGGGACGGCGGTTTCCGTGTGTTGAAAGTGGATTCGACCAATATGAAAGAGGTGTATTACCGCCCTGATGAAGTATTACAATCAGATTTATTGGATATGGTATCGCATATTAAAGAAGACCGCAGTGGCGAAGATTTGTTGTTCCAAGTGATGTTGGATTGGGGCTTGCCGCTGTCGCTGCCGATTCAGGAGCGAGATGTGGACGGTAAAAAAGTCTATTTTGTCGGCGAAAAATCTTCACTTGGCTATGCACTGGCGGCTTGTTTTGATGAATTAAACGAAACCGTAATTCAAGCTGTAGCCGCTGAAATACCGCAAAAATTCGTTTCCGTTGAATATGCTATCAGTCAAGATGCAGATAAAACCAATATCAAAGAATGGTTCAAACAATTATCGCCTGAAACAGACGTGAAGTTTATCTAAGAAGGCTGAGTGAAAAATGGAAATTAAATTCAAGTCCCTCAAATATCAGGAAAATGCGGTTCAGGCTGTGGTGCAATGTTTTCAGGGGCAGCCCAAAAATGCGGGCTTCAGCTATCGCCGTGATTTGGGCATACCAAAATCGGCAACTCCTAAAGTTCAGACGGCCTTATTTGACACAATGCCGTCTGAAACAAAAGAAACAATCAGCGAGATGGGTTTTGCCAATGCGCCGATTCAGGATATGGATTTGGTGTTGAAAAATATTCAAGCGGTTCAGACGGCCTCGGGTTTGAATAAATCATTAACATTGGTAACTGAAGATAAAGATAAAGGTAAAAAACGTAACCTGACTTCCAGTCCGCTCAATCTTGATGTGGAAATGGAAACAGGTACGGGTAAAACCTATTGCTATATCCGCACGATGTTTGAATTGAATAAGCAATACGGTTGGAGCAAGTTTATTATTGTGGTGCCGAGTATTGCGATTCGTGAAGGCGTAGCCAAAAGCATGTCAATGATGGCGGGGCACTTCCAAGAACAATACGGCAAAAAAGCACGCTTTTTTATCTACGATTCCAAGTCCTTGCATAATCTCGATAGTTTTAGCTCAACCGCTGATATCAGCGTGATGATCATCAATGTGCAGGCATTTAATGCGACGGGTAAAGACAACCGACGCATTTATGAAGAATTAGATGAATTCCAATCACGACGCCCGATTGATGTGATTGCGAAAAACCGCCCGATTTTGATTTTGGACGAGCCGCAAAAAATGCAGGCAGATAAAACGCTGGAATCATTGTCAAACTTTAAACCTCTGTTTATATTACGTTATTCTGCTACCCATAAACGCCAATATAATTTGGTCCATCGCTTGGATGCGCTGGATGCTTACAATCAGAAATTAGTAAAAAAAATCAGCGTAAAAGGCATTGAGGTTAAGGGTTTATCTGGCACGCACGAGTATTTGTATCTGGAAAATATCTCTGTTTCTAAATCTTCACCAGTAGCGCATTTGGAAATTGAGGTAGAAACGCAAAAGGGTTTCAGACGGCAAACGCGTAAAGTGCAAAAAGGCGATAATTTGTATTCGTTGTCGAATAATGCCGAGCAATACGCCGACCGCTATGTAGTGGTGGAAATTGATGCGCGCGCAGGTTTCGTGGAGTTTGAAAACGGTAAAAAGATTTATATCGGCGAGGCTTTGGGTAATGTCGATGAAAAAGCCATGCGCACGATTCAAATCCGTGAAACGATACGTGCACACTTGGATAAAGAACACGCTCTTTTTCATTTGGGTATTAAGGTATTGAGCTTATTCTTTATCGATGAAGTAGCTAAATACCGTGTGTACGGTGAAAATGGTACAGCACTCAATGGTGAATATGCAGAAATCTTTAAACACGAATATGAAGCCCAAGTAGCGCACCGTTTAGATGTATTAGATTTAGAAGATAACCCATATCGTGATTATCTGCGTGGTATTGATGTAGATAAAACGCATAATGGCTATTTTGCAGTTGATAAGAAAACTAAGCATTTTGCTGATCCGAGTATTGATAAGAAATCGGAAGAGCAACTATCCAATGATAGTGACGCTTATGATTTGATTTTAAAAGATAAAGAGCGCTTACTGTCTTTTGAGGAGCCAACACGTTTTATTTTTTCTCATTCTGCCTTGCGTGAGGGATGGGACAATCCGAATGTGTTTGTAATTTGTACGCTTAAACATTCGGACAACAGTATTTCACGTCGCCAAGAAGTTGGCCGAGGCTTGCGTTTGGCTGTTAACAGCAAAGGCGAGCGCATGGATGCAAATTATTTTGGTGCTGAGGGTGAAGTACATAAGTTGAATAACCTGACTGTAGTGACTAACGAAAGCTATAAGGATTTTGTGAGTAAACTGCAAACAGAAATCCGTGAAAGTTTGCAATCGCGCCCAACGCAAGCAACACCTGAATATTTCAAAGGTAAAATATTTACGCTTTCAGACGGCACTAAGAAAACCATTTCTCTGGAAGAGGCGAAGCAGATTCATAAGTATTTGACCAAAAATGATTATATTGATGATAATGATCATATCCTTCCTGCTTATCATGAAGCCAAAGACACTGGCACACTAGCAGAAATACCTGAAAATTTACAGCCATTTCAGGAATTTATATTTAATCTGATTAACAGCATTTTTGATCCGAAATCGGTTGAAAGTATGACAGAAAATGCTAATAAGAATCAGCCGAATCCGATTAATCCAGAAAACTTAAGTCGTAAAGAATTTCAAGAACTATGGAGTAAAATCAATCAGAAAGCTGTATTCAAGATTGCATTGGATAGTAAGAAATTAATTAAAGATGTTGCGAAGAAAGTTGATAAAGTCGCACATGATCGAAATAACAAATTTGTAGAAACTTTAAGTTATACTGTATCCGGTAGCACGCAAAAAGATGAGATTTCTTTGGAGGCTTTAGAGAGCAAACAGGCTTTCGGTAAAGTACAAACTGAGAGGCTACAAGCGAATATATCCGTTCATTCCTCAGTAAAATATGATTTACTAGGCGAAATCGCTGAACAGACTAATTTAACACGGAAAACTGTTGCGCGTATATTACAAAGTATTAATGCTGCTGTTTTTAGTCAGTTTAAGCATAATCCGGAAGCGTTTATCCGTGAACTCAGCTTGATTATTAATCAGCAACAAGCACAAATGCTGTTACAGCATTTAGAGTACAGTTTGACTGAACAGCGTTACGAACAGAATGACATATTTATTAGTAATGAGGTTTCTCGTGATGCACTTAAGCTAGAAAAACATGTCTTTGAATATGCTGCGACAGATTCAAAAATTGAGCGTGAGTTTGCCCTCGCTTTGGATGGTGCTAAAGAGGTTGTGGTATATGCTAAGTTACCAAACCGTTTTCAAATCCCAACGCCATTTGGTGCATATAATCCAGACTGGGCAATTGCCTTTGATGGAAATCAAGTGAAGCAAATTTACTTTGTTGCTGAGACTAAGGGAAGTGTAGATACTAGTCAACTACGTGAACAGGAGCACAACAAAATTAAATCTGCACGTAAGTTTTTCGATGAGTTAAACAAAAAACAAAATGCTTATGGCACGAAAGTACAGTATGATGTAGTTGATTCTTTTGAGCAATTAAGAGAGGTATTGTTTACTTCAGAATAGGCTATTCAGCTAAAAACAATCTTGAAACCTTGTGGAACAGTATGATTATTTTTGTAGTAAAGGCCGTCTGAAAAATAACGATGAAACAAAACCTGCTTAAAAAAGCAGGTTTTGTTGTTTCTAAAGCAGGTCTATTCGGCACTATCTTTCAGCGTGTCTTTATAAGTATAAAGATACGATGCGCCGACAAAGGATGCGCCACCGACGACATTGCCCAGGAATACGGGAATCATGTTGAAGAAAAATTGCCCCCATGTGATGTTTGCACCTGCCAAAATGCCGGCTGGGATAACGAACATATTGGCGACAAGGTGTTGGAAGCCGTTTAATACGAAAATCATGACGGGGAACCAAATGGCCAGCATTCGTCCGGTTGTGTTTTTAGCGGCAAAGTGTAGCCACGCGCCCATACAGACCATCCAGTTACATGCGACTGCCGATACGAAAGCGCGGCCGAAATCCATATGGACTTTTGCTTCCGCCACGACAATGGTTTTTTCTGCCACGTTACCTTCAATCATGCCGACATAGTATCCGAGGAAAAAAGCCATTGCCAGCGTCCCCACCAAATTGCCCATGCAGACGATAACCCAGTTGCGCAGCAGCATTTTGGAGGAAATCCGTCCGGCCAATCTGCCTAAAGACATAATCATCATGTTGCTGGTTACCAGCTCGCCGCCGCCAAGCAGGATACAAATCAAGGCGATTGGGAATACGGCGGCACCGAGTAAAGTCGCAACGCCGCCCCATTCGTGCGGAATGCCGCTGACTACTTTTAAATAGGCAAGATAACCGAAGCCGATGTATCCGCCGGCCAAAATGCTCAAGATTGCCAGTGTGGGGATGCTGGATTGTGCTTTGGCGCAGCTTTTGTCGAGAACAACTTGTAAAATTTCCTGTGGGTATAAATCGCGCGAAGCCATGATGTTCCTTAAAGTGGGTTGAGGAGGAAACGTTGTTTTAAAGGTGGTACAAACTGTCGCGGTAGAGTGGTGTTATAGGGAGCCGGTGTGCGGTCTTTGTCTTATCAATCAGCCTGAATTAAACCTAAAAAACAGATACTTCGCCTTGTTTTAGCTCAAAAGAAATATTATTACATTTTGTCTCCATATTAAAAAAAGGCCGTCTGAACATTGAAATTTCAGACGGCCTGGTTTTGGTTTCTTAAACTGACAAATGAGCCAGCTTTGCATTGCCTTCGCGTGGAATAGGGCGCGGATTGCCTTGTGCATCGATAGCGACGTAAGTGAATACGGCTTCAGTAACCAGTTGGCGGTCTTCCGTTACCATATCGTTCATCAAAGTCTTCACCCACACTTCGATTTTCAGTTGCAAAGAAGTATTGCCGACGCGTACGCAATGACCATAGCAGCATACAACGTTGCCGACCTTTACCGGTCTGATGAAATTCATTTCTTGAACGGCCACGGTTACAATTCGTCCCTGTGCGATTTCTGCCGCCAAAATACCGCCGCCCAGATCCATTTGTGACATAATCCAGCCGCCGAAGATATCCTGATTAGGATTGGTATCGCGCGGCATGGCTACCGTACGCAATAAAAGTTGTCCTTCTGGTGCAGCATGTGTTTGTTTGTTGTCAGCCATAAAAAATCCTGTCAAAAAAGTGCTATTTTACGCCATTTGTAGCGATAAACCTATGTAGGCCGTCTGAAAAATCAGCAGGCAAAGTGTTACAATCAACATATTCATCAGACAAAGGAGAAAGCTCATGCATCCGATTCAAGAACCACGAAATAGCGGCCTTTTACGCGTATCCGACATTCACGAAATCTACTGGGAGGAATCAGGCAATCCGGATGGCCACCCCGTGATTTTCCTGCATGGCGGCCCCGGAGCAGGCGCATCACCGGCCTGTCGCGGCTTTTTCAATCCAGAGCATTTCCGCATCGTCATCATCGACCAACGTGGCTGCGGACGCTCCAAACCGTATGCCTGTATCGAAGACAACACCACATGGGATTTGGTTGCCGATATTGAAAAAGTACGCGAAATGCTCGGCATTCAAAAATGGTTGGTTTTCGGCGGCTCATGGGGCAGCACCTTGTCGCTGACTTATGCCGAAACCCATCCTGATCGTGTCAGCGGCTTAGTTTTGCGCGGTATTTTCCTGTGCAGGCCGTCTGAAATGGCATGGCTGAACGAAGCAGGTGGCGTCAGCCAAATTTATCCGGCTCAATGGCAAAAATTCATCGCCCCCGTAGCCGAAAACAAACGCCAAGCCCTAATCAAAGCCTACCATGAAATGCTGTTCAGCGAAGATGAAGCCACGCGCCTCAAAGCGGCCAAATCATGGGCAGACTGGGAAAGCTACCTTATTCAGTTTGAACCAAAAGACGTGGATGAAGACCCGCAAGCCTCCCTTGCCATCGCAAGAATGGAAAACCATTATTTCGTGAACGAAGGCTGGCTACAGGGTGATAAAGCCATCTTGGCAAACATCGACAAAATCCGCCATATCCCAACCATCATCGTCCAAGGCCGCTACGACCTATGCACC
>ERZ772997.418-NODE-418-length-13242-cov-3.55646_pt1 | contig 13242 bp, 11 predicted proteins | sample MGYA00511127_ERZ772997 | MGnify/ENA primary metagenome ERZ772997 (study PRJEB29015, sample SAMEA2738070) | human oral metagenome | biome: human oral; feature: human-associated habitat; material: saliva | place: China | collected 2215 ... | reverse complement strand
GAGGGCAGCTTCGGGGCGGATGCGGTGCGCCTGCGTGGGCAGCGGCAGGTTGTCCGGGGCGATGACCGCCAGGAGCACTTCGGAGGCGGCGAGCGCGTCCACGGTGGAGACGCTCATTTCGGCGGGCACGTGGGCGCAGAGCAGCACGCGGGCAATGCCGGTGTGCGCCATGCCGACGGCTTCGCTGAAGTCCTGCACGGTGCGCGCCACGGAGACGCGGCCGCGCTGGGATTCGATACGGTTCAGGAGCGAGCCGTCATCGCCGTAGAGGATGACGGGGATGTTCACTGGCCCTCCCCGTAAGTGCCGGGGATGAGGCTAATCTTGGAGTCGCTATTGCTTTCCTTGACCAGGGCGGCGAGGGCTTCTTCCTTGACCCACAGTTGCACGGTTGCCTTGCCGTTGGCGCCGAGCACGCCTTCGTCGACCGTTACGGCGACGATTTCGGCGTTGGTGACGATGGCGCGGGCACCGTTTTCGGTGCGGTTATCGCTCTTGGTGTCGGGGTTGCGCGGGCCGGAGGTCCACACATCCACGCGCTCGCCTGCCTTCAGCGCGGAGGCGGCGGTGCGGTCAATGCTGACGGTGGCGAGGCGGCGGCCCGGGGAGGTTTCGGTGCCTACCGATTCTTTGCTGATGAAGTTACCTGCGGGGATGCGCTGGGTGGCGATTTTACCGTTCATCTGTGCGGCTTCGGCGCGGGTGAAGTACTTGTCTTTGGCGGAGTCGATGTTCGCTTCGACTCGGGCGAGTTTGTCTTCGGTAATCTTCTCGCCGAGGCGGATTTCGCTTTTGGCGGTGTAGTACTCGGTTTTGCTGTTGTTGGCTTGCACGTAGAGCTGCACACCGGTGATGGAGACGAGCACGAGAAGTACACCGAGGATGAATCGCCAGTCTTTGATGGTGGGCCTTTTGAGGCGTTTGGCGTGGGGCTCGGTGAGGGTGGAACGCTTCGTCGCGTTCTGTCGTATGCGCATGATGTGGTTGTGCCTTTCGGTGCGGAAGCCGGCGGTGATTCCGGTGTTGTTCAACTGACCGATGAGCGAGTGGTGTGTTTTCGATAGTGCTTTGGTTGAGTCTGACACTAACCCTAACAGCATATTTCATTTAGTACTCTCTCTCAACAAGAGTCGTGTTTATGAAATATTTTTGAGTCTTGCCCCTTTTGAAGGGGTAATTAGATAACTTTTCAGCTCATATAAGGCTTTTTGTGAGCAAATTTCACGGTGATGGCATATACTGAAAGTACTCAATAGATGTTCTGTATGGACTCTATGTAAAAGGCCGCCAACGGTGGCTAGGGGCCCAGGATTTCACTCACGGAAAGGAATAATTCGATGACTGCACCTCGTTTCCTCACTCTGAGCGACGTTGCCGAGGAGCTGCAGGTTTCGCTTTCGCAGGTGCGTGCTCTGGTGCGTAGCGGCGAACTTCCCGCCATTCAGATTGGTGGACGTAACCAGTGGCGTATTGAGCGTTCTCGTTTTGAAGAGTACATTACCGAGCGCCACGAGCAGACTCTGGAGGCGATTGCTTCCGGCAAGCTCACCGCAAAGGCTAAGGTTGATTAGTATTTCAACATGCACCTCGCGGGCGTAATGCTCGAGTGCTTTAAAAGGTCCGCTCCTCTCGTTGAGATTTCAACGGAGAGGGGCGGACCTTTTTGTGTTTATTGTTGCTTTCATCAGGGTATTTATAGTTGTCGAGGCGTTTCTACGGGTGTTCCCACGGAGGGCACTGCCCGCTATTTGCCCTGTGCCCTAGCGTGAAATACGGGCGATGACTGCGCTAATACGAGCCAGCGGAATGGTGCGCACGCCAGCACCGCCAGGTGCACGGGAGTAGCCGGAAGCACCCTGACCGTAACCGTTCTGCCCGTAGGCTGCACGCGCGTGCTGGTCGCGTTCGTAGATGCGCGGGTACTGGCCGCCGTTGAGCAGGCGCAATTCGAGGAAGTCGGCGCCAACTCGCTCGATCACGCCGTCGTAGCTGACGGTGCCACCTTCGAGGGAAAGGCGGACGGGTTCGCGCGCCATGGCGAGGGAGCGCAGGGCGAGCTGGATTTTCATGCGGTAGCGTTCGGGGCGAATATCAGCGCGCCCGGGAGCAATGCCGCCTTCCCACCAGAGCATTCCGCGCAGGGGGATGATGATGTTTTCGCCGCGCGCTTCGATACTGACCCATTCTTCGCCGACCATTTCGAGCTTACCTTCGTAGGTTTGCATGTCGGTGGCGCAGATACGGATGGGGCCGCCAACCTGTGCGAGGAGGCGGTCGTCGAGGGTGATGGTGGAGTACTGGACGCGGGCGACTTGGCGGGCGTCCTGTTCCATATCCCAGGCGCGTTCGGAGGCGAGGCGCGCCTCAATGTCTCGTAGGAACTTTTCCATGCTCATGCTATGACCCTACCCGAGGAGGGGTGCGGATACGAACCGGGGCGCTTTCTGGTCGAATAATGATTCTTGAGCCTGATTTTTGAAGCAAATTCCACCAAATTACATGTTTTCATACATTTTGATGCGTTATGCTTCATTTTTGGTGTGGCTTCCTGTATAAATGAAGCAACACCAAAAGCTACCAAACACACCATTTGGAGGTCATCGTGGACCATCTTTCCACTCCGGGCTCAGCCCCCGAAGCCTTCGCTTCACGTTCTGCCGCTTTCGCCTCACGAACTGCCCCCTTCGCTTCACGCCCCGCGGCCGCGCCTCGTACTGCCAGCGCAGGGGTAGCCAGCGCAGGGGTAGCCAGCGCGGAGGTAGCCGCCGGCGTCGGCTCTGCCACCGAGTTCAACGCTAGGGCAAACTACCAGGATGCACTGCTCTTCATCGCCCCTCCCCTGCTTTCCGCGGCGGTCTTGGGCGCGTTGAGCGTGAACCTGCACCGCATCCCTTCGACGCATCCTCTTGCTGACGCTTCGTTGCTCTGCGCTGGCGCGGCGGCAATCCTCATTACCGCCTGGTGGTTCATCAGTTTTATCTACGCGCTCTTCTACGCTCGATCTTTGCGCGTTTCGAGCCGCAACGCTGACCGCACGGTGCTGAAGGTTCCGGCGTTTTTCCGTCCGCGCTTTATGCGCCGCATCGTTCTGACGCTCGGCGGCACGGCTCTTGGAGTGGGTGCGGTCTTGGCTCCCGCGCAGGCTACGGTGGTGACGCCCGGCAACGCCGGGGTAAACGACACGGAGGGTCTTCCGCAGACGAGTATTTCGGCGGTCATGACCGCAGATTCAATGGGCACCTCAATGGGCACAGCCGTTTCAACGGGTACCGCGGCGGCAAGCACCAACTCAGATACCACCCCAGCCGCCGTCTCAGATGCGGATCCCGCCGGCACCATCACGGACAGTACCACCACGGACAGCACCACCGCAGATTCCCCCTCCGCTCCCCTGGCCCTCTCTGCTGAGATTCCCGATATTCCGTTGGCTCCTCAACCCACGGAGGCGGCGGGCTCCCTGCACGATCGCAGCCCGTTCTTCTCCCCTCCCCGCGCTGAGGCGGGCACCTACTCCTACACGGTCCAGGCGGGCGATACGCTCTGGTCCATTGCCGCCGAGCAGCTGGGTGAAGGCACCGACGCCTCCATCATTTACAACTACACTCTCGATATTTACGAGGCGAATAAGGACGCTCTGGGCCAGAACGCCGAGCTGCTCTACGCGGGGCAGGTTCTGCAGATTCCCGAACAGCCAGTTCATTAGCCCCCTCACTACCTCGATTCCACCATCTCAATTTCGCGGCCTCGGTTCTTCTACCTCGCCCGATAGCTTTTCATTCGCTCAATTTCATTCGTTCAATCTCATTCGCTCAACCCACCTCACACATCCTTCTGCACCGAAAGGAGCCGTCATGAGCTTCGCCAACCTTCTCCCCCGCGCCCCGTGGACGCCGCCGCATTCCCCGGCAGCACAGTATTCTCAGCCTGCCCAGCATTCCCCGGCTATGCAGTATTCTCAGTCTGCCCAGTATCCTCAGACTGCGCAGCCCGCCTCCCGTAACGATCAGCCTGTCGGCCCGTATTCAAAGCGTCAGGCGGCACGTACCTCCCAGCCTGTGGCTCAGACTGCGGCTGCCGAGCAGGTCGCTCCGCTACCGGAGCAGGGGCAGGGCACCATGGCACTGGTGCAGAGGCGGAACAGCCCGTCGGTCTATTCGCTGTTGCCTCTGCCGCGTTATGAGCAGCATTCGGCGCAGCGCCCGCCGGTAGCGAAGAGGGGCCGCCCGTTGCGTCCTGCGGATGCGTTGGCTCGCCAACTAGAGGGTCGTTGCGCGGGTGTGGCGATTGCTTACCTGGAGATTATGTCGGCTCGTCGTTCGCGTCAGCAGTTGGCGCAGTGGGTGTCAGCGGATTGTTTCCACCGCCTGCTACCGTTCTTCCCCAAAAACCCGCGTCAGGTGCGTAAGGAGATGCTGTTGACTCTTCCACCGGTTCTGATGCGGGTGCGAGCGCAGAAGGTGCACGAGGAGCTCTACGAAGCGGTGGCGCTACTGCGTTGTGCGAATAAGGTTCGCGTGGTGACCATGCAGATGCGCCTGATTCACGGTATGTGGCTGATTACCTCGATCGAGCAGCCGCAGAGCCGAGTGGACGAAGACTAAGGTTTCCCGTACATAACACGCCCAGGCGCCCACAGACATGCCCAGATACCCACGGGCATGCACAGACACCCTCAGACATACAGAGACACGCAGAGAGGGTGCAAATCCGGTATTGGATTCGCACCCTCTCTGTTGTGCTTCATGCTCGCAACACGTCAAGCGTGCGGCGCTTCAGTTTTTAGGATGAGGCTACTTCTCCTTGGTGCGCTCAACGTGAACCTGCTCGTGGCCGTCCTCATCCGGGGCGGAGTACTGCAGGAACTTCGGGCGCGAAGGCTCAGCCAGGCGCACAGCAGAAGCCTGAGTACGCTGCTTGGACAGGTCCAGGTTGAACAGGTAGGTCACGGTCTCTTCACGGACCGCACCGAGCATCGACTGGTACATGTCGTAGCCTTCACGCTGGTACTCGACCAGCGGGTCACGCTGAGCCATCGCACGCAGACCGATACCTTCCTTGAGGTATTCCATCTCGTACAGGTGCTCGGGCCAGCGCTCACCAATGACGGACAGCATGACGCGGCGTTCAATTTCGCGCATGCTCTCTTCGCCGACGCTCTTTTCACGCTCATCGTAGATGAGGTGCGCGTCCGCCAAAACTTCCTTCACGATCTGGTCGCGAGTAATCTTGGTGCGGTCGCCGGCGTCCTCCGCCAGGTCGTCCACGGTGATGGAGATGGGGTACACCTGCTTGAGTGCGTCCCAGAGCTCGTCGAAGTCCCAGTCCTCGGCGTGGCCTTCAGAGACGCGGGCGTCAATGATGGTGGTCAGCACCTCGTCCACGAAGCCGGAAATCTGTTCCTTCAGGTCGTCACCGTGCAGGATGCGGCCGCGGTCCTTGTAGATCGCTTCGCGCTGGCGGTTGAGCACGTCGTCATACTTGAGCACGTTCTTACGCTGCTCAGCGTTACGGCCCTCAACGTTTGCCTGTGCGGTAGCGATAGCGCGGCTAACGATCTTGGAGTCCAGTGCGGAGTCCTCGGGGGCTGCCGCCATGAGGCGGGTTGCCATGCCGGTGTTGAACAGGCGCATCAGTTCGTCGGTCAGCGACAGGTAGAAGCGGGACTCACCCGGGTCGCCCTGACGGCCGGAACGACCGCGCAACTGGTTGTCGATACGGCGGGACTCGTGACGCTCAGTGCCGAGCACGTACAGGCCACCGAGCTTGGTGACTTCCTCGTGCTCTTCCTTAGCGGCGTCTTCGCAGGCCTTCAGGACCTCGGGCCAGCGTGCCTCGTACTCTTCGGAGTTGGTGTTCGGATCCAGGCCGAGCTCACGCATCTTCTCGACGGCCTCAAATTCGGGGTTACCGCCGAGCATAATGTCGGTACCGCGACCAGCCATGTTGGTTGCCACGGTGACGGCGCCCTTACGGCCCGCCTGCGCAACAATAGCTGCCTCACGCTCGTTGTTCTTTGCGTTCAGCACCTCGTGGCGCACGCCTGCCTTCGCCAGCTGGCGGGACAGGTACTCGGAGTTCTCCACGCTTGCGGTACCCACCAGGACGGGCTGGCCCTTTTCGTGGCGTTCCGTAATGTCCTTGACGACCGCCTTGAACTTGGCGATTTCGTCGCGGTACACCTTATCGGGGTTGTCGATGCGCTGCACACCCTTGTTGGTGGGGATGGGCACCACGCCGAGCTCGTAGGTGTTCATGAACTCTGCCGCTTCGGTTTCCGCGGTACCGGTCATGCCGGCCAGCTTGTCGTACATGCGGAAGTAGTTCTGCAGGGTCACGGTCGCCATGGTCTGGTTCTCAGGCTTGATTTCGACGCCTTCCTTCGCCTCAATCGCCTGGTGGATGCCGTCGTTGTAGCGGCGGCCCGGCAGAATACGACCGGTGTGCTCGTCAACAATCAGGACTTCGCCGTCAATGACCACGTAGTCCTTGTTGTTGGTGAACAACTCCTTCGCCTTAATGGAGTTGTTCAGGAAGCCAATGAGCGGGGTGTTCTTGGATTCGTAGAGGTTCTTCACACCCAGGTGGTCTTCCACCTTGTCAATGCCGGATTCGAGGATGCCGACGGTGCGCTTCTTCTCGTCTACTTCGTAGTCTTCACCGCGCTTGAGCAGGGTTGCGGCAATGCGCGCGAACTCTGCGTACCAGCGGTTCGCCTCACCGGCTGCGGGGCCGGAAATGATCAGAGGGGTACGCGCCTCATCGATCAGGATGGAGTCCACCTCATCGATAATGGCGAAGTTGTGGCCGCGCTGAACCTGCTCCTCCACGGTCCACGCCATGTTGTCACGCAGGTAGTCGAAGCCGAACTCGTTGTTCGTACCGTAGGTGATGTCTGCGGCGTACTGCTTACGACGCTCGTCAGGTTCCATGGAGGAGAGAATCACGCCGCACTCCATGCCGAGGAAGCGGAACACGCGACCCATGAGGTTCGCCTGGTACTCAGCCAGGTAGTCGTTCACAGTCACAATGTGAACGCCCTTGCCGCTCAGCGCGTTTAGGTACGCGGGCAGGGTCGCGACGAGGGTCTTACCCTCACCGGTCTTCATTTCGGCAATGTTGCCCAGGTGCAGTGCAGCGCCACCCATAAGCTGCACGTCGTAGTGGCGCTTGCCCAGGGTGCGCTTGGATGCTTCACGGACTACCGCGAAGGCCTCCGGCAGCATAATGTCGAGGGATTCGCCGTCCTTGACGCGCTCGCGGAACTTGTCGGTCTCTGCTCGCAGTTCCTCATCGGTCATGGATGCGAAGCTGTCCTCGAGCGAGTTCACCGCCTTAGTGTACGCTTCGAGCTGTCGCAGAACCCTCTTATCGCCGGTTCGGAGGATTTTCTCCAAGAAAGATGCCACTGAGCTTCTACTCCTTGCTTGTTTCGGTACCCTCACCAAGGGCGCGCGAAAGTGCGCGCGGTGAGGCCTTCCTACATATTGTATGGCAGAGCCGCCTAATTCGCCCGTCCGAGCTATTTTTTACGCTGTGCGCCCACGAGGTGACATTTGGTGACGCTAGAATCTTTCACCTTCCACTTGAGGCAGAGCCGCCCCATCCGGCTGAAGGAACGAGTGTGCAGGCTGATAGAACGGACGCGTAGAAGGCGCAGTAGAAGGCACAGAAAACCCGGGTACCTCAACAGTACGCAGAGTACTGTCGGAGGCACCCGGGCCCTGAGCCTGCTTACTGAGCATGCCACCTGAGAGAGTCATGCACCTCAGCAATCAGCAGGTACGTTAGTTTTACTCGTTGTCCAGAGTGATGATGCCGTAGCTCCAGCCTTTACGACGGTATGCCGCAGCCGGTGCGCCGGTCTCGCTGTCAATGTACAGGTAGAAGTCGTGACCGACCAGTTCCATACGGTCAACAGCTTCTGCGGGAGTCAAACGCTCGCCCTTGAAGCTCTTGCGGCGAATCTCAATGGGAGATGCTGCCTCATCGGCGAGGGTGACCTCGCTGTTATCGAATGCTGCTTCTTCCACCGGAATATCCGGCAGCAGAATCTCGGTAATTGCTTCGGTGACCACGGGAATCGAGCCGGTAGCGTCCGCAACGGAAACGGGGTGCTTGCCACCGCGCTTGTACAGCTTGCGGCGGTCACGTGCACGGCGCAGACGCTCCAGGAGCTTGCCGTAGGTTTCATCGAAGACCGCGAACTTGTCGTGACCCTGGGCTTCGGAACGGAGGACAGGGCCGGTACCAACAACGGTAATCTCAACGCGGATGGACTCGCCACCCAGATGACCGTCCTTGCTGAACTTGACGTCAATGTCCTTCACGTTATCGCCGAGCTGAGCGAACTTCTGAACCTTCTCGTTCACGTACTCTTCCAGGCGTTCGGTGACCTTGATATTGCGGCCGTAGATGTTGACTTCCACGATCATTCCCTCCAGGTTGGGGGCTTATACCGCGTCCGGTTGGACCCGGTACGGGGGTTCGACTCCAATGCCGTTCCCTTGTATATATTCTAGTACGGAACATGGTTTATATCACTAGATATGACAAATATTTAGCCCAAATAATAGCTATTTATTCGTCTGCGAACTTTAAAAGCTAAAAATCGTGTATCTCTTGCAACTAACTACAAGAAACGCTATGTCTGAGCTTTTTTCGGTACCGCCGCCACGGCGCACACGCCCAGCACCCGCGAACCCGCATCCTGCAGCACGCGCACCATCTCAGAGGCGGTCGCGCCGGTGGTCACCACATCATCACAAATAATGCTCACCCGCCCCGTACACAGGGCAGGTTCCATGACGCGCAAGGCACCGTGCATCCGCTCGGCACGGCCCACAGCGCCCAGGCTCTTCTGCTCGCTCTTTGCCTCAGAAGCACCGAGGAGAGAAGACACACGAGAAGACACCATAAGGAGGCGCCGCTGCCCCGCCGATTACGAGGCGCATAACCGATAACATCCACAGCGCGCACCCGCACCGAGGCGGGCAGCCGTTGATTGAGCTGACGCACCGCCTCCTGCACCAGAAGATTCGCCGGCGCATAGCCGCGGCGGCGCACACTCTGCGCAGACGACGGTGCCGGAATCAGCAGCACCTCAACCGGTGCGGCGGAGGTACCTACAGAAGAGATAGAAGACCCCGACGCGTTCTGAAGCTCCTCCCGGTGCGCCCGAAGCAGCTCATACACGCTACGCGCCAGCCCCTCGCCCAGCAGCGGCAACAAGTCAGTGCGACCGGCATTCTTCAATGCCAACAGGGCACGCGGCATCATCCCCACGTAACGGGACGCCGCACGCACCTCAGGAGCAGCCGCGCCCTCAAGAGGCTGCAGAACCTGCACTCGCTCCACACGCGCCAACGCCGAATGTAGCTGCGGCAGACACGCCTCACACAGCGGCGAGCCGGAACCGTAGGCGACCGGCACCGCACAGCACGGGCAGGTACGCGGCATCAACACCTCGCCCAAAGCCCCGCTGGCACTCTTGAAAGCACTGGCGAGGCGGGTCAAAGGCTCGTTCAAGGGCACGTTATTAGAGAGCGCATTGTTTGAGGGCGCGCTCAAGGAATCGTTCAAACCACGCTGTTCTGAACTCACCGAAAGCACCCTTTCTCGCTCGCGCCTGCCCGAGGCTAACCGGCGTAACTAATCTCGTGCAGAGTCGTATCCAGACGAATCCAGCCGCGCTCCTCCATCAGGTAGCACGAACCGTCAGAACGGTGCGCAATAATATTCGACGTATTATCCGCCGTCGAAATGGTCATCACACCATCCAAACGGTCCAGCTTCGTCTCTTCACCGCTGAGGGAAATCACCTCAGACTCACCATTCTTCACGTTCACCACCACGACGCTCTGGTCGCCAGCCCAACGGGCATTACGCGGAGTCACAGAAGAGCTCAGGCGCACCATCTCCGTCAGACGCAGAGGCTTGCCGGCATCATCACGCACAATGCCGGAAATAATCACAGCCGACGCACCCTCAGTAGACGCCACAATCGCTATGCGCGCACCATCGTGAGAAACGTTCACGCTCGTAAAGTTCAAATTACGCTGCCAGGACAGGCCAATATCCACGCCGCGCTCACGCTCGGTTGCATCCTCAGAATCCGGCTTGAAGGCACGAACAATACCCTCACCGTCGGCAGCCCACACCCAGCCGTACGCATCAAAGCTGGGGGCAGTCAGCGCGGTACTCTGCCACACGCGGCGGGCAGTACCCTGATACACCGTGTACAGGCTCGCAGCATCATTCGCCAAGCAGGCATACACATCCGCCGAATAGCCCATCGCCGGGGAGCTCAACTGGCTCACGCCACGCAGAAGCAACTGCTCACCTGCACTGCTCATATAGTCATCGCGCGCCACCATCTGGCCGTTCGAATTAATAGCAACCGTGCGGGCAGGAACACCCGGGTTCAGCTTCACCGCAGAAAAGCCGCTCGGCGCATTCTCAGGAATCAAAGTGCCGTTATAAAACACCTCGGTCTTACCCAAACCGGAGAAGTTCTCCAAACCGTGCATAATCTGCTCACGTACACGCGCCAAACGATTATCGTCCAGGCGCTCGCCCGAGAGTCGAACCAGCACATCCTGGTTATCGCTCATGTTAGCGGTCTCAAGACTCATCGACTCATTCAACACCGAGAACGCAACATCCTTCAGATAGGACGCCGGACCAGCCATGAGGGTACGCACCAGCAACTCAAAATAGCGGTCCGTATGCGGGAACCAGCGGATATCCGGCACAGCATAACGGAACGCACGATCGTAGAAATACAGGCGGCACGGGCTAAACACGCGCTCAAACTCGGTACCGTCCAGCCACAGACCATCCGGGCACGAGTTAATGCGCCACTGGTTATCCTCCATGACCATCGTGAAATCATGAGTCTCAGTCTGAGCCTCCGGGAAGGTGCTCGTAATACCCTGACTATTCACAGTCGCCGTCTGCTGGAAACGCACATGATACATGCCCTCAGCATTGCCGCTATCGTCACTGCGAGGCTGCACCGTATTACGGTACACACGAGTCGTACCCATAGGATTCCAACGGCCCGCAAAGGAAGAGCTCAAATACTGGCGCGCCACCGCATAGTTCTCGATACTATCCACACCGGCACGCACGAACCCCTCAATAATCGCCTCGGGGGTAGCACCGGCCAGCGGACCCGGCGCACGCGCCGGAGAAGTATTAACGCTCTTCACATCCAGACCGCTACTGTGCTGAGTCACCCGGTCGTTCGTGGGAAGACCCGCGCAAGAGCTCACGAGCGTCGCCAAAGACACCGCACCCCAAGACAGCGCGGTGCGTCGAGAAACAATAGCCCTGTGAGACATGGAGGTCTTAACCTTCCTCTACGAACAAAGACAAACAATCACCAGCTAAGGCTGCAGGCCGTCGCAGCGCGGTGAAAAGATAACCACAGCGAAATAACAACACTGTGAAAATACATCTGCATTGATTGTACTGGGTAAACAGTGCAAATACGCAAGGATAAGTACCAATACAATCGCCCCGGCCCCAATCCCCCGCTCTATGACAGAGATTGGAGCCTCTCGCCTACCGGCCTTTAGAGGTCACGCTCAATGTTCGCACGAGGAGCGATATTGGGCAGCGTATCCTTCGCCGTTGCTGAACGATGCACACTCACCTCAGGCTCACCCGTCACCAAGACCGGAGACTCGCCCAAAGGCGCACCGTGCACCAGCGGCAGGTTCATCGTGAAGCAGGCACCGCGACCCTTCTCGCCCCACGCCTCAATCGTACCGCCGTGCAGACGCACATCCTCAGCAGCAATCGACAGGCCCAGACCGGTACCGCCCAGGGTGCGCTTACGCGAAGTATCAGCACGCCAGAAACGGTTGAACACCTGAACGGCCTCATCCTCAGACAGACCGATACCGTGGTCACGCACCGCAACGCCCAAGTTCGTGGCGTTCGCGCCCACGTACACGTCAATCGGTCGGGATTCGCCGTGCTCAATCGCGTTGTACAGCAGGTTACGGAGCACACGCTCAATACGTACGCGATCCATATCCACCATGATGCTCTCATGGCTCGTATGCACGTTCAGCTTCGTGTTCGTACGCTCCAGGTGCGGCAGAGCCTCCTGCAGAATATTCGACAGCACACGCATAAAGTCTTCCGTGTCGATGGTCAGCATTGCGCTACCGGCATCGAAGCGAGAAATTTCCAGCAGATCAGCAAGCATCGACTGGAAACGATCCACCTGATCGTGCAGAAGCTCCACAGTGCGACCCAGCGGCCGATCCATATCCTTACGCGAATCGTACAGAAGCTCCGTACCCAAACGCACCGTCGCCAGCGGAGTACGCAACTCATGCGACACGTCAGACACAAAGCGCTGCTGCAGAGTCGACAGGCGCTCCAGCTGAACAATCTTCTCCTGCAGCGAATCAGCCATCAGGTTGAACGAATAACCCAGACGCGCCGCCTGATGCTCACCGTGTACAGACACACGCTGATCCAGGTCACCGGCAGCCAGCTTCTCCGCCGTAATAGCGGTCTGCGTAATCGGGCGGACCACAAAACGAGTCACAATCCACACCACAGAAAGCACCACAGTAAGCAGCGCACAGAAACCACCAAAAAGAACAAAGTTAATATGCGCAATCGTGGCGGAAGAATCCGTCATATCGTACACAAGGAACAAACCGTAATTAGGGTTCTGTGCAATAGAAATATGTGTACCAACAATAAGCACCGGATAGGTACGCTCACGATTATTTTCGATAGTCGTCACCGTAGACGTCTGCCAGAAAATACCTTCTTTACCACGAACAGTTGTTTTGAAATCATTCGGAATGCTCGAAGAGTTCAAAGAATTATTACTACTCTGCTCAGGAATAAAGCCCTGTTTACCTTGACCTTCCAAAGGCACAAGAATCCAATTGCGTTTACCTGAGCTACCCGCGTCCAAGATGGTCAGGGTACGGCTCACGTTACGGCGAATTTCGCTATCACTACGAGCCTCAGAGGAGTCCAGCACGCTCTGAACATTGCGGAAACCACTCTCCGATTCCGCCAGCGCCTGAGCTTTCTGGTTTTCAAAAAGACTCGTCGCAATCTGGCTCGACAAGGACCAACCTACCATCAAGAAGCTCAGGAACATCATGATGCCCGCAGTGCCAAGGGCGCGGAACTGCAGGGATTCCTTCCACAGACGCTGAACACGCTGCATCAGGTTCCTACTACGCTGCTCTTTCGCCTTACGCG
>ERZ772997.415-NODE-415-length-13283-cov-6.66193_pt1 | contig 13283 bp, 17 predicted proteins | sample MGYA00511127_ERZ772997 | MGnify/ENA primary metagenome ERZ772997 (study PRJEB29015, sample SAMEA2738070) | human oral metagenome | biome: human oral; feature: human-associated habitat; material: saliva | place: China | collected 2215 ... | reverse complement strand
TCTGTGCTGGTTGGCTCCAGGGTACCCGGGTAGTGGGGGGCCCGTCAAGCGGCGGGGGGGGAGTCCGGGAGTTCGCTCCAGAGGGTCCAGGCGCTGCTGGTGTCGGCGGCGAGCTCGAAGGTGAGGGCGCATGGCTGACTGCTGTTGCCGGCTTGGTTGCGGAACCAGTCGGAGCCGGGGTCGCAGGTGGGGGCGCTGATGATCTGGTGGTTGTTGCCGAGTGTGGTGATGCCGAAGTTGTGCCAGTGTCCGTGGAGGAGGATGGTGGCTTTGTGGAGCCCGGCGACGTGCCCGAATGCTTGGTTGCGGAACCAGTCGGCGACCTTGTCTTTGCTGCCGCAGACGTGCCCGTGGGTGATGCCCATGTGCGTGCCGTCTGCGGTGGTGATGGTGAGGGACTCTTCCCATTCGTTGGGGGCTTCGAACTTGACGTGTTCGTATCCTTCGCGGCCTTCGACTGCCATGCGGATGTTGTCTTGGATGAGGAGGCCCCAGTCGTTGCTGGGTTTCCCGACTCGTTGGGCGCGGCCGATGCCCTTGCGGAGTTGGCAGTGGTTGGAGGGGACAGCGACGTAGGTGACGGCGGGCGCGTGGCCGGCGAGGGTTTTGAGGGCCTTGGCCATGACGGCTTGGGCTGTGCGGATCTGGGTGGTGAGGTCCAGGTCGTTGGTCTGTGACTGGCTGACCACGTTGTCGAAGCCCTCGCAGATGTCGCCAGCGTCGATGAGGAGTATCTCCTGGTAGCGGCGGCGGCCGCAGTGGTTGGCGATCTGGCCGATGATGTTGTTGAGTCTGCGGAGCGTGTCGGGTGTGCCTCCGCGGCGGCCTGTCTTGCCGATCTGGAGGTCGGAGAGGACGGCGGCGAGGGTGGCTGGGCGGGAGGGGGCCCAGGAGGGGCCGGCGGGGGTGCCGGCGAGGATGGGGGCGAGGTCCTGGTAGGAGAGCCTTTTCGCTTCCTCACGCTCGGCGGCGCCGGGGATGTAGGTGATCTTCTCGTATGAGCCGTCTTCGAGGCGGACGGTCCTCCCGCGGCTCGTGATGGCCTGGGTGGGGATGCCGAAGAATGTGTCTGTTTGCGTGTCTGCCTGGTTGTTGCGGCGGCGGATGGCGCGGCGGTGCCGGCGGACAGCGGCCTCGGACACGCCGAACCGGGCGCCGAGCTTCACGTTGGACTCGCGCTGCTGCTCGGGCAGCTGGTCGTTGGCGATGATTGCCTCGTCGAGTGGGCTCATGGTGTTTTGCTTTCAGTTGGCGTGTCCGGATTGGATTGCGAGATCGATTGCGTGCGGGTTGTACCCGTGCCAGGCGTGGGGCACGTCGCCGCTGCTGTCGGTGCAGTAGACGACGGGGGCGCTGGTCCACCCGTTGCGGATGGCGAGGGCCTGCGCGGTTTTGTCCTCCTGGTAGCTGGTGGTGCGTGGCGGGTGGCCGGCGTTGGTGAGCCGTTTGATGGTGGCGCGGCACTGCTGACAGTTCGGGACGGTGGCGACGGTGATCATGGTGCGGCTCCTTTCGGGTTGTTGGCAATCAGCGTGTGTGGCCTGGCATGGGGCGCGCGGCGGCCTTGGAGAGGCTGGCGGCGGTGAGGGCGACGATGCTGGGGGCGCCGACGATGATGGCGGCTGCGGGGCTTGCGTGGCCGGTGGTGAGGGCGTGGATGGCGGCGACTGCGATCATGATGTGGAAGATGGCGGCGAGGATGATGGCGGCCCAGGCGGAAGTGTTGTCGTGGTGGCTCATTGGGGTTTCCTTCCTTGGTTGTGGGGACGCCCCCAGTCTAGCGGCTGGGGGCGTCGTCCGTCAAGTTGGGGTGGGTCTCAGAATGGTGCCGGGAAGAAGTTGAGGTTCTGGCCGGCGGCGTTCGGCGCGGTGGGGGCCTCTCCCTGTTTGTCGGCTTTGCGGATGTAGCCGAGGAGGCGGGGGAATCTGACTTCTAGGATCTCCCCTTCGGTGCCGTCCTGCCGCGTGTAGGTGCGGCGGACGAGGTCGCCGGTGACGGTGATGCTGTCGCCCTTGCTGAGGGCGGCGGCGACCCAGGTGTCCCTGTCGCCGAACAGGCTTGCGGACATGAAGAGGGGGTCGCCGTCGTCTTCCCAGGTGCCATTGTTGTTGCGGCGGCGGGTTGCGCCGAAGCGCAGCTCGGTGACGGTTTTGCCCGAGGGGAGGTGCTTGACCTCAGGTGCGGCGGCGAGGTGGCCGGTGGCGGTAACGGTGGCGGTCATGGTGTGGCTCCTTCGAGGTTGGCGAGGATCGCGGTGAGGTCTGCGACGGTCATGGTGACCCACTGGGCGGCGGGCGCCGACCGTCCGTGGCGTTTGTGGATGATAATTCCGGCGGCGGCTCCGAGGTTGTCGGCTTCGGTGTGGGCTTCGTGTATCCAGTTGGCAAGCTGGGTGCGGGTTGTGTTCTTGCATTCGATGGCGATGGGGCGGCCGTCGGCGGGGGTGCCGGCGCCGTTGGTGGGGTTGGCGGTGGTGGCGGTGAGGGGCTGCGTGTTGATGCGGCCGGGGAGGCAGGCGTCGAGGTGGTCGGCGATCTGCCGTTCGAAGCGGGCGCCGGCGGCCTTCGCGGATTGGTGGTTGCGTGTCATGCGTTGGCCCCGATTTCCTGGGCGAGTACGGCGGCTGCGTCGAAGACGGCTTGCCAGGGTCTGCTTGCTGCGGGGGTGAGGGCTGCGATGGTGCCGAGGATGTTGCTGGTGGCGGCGGTGAGAGCGTCTCGGTTGAAGGCGCCGTCCTTGTCGTATGCGATGCGACACATGTACCAGTGAGCCTTGTCGAGGTCCAGCTGCTCGGGGGCGCCGGGCTTCTTGCCGGCGCGGGCGAGGTACTTGATGACGTTACCTTCGCAGAAGTTGAGGCGTTCGGTGACGACGATGACCTCGGGCTCGTAGGCGGCGTAGTGGCTCGGGCGGTTGACGACGTCCTCCTTGTTGGGCAGGGCCGCGGTCCCGGTGCTGCCGAGGCCCGCGGCGCCGCGGGCGGTCTCGTCCGCGGCGACCTCGGTTTCGACTGGCGTGGGGAACGCGGCGGGCAGAATCACGATCTGGGCGACGCGTTCGCCGGCGCGGAGGATGACCGGTCCGCTGTCGTGGAGGAGAGCGAGGGGAAGCTTGAGGTTTCCCCGGTAGTCGGAGTCGATGACGCCGACACTGTTTGGGATGGTGATCCCGCGGGCGCCGAGGCTGCTGCGGAGGGTGAGCAGGCCGACGTGTCCGTCGGGGATGGCGACCTTGTAGGGGAGTTCCACGATGGTGATTGCCTGGTTGCGGAGGGTGATGTCTGCGAGGAGGCTGAGGTCGAGGCCGGCCGAGGAGGAGGTGGCGCGGATGGCGGGCCTGGCTGCGCTGGAGGTGGTCTCTACGCGGAGGCGGTCCATGTTGGGGGGGTTCCTTTCTGTGCTGGTTGGCTCCAGGGTACCCGGGTAGTGGGGGGTCCGTCAAGCCCAGGGTGACCGGTCGCGGCCCTGGGTGACGCCCTCGGGGCGGGTGGCGGCGTTGTCGATGGTCTCGGGGTCCCAGGCGAGTGGGCTGGGGGATCCTGCTCGGATCGCCTCGCGGTGCATGACTTTGGTGAGTGGCGTGGGCGGCTCGGGGCGCATGTGGGCCACGTCCCAGAGGGCGGCGATCTGGCGGCGGGTGGGGTCGGGGAGGCACTCGCCTCGGAGGCCCGCGGCGATGTCGTCCCGGTCGAGACCTCCGGTCGCGGCGAGGGCGTCGGGACTGTACCCGATCCACTGGAGGCTGCGGAGCCGCCGCCAGGTGCCGATGGGTGTGGGGGCCGGGTCAGTCACCGTCGGCCTCCTGGGCGTCTACTAGGGCGGCGAGGCAGGCGGCGACACTGTCGGGGTCGTCGGCGTCCGCGCCCATGTTCTGGGCGGCCCGCCAGACGTCGCTGGTGATGCCACCGTGCTCCTTGACGTGCTTGAGGAGGAGGGCGCGGGAGCGTTCCTTGGGGGTGTCCTGGCGGCGGGTGGGGTCGGGGAGGCTGGGGTTGGTGTCGGGTGTTGTAGTTGTCGGGGCGCTGGGTTCTTCGAGCTCTTCGGCCGTGTAGATGGTGCCTGCGAGGGCGTCGCTCGCGCCTTGGCGGCAGGCCTCGGTGATGGCGCGGCTGCGCAGCATCTGGGCGGGGTACTGGGACCACGGTCCGCGCTGTCCCCAGAGTCCGGCCTGGCGCGCCTTGGCCTCGTCCCAGGTGGCGGTGAACTCGAAGTCGGGGTCGTCATTCCGGGTGAGGGTGGCGGTGACGGACGTGCCCTGCTCGCGGACGCGGAGGATGTGACCGGCTCGGCGGACGACGGCGGCCATGAGGTCGGCGCTCATGGTCATGCGGCCGCGCATGACGACCATGGTCTGCATGACTTGGGGGAAGGGAACGCCGAGGCTGTCGGCGAGGTCCATGGCCCAGAGGACGTTGGCGGGCTGGTTGCGGTAGTCCGCGGGGATGAGGGATGACTGGGAGACGGCTTGAGCGTGTTGGAGGCGGTCCATGTTGGGGGGGTTCCTTTCTGTGCTGGTTGGCTCCAGGGTACCCGGGTAGTGGGGGGTCCGTCAAGGTGTGAGTTCCGCCACCGCTCAACGCAGCCACTGCGTCGGCGCCGACGCAATGGTTGCGTCGCGACCGGTGCGATTGTTGCGCATAGAAGATATCTAAATAGAAGACATCTAAAGATGAAACCCCCCAGCCCCCCACGGCCTGGACGCGACGGCGTGGCGCGAATCACGGTCGTGGGGGTGGAGTTTTGAATCTCCTCTGCGGTAAGGTTGCACCGCGACGTCGGGCTTGGACCCCCGACGGAATACCCCCCGGTCCGGGTCTTCGTTTCCTTCTACCGGGCCGGGGGGTGCGCAGTCCAAAAGAGGGAACCCTACCAAAGAAGGCGCGATGACCTCCTACAACCTTCGCCCCCTTGGTGCTCTCTCAGTAAGAGAACTGCGCCGGGCAGACACCGGGCTCAGCCGCACAGACCTCGACGTCCTGAGGGCGCTCACCACGTTCTGGAACTGCCGTGACATTCGCCCTTCCCAGGCTGTCATCGCCGAACGGGCAGGCGTGTCCAAGCGCACCGTCGTGGAGGCCGTCCGCCACCTCGAGGAAGCCGGGGCGGTCCGCACGGCCCGCGGCGCCGCGGGCGGCGCCTGCTACTACTCCCTGAACCTCGCCGCCGTCCTCACCGGCGAGGGCTTCGCCCTCGCCGACATCCCCCCCGGCTGGTACGCCGGGTACAAGCCCGCCCCTGCCGCAGCCGACCTGGACGATCCGGCCGAGAACCGACCACTCGTCCCCGTCCCCAGCCGCGTTACCGAAGCCGTGATTGAGGAGCAGTCCGCCAAGCGGATCGCCAAGCAGAAGGCCGAGGCCGAGGAGGAGGCAGCGGAGAAGGCCAAGCTCTCCGTATTCAACTCCGTCTACCCGCGTGGTGGCGTCCTCCCAACCCAGTGGGCCGAAGCCCGCCGCCACGCCGACGCCGACACACTCATCCGCGCCGCCAGGGCGTACTCCGCCCAATGCAAACGCCGGAATACGCAGGAGAGGTACATTACCCTAGCCCGCAACTGGTTGAAGAACCACGCCTGGGAAGAGGTCCTCCCGGGTGGCGGCGAGGTGGAACTCACCGGCCGCGCCCTTCGGGACCTGCCCGGCGACGCGCAGGTAGCCATGTCCCGCGCTGAGAGAGCCGCAGAGGACGCCTGGGACAAGGAACATGAGGATGTCATCTACTCGGGCGGCCTGACCGGCGCCATGTCCGTGGAGCGGGCCCAGCGTGCCCGCGACGCGCGCCGGAAAGCAGCCGCCGACTGGGTCGCCGACACCGGCTACGACGTCGCTCTCCACCTCAACTGACGCCCGGGTGAACCTCTCATGACCTCCACTGCTCATGCCCTGATCGGATCCGTACTCGCGGGTGCGCAAGAGACCGCCACCACCGCGCTCGTCGCCCCCGCCATGCTCCCGCCCGGCTGCGACCACCTGTGGTCCCTCGTCCAGGCCGCCTGGGCCGAGGGGCGGCAGCCCACCGCCGAGGCCCTGAGGGCCGCCGCACCCCGCCAAGCGGCCCTCATCCTCGACTGCCTGCACGCGTCCGTGAACCCGGCTGAAGGCGACTTCCTCGCCGCACAGATCCTCGAACAGCATGACCGCGAAGCGCTCCGCGGCCACCTGCTCCGCATGCGGCAACTCCTCGACGGGGACGCCTCCACCGAGGAAGTGGCCGCCATGTGCGCCTCGCCACCCACTGCCACCAAGGAGGCTCGGACCGTGCGCGCGAGCGACGCGGTCCGGGCGTGGTGGGAGGACGGTGGCGACCGGGGCGTGGGCACACCCTGGTGCTCGTACAACGACATCGCGGGCACGCTGCGTGCAGGTGGCCTGCACATCGTCGGCGCCCGGCCCGCCGTCGGCAAGACGCTCTACGCACTCATGGTTGCCCGTGGGGCGGCGTGCGCCGGCGTGCCCGTCCGGTACGTGTCCCTGGAGATGGCCGCCCGGGAACTCGCCCCCCGGCTGATCGCGCAGGCAGGCCGGATCCCTCTGGACGCAGTGGCCCTACGGCGAGACGCAGGCGAGCGGGTACGGCCGCTCCTCGACAGCACTATCCGGGCTGTCAGCGGACTGCCCCTGACGGTCGCGGATGAGGCGTCCCAGACGGTGGAGACGATCGCGGCGGGCGCCCGAGCTGCTCATCACCGGGGCGAGTGCCAGTTCCTGGTCATCGACCACATGCAGCTGATCGAGGCGTCGGACAGCCGGCGGGGACTGCGCGAGAGTGTGACGGCACAGTCTCGGGCTCTGAAGAGCTTGGCGATGCAGCTGGACATCCCCGTGCTCGTCCTGTCTCAGTTGTCCCGCGCTCTCGAGGGGGAGGAGCGCCCGCCGAGGATGTCGGACCTGCGTGAGTCCGGGTCTCTGGAGCAGGACGCCGACACGGTGACGCTCCTGTCGATGCCGGTCGTGGGTGGCGAGGCGGACCGGCGGCGGCTGACGGTGGACCTGGCGAAGAACCGGGCAGGGAAGACGGGGACGACGACGCTGGCCCGCATCCCGGAGATGGCCCTCCTCGAGGAACTGCGCTGAGAGCCCCTCAGGGGCCTCTTCTGCGGCCTGGCGGCCCTGGGCAGGTACTCGGGTGGGGGGGCGCTGCTTTCGTCCCCTTGTAGGACCTCCTGGCGCCCCGCCGTCCGGTGTGGTCCGCCCTATGCGCCGCTCCTCTAAGAGCGGGGCTTCGCCCCTCGCTGTTCGTAGATATCTCTGGTAGCGGATAGTAGGGGCCTGTGGATATGTGGGTAACTGATGTTGGCGGCGGAACGGCGCTGGTTGCGCTTCCACAGCCACCTGTGGATAACTTGGTTGCACATGTGGATCGCAGACGCGTCGCCTGGGTTGTCCACAACGAGTCCACCGGCGCGGTGGGGGTTATCCACATCTTCTCCACAGGCAATCCACGTGACGCGCGCCATACGACCGGGGCTTGCGGGCCCATACCACAGTGCCCTACACTGAAGCCAACAAGTCCACAGGGCAACAGCCCACCAAGAAAGGAACCCCCCCAATGAACATCACCAAGACCACCAAGCCCCGCACCTACGGCCACGTCGCCACCGACGGCAGCGCCACCAACTACCGGGACGTCCCCGCCACCACCTACACCGCCACCGCAGAAACCGGCGAGGAAGTCGCCACCCTCATGGTCCTCGAGCCGAGCGGCATCATCATCGACGCCACCTACCTCGGCAGCCGCCTCCCCGGCTACGGATTCTCCCTCATCAAGCTCGTCCAGGCCGTCAGCGCGGGCCGGGACCTCGCCATCGGCGAGGCCGACACCGACCAGGCACCCCTGCTCAACATGATCGCGGGCAGCGAGAAACTCACGGACGCCGTAGACCTCCTGACTGACGAGGGCATGGACGCCGAGGTCGCTGCCACCCTCACCCCCTACCAGGCCGCCTGACCGGCGCCAACGGCCTCCCCCCCCCGGGGGCGTTGCGGCGCCCCCCCCGGGGGGGGGAAGGAGAAAGGACCCCCCCATGACCGACGCCATCATCCGCACCAGCGGCGACTACACCCTCAACCTCGACGGGAGGGCCGCGACAGTCACCGTCCGCGTCTACCACCTCGCCCGCGCTACCGCCGACGCCGACACCAACGCCACCCTCTCCCTCCTCCCCGGGGGTTGGATCGCAGACGCCACCCAAACGGACCCCGGCCCCCGCCCCGGCGACACGCTCCGCACCCTCGTACAGCACGTCGCCAGCCTCCACGGGGCGCTCCGCGTTGCCGGCGACAACAGCACCCCCGGAATCCTGAAAGGCATCGTCCTGGCCGCCGGCACCACCGGCGACGTCTCCTTCGGCCCCCCAGAAGCCCGAGACCGGGACATCGCCCACCACCGCACCCGCTGAAAGGAACCCGATGCTCCCCTCCCCCGTCTACACCACCCACCCAATCGAAACCGTCTCCACCGGCCAGATCGTCCACCACGAAGCCGAAGACTGGACAGTCGCGCGCAGCGAACAGGCGCCCGCACGCCCCGACCTGTGGACCCTCACCCTCACCGGCCCCGGCGCCACCCGACGCAGCGGCGCGTACGTCACGAAGAACCGCCGTGACCGGGTTACCGTCCGCGTCTGCTGAACAGGAACGGGAAACGCCATGCGACACGCAGCCCCCCGCCGGCGGGGGAAGACCCCGGCCCGCCTCCTCGCAGCCGCCATCGCCTACGGTGCCAGCCTCCTCCTCGTCCTAGGAATCACCCTCATCGGCGTCATCGCCGTGTGGACCCTGTGGGGATGGCTCGGAGTCAGATGAACGGCCCCCGGGGCCGCCCGGCACGTCAGCCGTCCTCGTCCGGGGCGTCCGGGGTGCGCGGCGGCGCGGGCGGCGCCGGGTGGTCTGCCGCCTCCGGCAGGCGGCGCAGGAGGCCCGTCCCCCACGCGAGGAGCGCCTCCGCATACTCCTCCAGGCGGAACACAAGCAGCCGCAGCCTGTGGGCCTCCTCCTCAGCAACCGCCCTCTCCTCCAGGAGCTCCTCGCGGTCCGTCTCCAGGACATCCACGCGCTCCGTCAAATGCTTGACAGCGGCCTCCAAGGCGTCCACACGCCTGTCTGCGGTCCGCTCGGCGCGGGTGAACATCCACGCCACCCAGCCGGCAACCGTCAACCCGATCGCCCCCCACGCCTCAACAGGGATGGGGGGCACGTCGATCTCACCCACAAGCGCTCCTATCACTCATGAGCACAGGATAAGCGCCGACTGGTCAGCCCTGGACGGTAACCAACGTCGGGAAGATCCGGTTCCCTGGCTTCTTCACATGGGCGGTCACCGTCCCATTCGGCCACATGGACACGGTAGACCCGTCGTCCTCATACGACGCGGTCAGCAACGGGAACGTGGCCATGTTCACGCGGCCCTGATTCTTGATCGCCGGCGGGAAGTCCATCACTCGCACCTCCCCCGCCTGGGCCACGTCCCACACCGCCCAGTCAGAAGACGCGCGCACGCTCAAGAACGGCCCGTACTTGCGGCACTGAAAGCCGCCCGCAACGCTCTGCCACCCGGTGTCGGGCACGGACGGGCCGGGCGCAGCCCCGCCACCATCGCTGGCCGTCTTCCCGGTGACCGACTGCACGACGGCGGCCCACCGTGCGGCGTCCAGGACCGCGCCGGGCAGGGCCCCCACGGCCGCGATGCCGGTAGCTCGCAGCGCCCCGCCGGCGTTGGTGAGCTGCGCGGACGCGACACCATCGCACACGGGGATACCGCCCACCGCCTGCACAATGTCCGCGCACGCCCCCATCACGGTCTGCGACAGCTGCTCCTGGTAGGACAAGGCGACCATGTCGATCCAGGCGGCGGCGCTGAGCCTGTCCAGGGCATCCCCGTACGCGCTCTCACCACCCGACGCGGTCAGCCACCGCAGGCCACCGGACACGATCGCCCCGTCGAAACCGAGGCGGCGGACCGCGGTCGCCTGCGCCAGCATCGACTGCATGTACGCGTCCACCGATCCGGCCGGTCGGGCCCCGGTCAGAATGTCCGGGTCGCGGGCCAGCACGACACCATCGAGGGCCGGCTCCAGAGCCCACGGCCGCCCGAACGGGCCTGTGCGCAGAAGGATCGTGGAGAACAGTGTCTGCCACTCATCCGCGGACAGGAGATGCCACTGGCCCCCATCCGAAACCACAAGGTCACGGACGTACGACAAGTCGATCACGAAACGCAGGCCGAGGTCCGCGGCCTCCGCCGCGGTCCGATCCATGTTCGCATACTGGGACGGGTCGTCCAGGTAGGCGGTGCCCCTGCCCACCGGGTTCGCGATCTTGTGATGCGTCGCCAGGAGAGCCCGGTAGTTGCCCGCCCCGGCGGGGACGCACACCGACCCCACCAGCCGGTCAACATGCTCGGCCCGTGACCTCGAGGGAAAGAGAGTTGCCACTGCTGCGCCTTCCATTCAGTCGGTTGCGCCCAAGGAGAATACCCTGAACCGCGTGCCCGGATACACGCCACCATCATAGTGCCAGAACGGGTCCGTCCCATAGGACCCCGTCGTCGTGTACGCGGCCGTGTGCGTCCCCGCCGGCACCTCCGTCTTCCACGTCAGGTGATGCGTCATGAACGTCCTGTTGTACTGGAGCTCCGTCTGCCACTGCCCTGCATTGTCAAGGAGGAAACCGAAGTAGTAGGATCCGCTCGCCTTGTTCTTCTCCTCCTCGGACCCGAAATCCGAGTGAACGATCGACACGCACACGTCCAGGCTGAACTCGATCAAGCTCCTCACCGGCAGGTTGAACGGGGTCTGCCCCCACCGGCGCGTCGTGTGGTCGGACGTCGGCCTGCCGCGGCCGTTGCTCTTGTCCCAGTGGTCAACGAGCAGCCCAGAGTACCCGGACGCGGGCCGGATCACGAACCCACTGGCGTCCCGGGACCCGTCCGCCGTATACAGGACGCCCCCGATCAGGAACGCTGCCGGCGTGCTCGAGGTCACCACACCCGGAGGCGCAGCCCGCAGACGCGCCTGCGCCTCCGCCAGGGACGCCACGCGCATGAACGTCCCGACTGAGTCGGCGAACTTGCCCCACGCGCCGAGCAGATCATCCTGCCCGGTCGGCACCACCGCACCATTCCATCTTGTTGCAGACATGTCACTCCTCCAGGAAGGCGGCCGTCAGCCGCGGCTTGTCTATCTTCACATCGCCCCCGCCGGCGAACGAGCCGGGCGTGACGATCGCGTACCGCCAGTGCAAAGTACGCTTCCGACGGAACGACAGGTGGCCCGCAACGTTCAGCGACGCCGTCACCCCCGGCTCCAAGCACACAGACGACGACAGCCCGTTGTCCCAGTCCTCATCCGGGGCGACCTGCATCTCAACCGTCACCCACTTGTTGTCCGCCAAGCGGTTCTGGATGCGGCACTGACCGGACGCCATGTACAGGCCCGGCCACTGGGCATACGGCAGGCCACGCCCGTTGAGGACGAAACCCCATTGACAGTCATCCTCCCACGTGATCGTGTCCTGGGGGCCGAGATTCCCGGTCGCCCATCGCCAGTCCCTCCACGTGAGCGTCCGCCAGTAGGTCGCGGTGCCCGTGAACGACCACGGTGCCACCGCGGACAGGAGATGCCGTCTCCGGACGGGGAACCCCTCCTGCCCGGCCTCCAAGAAGCTCTTCCCTAAGCTCAAGCGGTCGTTCTCCGTCGGCGACCGGACGAGCAGGGCCCCGGACTGCAAACGCGCCTCGGTCGTGTCCATCTGCGCAGTCCAGTAGTACTTGAGCCGGCGGATCGAGAATCGATCGCACTTGTAACCGGGGTGGAACATGAGCGAGAACGTCCGCTGCGTGTCCGTCGGGGAGAGCGGGGGAAGGAGAACGCTCCGGTACCCGGCCTGAAGGAACGCGTGGGACGTGCGGCTGCCCCCCCGCCATACGTCGAGCCGCCACTCGTTGTTCGGGGAGTCCACCACGAACTCGACCTCAGGCTGCCCGCAGAACCCGTCGGGGTACGTGAGCGTAACCTCGACCGCCGACCAGAAGGAGTCCTCCAAGTCGGTGGAGAACGACCCGACCCACTCCGTCTCCGTCGCAGACGTGAGCTTGATCTCCCCCTGGGAGGGCGTGCCGGTATTCCGGATCGCGGCCTTCCTCAGGTCGAACGTCTTGTTGTACCAGTCCGGGGATCCGTCACGCGCCTGATACCCCTGCAACTTCTTGTTGCGGGACTCCGCCGACTCCGAATACGACATCACGGCCCCGCCGCGGATCGTCACGCCCGTCAGGTTGTTACCGACCAGGTCACCCACGACAGCCTTCCCCGGGATCGTCGCGTTGCCGGCGGTCAGCATCTCCGTGGTCACAGACCCGAACGCTGCCATCTTCGCCCACATTTCCCTGGACGCGTAGATGCAGTCCGCAGTCACAGACCCCGGCGCCAGGCGAGTCGTCCCGACCTGCTCGGTCAGGCTCAGCGAGTGCAACTCCACCGTGGTGCCCGCCCCTGCCTCGATCGTCAGCTGCGCCGCGGCAACCGAGTTGGCGGGCTCCCACACCCACTCCTCCGTCTTCCACGCGTCATCCACGTACGGCGGGTTGCAGACCAGCGGGCCGCCGAGCTTCACGGTCAGTCCGCCCCTCGACCCGATCGAGTACCGGTAGGCGAGGCGCAGCGTCCACCGCTTCCCCGCCGGCAGAGACAAGGCCTGCGTCAGCACAACCGACCCACCGTTCGCTTTCATGCGCACCCCCTGGGGCGCGCCCCCCGGCGGGGCGGGCAGATCAGACACGAACGCCGCCGTGGCTCCGCCGGCCGGGGCGAGGGACCACACGTCCCGGCCGGTCAGGCCCGAGTCTTGGATCATGTTCTCCGGATCCACGGTCACACTGTTCGCGGCCAGCGCCCTGATGAAAGCCTGATCCGAGAGGAGTACATCGATGACAGCGCGGGGCATCTTCGCCCCGCCGGTCACCATGAGCTTGGACACGCTGAGCCCGCCGATCTTCGCATCAGTGATGGACGCGTCAGCGATCTGCGCCTCACCGATCGCCGCGCGGCCGATCTGCGCCGCCGTGATCGTCTGCGGCGCCAGCGCGCTACCGGACACCGGCATCAGCGACCACGCCGCCCCATCCCACGCGTACTGGGAGGTCAGCTGACCGGTACCGTCCTGGACGAACCACACAGCTCCCTTCGGTTTCCCCGCCGCATCGCCGGCCGTCGGGGCGGCGTGCGCCACCGTCACCTGGCCGGCCAGGGTGGACGCCCTCGCGGACGCTGCGTCCGCCGCCTGCCG
>ERZ772997.412-NODE-412-length-13363-cov-21.3121_pt1 | contig 13363 bp, 7 predicted proteins | sample MGYA00511127_ERZ772997 | MGnify/ENA primary metagenome ERZ772997 (study PRJEB29015, sample SAMEA2738070) | human oral metagenome | biome: human oral; feature: human-associated habitat; material: saliva | place: China | collected 2215 ... | reverse complement strand
CAGTGTGAGTGCCGTTGCCGTTGTCTTTAACTTCGGCTTTAGCATTCTTACCGTCAGCACCAGTTGCACCAGTTGCACCGTCTTTAACGATGGTAGTAGTGGTATTACCTTCGCCATCAGTAATGGTTACAGTGTGAGTGCCGTTGCCGTTGTCTTTAACTTCGGCTTTAGCATTCTTACCGTCTGCACCGTCTTTAACGATAGTGGTAGTAGTGTTACCGTCACCGTCAGTGATGGTTACGGTGTGAGTTCCGTTGCCGTTGTCTTTAACTTCGGCTTTAGCGTTCTTACCGTCTGCACCGGTATCACCTTTGGCACCAGTTGCACCGTCTTTAACGATGGTAGTAGTAGTGTTACCGTTACCGTCTTTGATGGTTACAGTGTGAGTGCCGTTGCCGTTGTCTTTAACTTCGGCTTCAGCATTCTTACCGTCGGCACCAGTTGCACCGGTAGCGCCAGTTGCACCGTCTTTAACGATGGTAGTAGTGGTATTACCTTCGCCATCAGTAATGGTTACAGTGTGAGTGCCGTTGCCGTTGTCTTTAACTTCAGCTTTAGCGTTCTTACCGTCTGCACCGGTATCACCTTTGGCACCAGTTGCACCGGTAGCACCGTCTTTAACGATAGTGGTAGTGGTATTACCTTCGCCATCAGTGATGGTTACAGTGTGAGTGCCGTTACCATTGTCTTTAACGTCGGCTTTAGCATTCTTACCGTCTACACCATCTTTAACGATAGTGGTAGTAGTGTTACCGTTACCGTCAGTGATGGTTACAGTGTGAGTACCATTGCCGTTGTCTTTAACTTCGGCTTTAGCGTTCTTACCGTCTGCACCGGTATCACCTTTGGCACCAGTTGCACCGATAGCACCAGTTGCACCGTCTTTAACGACAGTAGTAGTAGTATTACCGTTACCGTCTTTGATGGTTACAGTATGAGTGCCGTTGCCGTTGTCTTTAACTTCGGCTTCAGCGTTCTTACCGTCTGCACCAGTTGCACCGGTAGCGCCAGTTGCACCGTCTTTAACGATGGTAGTAGTGGTATTACCGTTACCGTCTTTGATCGTTACAGTGTGAGTACCGTTGCCATTGTCTTTAACTTCGGCTTCAGCGTTCTTACCGTCTTTAACGATGGTAGTAGTGGTATTACCGTTACCATCTTTAATGGTTACAGTGTGAGTACCGTCGCCGTTGTCTTTAACTTCGGCTTCAGCGTTCTTACCGTCTTTAACGATAGTAGTAGTGGTATTACCGTTACCATCTTTAATGGTTACAGTGTGAGTACCGTCGCCGTTGTCTTTAACGTCGGCTTCAGCATTCTTACCATCGGCACCAGTTGCACCGGTAGCGCCAGTTGCACCGTCTTTAAGGATGGTAGTAGTGGTATTACCGTTACCGTCTTTGATGGTTACAGTGTGAGTGCCATTACCGTTGTCTTTAACATCGGCTTCAGCATTCTTACCGTCTTTAACGATGGTAGTAGTGGTGTTACCGTTACCGTCTTTGATGGTTACAGTATGAGTGCCATCACCGTTGTCTTTAACGTCGGCTTCAGCGTTCTTACCATCGGCACCAGTTGCACCAGTTGCACCGGTAGCGCCAGTTGCACCGTCTTTAAGGATGGTAGTAGTGGTATTACCGTTACCGTCTTTGATGGTTACAGTGTGAGTGCCGTTGCCGTTGTCTTTAACTTCGGCTTCAGCATTCTTACCGTCGGCACCAGTTGCACCAGTAGCGCCTGTTGCGCCGGTAGCACCGTCTTTAATGATGGTAGTAGTGGTATTACCGTTACCGTCTTTGATGGTTACAGTATGAGTACCGTTGCCGTTGTCTTTAACTTCGGCTTCAGCGTTCTTACCGTCTTTAACGATAGTAGTAGTGGTATTACCTTCGCCATCAGTGATGGTTACAGTGTGAGTGCCGTCGCCGTTGTCTTTAACTTCGGCTTTGGCGTTCTTACCGTCTACACCGTCTTTACCATCTTTAACGATAGTAGTAGTGACTGAACCAGTTTCAAGATCAGTAATAGTGATTGTATGGGTACCGTCACCATTATCTACAACTTCACCTGTGATGCTGCCACCTTTTTCACCAGTGTCACCTTTGTCACCTTTGTCGCCTTTTTCACCTTTAGCGCCGGCTTCGCCAGTGTCACCTTTGTCACCTTTGTCACCTTTGTCACCTTTGTCGCCTTTAGCGCCGGTTGCACCAGTAGCGCCGGTATCACCTTTGTCGCCTTTAGCGCCAGTAGCACCGGTGTCACCTTTGTCGCCTTTAGCGCCAGTAGCACCGGTGTCACCTTTTTCGCCTTTGTCGCCTTTAGCGCCAGTAGCGCCGGTATCACCTTTGTCGCCTTTAGCGCCAGTGTCACCTTTAGCGCCAGTAGCACCAGTTGCACCTGTTGCGCCGGTAGCACCGTCTTTAATGATGGTAGTAGTGGTATTACCGTTACCGTCTTTGATGGTTACAGTATGAGTACCGTTGCCGTTGTCTTTAACTTCGGCTTCAGCGTTCTTACCATCTTTAACGATAGTAGTAGTGGTATTACCTTCGCCATCAGTGATGGTTACAGTGTGAGTGCCGTCGCCGTTGTCTTTAACTTCGGCTTTGGCGTTCTTACCGTCTACACCGTCTTTACCATCTTTAACGATAGTAGTAGTGACTGAACCAGTTTCAAGATCAGTAATAGTGATTGTATGGGTACCGTCACCATTATCTACAACTTCACCTGTGATGCTGCCACCTTTTTCACCAGTGTCACCTTTGTCACCTTTTTCACCTTTAGCGCCGGCTTCGCCAGTGTCACCTTTGTCGCCTTTTTCGCCTTTAGCGCCAGTAGCACCGGTGTCACCTTTTTCACCTTTGTCGCCGGTTGCACCAGTAGCGCCGGTATCACCTTTTTCGCCTTTAGCGCCAGTAGCACCGGTGTCACCTTTTTCACCTTTGTCGCCGGTTGCGCCGGTGTCACCTTTTTCGCCTTTAGCGCCAGTAGCACCGGTGTCACCTTTTTCGCCTTTGTCGCCGGTTGCGCCAGTAGCGCCGGTATCACCTTTGTCGCCTTTGTCGCCGGTTGCGCCGGTGTCACCTTTTTCACCTTTTTCGCCGGTTGCACCAGTAGCGCCGGTATCACCTTTTTCGCCTTTAGCGCCGGTAGCACCAGTATCGCCTTTAGCACCGGTAGCACCAGTATCGCCTTTAGCACCGGTAGCACCAGTATCGCCTTTAGCACCGGTATCGCCTTTAGCGCCAGTAGCACCGGTATCGCCTTTAGCGCCGGTAGCACCAGTGTCGCCTTTAGCACCAGTGTCGCCTTTAGCACCGGTAGCACCAGTATCGCCTTTAGCGCCAGTATCGCCTTTAGCGCCAGTATCGCCTTTAGCGCCAGTAGCACCAGTGTCGCCTTTAGCGCCAGTAGCGCCGGTATCACCTTTGTCGCCTTTAGCGCCAGTAGCGCCAGTATCGCCTTTAGCACCGGTAGCACCGGTATCGCCTTTAGCACCGGTATCGCCTTTAGCACCGGTATCGCCTTTAGCGCCAGTAGCACCAGTGTCGCCTTTAGCACCGGTAGCACCAGTATCGCCTTTAGCACCAGTAGCACCAGTGTCGCCTTTAGCACCGGTAGCACCAGTGTCGCCTTTAGCACCGGTAGCACCGGTATCGCCTTTAGCACCGGTAGCACCAGTGTCGCCTTTAGCGCCAGTAGCGCCGGTATCACCTTTAGCGCCAGTAGCACCAGTATCGCCTTTAGCACCGGTAGCACCAGTATCGCCTTTAGCGCCAGTAGCACCGGTGTCACCTTTATCGCCTTTGTCGCCTTTAGCGCCAGTAGCACCAGTGTCACCTTTAGCGCCAGTAGCGCCGTCTTTACCATTCTTACCATCTTTTACGATAGTAGTAGTAACTGTACCGGTCTCAAGATCAGTAATAGTGATTGTATGGGTACCGTCTTTATTATCTACAACTTCACCAGTGATGCTGCCGCCTTTTTCACCGGTATCACCTTTGTCGCCTTTAGGACCGGCAGGACCAGTATCGCCTTTTTCGCCTTTAGGACCAGCAGGACCGGTATCGCCTTTAGCACCAGTAGCACCAGTATCGCCTTTAGCACCAGTATCGCCTTTAGCACCAGTAGCGCCGGTAGCACCAGTAGAACCACCACCAATTACGCTCAGGGTGTATTCGTTAGAGCCGTTTGAGGTCATTGTCAAACCGTTACCAGCGATCAGTTTCAGGGTGTTATTGGCATTTGATTTAGGATCGTATTTGTATGTACCTTCAGCTGGTGAGCTACCGCTGCCATTGTGGCCTGAGAATACAAACGGATTCAGGTTTTCGATGCGGTTTGCAACAGCGTACAATTGAGAGCCGTTGATTGCATCGGTAGAAGTTGAAGAGATACGACCTGCAGCAACGTTTTGGATTTGACGTTCGTTACCTGCAGAACCTACAGACAATACTGCGCCGTTGCCCAAGCCGCTGGTTGCACCTGCGAAACCACCGTAAGTGTATTTGCCAACAGTTGCAGAAGAGGTAGGTACGAATGCGCTGGTTGTAGAGCCGTTACCCAGAGCTACGCTGTTTTCGATAGTAGATTTAGCTTCAGTACCCAAAGCCAGAGTGTTTTTGGCTGTTGCTTGAGCACCGTTACCCAGAGCAGTTGCATATTCACCACCATTGGCTTGAGCACCACGGCCCAATGCGATGGCTTGTTCTGAAGTGGCTTGGCTTTGTACGCCCAAAGCTACTGAGTATTTACCTGTTGCTTGAGCAGCAGGACCGAATGCAGAAGCAGAAATACCGTCGGCTACAGAACCGCGACCGATTGCTACGGCAGAACCTTTTTTAGCTTTAGCGTCGCCACCCAATGCTACTGCGCCGTTTGCCAGAGCTTGAGAACGTTGGCCGATAGCAGTTGCTACGATACCGGTTGCTTGAGCTTCTGTACCGATTGCCATTGCAGAACCGGCATTATTAGCACCCACAACACCATCACCATCAGCACCAGTAGAGGTACCATTAGCTGTCGCACCATGACCTACTGCAACGTCAGCAGCTTGTTTGGCATTTGACTTAGAACCTACAGCAACAGAGTTAGCACCAGCTGCTTGAGCAGCTTCATCTGGAGTCATTGAACCACCGACAGCGACAGAGTTCACACCAGTAGCGTTAGCTGATGTACCGCCAGCAAAAGAGGCTGTACCAGTTGCTTTTGAGGCTGCACCAACTGCAGTTGCACGCTCACCAGAAGCAGAAGAATAACCACCTAATGCCATGGCATTACGAGCGCTAGCATTAGTTTGAACACCAACAGCAACCGCATTATCAACAGTTGCAGTAGCACTTTTACCTGTAGCAACAGTATTGGCTGCAGCTGCATTTGCCTGATAACCAGTAGCAACAGCAGAAGTACCTGCAGCATTAGACTCTTTACCTACAGCGATAGCAGCTGCAGCTGATGCTTTTGATTGAGAGCCAAAAGCAAGAGACTCACCACCGGTAGCTTGAGCTTGCTTACCAATAGCCACATCCATATCTTTGCTAGATGTCGCCTTTGTACCAATTGCAACGGAGTCTTGAGATGTATTCGCTGCTTCATGACCAATAGCAACGCCGTTTTGCTCTGCAGCATGAGCTTTCAAACCAATAGCTACTGATGCATCACCTATACCTTTTGCATCAGAACCAATAGCAATCGCATCATGCGACACAGCACCATTTTTCAGTCTATAGGTATTTGCGCCAGTACCAATATTGATATTGTTTATACCTAGCTGTGTATTCTGAGCTTTATTATCAGACTTAATAGTAATTGTACTATTCGCTACATCCACCTCTGCCTGAGCAGCACCGGAAGCCATCAAAGCACCTGCCGCCGCAACTGCAGCAGCTACGGCTTTACGCTTGTCAGAAGCGGATTTTTTGCCGTGCGCATGGCTGATTTCGGAAACCGCGGTCCATGTCTGGGTCGCGTGGTTCCAAATGACTTTAAAGACTTTATTCATATCGATTTTCCTGTAAGGGGTTTGATTTCTTTTGGGACGTTTGCTCGGCCATAAACCGCCTGCCCATACATATGCCGCACTTCAGAGTCTCCCCTTTATGCGGTTTTACGTCGTAATCTCTTGTATGCAATTCCCGTGCCAAAAGTTTCCACTCGGCCGAATGACAGCTAAATTCCTGTTTTAAGGGATTTTATGCTGATACATTTCCAGAAGCTTGTGAAGTTTGGGAAACGATGTGCCGTTTTTTGTCAGCTTGTTTCTTAACAAGTCACTTTTTGTCAGCTTCTTTCAATGCATTCGGAATCCTTGTCCAAATTTTATATGCGTTTGGTTTCGTAAATCAACTCTTCCGATAAAGTGTTACTTTTTCGGCCTCAACGGTCATGCCCGTTAGATTTACTTGTTGCTTTTTTTAAACGCTTTTTCTAGCTATTTGATTTTACTTTTTTATTCTCAAACAATAATGATTACTGAATAATATATGATTTGAATAGTTTCTTTAGTGATAGATTTAAATATGGACTTTTATTTAGAGAATTAATGAAATTTGTATTGAAGATCGGCTTGAAACGTGTAATGGGTTTGTATGGTCTGTTTTCAGACGGCCTTTTACGTTTCCTAACATATAAATAGTGAACAAATGATACGAATTTATGCGCTATTAAGCCGATGGACGGCGTTAAAAAGGCAAGTGTAAAACTTGCCTTTACGTTTGGGGTTTGTTTGTTCTCTATTGTGGAAAACTATGTTTTTTTTCAGACGGCCTTACCAACGGAATGTTTGGGTCACGCCTGCGGAGGCGCCGTTGTTGCCGGCATAGCCGTAGCCGCCGGTGTGGCTGGAGGCGCAGGCGGTGAGTGTGGCGAGGGTAAGAATGAGGAGGATGTGTTTCATGTTTTTTCTCTGAGTGGGTTGGTTTTAGGGTTGTGTGGCGTCGTGTTGCTGCATTAATCGGGCTGGCTGGAACTTGGTTGTTTTGTCCTGATTTGCAGTTAGTCCGCTAAATTGTTTGATGATTGAAGAAGGCCGTCTGAAAATGGGTTTCATGATATTGAAACTTTGTTTTCAGACGGCCTTTATTTTATATCAGCTTATTAGTGGCGGAAATGGCGGATGCCGGTTATAACCATGGCGATGCCGTGTTCGTCCGCTGCGTCAAAGACTTCTTGGTCGCGCATGGAGCCTGCCGGATGGATGATGGCTTTGATGCCCTGCTCGGCAATCACATCTACGCCATCGCGGAATGGGAAGAAGGCATCGGAAGCGGCACATGCGCCGTTGAGGTCGAGATTGGCATCTTGCGCTTTGCGGGCGGCGATGCGGGTGCTGTCCACGCGGCTCATTTGGCCTGCGCCGATGCCGTAGGTTTGACCGCCTTTGCCGAAGACGATGGCGTTGGATTTGACGTATTTGGCGACGTTCCAAACAAACAGCAAATCGTTCCATTCCTGCTCGGTCGGTTGGCGTTTGGAGACGACTTTCAAATCGGCGCGGCTGATGCGGTGGATGTCGGGCGTTTGTACCAATAATCCGCCGCCGACGCGTTTGAGTTCGAAGCGGTTCGCGCCTGCTTCGAGCGGAACTTCCAATACGCGCACGTTTTTCTTGGCGGCGGCGATTTCGAGGGCTTCGGCGGTGAACTTCGGCGCCATGAGGACTTCCATAAATTGGTTGTCGGTAATTTGTTTGACGGTTTCGCCGTCCACTTCGCGGTTGAAGGCGATGATGCCGCCGAACGCGCTGGTGGTGTCGGTGGCGTAGGCAAGTTTGTAGGCGGTCAATGTATCGGCTGCGACGGCGACGCCGCACGGATTGGCGTGTTTCACAATCACGCAGGCGGGCGCGTCGAAGGATTTTACGGCTTCCCAAGCGGCATCGGCATCGGCGATGTTGTTGTACGACAATTCTTTGCCTTGGAGCTGTTTGTAGGCGGCGAGGCTGCCTGCGGCGGGGTACACATCACGGTAGAACGCGGCGCGTTGGTGCGGGTTTTCGCCGTAGCGCATGTCTTGCACTTTAATCCAGCTTTGGTTGAACTGGCTTGGGAATTCGCCGATTTGGGGCTGGCCGCTCAAGACGTCGTCTGAAAGCGAGGTCAGGTAGTTGGAAATCATGCCGTCGTATTGGGCGGTATGGCTGAATGCTTTGCGTGAGAGGTTGAAACGGGTTTTGTCGCTCAATGCGCCGTTGTTGGCTTCGAGTTCGGCGGCGATGGCCGGGAAATCGGCGGTATCGGTAACGATGGCGACGTGTTTCCAGTTTTTCGCGGCAGAGCGCACCATGGTCGGGCCGCCGATGTCGATGTTTTCAATCGCGTCTTCCAGTGTGCAGTTTGGTTTGGCGATGGTGGCGGCGAAGGGGTAGAGGTTGACGCACACGAGGTCGATATTGCCGATGTCGTGTTCTTCCATTTTGGCGATGTGTTCGTCCAAATCGCGACGGCCGAGGATGCCGCCGTGGATTTTCGGATGCAGGGTTTTCACGCGACCGTCGAGCATTTCGGGGAAGCCGGTATAGTCGGCAACTTCGATAACGGGAACGCCTGCATCAGCCAAGAGCTTTGCTGTACCGCCGGTAGAGAGGATTTCAACACCGAGCTTGGTCAGGGTTTGGGCAAATTCGACTGCGCCTGTCTTGTCGGATAGGCTGATCAGGGCGCGTTTGATGGAAGACATTTGGATTTCCTTTGTTGAAGGTTTAATCAGTATAGGATGAATTTTCAGGGCGGTATTATCCCCTAGTTTCGCATTTTTGGCAGTAGGTTTTTGCAAATATTGTTAACAATTTTATTGTAAAAGGCCATCTGAAACTTGGTTTCAGACGGCCTTTTGCTTTTGCCTATTTAAATCCCATTTTCTTTGCCACCCATACTGCGCCTGCCATGCCTGTGCATAAGGGCATGAGTAAGGCAACGGGGGCGTAGGTTAGCTCCAAAATAAAGGCTATGGCTGTCAGGGGCATTTTGAGGGAAACGCCGAGAAAAACGGCGGCGCCGACAACGGCCGCGCTTTCAGAGGACATTTCTGGGAGAACGCTGTTCCACGCGGCTGCGGCGGCAAAGGCGATGGTACTGCCGAGCATCATGGACGGGGTAATCAGGCCGCCGTATGCGCCTGCCGCCAGCGCCATCAAGACGACCAGCCATTTGACGGCGGTCAGCTCAAGGCTGTGTTGCCAGTCGGTCAATCCTCCAAAGGTCAGTTGGTTGCCTGCTTTGCCATTGCCCAAAATTTCGGGAAACCAAACGGCAATCACGCCGATGAGTGCAAACATACAGACGGCCAAGGGAATGATTTTGATATTATCGCGCTTGATGAAGGGGAATTTTTGGGCGATGCGCTGGAAAAAGACGGCGGTTGCGCCCAGTATCGGGCCGATGATGGCGGAAAACCAAAGTAATGAGGTGTTGATGGAAAGGTTGGCAGGATGATATTGCTGTACATCGCCCAAGCCGATGCGCGCGACGGCGGTGGCGATGACTGAAGTCAGCAATGCGGCGGCGACGGCTTGCTGCGTCCACAGGCCCAGCATGGCTTCGAGGATGAAAAGTGTGGAGGCGAGCGGCACGTTATACACAGCCGCCAAACCTGCACCCGAGGCGCAAGCAATGACCAGCCTTGCGTCGTCTTCGCTCAACCCGAAACGGTTGACGCCTACTGAGGCGAAAGCGGCAGTCATTTCGCGCGGCGCAACTTCGCGACCGAGCGGTGAACCAAGCCCGACGGTAATGATTTGCAACAGGGCATGGCTGACGGTTTCAAAAAACGGAAAACCGGCAAGCGGATTTTTAACCACGGCTTTAATGCTCGGTTGCGGCCTACCGTAGCGTTTGAGCAACCACCACCCCAAACCGACCACCACGCCGCAAAAGGTCATCACGCCCATACGCCGCTCCGGACTTGCCTGCGATACGCCCTCGCGGAAAGAAACGTATAGGCCGTCTGAACCGTAACCATAGGCAAGATGTTGAATCGTATGCATGATTTCGGTTAGTACAATGCCGACCATGCCGCCGATAATGCCGGTAATGATGAGGGCAGCCCAGAGTTTATGCGTTTCTTTCACGGGATTTGACTTGAGGTAGTAATGGTTTGATAAAAGCGTTTTTCAAGGGAACTATTGTCCGCCTAAGGGATAGTTTTTGGGGGCGACGTGGGTTTTGCCGTTATAAGGGAAAATATATTTCTGATTTTTATAATTTTTCTTTCCTGATATGCCGCTGAGCTTTGCAGTCAACGCCCATACGCCGGATACGGCAGGACGGCTTTTGTCAAAAGCGATTTTAGCTTCCAGACTGGTATATCTGTCTTCGCAGTGGCGTTTTTCGCGCCCTTTATATTCATCGCAATTGCCGTAATATGCGCCGTTATCGTTACCGTTGATAATTAAGCTTTTACGGACACGGTTGCTATTATCGGTAAACAGGAAATTTTCTCCAGTTGTCGTTTCACCCTGACCTGTATAACCTGATTCGACAGTGTAGCCCCAGTTTTGCTCACCCATCTGAACAAACCGCCATCCTTTGCTATCTGGTGTCTCGCCCCATGCGCCAATTTCATCGCTTCCATGTTGTTTGATTGCCCACTTTCCGTCTGCTTTCTCCAAAACAAACAATTCTGCCAGACCCGAAGAGGCATGGGCATCTTGTTTTACTTTTTGTTGCATATCGTAGGCAAAACCTGTGTACAACACATAGCGCGTGGCTTTGCCGTTGCGCATTACGGTATGGTCGGCAACAGGTTTCATGCAATACATAATATTGTCAGATGCTGTCTCACTGTCTTTCGGTGGCTCGGTAAGCTGGCATTTGTGCGCGGCAAGCGGTCGGTTGTAATACTTGGCAATGACGGCCTGTACGGCGGCTTTGTCGTTATCGGGTGCAGCCGACGCCAAGACAGGACAGGCAAGCAAAAGCAGGGAGATAATGCGTTTCATAGAAATTTTCCCAAAATGTTTTATTGAAAAAAGTACTGCTTACTTCAGGCCGTCTGAAACCGTTTTCAGACGGCCTTTTTGTGTTTATTGCTGACACGCGACAACATACCGGCGACAAAAGTGGACGCAATAACGACGGTAATACCCATCGCAGACATGGTACTTAAATGTTCACCCAAAATTAACACCGCCATGATAACGCCGATGACAGGCTCAAGCGAAATCAGCAGGCCGGAGACGTTGGCAGGGACTTTGTTCATGCCTTTGTTCCACAACAGATAGGCAAGCCAGCTGCAACCGATCCCCATATACAAAATCGACAGCGTACCGCCCCATGACCAATTGATTTGATAGCTGTCTGCCAACACCAGCGAAAACGGCAGACACAACACCGCCGCCGCCGCCATGGAAGCAGAAGTAAATGCGGGCACGCCGATACGGGCAACCATCTGCTGGCTCGGACGTATCACGCCTGCAAAACCCAATCCCGCAAGCAAAATCAGCAGACAGCCGAACCAGTCAATCGTACCGCCCTCTTCTGCACCGCCCATTACCATCATGCCCACGCCGGCAAACGCCACCGCGCAGCAAATCCAGTGGTAAAGCTTGGCTTTGTCGTTGAAGAAGAAATGACCGACAAAGACCACCAGCAAAGGCTCCAGCCCAACCATGGTAACCGCGCTGGCAGCGGATGTATATTTCAAACCGATAAACTGGAGCATCAAAACGACAACGTAGTTGACAAAGGAAATCCACAACAACGGCTTCCATTCGCTCCGCGGAATCCTACCCAAATGACGGCGGCACGACGGTAGCACCATCAACGCGGCAATCAACAACCGCGTCTCAACCATCAGCGTTGGGTCGATCATCTCGTAGGAATACTTGGCAGCGATAAACGAGCTGCCCCAGATTAACAGTGCGAGTATTTGGTAAAGCATGGTTCAACTCATGGTAAAAAATTAATCGTTTCTTCTCTGGCTTTCAGACGGCCTGAAGCCTTTTCAAGCTGTTTTTATTTTGATTGTGTCAGCGAATCCAAAAAGTCGAAGAGTTTGGCATTCATTTCACTGAAATCCGCCGCTTCGATTTTATCCGGATGTTGGACATAAGTTTGAGCTTGACTTTGTTCGGCCACATTTTTGCGCCCGTCCGCCGCAATCAGCAGCCCGACGGCCTCGCGGTCAAACTCCAAATGGGCTTGGAAGGCATAATGTTTGGGCGCAAAACGGATAATCTGGCGCGGACAGCCTTTGCTGGTTGCCAACACAACCGCCTCATTCGTCAAACCGGGCATATCGCCGTGCCAATGGCCGGTATTCAGGGTTTTGCCCAACAGGGAAACATGGGCATCCGCCAAACCTTCCGCCGTCAGCTCAATCGGATAAATGCCGATTTCACGCTCAGGGCTGCGCGTGTGGCGCTCACCGTAGGCAACGGATAAAAGCTGCGCACCCAAACACACGCCGACAATATATTTATCCGCCGCCATCGCCTGACACATCAGGCGCAGCTCGGATTGGGGGTCGTAATACGGGAATGCCTGCCTGTCTTCATCAGGCGATTGCGGCCCGCCCATTACAATCAAAAAATCTATATCGTCCACATTATCAGGCAGAGCTTCCCTTTCGTACACTTTGGTTGCACTGATGTTATGTCCGCGCCATTGCGCCCATTTCAAATATGCTCCCGGCACTTCAAATGCCTCGTGCAAGATGAAATGGATATTTAATTTATTCGGATTTTGCATTGTTATTTCTCCTTCGACCGTCAGGACGGGGGGCCCTGCAGTATTACAGCATACCGTGCTGTTGTAATTTTTTACGCAAGGTATTGCGGTTCAAACCCAAAATAACGGCAGCTTTAGACTGGTTGCCGCCGCATTGCTCCATCACGCAGGCAAGCATCGGCTTTTCGACTTGGTGCAACACCATATCGTACACGCCGCAAGGTTCCGTACCATCCAAGTCTTTGAAGTATTGTCGTAAGTTTTGTTCAATACATTGCGCAATGTCAGTAGTCGTTTGATTCATCGTGATGTCTTTCTGTAGATTTGTTTTTAGATGATGAGGCCGTCTGAAACTCTTCAACCTTCCCGATAGTGGCATATCCAACGATCGGTTTTTTCTGAAAGCGTCTCAAGATAGGCAGCAAGGGTGTCGTATTGTGCCGCGGCGCTGTCCAAGCGGTTGATTTCTCGGCGTGTTTGTTCGCCGTCGGGCATTTCGTCGATGTACCAGCCTATGTGTTTGCGGGCGATGCGTACGCCGGCAACTTCACCATAAAATTCATGCATGGCGCGGATGTGGTTCAAAATGGTGGCGTTGCATTCTGCCAAGCTCAAGGCCGGCGGTAAAACGCCGTGTTCGGCGTAATGTTTTAAATCACGGAAAAGCCACGGCCTGCCTTGTGCGCCGCGCCCTATCA
>ERZ772997.411-NODE-411-length-13380-cov-5.94124_pt1 | contig 13380 bp, 8 predicted proteins | sample MGYA00511127_ERZ772997 | MGnify/ENA primary metagenome ERZ772997 (study PRJEB29015, sample SAMEA2738070) | human oral metagenome | biome: human oral; feature: human-associated habitat; material: saliva | place: China | collected 2215 ... | reverse complement strand
GCAGGTGGATCGCGGCAGTAAAACCTACCAAATGTCGTTCCGCCACGGCATGCCTGGGCGGTTCGACTCGAGCCGTACCCCCAAACCGGAGGACACGTTCACCCCGGCCGCAGAAGGCGCCGAGGCGCTGCAGATTGTGGGCAGAGCAAAACGGGGCGTCACCGGAACCCGCGTGCGCTACTGGGCTGACCCGCAGATCTTTACCCCTGATGCACGGTTCAGCTACGAAGATCTGGTTTCACGCGCCCGGCAGACCTCGTTCCTGATTCCCGGGCTGCGCATCGCCATTAGGGACGAACGCCGAGTGCCCGGAACCCCCGGCGAGTTCGGCCCCCACGAAGAAGTTTTTCAACATGATGGCGGCATTAGTGAGTTCGTAGAGTTCTTAGCGCATGACAGCGCGGTAACCGATATCTGGCGGTTTACCGGGCGTGGCTCATTCACCGAAACCGTGCCCGTGCTGGGGGAGGACGGGCGCTCCCAGCTCACCGACGTGGAACGTGAATGCGAAGTTGATATTGCCCTGCGCTGGGGAATAGGGTACGAGACCACTATCCGTAGTTTCGTCAATATTATTGCCACCCCCAAAGGCGGCACCCACACCACCGGGTTTGAGCAGGGGCTGCTACGCACCTTCCGCAAACACCTGGCCGATAATGCCCGCAGGTTCAAAGTCGGTAACGACAAGATCGAGAAAGACGATGCGCTGGCCGGGTTAACGGCGGTGCTGACGGTGCGCCTGGCCGAGCCGCAATTTGAGGGGCAGACCAAAGAGATTCTGGGGACCCCGGCGGTGCGGCAGATTGTGCTGAAAGTGGTATCTGACCAGCTCAAGGCGCGCCTGCAGGCGACCGGCCGGGCCGATAAGGCGCAGGCAAACGCCCTGTGCGAGAAGGTTGTCTCGGAGATGAAAACCCGCATCTCGGCGCGGGTGCATAAAGAGGCGCAACGCCGTAAAACCGCCCTGGAATCCTCGTCAATGCCAACCAAGCTGGTGGACTGCCGCTCGGGGAACGTGGAACATTCTGAACTGTTTATCGTGGAGGGTGACTCCGCACTGGGCACAGCCCGCCTGGCGCGGTCTTCCTCATACCAGGCGCTGCTGCCGATTCGCGGTAAAATCCTGAACACCCAGCGCGCCTCCGTCTCTGATATGCTCGCCAACGCCGAATGCGCAGCGCTGATCCAGGTGATTGGGGCCGGATCCGGGCGAACCTTCGACCTTCAGGCAGCCCGCTACGGCAAGGTAATTATGATGACCGATGCTGACGTGGACGGGGCGCACATCCGCACCCTGCTGCTGACCCTGTTTTACCGGTATATGCGCCCGCTCATTGAGGACGGGCGTGTGTATGCCGCCGTGCCGCCGCTGCACCGGGTGGAGGTTATTAACCGGGGCAAACCTAATGAGATGGTGTATACCTACTCGGAGCGGGAACTGCATGAGCTGCTTGATAGGCTCACTGCTGAAGGTAAGGGGTATAAGGAGCCGATTCAGCGGTATAAGGGCTTGGGCGAGATGGACGCCGACCAGCTGGCTGAGACTACTATGGACCCGCGCCACCGCATGCTGCGGCGCATCCGGGTGGAGGATGCGGAGGCGGCAGAGCGCGCTTTTGCCCTGCTCATGGGGTCGGAGGTGGCCCCGCGTAAGGAGTTCATTATTGCCGGTGCGCACCAGCTGGATCAGGAAAATATCGACATTTAGCACACCCTGAACGCAAAATGGTGACAATACTCACTGTGTGTTTTCTCATAGATAGTTTGTGACTGTAACAAAGTGGCTGTTTAGTGCTTGCAAAAGCACTATTCGGGCCACTTTTGTTCATTTCCCGGCCCGTCTGTCAGAGACGGGGCCTGCGGGGCATGGTTTGTTGCCGTTCATGCCGCGACGGAATGTGCCTATAAATAATGATTTACGGGTAATACTTTCAAAAAGATGATAGCGTTTAATCCACCTTTAGACCCTAGTCAAGCCTCACCCTGGATCCCTCAAAATTCGCATGATTTATGCCGAAAATAAAAGGTTGTAGTGTAAGAGGCATTGCACTTATATAATCGCCGGATCTATGGCAGATCCGGCGACAACCACATAAGCACTACACACTAAGAAAAGGACCGCTATGGATCCCCTTGATGTTGGGCGGTGGCAGTTTGGCATCACCACCGTGTACCACTTCTTCATGGTGCCGCTAACTCTCGGGTTGGGTATGGTCGTCACCTACCTGTACCTGCGTTACGTCTTCACCAAAAAAGACGAATACAAGCGCATGACAAAGTTCTGGGGCAAACTGTACCTCATTAACTTCATTATGGGTGTGGCCACCGGCCTGGTGCAGGAATTCCAGTTCGGCATGGCCTGGAGTGAGTACTCCCGATTCGTGGGCGACGTCTTCGGCGCCCCCCTAGCGATGGAAGGGCTGTTCGCGTTCTTCGTCGAATCGACTTTCTTAGGCCTGTGGATCTTCGGCTGGGACAAACTCAAGCCCAAGGTACACGCTTTCTGCCTTTTCGCCGCCGTAGCCGGCTCATGGATCTCGGCGTACTTCATCCTCGCCGCAAACTCGTGGATGCAGCACCCCGTCGGCGTTGAAATGATCGACGGCCGCCCCCGCCTCGTTGATATCTGGGCTGTGCTCACCAATAACACCGCGCTGCTGACCTTCCCCCACGTGATCTTCGGGGCTATCCAGGTTGCTGGCGGGTTCATGGTCGGAATCGCCTGGTACAAGCTGTGGCGCCGCCGCAAAGACGGCATCGACACCGTAGAGGACGGCAAAGTTGTGGTCGGCGACGCCGAAGTCGGAGGCCGCGACAAGAAAGACTACCTGGTATGGTTCCGCTCCCTGCGAGTAGGCGCCGTGGTAGGCCTCATCGGCTTTATGGGTGTAGGGCTTAGCGGGCACATGCAAGCGCAGCTGATGATCCACCAGCAGCCCCTGAAAATGGCGGCCGCCGAGGCAGCCTGCCACGACGGCACCGGCTTCTCGGTACTGTCCATATCATCCCCCGGCGCGCAGGACTGCGACAAAGTACACGCCGTCCTTGAGATACCCGGCGCCCTCTCCTTCCTAGCGCACGATAATTTCACCACCGAGGTGAAAGGCGTGAACACCCTGCTGCCCGAATACAAAGAAAAGTACGGCACGCACCTGGCCAACAACCCCCTCTACGGTGAGCGCGCAGGCCAAGAAATCCAGTACCTGCCGCTCATGGAAGTCACCTACTACGGGTTCCGCGGCATGATCACCTTCGGCGGTATCGGCGCCCTCTCATACGTGTACGTACTGTGGGTGACCCGCAAGAAAGGAACCGGCACCGTCCCAGAAGCTAAATGGTTGAAGAACCTCGCAATCCTGGGTATTCTCGCCCCGTTCTTCGGCAACGCCCTGGGGTGGATCTTCACCGAAATGGGACGCCAGCCGTTCGTGGTGGCACCCAACCCTGAGGGTGATCCCGCCGTCATGATGTTCACCGCCGCCGCCGTCTCACCCGGTGTTTCAGGCGAAGAGATCCTGTTCTCCCTGATCTCCCTCGGGGCGGTATACGGCATCCTGATGGTAGTCGAAATCTACCTACTGGTTAAATATGTGAAATCCGGTGTGGTGGCCGCAATGCCCGAACTCGTGCAATCCCACCATGACGACGCCGACAAAGACGGCGCCGCACAACGGGACGTGCTGGAGTTCGCCTACTAGGCGCCAAGGATTGAAGGACTCAACATCATGAACTTCGACTTTAATATTTTCGCGGGCCAGCCGACACTACCAACCATCTGGTTCGTGGTGGTTGGCGTGTTCTGGATCGGCTACCTCATCCTTGACAGCTTCGATTTGGGCGTGGGGATGCTCATGAGCCGTTTCTTCGCCAAGAACGAGCAGGAACGCCGCCTGCTGCTGAACACTATCGGCCCCGTCTGGGACGGCAACGAAGTGTGGGTGGTCACCGGCGGCGCGGCAACATTCGCCGCATTCCCGCTATGGTACGCGTCCCTGTTCTCGGCACTGTACGTTCCGCTGACACTGGCGCTGCTGGCACTGATTTTCCGCGCGGTCGCCATCGAATACCGCGGCAAGAAAAACGACGAACGCTGGATTAACGGGTGGAACACCGCCATCTCAGTATCCTCGTTCTTCATCGCCCTGCTGGTGGGGGCGCTGCTGGCGCTCACCTCAATCGGGCTGCCCATTAACAGTAACGGCGACCGCGTGGGCGGCGCCTTCGCCTGGGCAAGCTGGCCCGTACTGCTGGGCGGGCTGTCACTGGTAGGGTTTTCCCTCATGCAGGGGCTCGCATTCGTGGCACTCAAAACCGACGGGGAAATCCGGCACCGTGCCCGCGCAGCCCTAGTGCGCCTGCTGCCGATCGCCCTGCTGCCGATCACCGGGTGGGTGCTGTACATGCAATTCACCACCGGCAACGGGGTGTCATGGCTATGCACGATACTGGCGGTTGTGGCCGTGGCCCTAGGCTGGTTGAGCGCTAAAGCAGGACGCGAAGGCCGCGCTTTCGCGGGGCTGAGCCTATTCATAGCGTTCGGTGCGCTGGCTATCTTCACCGCCCTGTACCCGAACGTGCTGCCCTCCACCCTGGACGCCTCCCACTCGCTCACCATTGCGAACGCCTCCAGCTCCGAATACACCCTGGGTGTGATGAGCGTGGTCGGGCTCATGGGCCTGCCCGTTATTCTGGTGTACCAGGGCTGGACGTACTGGGTGTTCCGCAAACGCCTGCGGGTTGAACACATCCCGGCTGCACACGACGCCACCGACCTGGCGAAACTGCCCAATAAGGTAGCGGCAAAATAGAAGGCAGCGAAACCGGCTCCTTGGCAGCTGACAAACACGCCCCCGCATCATAGGCCCAAAGCCACGATGCGGGGGCGTGGCCATAAGGGAACCAATAACGGCCCAATCACCTGCTGCAACAGCCTGGCAGCACCACCGACACCACCCAGCTACACCCCGTGCATAAGACGACCAAGTGGTGAGCGGTGGGTCATAAATACCTACGCACCCCAACGGGTGAAACCTCCCGGAATGTTCCCTAAAATATGGGGTGTATGAGACAGCCTGCAAGGGCCAACAACCCGGGGAACAAGAAGAGAGCCCAACGGTGAGCACACACTCAACTAAAAACACCACACGTGCGGGCGCCACACGCACCGCACCACCCTTGAACGGGGCAGCCAGTAAGCGCGGCAACAAACGCCCGCCCCTAGGGCCTAACGCCCGCAAAAACCTGGGCGTATTCGCCGTGTTCACCATGGCGCACACCCTCGCCACCGTCATCTTCAGTGCAGCCCTCGCATCCGCCATAGCCCGGGCTGCACACGCCGGGTTCGCTGCGCTCGCCGCCGAACACGAACGCCGCAAACACACCTCAACCCCCGAAGAGTACCGGGCGCTCATCGAATTCGCCGGGGACTCCCAAGCCAAACTTGACGGCACGCTCGGGTGGCTTCTCGGCGGCGGGGACGGCATCACCATTACGCTCATTATCAGCGGGGTGCTGGCGCTCCTGGCCCGCGCCGGATTCGAATACCTGCTCACCCTCAGCGCCCAGAAAGCCGCATCCGGGGCGAAATCAAGTATCCGGCGGCAACTGCTGCAGCGTGTGCTCGCAACCGGCGGGGCCGACACCCCCGAAGGCACCGGCGCCACCGCCGTGCTCATCTCACGCGGGCTGGACGCACTCGATAACTACTACACCAAAACCCTCACCGCATTCGTCAGCTCCGCCGCAGTACCCGCCACCCTGTGGGTTGTTCTGCTGCTTTTAGACCCTATAAGCGCCATCACCGTGGCCTGCACCCTGCCGCTCATCCCGCTCTTCATGGTGCTCATCGGCAAAACCACGCGTGAAGACACCGCCGCCGCACAATCCGAACTGCACCGCCTCTCGGACCACATTCTTGAACTGGTGCGCGGGCTACCGGTGCTCATCGGGTTAGGGCGGGAACGCGCCCAGACCCGTGCGTTAGCGGCAATCGGCGAGAAATACCGTGCCCGCACCATGCACACCCTGCGCAGCGCCTTCATGTCATCCCTCGCGCTGGAACTCATCACCACCATCTCGGTGGCCCTGGTGGCCGTGCTCATTGGTGTGCGCCTGGTAAACGGGCAGATGGGGCTAGACACCGCCATCCTGGTGCTGCTGCTCGCCCCCGAATGCTACCAGCCGCTGCGGGATGTTGGCGCCGCCTACCACCAGTCAGAAGACGGGGTAGCCGCGCTGCGGGCCGCCCAGAACATTATTGATGCACCCCAGCCAGCGGACACCACCACCCACGAGGCACCGCACAGTAACGAGCAGAACGGTAAAGGCCTGGCGGTTGAGAAACTGACCGTCGCCTACCCCGGCCGCGGCACAGTACTCAGCAACCTCAGCTTCACCCTGCCCGGCAGCCAAGAACGCGGGGGAGCGGGCACCATCCTGGGGATTACAGGACCCTCAGGATGCGGCAAATCAACCCTGCTTGGTGTGCTGTCCGGGGCGGTACGTGAGGGCCTGGTACCCACCGGCGCATCAGAGCCCGTGCATGTGGGCGGTGCCGTCAGCGGGGTAGGGCACACCCTTATGATCGCGCAGTCACCGCAGTTCGCCGCGCCCACGGTACTGCTGGAGATGGCCCTCTACGCCTTCAGCGCCTCTAAGAGCGAGCAGGAATACGCCGCGCAGCTACTCGCGGCAGACACCGATTTCGCCCCCTCTGACACGGTGCTCCTTACCGGTTATCTGGCTGAGCTGGGCCTTGAAACCCTCGCCGAACAAGCCCCCGAATCGCTCAGCGCGGGCCAGGCCCGCCGGTTAGCGATCGCCCGCACCCTCGCCCGCGCTGACGCCCTATACCGGGCCGCAGGCGCCGATGAGCACCACCGTGATGAAGCCTCCGCCCGCCAGCAGCCCCGCCTGAGCGTGCTCGTGGATGAACCCACCGCCCACCTGGACGTACACGCCGCACATCTGGTGACCCGCGCCTTAGAGGCACTGGCGGCACGCGGCGCAAACGTGCTCATCGTCACCCACGAGGGGGAACTGGCCGAGCACTGCGCCCTCTGGCTGCGGGCAGACGCGCACCCCGGTGGCGGTTACCGTTGGGCGCTTGCAACAAACCCGGCGCCCGCCCCAATCCCTGCGTCCGCACCACCAGCGCAGGCGCACACACCGGAGACAATAAGGGAAGCGGCCCTGCCCAGCAGCCCCGCAGAGCCCGGCACGACCCCCGGTGTTTTTGCGACCCTCAAAACCTTGCGTGGGCTCACGAAAATAGGTGTGCTCAAAGCCGCCGGGCCCGTCATGATGGCGGCAGCAACCTCACTCGCGGCCGTTGCCCTCACCGCCCTCTCCGGGTGGCTGATTGTGCGCGCCGCCGAAGGCCCCGCCATGATGTACCTGATGGTCGCCATCGTGGGTGTGCGGTTCTTCGGGTTGGGGCGCGCCACCGCACGCTACGCTGAGCGTCTGCTCACCCACTCGCGGGTACTTGCCGCCGCTAACACCCTGCGCCTGCGCGCATGGGCGGGGGCGTACCGCAATATCGGCAGTGTGCGCGCCCTGCTGCGCGGCGATGCCCTGCTGGAGCGGCTCATCGGCGGCATTGATGAGCTGCGCGACGGCATACCGCGCGTGATTCTGCCGCCCGCCGCGCACCTGCTGGTGATGGCCGTGGCACTGGTGAGCACCTGGGTGATTCTGCCGCAGGCGCTGGGGCCGGTGGCGCTCGCGGCGTTTATCACAACTGTGCTGGCCCCGTGGGTGGTGCTGCGTGCGGATGCCCGCGCTGAGGGGGCTTCGCGCGCATCGACCGCGCAGCTGATGCGGTTGAGCACCAGCCTGCTTGGCGCCGCAGAGGATGCGCGCGCTAACGGGGTGTCGCAGACGGCGGTTGCCGCCGCCGCACGGGTGGACGCGCGAAACCTGCGGGCACTGACCCGGGGGGCGTATGCGCAGGGGGTGGGGCGTGCCCTGGCTGTTGTGGCCTGGTTGGGTGCGGCGCTGTGGTGCGCGGTCATTGCGTACCCGCTGGCGGTATCGGGCACGGTGGGGGCGCCGGAGTCAGCGATTGCGGTGCTCATGTGCACCGGCATGATTGAGAGCACCGTGGGGCATCTTGAGGCGGTGCGTTCGTGGCCCGCTTTTGCGCGCCTGGTGGCCCGGATCGCCCCCGATGTGGCGGCTGATGCGGATATCCCTGACCTCACAGACGACGAGGAAGCCGCTAACCGTGCCCACTCCCCGGCGCCCGCCCCTGCATCCGGGAGGGGGCCCGCCTTGGAGCTTGCGAACGCCGCCGCACGCTGGCCCGGCATGGAAACCCCCGTCTTTGAGGGCCTTACAGTGAGCGCGCGTGCGGGGGAGTGGACTGGTGTTACCGGGCCGTCGGGTTCGGGTAAGAGCACTGTTTTAGCGAGTCTGCTGGGGTTTTTGCCGCTGGAGTCTGGGCAGATTTGTGCGCACGGTCAGGCGCTGGATGCTGAGCGGGTGCGCGGCTACGCGGCGTGGTGCCCGCAGGCGGCACATATTTTTGAGTCCACCCTTGAGGGTAATCTGCTGCTGGCCCGTGACCGTTCGCAGCGTCCCACCCAGCAGCAGATGGTGGCTGTGCTGCGCCGGGTGGGGCTGGGGCAGTGGTACGATACGCTCCCTGAGGGGTTACGCACCAGGGTGGGTGCTGGCGGCGGGTTCCTTTCGGGCGGGCAGCGGCAGCGCCTTGCGGTGGCTCGTGCCCTGCTTGTGGAATCCCCGGTGCTTCTGCTGGATGAGCCGACCGCGCATCTGGACGCCGAATCAGCTGCGGCGCTTATGGCCGATCTGGATACAGCAACCCGCGCCGGCGGTGCGGCGACGGTTTTGGTCTCGCACCGCCCCGAAGACATTGCCCGCTGCGATACGGTTGTTACCTTGGAATAGGTCTATACATGACGTTGTGAGGGGTTCAAGAAATGTTAGAACCTGTTTTAGACGTCTTGAGAAGCGTAGGCTTTTGGAAGGATGAAGCCCATGCTCTATATACGTCAAGCCAGTCAGATTGCTTTTATCATTATCAGACAGGGAGTATCTTCGCCCCACAGGTTCGTCTCTTCAAGGGGCAAAAACCCTACAGCTTTATAGAAATTGCGGGTGCGTTGGTACGGTTCGTTGAGAAAAGATTCCCCAAGCGTCTTGACCTGTATCAGCCTGATACCACGGTTACGTGCATCCTTTTCAAATGCATTTATTAGGGAAGTACCAATTCCGTATCCGTGAAAGGCAGCATCTACTGCCAGCAAATGAATTTCTGCCTCAACCGGGTAGTGCTGGGCGATCAGCATGATACCCACAACTTCGTGGGTTTCCGGGTGAGCTACCGTCCACGTTTCCAGCCGTTCAGCATCATGTATGTATTCGGCATTGGACTCTTCACGTCCAAACCATTCAGGCAGGGTCTTGAGAATACGTGCCACCGCTTGAGGGTTATGAGCGGTTTGAGCTGCCGGGAGCCAGGGGATAGTCATGACTGTTTCCTTAAGAATTATGTTTTATGGGTGCTAAAAATAGCCGTGTTCAGGGTGTGACACGGATACATGGAACGGATCGTCATAAGACAATAACTAAACAGTCATAGCACGAGCATACCTGATGAATATGACGGGATGGAGCTTTCAGATGCTAGGCTGAGCTTGTACGTATTTCCGCCTCAAGAATGGAGGGCATCATGATTGACGAGACGATGAAAGCACTCACCGAGGAGCTGATTGCGCGCGGCACCAGCTACGATATTGATTTTCTGCGGCGGGTGTACGCCGATGACCTGAAATTTGTGCGGATCCTGCCGGATAATACGGTGCAGATTCTCTCAAAACAGGACAATATCGGGTTCTTCCAGACGCTTAAAGACAGCGGCGCCGCGCCCCTGAACACTGCGCACACTATCCTTTTTGCCGATTCTGACGGTGAAACCGGAACTATTGTGCTCAAACGCAGGATGAGCCAGGGCGCGCAGGAGCAGGATTTTCTGTTCACCATCACCTGGAAGAAACGCGGTGGAAACTGGCAGATTGTTCAAGAAATCGTGGCGGTTCTGGGCGGCTAGGCAAAACACCCGTCTTAAGCAGCGGGTGCCACGGCGGGCCTGCGCCTCACCGTAGCACCCACGGGTTTTAGGAGTCTTCGTCTTCGTCGTTCAGGTATGACTGGGCCACCTCGTACAGGTCGGGGTAGTCCGCTGGCACCCGGTTCCACGACTGACGGGCTTTATCGTCCAGGCCCATCTGCTGGTACAGCACACCCAGGTTCAGCTGCGCGCGGGCGTACTGGTCGGGCACGCTCTCAGGCACGTTCTGGTAGACCCCCAGGGCGGCACGGAAGTTGCCGTGCATGTGCAGCAGCACCGCACTGTTGAACTGCCCCATGGCGTAGTGCATCGTGTCGGCTTCGGGGATATTGCCGTAGGCCGCCAGCGCCGCCTCGTCTTTCTCTTGCCCCTCGTACACGGAGCCGATGTTGTACTGCGCCACCGCGTACGCCTGGATTTCGCTCTGGGGCACTTTCTGCCACGCCGCAATGGCTTGTGCGGCGTCGCCGGTGCTGCCGTACATGATGCCTAAGTCCACCTGCGCCACCGCGTACTGGTCGGGTACGCTCTCAGGTACGGCGCCCCATGCGGCGGCGGCTTCTGCGAAGCGGCCCTGCCTGTAGTGTTCCGCCCCAAGGTTCACCTGTTCTTGGGCGTAGCGTTGCGTACCCGCATCGGGCTGTTCGGCCATGAGTTCCCTTCCTGAGCCAGTAGTCTGTTGGTACCTGTCTTGCCGGTACTGTGCGCCCAGGGCAAGAACTAATTTCCTTAACTATACGTGAACACACCCTGCCGCGAGGAACCCCCTGCACCCTGGGCTTAGTGCACGGTTCTGGTGGTTGTGTAAAGACGGCAGCATCACACAATAGCCGAAACTGCGCGCCCGGTACGTAGCGCCTTAACAGTGGGGGAGCGGGAGGAGCGCTAGTAGGTGTAGTTACCCACAAACACCACGTTTTCTGTGCCGTGCACGGTGCCCGGGTAGGTGTAGTTGTAGAGCGCAATAATGGAGTTGTTGCGGTCGGTAATATTGGGGACGGTGTGGGCGAACCCCTCGGCGTATGAGAGCGGTTCGGCCAGCCCAGCCCAGCTTACCGGCTCGGTCTCTGCGCGGTAGGCTTCCCGGAAGTCTTCGTCATGGTGGAAGATTTTGAAGGCTTCCGCGAATTCTGAGGCCATGTATTCGCTGTTGTCTTGCTCAGCAGTGTAATCAATGTCGAGGTAGTCTTGTAGTTCCTGGTCGGAGTCGAACCTGCCGACCCAGATGGCGACACTGTTGTTCACGGCGTCCCTTCGTTGTTGTTTTCCTGCGTGTTTCTAGCTTTTGAGGTCGTGTTTCATGAGAATGTCTGTTTGCTTGTCATCACCGAGACGGAAAATGTGCTGCCCGAAGGCGGTGAACCCGTTCTTCTGGTAGAACCGTAACGCCCGGTGGTTGTGCTCCCACACCCCCAGCCAAATGTAGCTTGCCGCCCGCTGGTTCGCGACGGTGAGGGCGTGCTGGTAGAGGGCCTGCCCCACGCCGTGGCCGTGGTGGGTGCCCAGCACGTAGATGCGCTCAATCTCTAGGGCGTTCTCCTGTTGCGGTTCGGTTTGGGCGCCGCCCGTGTTGAGTTTGAGGTAGCCCACCGTCTGCCCCTGCACCTCGGCGGTGTAGAAGAACGACTCGGGGTTGGCGAGCTCTTGGGCGAGCTGGTCCTCTGAGAAACGCTGCCCAATGTAGAGGTCCATATCAGCCGCGCTGTTTGAGTCTGCGAAGGTTTCGGTGAACGTTGCGATACTAATATTACGCAGCACCGCAGCATCGGCGACGGTGAGCTCTCTGAGGCTAACACTCACTGGTAATACTCCGTTCGTAGATCAGCCAGCTCCACGGGTTCGCGCATGAGAGGCCATACCCGGGCACTTTCCTCACACCCTGCCGGGCAGATAATGATGCTCATAGTGTCCCTTTCAATGTGGTGGCGAGATGATTCTACGTTCCCACCCAGACGGCAGGAAAAGCAAACAGGGGAGCTGCCCTGCTGAGTGGAGGGCGAACGATTTATTCTTTATTCCTAAACGGGTTCTGGGAGATACGAACCTTGCTTTTACCACTACCTTGATCGAGCAGGATACGGAAGAAATCCTGGTACTTCGCCGCACCGGGGGAGAGCCAAATTTTATCGATATGCGGCAGTACCTGCTCCTTATACTCGACGTACATCCACTGTTTTTCCCAATCATGATGGATTTTCTCATCGTGAAGATGGGTAGTGTACATAATGCGGCATTCCTGCTCCTCCTGGAAAGCAATATGTTTCACCAGGTACTGCAAGGGGAGAAGAATAAACCGGATGGTTTCAAGAATATGCTGTTTTTCTTTTATGCTATATCCCTGATATTTTCCGAAGATAGATTGAAGTGTAGAGAGGACAGATTTATCTTTGGCAAATAAATGTTTATTGACACTTTTCTCTTTTTTGGAAAGTGATTTATAATATTTTTTCCACTTTTTTTCTGCTTTCTCTTTGTGCTGACGGTAGAAATTGGATTTATCGCGTTGAGCCAGAGTCCAATACCCGGTCTCAGGATCCAGATAAATGCATCGGTAGAGTGCTGACTTGGCTATTAATTGTATCTTATTGTCGCTCTCCGATTTCCCTGCTTCGCCGGACTCATTTTCGCCAGATTTATTAGATGGATCTATTGATGGGCCAGCTATAAACCCCAGGGTATCTGGCTGGTCACTAAAAAACTCTTCCTTGAACACTAAGCTAACACCTGTTGCTTCCCGACCATCTTCTTTTCCGTAGAGACGAAACTGGTTAAGGCTGTCGTGATTAAAAGTGAAACAACTAACGAAAGTTGCGGTGTTGCTTGTATGTATGGTTTCTGGGATACCTTGCTGATCCCAATAGTCCCTCAGAACCAGTCCTTCGGTTGGATCGTTAACTCCACGAATGGTATTGAGCCGGAAATTTGATGGATTCTTATCGTTTTTCTCGTCTCCAAATAGGGAAAAAGCTGTTGATGGCTGGCTATAGTGCGCAACTTTTGACTCAAATTTTGGGATTATCTGAAGAGACTTTAGGACTTTGTCGGTATTTTTAGCTATGTCACGCAGTTTTTTAATAACCTCTGGGGGACACTCATGGATCCTGTACCCCCGCTCACCCTCGTAGTAGAAAAATTCTCGCGCATTGCGGTATGCTTCTTTTGCTTCTTTAACTTTTTTACTTTTTGCGTAAATCTTACCAAGGTTGAGTTGTGCCCGTGCGTAGGTTTCGGGGTTGTCGTCGCGGTGGATGTTTGACCAGGCTGCGATGGCCTGTTCCCAGTCC
>ERZ772997.404-NODE-404-length-13535-cov-8.89829_pt1 | contig 13535 bp, 13 predicted proteins | sample MGYA00511127_ERZ772997 | MGnify/ENA primary metagenome ERZ772997 (study PRJEB29015, sample SAMEA2738070) | human oral metagenome | biome: human oral; feature: human-associated habitat; material: saliva | place: China | collected 2215 ... | reverse complement strand
TTTCGCGTAATCCGCGGTAAGTCCAATAAGCCGGGATATTCCAAGAAGTATTGAGAGCTTCTTGCAGGTCCATCATGGCTGTACCACGGCTGTCCACGTGCATGATTGGGTCGCCGCTTGAAAAGTTAGTCGGATAGTTAGAAAGAACGCTGGCGCTGCCCATCAGACCTTGGTCAATAGCAATCCCATAAGCCAGAATCGGCTTAATAGTCGAACCCGGTGAGCGTTCCGTATCAAAGGCGTGATTATTCTGATTGGAAGCATAGTCTCTGCCACCAACAAAGCCAATCACAGCACCGGTTTTATTATCCATGAGGACATTTCCCACTTCAACTGCGCCAGTTCCGTCATCCAAGACACCCCCATAGTTGGCTACTGCATTTTGCATAGCAGTATGGATGTTCTTGTTAATCGTGGTCGTAACAGTATAGCCGCCATCGCTCAGTTCTTTAGCAGCCAATTCCTTGTAGGCCTTGACAGTGTCGTTGTTTTTCAGCTCTTGCTGGGAAACATTGTCCCGCTGAATCAAGTATTCGTACATGGTCTGCTGAGCTTCTTCGACCGCTGTGTAATAAAGGTAACCATGCGAAGATTTTTCCGAGCTTTCAGAAGGCTTGAAATCCTTGGTCAAGTCGTAGTCCTTGTACTCCTTGTACTCTTTCTCGCTTAAATGGCCCGTCCGATACATATTATAGAGCACATCCTTGGCACGTTCCAAGCCCAGAGCCATATCCCCTTCACTCTTGAGACTGCCATCCGCTGCATAAGGCGAATAGACAATCGGACTCTGTGGCAAGCCGGCAATAAAAGCAGACTGGGGCACCGTCAAATCCTTGGCAGAAACACCAAAAATCCCTTGAGCAGCTTCCTCGACACCAGCGATATTCTGTCCCTTATTATTGCGCCCGAAAGGCGAAACGTTCAAGTAGGTCGTCAGAATATCATCCTTGGACATGTAGCGCTCCAAAGCCAGCGCATCGACAATCTCGGTCGCTTTCCGCTTGAAGGTCGGCGCATCGCCCACCACCTGCTGCTTGATCAACTGCTGGGTAATGGTTGACCCCCCGCTGGACGAGCCAACTCCAACAACTGAACCGAGCGTAGCCCGAAGCACAGCCTTGGGAACGACTCCCTTATGCGTTTCAAAATTCTCATCCTCTGTAGCGATAACAGCTTTTTTTACATTTTCAGAGATGGCGTCACTCTTAACTGGGATGCGGAGCAAATCATTGTCCACTTCTGCAATCAAGCTGCCATCAGCATAGGTAAGCTTAGAAATACCAGAGATATTATTCACCTGCTTGACCAATTCTTCCTGCTTGGGCACTTCCACCTTACTGAAAAGACTAGCTGCATAGCCTATCCCAATCCCAGCACCGATTACGGCACCGAAGAAGATAAACACAAAAGCCATATTCATCAGAAGTTTAAAAGTCCGCAAGAAAACAGCAAAAACATCACCGATAGACCAGCCATTGTTGCCACTGCCGATCTTCTTGCTCCATTCTGGAAGATGTATTTTTTTGATAAACTGCTGGGCTTTTCCCCAGAACTCTTTTAATTTCTCTATTAATTGTTCCAAGTTTGATTCTCCTTGTTATCTTCCCATTATACCAAATATCTATGATTTATTTCAAGGAAACATTGCTATTTAAAAGCTTTATGATACAATAGAGTAACATAAATTTAAAATATAGATAAGCCAATTTCTTGGCTTTTAGAATAGGAGAGACATGATGCACATTTTTGATGAGCTAAAAGAACGTGGCTTGGTATTCCAAACCACTGATGAAGCAGCTTTACGCAAGGCCTTAGAAGAAGGACAAGTCTCTTATTATACCGGATACGACCCAACCGCGGACAGCCTGCACCTAGGCCACTTGGTAGCCATTCTGACTAGCCGCCGCCTGCAACTAGCCGGACACAAACCCTACGCTCTGGTTGGAGGAGCAACTGGATTGATTGGCGATCCATCTTTTAAGGATGCTGAGCGCAGTCTCCAAACCAAGGAAACCGTGGAAGGCTGGGTGAAATCTATCCAAAATCAGCTTTCTCGTTTTCTGGACTTTGAAAAAGGTGATAATAAGGCCGAAATGGTCAATAACTATGACTGGTTCAGCAGCATCAGCTTTATCGACTTTCTGCGCGATGTCGGCAAATACTTCACTGTCAACTACATGATGAGTAAAGATTCTGTCAAGAGCCGGATTGAGACAGGGATTTCCTATACAGAATTCGCCTACCAGATCATGCAAGGATATGACTTCTATATCCTAAATCAAAACCACGGCGTAACCCTGCAAATCGGTGGTTCTGACCAGTGGGGTAATATGACAGCAGGTACAGAACTCCTGCGCCGCAAGGCTGACAAGACTGGCCATGTGATGACCGTTCCGCTCATTACCGACGCTACTGGCAAAAAATTCGGCAAATCAGAAGGCAATGCTGTCTGGCTCAATCCTGACAAGACTTCTCCTTACGAAATGTATCAATTCTGGATGAATGTCATGGACGCAGACGCTATCCGCTTCCTGAAAATCTTCACCTTCCTGTCTTTGGATGAGATCGAGGAGATTCGCCAGCAGTTTGAATCAGCACCCCACGAACGCTTGGCGCAGAAAGTCCTAGCTCGCGAAGTGGTCAGTCTGGTTCACGGTCAAGAAGCATATCAGGATGCCCTCAACATCACTGAGCAGCTCTTTGCTGGAAATATCAAAAATTTGTCCGTCAAGGAACTCAAACAAGGTTTGCGCGGTGTGCCTAACTATCAGGTCCAAGCAGAAGACAACCTCAATATTGTAGAACTGCTTGTGACAGCCGGCGTGGTAAACTCAAAACGTCAAGCCCGCGAGGATGTCCAAAACGGTGCTATCTACCTCAATGGCGAGCGCATCCAAGATTTAGACTATGTCCTTAGCGCCTCAGATAAACTGGAAGACGAGCTGACAGTTATCCGCCGCGGTAAGAAGAAATACTTTGTCCTGACCTACTAAAGATACAAATCCGATTACCTAAATCGGATTTTTCTATGTCTTACCAAAAAGAAGTCATTCAGCTATATAAAAACAATAGAAAGAGAGCGACTATGAAACCAAAACTTGCCCGATTTGCCCAAGCTCCGGCTCTGGCCTGTCCACTCTGCCAGCAAAGCTTAGCTATGGAAGAAAACAGCCTCAAGTGCGCCAATCGCCATTCCTACGACATCGCCAAATTCGGTTATGTCAATCTAGCTCCCCAGGCCAAACAAGCTAAAGACTATGACAAAACGAATTTTCAAAATAGGCAAGTCATCTTGGAAGCCGGCTTTTATCAGCATATCCTAGACGAGTTGCTGGATCTGCTGCAGGCTCTTCCTGAAGAACAGACCATTCTAGACGTCGCTTGCGGAGAGGGATATTATGCTCGAAAAATTCAGGAAGTATTTCCCAACAAAGAGATTTACGCTTTTGATTTATCCAAAGATTCTATCCAGTTAGCTGCAAAAAGTGATCAGAGCTTTGCTGTAAAATGGTTCGTAGGTGATTTGGCACACTTGCCCGTTCAGGATCAAAGCATGGATGTCTTGCTGGACATCTTCTCACCAGCTAACTACCATGAATTTCAGCGAGTATTGAAAAAAGAGGGGCTTATCATTAAAGTCATCCCAACAGAAAATCATCTCCAGGAAATTAGAGCTAAAGTAGCTGACCGGCTCCGTCAAAAAGATTATTCTAATCAGCAGGTCATCCAACATCTGGAGGAGAAGTTCCAGATTATCCATGAACAGGATGTACAAGCTCTCGTCTCCTTAACCCCTAAAACAAAAGAAGCCATTCTCAAAATGACTCCTTTGCTCTTTCATGTCCATCAGAACAAAATAGACTGGTCGAATCTCAATCAAGTTACTATCGCCGCCAAAGTTCTCCTCGCTAAAAGAAGAGTGTAATTCCTATCTCTACCGAATTCTCTATTTTTAGACCCAAACGCTATAATTTACTGTCAACTTTTATCCACACCCTGAAAATCTAAGCTGGAATCCACAATAATATTCATATCAAGAACCGCTTCAGCAGGCTCATCCAAGGCCCGCTGAATTTTTTCAGCCTCTATTTTTACAGCTTCCTGTTCATTGAACTGACTGATAACAAAATCTATGCAGGCCTGTTGCCTTTCTGGAGATTCTAATTGATGAAAATAGCCTGCCATAGCTTCAAGCTTTTTTTCGCTGCCTAGCTGCTCTATCGCCGAACGATTCGCAAGTCCTAAAAGATAATCCGCTGAAACATGAAAAAGACTACTCATATTCTTGAGCTCCATAACCTTAGGAAGATTAGTATTGCTTTCCCACTTGCAGACTGCTGCCTTACTAACATGTAAAATCTCTGCTAGGCGCTCGAGTAAATCCTTGAGCAATCCGCAGCTTTCTTATTCTTTCCCCTACCGTCGCCATTGATTAGTCTCCTAAAAAATCTATCTTTTCCAAATAGATTATATCAGCAAGAAGAGAATAAATCAACGAAAATGTAAAGAAAATGTAATAATATCTACAAAGCCCATGAAACCGCCTTTATAGCTTATTTAAAAAAGCTATATTTTAAAAGAATTGATTTTAAATCAACAATTCTATTGATAAAATAAAAAAAAGAGTATATAATTTTAGTCATAAAATTTGAGGAGTCTTCTATGGTAACGATAGCAGAATTGCGGGCGCGCAATAATAAAATGACACAAGCTCAACTAGCAAAATTACTAGGTGTTTCTCAAATGACCGTTTCTCATATGGAGCGCAATCAACTGAACATCAGAGGCGATAAACTAATCAAACTTGCGAAAATTTTTAACGTAAACACAGACGAGCTCTTGAAAATCGATTGATTTTAAATCAACTTTATTTTAGGACCGTTAACTGATTTACAGAGGAGCAACGTTTCATGGAAATTAAGATTATATTTTTGGAAGATAAGCTGAAATACTTTAGGAAACAGAGCAAAGATGAGCAAAATCAAGAAATTATCAACTGCATGTTACTGGGCTATAGCCCCTATAACATGTGCCTAGAAATCGGCATCAATGTCTATGGTGGACAGCGTCCCATTAGCAAGTCCCTATCCAAAGAATTCAGTGAAGAAGAAGTTGACGAAATCTTTGAAACCTACTATCGCCTTCTTTACTTCCCTCTACTTCAATTCGAAGAGGGTTTAATGACCAAGCGCTTTATTGATAAATGTAATGACTTCTTAAAAAGTTTGACTTATCAAAATTTTATTAATTACTTGAAGGATCCTGCTATCATCATTGCTGAGCATCTCATCGATACAGATATCTTAGCCCGATTCTTCTCAAGAGAGATGCAACAGAAACAAATTAAAAAAGTTGAAGCTGAGTTGGGCATTGAGTTCAATGTCCGTGACAAGATTACCTCTTGGCTGAGAAAAGCCAATGTCATGTACTACAAAGGGCAATACATTGATATGAAAACTCAAGAGCCCCTAACTTTTGTCTACGAGTAAGATTTTGACAAGACTGTGTCAGTCCTGCTTTATGCTCGACTGACCTTTGTAGTTTAGCCGACTTGATCGCCTCATCTTACCCGTGATTTCCTTTCGTTTTAGATATATAAAATCAGGCACTGATTCATTTCAGTGCCTGATTTTATAATATTTCAATACCGTCTTCAAATAATGCCTTTAGTTTTTCTGGAAGCTGTTCTGGATTATCAATTTTCACCAAACCAACCTTGGTCCCGTCATACTCTTGGATTACAACTGGGAAGTCTTGAGCTATTTCCTGTATTAGTTTTTCTCCATGGATGACTAAATATTTTTTATCATCGGGTTTTTGCTTCATTCATTTTGACTCCTCTTTTATTTCTATCATCTCGTCTAGGTCTTGTACTCTGCCTGTCAGAACACCAATTTATCTTCTTGCGTCCATTATCCGAAACCGCTTATTGAGTCTCGAATCATATCTCGGTAGGAGTTTTAAGGAGCAAGAATTGTCGTCAAAAAAGGTGGAATTTCTACTTTAAGAGTATACCACAATTCTTAAAAAATTCTATAAATTTAACCAAAAACTTTTTTGTTAAATTTTATTCAGTCCAGTCTTATAACATAGCTCTAAAAAGTCATTGCCTAATGCTGTCCAGCACTTTACTGGATGCGTAATTTAAAGGGCAGAAGAGAATAACTTCTGCTATCTGCATCAAACTGATAGAGAGAGCTCTGTAAATCCTCATGCTGCGCGCTGTCCAAATCAAAAAATAGGATATTAGCTTCATAAGCAGATAAGTCATACTTGTGACTAACTTCCTCTACACGATCCCAAGAATCCACAATCAAAACCAAATAGCGATAGGGATCCTCTAAAACAGACCAATGTTGTAAAATCAGCAGAAGTTCCTCCAAGTCTGCTTCCGTCACGAGAGGGTAGAGGTCAAAGACATATTGCAATCTAGGATTTTCAAAGAGCAACTCTCCTTGCAAAAGAGCCTGACGCAAAAAAATCTGTCTTTCTGTCTGGGTCTTCTTCTCTTCTCCCAACGAATTCATTTTCTTTTTGGTCTGTTTAATGGTATAGGGCTGGGGTACCAACATTTTCTGAGGCAAGAAACCTTTGTAATGAGCTGATAATTTGAAAATCTGATAGGTGTCTACGATTTTCCAAAAGCGAAGAGGCTGATAAAGATCATCTTCAAATAAATTTTCCTGCTTATAATACTCCTGCTGCTCGATTAATTGAAAATAGCGCAGCAAGCGATAGCCATTTTGGCTGATAGAATAAGCAGCTGCACTAACTTCAGGCTTGTCCTGTCGCGGAAATTCCCAAGTCTCAATCAAAAAATACTGGCATAGTTTTTGAACCGCCTTTTCAATACGCTTCCCCGAGACATTGCTTCCCATCTCTTTTTGAATATGAAGTTTCTGGACATTGCGAAAACGAGCAATAAAGACTAGAATGTCTTTCTCCAGTTGGGACAGTTCTCGTCCTACCAAAAGAAAATCCGCTTCATTCTGGTAACTAATTTCATACAGACCGTTTAAGCGAAAAGGAAAGGAACGGCTAGGGTGGAGTCGTCTCATATAAAAGCTTTGGTAATAATCTTTACTAAAACAGGACGGAACAATGGCCACATACTTTCCGGTTTCGGTTTGTTTGATTCTATGTTTACTTAGGATATTGGACAATCCTTTTTCACCTCCTTTTTATAATATTTCTTACTTAAAATTATACAGGAAATATTACCTATAGAGCTTTATCATAAAGAGAGAAAAAAGAAAAAGTCTGAATACAAATCAGACTTTTAAACTTAGAAGGTTATGTTGAGAAATCACTCAGTTTTTTTACGTTTGAACCCAACAAAGGCTAATACCGATAGCATGACAGTACCTATTAAAGCAAGAAAACTTTGGTTCGTTCCAGTGGCAGGAAGGACTGGGGCAGTTGGAGTAGCAACAGGCTTGTTCTCCTTCGCCTTATTCTTCAAATTCTCCGCTGAACCTTGCACAGAAATGGTTGGATCCGCAGCATTTGGCCCTGCTCCATTTCCTTTCGCCACCTGATCAGCCGACTTCTGGCTAGCTTTCGGTTTGGAAGGAGCTTTCGGCGCAGGTTGCTGGTCAGATGGATCTGGTACCGCTGGCTTGGGATCTGGTTGGTTCGGCTGACCAGGACGGTTCGGCTGGATAGGATCCCCATCATCACTTGGTGGGGTCGGCTGATTATTGCCACCATTATCATTACCGCCATTACCATTTCCACCGCCGTTACCGCCGCCATTGTTGCCGCCGTTATCAGCTGGCGGTGGGGTCGGTTGGTTATTATTGCCGTTGTTATCTACAGGTGGAGTGGGTTGGACTGGGTTCCCATCATCGCTTGGCGGGGTTGGCTGATTATTACCGCCGCCGTTGTTATTACCACCATTACCATTGCCGCCATTGTTGCCACCGTTATCATTACCGCCATTATTATCAGCTGGCGGTGGGGTTGGTTGGTTATTATTGCCGTTGTTATCTACAGGTGGAGTGGGTTGGACTGGGTTCCCATCATCGCTTGGCGGGGTTGGCTGATTATTACCGCCGCCGTTGTTATTACCACCATTACCATTGCCGCCATTGTTGCCACCGTTATCATTACCGCCATTATTATCAGCTGGCGGTGGGGTTGGTTGGTTGTTATTGCCGTTGTTATCTACCGGCGGAGTCGGCTGAACTGGGCGTTCATCGCTCGGTGGGGTCACTGGATTCGGATCATCAGCATGGACAAGATTAACACCAATAGATGCTGCAAGTAGAACAGAGGCTGATAGAAGGATTATTTTATTCTTTTTCATAACAGAATGTCCTTTCAATTATTTGCTATTCCCATTATAGCTCAGGAGTAAGCGTTTTTCTGTTTATCGTAAAAAGTTTTACTATTTTTCTGTGACCTTTCGCAACCACTTTCACTCTGGATTGTTGGAACCAAGCAATAAAATAAGATGCGAATAATTATAAAAGCACCGCTAAAATTAGCAGTGCTTACTTGTTTTCTTTTTCTAAATCATCCTCTGGTTTGTTGGAAACTAAGAGAAGCATGAGAAAAGTTACAATAGAAAGGAAGAGTAAGTTTAGGATAGATTGAAAATTTTTACCACTGAATAAGCTTCCACCAGAAAAAATCCAAAGCAATAAAAGAATCAAAGCTACTGTGAAAAAGAGAAAGCCAAACAACCTAACATAATCACGGTCGCGAACCCAAACAGAGTGGGCCTTCGGAACAAAGCCGTTATAGGCAACTTCGTGAAAAGTAAACATCAAAGGCTCCTGATCTTCTGCTAAGCGTTCATTAATTCTGAGTTCCATCTCGTAGACCAGGAGAGGATCCAAAGCCGCTGCATTCAGCTCGCCACTTTGACATTGCTCAATTAGATGGTCCAATTCTATTGCATTTAAATGACTATGCATACAACCTCTCCTTTTGCTTTTCTATCTTCTAGTATAACCTAAACCGATTTATTTCACCAGTTGCAGTGAGAATATACAGCAATAGTTAATGAATAAAGTCAGTCTCCCCGCACTCTGATATTGCCACCGTGGTAGGAAGCAATCTGAAGCTGGCCGGTATAGTCATTGTAGTTACCGACAAAATAGGAATTTTCCTTCCCTTCCTTGGTCATGACACAGAGGAACTGAAGCACATCATCACTGTAGGACTTAAAAACCTCTGTTTTACTTTCATCTATGTTATAACCAGCTAAATTTATGGCCATAGCAAACGTTAGGACCATGGGGCTAGAAGTAGAGGCTAAACGATTATCCATATTCCCAGAGATATTTGCTGTATCAGGATGCTTTTTGATATCCTCGACCGCTATCTTTAAAGCTTCAGCCACTTTATTTTTTTTCTCTTCAGTCACCACGCTCTCTGGTCTCTCTAGGGTTGCACGCGCCTGCTGATAATTTTTCTCGTTAGGTGTTGGTTCACGATACGACTGAGATGAATAGCTTTCAGAAGACCCATCTGTAGAGCTCGTCTGAGAAATCTCCGCTTCTCTTGCCTTCTTCCTAGCCTGCCTATTTAAAAACACCGTTACAAGCATGGCTATGAAGAGCACCGTACCTAAGCAAATTAGGGTGATCATTAATTTTCTTTTCTTTCTCGGATTCATCATTACCTCTTTTCGTCTGGCTAGTTACTCGTTCCCGTTTTATTACCGCCTAGATTAGGCTCTCTATCATCTGGATAAGCAAACTCATAATGTTTTTCTGCCTGCTCAGCCGGCCTAATCACACAGTAGTGCCAAGTAAAAGGTTTACCTGCATTTGTACCACTAACTGAACTATTCTGCTCACAGGTCAGGATACTGCCGTCCTCAAAGACATGACAGACAATCCCAGTATGCCCTGCAGGATTCCCGCTGTCACTTAGACAGGAAAAGATAGCTCCTTTTTTGGGTGCTTTCTTTGTAGAATTCCCAAAGATCCTTGCCCAGGCATCTGCTTGGTCAATTCCGTTTCCAATGACAACTCCCTTGTGGCCCCACAGAATATTCCCAAAGCTGATAGTCAGATTAACACACTGACCAGCCAGATAGAACTCATCAGGGTGTTCCCAGTTAGCTCCACTGCCACCATATTCCATACCAAAAGCTCTTGGATCTAAAAGATAAGGATTTAAGCTAGCTGGAAGAGTACTTGGAGTATAGATTGCAGCAGTTATATCCTCTGGCACCTTGCCTGAACCATCAACAGCATCACCATTGGTCCCAGTCGAACTGCCATCTTTACAACCTTTTTTCTTAGGTCCGCTGGACGAAGGGGAACCGCTATCCGTTTCACTGCCCGAAGAATCACCGCCAGAAGAAGTTAATGTTACAGGGCTAGATCCATACTGGGAGATGGCCTTCTCATCTAGCCACTTAAACTTAGAGCCCAAGCTGTTGTAAAGGTCGTGCAACTTAGTCTTGTAGGATGGATCCGTTGCCCAACCACCATCTGCAATGGCACTAAGCGTACTGATTCCGTCCGTATTGTTAATAGCCCCCTTATAGAGAGTCTGATTTTTCATAAACTCTGCCTTGCCGACAATCCCAGAATCAAAAGTTGAGAAGAAAGCATATTTTCCCCCTGTTCCATCTCCAACATTTGTCCCCGGACCGCTCTCAGCTACGGAGCTATTTCCATATAAAGAAATAGTCTGAGTAAAATCTGACCTTTTATTCCATTTGACCCCACCCATATTATGAGCCTGACCAAAAGATGGGACGCTCTGATCAAAAGAGGTCTCAATCTGGGTCTGTACGATAGAGGCAGACGGCAAAAAGCCACCTACTTTCCAGGAGTCTAAATAGGCTTTCTCGTGCTGTTTGACAAATTCTTCTATAGAGCTATTGGCCGATGTTGTTTCTTCTGTTGTATTGGGAGAGGTTTGACCACTTGGATTACAATCACTGGATCCGCCGCTACTTTCAGCTCCTCCTCCCATCAGGATAGCTGCCAATAGAAACATAATCAGCAAGATAAGCAGAACAGGAATTCCAATCCAAAGAAAGACTTTTAAAAAGATAGCCTTTTTAACCGCACCCTTCACTGCTTTCTTAGCTGCTTTCTTGGCTGTTTCTGATACCATACTTCTCTACACCTCTCAAAAAAAAGTTCGTAAAAGCCAGTACAATACAACGAGGACAGCTACAACCAGACCGTATTTTAAGAGCTTTTTGATAAATTCACGGTCTCTTTTGTACTGCTCCTGAATCTGCCAGTCATCACCATGATCATAGTAGGTTTTTTGCTCATCTACCATGTTTTGGTAATAATTGCTGACAGATTCCTTTTTGGCACGATAGGATTCCACGGTATCCTTATAGAGAGAAATGGGGCCTCGGATACGTCTTTTTGTAGAATGCGAAGACTCTGCCTCCCTCTCCTCATGCCTTTCAGCTTTTTTTACATCTGGCCGGACAAGTCTGTACTTTACCATTTACATTTTCCTCAGGCAGAGGGAGTCCCCTTTCTGCCTGAAGTCCTTTCTATATTGATTTTACGCATTAAATTTTTCGTCTGACAGAAAAACGGCCTTTTTGGGGACTAGTGTAGAGCTCATCAGTAATAGTTGTCGAGCCCCATAAACCCTTGATTTTGAAAGTTCTGGTGATTTCTTTTTCATTCAGCCCTGTGACTTTGTCTGATACTGTCTTAGTCACTTCCTTGGTCAGCCGAAAATCATCAGGATTCAACAGTTCCAGCACCATATAGGCATGACGATAAGCCCGATATTGCTTCTTATTATTCAGACGTTTGCTATATAGAGGAGAAAATTCTTTACTCAGCTTAGCTATTACACTAACCACAAACCGGCGATGAACAGACTCTAAATAACAGATAAACAGCAACAAAACCAAATATAAATCCGCTGTCACCCCAAACTCTGTCAAGAGCGTAGAAGGGAGAAAAGTCAGCAGCAAAACTGGAACAATGGCCTGATACTTTCCCTGAGCAAGGAGAAAGCAAAGAACAACTGCTCCAACAATTAAGGAGACAGAAAAAGTCATCGTCACCAATCGACCTCCAGATAGCGCCATTAAATAGGCTAAGTTCAGACCAAAGCCGAGCAGAAAAGCAGCACCAAAAGCTACTGTTGCAATCCAACGCAGCCAAAAGAAGGTTTTTAAGGTTTTGGTTGAGTAAAACCAGTTGTTAAACCGTAAAACAAGCATATCATCTCCTAATCTACACTGGCGTATCTTTCTAGTTCGTTTCCTAAAAATTCCTGGTTAAAGACAACATTCCCATGCCCAGCGATATTGAGAAAGAGCTGACCCTGAACTAGGTTAGGCAAAGTTTCCAGCTCAGACTCTGTCATGGACTCTCTCAGAGCGTCTGCCAGTAGGTGGACTGTAGTCTCATCTGTATTAGCAAAGACACGATACTGCATCAAGGAGAAAATCCGCCTGATGGATGATGCGTAAATATCTAGGGTTGTATTTCCGCTGGCAACCAAAACATTCTGCAGGGAGGACATTTCCAGTACAACTCCTGCATAGTTCGTCCCCATTTCCTCAATCATATCAGCTAGGAAAGTTACTGACTGAGAATAGCGAATATCCAAAACCATCTGGGCTGAAGAAATATTAATCACATAGTGAGTCAACTGATCATGAGTCAGGGACAGATTTTGCTTGCGCTTCTGCCGCTGAATTTTCCCGTTATTAACCACATAAGAAGAAATCAGAGACAAAACCTGGGTCAGCTGAAGATTAAGCAGCATAGGTGTCTTAGTCAGCTCCGACAGATCAATCGTCACTACTTGCTCCTCTGACAAATCTTCAAAGTTGGTGTAGACATCAAAGATTGGACCGTAGTTTTTATTGAGAGAGCTGAAAGTTTTGGAAATACGCCCTACTGATCTCGTATCATGATCATTTCCGGCCTTTCCTGCTGCCCGATAACGCTGTTCCAAAAACGAACAAAACTGAGACAGACGAGGATGCTCATCATTAACAATCGTTGTGATATGAATCTTTTCGGCATTCTTCTCTGCATTGTGCTGCCATAAGCCAATAGATACATAAAAATCTGTAATCAAATCTTCTAAGCGCAACAGATCGTCAGAAGTAATCTCCTGGTTCAGCACCTGAGCAATACTTTTTAGCTTAGCCACATGTAGACGGAAGGAGCCGATTTCATCGACTTCAACTCCATTTTCCTTGGTCATGGTTGGGAGAACCTGCATGATATTGATTTTATTAGCACCACCAGACATACTAAGCACTTTCCCGTATTGAAACTTTGTCAAATCATGAAAAGTCCCATCCAAGTCAATATTGATAATCTTGTGTCCTCGGGCATAGAGGGAATCCGTGTGCTTAAGGACGAACTTCTTTTGATACATTTTAGGAGCACCGGCTACAAACATAAAAGGCCGAGTCCGAATATCATCATTCTGTAGGAAGTCTAGGTTGACTGCACCGCTGGTTGGCGTGTAGCCAAAGTAAGTCCCATGCGGATCTGCCAGCTTGGTGTGGTTAAACCAATAACCACCAGACAAATCCCGTACCGGCACCGGCTGAGGTTGACGGT
>ERZ772997.397-NODE-397-length-13741-cov-5.29534_pt1 | contig 13741 bp, 11 predicted proteins | sample MGYA00511127_ERZ772997 | MGnify/ENA primary metagenome ERZ772997 (study PRJEB29015, sample SAMEA2738070) | human oral metagenome | biome: human oral; feature: human-associated habitat; material: saliva | place: China | collected 2215 ... | reverse complement strand
GCGCAGATTCTCGACCACGTGTGGGAGTACGACTTCAACGGTGACTCCTCGATTGTCGAGTCCTACATCTCGTACCTGCGCCGCAAGATTGACAACAACCGCGAAAACCACGAGCCGCTCATCCACACCAAGCGCGGTGTGGGCTACATGATTCGCGGTTCTCGAGGCTAACGTGGCGCTCAAACCCCTCGACCGGATCCCCCAGTCTCTCTCCCTTCGCACCCAGCTGGTGCTCATCACCTCCATGCTCATCGCCCTCTCCATTGCGGTGACGAGCCTGGTGGCGATTTCCGCTCTGCGCGCCCAGATGGTGCACCAGCTGGACGAAGAGATGAAGAACAGCGCCCCTTCACTCGTGCAGCTGGCGACCGTGCGCCCCTCCGGCAATCAGGAACAATCCCTGAGCACCTACCGCCTGTACCTGCTCGACAAGGACGGCAACGTGCTGTACTCGCTCAAGTCCGAGGACAGCGGTCAGTTCAGCGAGCCGGCGCTACAAGGCTGGACCGAAGAGAAGGTTCGCAAGCAAAATGAGGAGGCGGTCACCGTCAACGCGGTGGGCAGCTCCTCCGATTGGCGAGTGCTCGCCGTACCCATTGAGTCGAATGACTCTTCCGGACTGACGGAGGCGGCATCCCTAATCATTGCCATGCCGCTGAAACAAACGAACCAGGTGGTCGCCCTCGTGGGCGTGCTGACCTTCGCGTTTGGTTTGGCGACTCTCGCCTCCGCAATTGCGATGACCTGGGTGATTGTGACCCGCACCTTCGAGCCGCTGGCTCGCGTGGAGCAGACCGCCGCCAAGATCGCTGCCGGTGACCTCTCTCAGCGTATTGAGGACTACAACCCCAGCAACGAGATCGGTAACCTCGCAGTTTCGCTGAACACCATGCTCACCCAGATTGAAATGCTCTTCAAAGCCCGCGAGAAGAGCGAGGCGAAAATGCGCCGCTTCGTGGGTGACGCTTCGCATGAGCTACGCACCCCGCTGGTCAGTATTCGAGGCTACTCGGAGCTGTACCGTCAGGGTGCTCTGCCCACCGATGAGGCTGTCGCTACCGCAATGAGCCGCATCGAATCGGAGTCCAAGCGTATGGGCCAGCTCGTGGAAGACCTGCTGACCCTGGCGCGTATTGATGAGCGCCGCGAATCCAAGCTGGCACCCTTCGACCTGTTCAACCTGGCGGTGGACGCTAGTAATGATGCCTACGCTACGGCACCCAATCGTGCGGTGTCCCTGGTGGGCCTGAACGAAGAGGTGGCGCCGACCTCCGCAACCGTGCTCGGCGACGAATCACGCATGCGTCAGGTCGTGGCAAATCTGCTGACCAACGCCATGCGTTACACCCCCGACGGCTCTCCCCTGGAGATTGCGGTGGGCGTGCGCGAAGAGGTTCCCGGCTTCCCGCTGTCCGTGCTGGAGGTACGCGACCACGGCCCCGGCATTCACGGCGAGGACCGCGAGCGCGTGTTCGAGCGCTTCTACCGCACCGACGCTTCACGTTCGCGTGAGACCGGCGGTACGGGTCTGGGCCTGTCCATTGTGGCTGCGATTATTGAGCAGCATGAGGGCAGGATTCATATTGAAGAGACCGATGGTGGCGGTGCTACCTTCGTGATTTCTTTGCCGTTCTATCCGCCGCCCGTCTCGGACGATCAGCTGATGAAGTAACACTGACGCATAAACCCCCGAATTGTAGAACTTGAGTGTTCTACGGTTCGGGGGTTTTGCTGTGCCCTGCAGGTGGAGTTAGGAGGCGGGGTTAGGAGGCGGGACGATAACTCGCCGCGGCGCGTCATAGCGGCGTCATTTTCAGGAGGGTTTTCGATTTTTTCGAGATGCCGGAGTGAATCTGGCGGGTTTATCCACAGATTTAATGAATCATGGTTTTTTAGCTCATTTGATGCATTTTGAAAGATATAGTGATAACAAGCTTCCGGTCAGGAACTCAACCCTTCCAGAGATCCAAACCCCAAGCGCCACCACGGGGCAACCGCCCCACCCATCTCACATATCTCAAAGGAGAAAAACCATGGCACAGTTCAATGTCGATTCCGAAGTCATCGCAGCCAAGAGTGCACAGGCACGATCCTACGTCGCATCCATCACCGCAGACGTCAACGGTATGACCGCCTCCCTGCACGATCTGCAGAGCTCCTGGACCGGCTCTGCATCCGCTAACTTCCAGGGCGTGCTGGACCAGTGGCACGCAACCCAGCGCCAGGTCGAAGCATCCATCACCCAGATCAACGAGGCACTCACCCGCGCAGGTGTGAACTACGCAGACACCGAGCAGGCTAACGCCTCCATGTTCGTCGGCTAAGGGATCAGGGCTACAGAGCACCATCTAAGGCCCACCCGCAGGCAGGCGGCAGACCGGGCGGTTTAAAGGTCCCGGCCGCACGGCATACCGCCTGCCGGATTCGCCATAAGGCGGCGAACATCTATTGAGAAAAACCCCGCCGCATCCTCACTTGCGAGGATGCGGCGGGGTTTTATTGCACGGAAATTATGAGGCTCAAGAGCCCGTGTATTAGGAGTTGAGCTTTAGGCACTGAGCTTTAGGAGGCGGGGGTCTCCTGGCGGAAACGCAAACGCCACAGGCCGCGCTCAGCGTCGTAATGCCAGATGCTAGAACGGCTCACGCGGCCACGCGCGGTCGCAACCGCCGCCATGACCAACACGCTGGAAGAATCCAGCACCTGCACACCCTGCTTGAGCGGGGCACCCTGCTGGGTGAAGGCGCGTTCACGGTACTGCAGCACCGAGGAGCGGGACACCGACTTGCCGGTAGCGGTCACCCACACCAGACGCTCGTGCAGCATGGATTCCAGCTGTGCCGCCTCCATGACGGAACCGCGGCTTTCGAGTAGTTGTTCTGCGGCGGCGGCATCCTCGGGGCTCAGAGTATCGAGGCTCGGGGCAGGCGCAGCGGGCGCAGCGGGCGCGGGCTCAGAAGCCTGAGTGTGCGCAGCAGGCTGAACGGGCGCGGGTTCAGCGGGCTGAGCCGGAGCATCCTGAACAGGCTCTACCGCCTGCTCTTCCGTCTCGCCCAGAAGCTCCGCCGGGTCAACATCGTTCGGATCCAGGCCCGCGAACTCTTCCAGACCGGTCAGGTCATCTTCTTCTTCCACCTGCGCGGCGCCGGATGCCTGCTGAGCGGTCTCCTGCTGGCGCGCCAGTGCCTTTGCGTCACGCTCGGCGGCGCGCTCTGCCGCGAGCGCCAGCTGTTCCTTGCGGGTGCGGACCGCCTCCGGGTCGGGGGCGTTCACGGCGGAGGCGGGGCGCAGCAGACCGGATAAGCGCAGGCTCTCCACGCCGCGCTGGGCGTTCTCAATCTCGGCTGCGGTGAATTCCTGCACGGGCAGGTGGGCATCCGCGGAAGACTCAGAAAGTGTAGGTTCTGCGGCCGGAGCGTTCACGATTGGGGCATCAACAGCCGGAGCCTCCACAGCCGCAGTAGCGGGTTCAGCAGAGGCACCGAAGCCGGGGCCGTGCGCGGGTTCGCGGCCCTCCTGGTAGGCGCGCGCGGCACCGTTCGCCAGGGAGTCCGCCTTCTCGTTGAGCTCGTGACCGGCGTGGCCCTTCACCCAAATGAACTCGTAGTCGCGGCCGGTCAGCGCCCGGTCCAGCGCCTCCAGCAGGTCGCGGTTGAGTACGGGCTTGCCGTCGGACTTCTTCCAGCCCTTCTTCTTCCAGCCGGGCATCCACTTGGTCAGCGAGTTAATGACGTACTGGCTATCGCAGTACACGCGTAGCTTCGCCTCCGGGCGGGATGCGGTCGACTCGAACAGATCCAGAACAGCTTTGAGCTCACCCATGTTGTTGGTGCCGTGCGCCCAGCCGCCGCTCGCCCAGTGGTCGTCGTCGATATACCATGCCCAGCCCGCCGGTCCGGGGTTGCCCAGCGCCGAGCCGTCTGCGGCGGCAATGATCTCTTGCGTGCTGTTCACGGTACCTTCTTTCTGCGCCGCCCCTCTGTTGTGCGGGCGGCTGTCCGTAATGATGTCTGTGATGACTTTACCGCACCGGCGGCGAGGGTGCGTAGCGCGCGGTCAGCGCTGTGGATAACCTCAAGTAGCCTCGCAACGTGAATTGCCGTAATGCCGGGCGGGTACACTAAACCTATGAGCTATTCTGCCCCCGAAACACCCAGCGCACAGCGCCCGGAGCGCCCTACCGCCCGTCCGAGCGAGCGCGTGCAGATTTTCGCTCTTCCCACTCGCACGATGTATGGTTCCCTGCGTTTTAGCTGGTTGAGCTACCTGGGGCTTGCTGAGCAGCAGCATGCGGCGCAGTTGCCGACCTCCACGGCGGCGGTCAGCTATCTGAGCACTCAGGCGCTCATGCGCGCCATGGCGGCGGCGCGTCTGGATGTGCCTTCCAGCGCCGCTTCTGAGATTGAGGTGGATCGTTCCTGCACCCTGTGCACCAGCGGTAAGAAGCACGGTAAGCCGCGTATTGCGGGCGTGAATTTCAATATGTCGCAGGTAAACCCGCTGGTCGTGGGTGCTTTTAGCCGTAACTCCTCGGCGGTGCTCGGCGTGGATGTTGAGACCCTGGATGCGCGCCTGTTCTCCGGTTTTGCGCGTCTGGCGCTCTCCAATGAAGAACGTACGTTCTATGAGCGGGTGGCGCAGGAACGCCCCGCACCCGTACTGCATCTGCTCTCGGTGGCGCTGTGGACCGCTAAGGAGGCGGTGCTCAAGGCGACCGGCCACGGTCTGAGCGTGGTGCCCTCCCTGGTTCGGGTGCAGATCACCGATGAGCTGCTAGATGCACTCGAACTCGCCATGAACGAGGAAGTTCCGGGTGACCTTTTGGACAGCGACATTCCCGAGCCGACCGCCCTGCGTGTACTGACTCAGGACAGGTTGGCCGCCCATGCGACCTTTAGCGCGCCTCATGGCGGTAAGCAGGGGGATAATCAGGGCGGCGAGGCTATCGAGCGAAGCTTTAGCCTGCAGTGGATCCCCGTGGCGCTGCCCGACGCAGAGAACCCCGAGCACGCGCAGAAGATGCTCATCGCCCTGGCGGTGGAGAACCCCGCCGGGGGTGAGACCGGGGATGAGCCCGGGGGTGAGCCCGCGCAGGTTGAGGCTCAGCTTCTGCCGGTGGCTACTCCCCTGGAACTCAAGCGCCTGCTCACCGATTAGCCACGCTCAATCCCCTAACAACCCGTACAACGACTGAACGCGCCCGCCATGCCAGCGAGCGCGTTCAGTCGTTTTATTCTGCTGTTTCATTCAGCCGTTGTATTCCGCCTCGTCAAGGCGTTCGAGACAGCGCCTATGGGGTATCTTCACCCAGGGTGTCCACGCCCAGGGCGCGGCCAAAGCTACCGAGCTTCGTACCGGTCTCCGTGTGCTCCAGCTCCGGGTCGGACTCAGCCACAATACCGGCGCCGGCGTACAGCACCGCCTCATCCGGGCTGACCTGGGCGCAACGCAGCACCAGCGCCCACTCGCCGTTACCCTCGGCATCCATGTAGCCGACCAGACCTCCAAAGTAGCGGCGCTCAAAGGACTCCAGCTCACGAATCAGCTGCAGAGCCTTCTCGGTGGGTGCGCCACAAATCGCGGGGGTCGGGTGAATCGCGCGGGCACCGTCCAGGCAGGTCAAGCCCTCCTTCAGCACGCCGTCGATGGGGGTCGCCAGGTGCCAAAGCTGCGGGGTCTTCAGCAGCGAGGGCACCTGCGGCACGTTCAGCTCCTCGGCGATGGGTGCCAGGCGCTCGGCAATATCGTTGATGACGTAGGCGTGCTCGTGGCGGTCCTTCGGCGAGGCGAACAGGCGGTCACGAATCGCCTTATCCTCGGCGCTACCGGGCTCGGCAATGCGCGGGGCGCTACCGGCAAGCGGGTGGGTCTTGAAGGCGCGGCCCTCAGTGCGGAACACCAGCTCCGGAGAGGCACCCATCAGGTAACTTCCGTTCATGCCGCGCTCGCCGTCGGGCAGGCGCACCGCAAAGTTGAAGGCGGAACGCTGCTGGGCGCGCAGGTTGTTGTACAGCGCCTGCAGGTTGAGGGCGCCGGGTGCGTAGCGGGCGGTGAGCACACGCGAAAGCACGATCTTGCTCAGCTCGCCCGCCTTCATGCGCTCCACGGCGGTCGCAACGGCGGCACGGAACCGGTCGTTCTGCCGGCCGGTGACCGATACCGGCTCGGCAAGCGCCACGGTCTGCTCGGGGACCGGCACCTGATGCTCCTCCAGGCGTTCGGGCACAAAGAGGTAGGCAGACATATCCGGGTCAAAAGGAATCAGACCCACGACGGCGCTACCGGCACGTTTCGCCTCGTCCAGGGCGTTATCGAAGGTGACAGGGGTCATCGCACCGGATGCGCTCAGGACGCGGGTGCCGGTGGCAAAGATAAAGTCGGGAAGGTTCGTCATCGTACTTCTATCAGTGGTGTGTGGGTTCGCGCCGGAAGTACATAGAGTACATTGCGGGCGCAGATACAGTGGGGTGCGTCGGTGCCGTTAGAGGGTCGCGCCGCCGTCGGCGACGATCTCCTGCATGGTGATGTGGCGTGCCGCCTCCGAAATGAGGAAAGCGTTCACCGAGGCAATATCGGCGGGGTCGGCAATACGGCGGAGCGGAATGCCCAGGCGGAAGGTCTGCGGGTTACCGGCAACCGGCAGGGCGGAGCGGTCCTCACCCTCCCAGGCGTCGGTCACCATGGGGGTTCGGGTGGTGCCGGGGCAGACCGAGTTCACGCGAATACCGTGCGCGGCAAGCTGCAGACCGAAGCTGGAACTCACGCGTGCCGCCGACGCCTTGGACGCACCGTAGGCGCCAAACTCCGCGCGGGGCACACGCGCCGCGTTGGAGGCGACCGTCACCAGGGAGCGGCTGTTCGTCGGGTCGCTTTCCTGCTGGTCAATCATGATGCGCGCGAATTCGCGCAGGCACAGGAACACGCCGTCGGAGTTGACCGCGTGCAGGCGCTTCCAGGTGTCGAAGCTGGTTTCCAGGAGCGGCTGGCTGTGGGCGATGCCCGCGGCGAGCACCGCGCCGGTGATGGGTTCCTCGAGCGCCGCTACGGCGTTGGCGAGGGCGGTGACGGACTCTTCGCTCGTGACGTCTACGGCACGGTAACGGAAGATAGCGTCCCCGTAGGTCCCGAAGGAGGCGATGGGCTGCTCCGCAAGGTCCGCCGCAAATACCGAATAACCGTTCTTAATGAGCTGGTGGACGGTTGCCTCACCAATACCGCCATTCGCACCGGTCACAATCACCCAGCTCATGCGCGCGCCTCCTCAGCGGTCTCAGCACTCTCAGCGGTCTGCAGGTCGGCGAGCACATCGGCGGTGTTCAGCACGCGGGCGCAACGACCCGAAGCGTACTCGCACGCCAGGCGGTGCTCCTCCTCCGAGAAATCGGCGAGCGCATCGGCAACCATGAACGGCTGAATGTCACGCATGAACGCCTCCAGGGCGGTGGTCAGGCAGCCAATATGCGCGTACACGCCGCCGATAATGAGCTGGTCGCGGCCGGATTCCTTGAGCAGGTCCTCGAAGGGGCTGCGCACGAACGCGGAGTAGCGCCACTTGGTCAGCACGGTGTCTCGGTCGGTGGGTGCAAGTGCGTCGAGCACGCGGGCGGATTCATCGTTCTGCAGGCCGTCACCCCAGAAGTCGATGAGCAGGCGGCGGTCTTCGGGGTTCTGGCGCGGCGGCTGCGCGGTGTAGTAGACCGGGATTCCGGCGGCGTGGGCGGCGTCAATGAGGCGGCGCAGATTCCGAATGGCGATGTTAATCTGGGCATCGGCATTGCCGTAGCCCTCCCCCAGGTCAGCGCCTTCGAAAGCCTGAACGAAGTGCACCTGCATGTCGTGCACAAGCAGTACAGCTCGGGAGGGGTCCACAGGCCAGCTCACGCGATTGCTGTGTTCACGGTCAACGTAGGTGTAGGGCTTGATTTTGGGCAGTGCCATGATTCTCCCGGTTCGTGCCTATGGGTTGTATGCGCAGCGCAGGCAGTGCACCGTGGCGGGCGTAGCGGCGAGTGGGTGCTCTCCTCCGAGCCCCCCTCGCACCGACCGCCCACACAGTGAGCTTGCGCTTATCTCATAACCATCTTAGGGCATGCTTAGATACCAAGGTATATCTGAACCTTAACAAAAATGCTTCCCCACCCGCACCCCCGTTGATAGCACAACGGGCGGAACGGGCAGGGAAGCACTCGGACAAGCAGAAACGCTACGCGAAGCGTGAATTCGGGCGCGAATCTAGCTCGTTAAAACTAACTCTGTGAAACTAGTTCACGGGCACCGCGACGGCAAGAACCTCATTCAGACCCTCGGTAATCGAGGGGTGGGTGTAAATCTCGTCGCGCAGCTGCGAGGCGGTAATGCCGTGGCGCATCGCCAGAGCCACCAGGTTAATAACTTCCATGGACTCGATGACCAGCAGCTGGGCACCCAGAATCTGGTCGGTCTGCGCGTCAATCACGAACTTCATGATGCCGCGCGGGTTCTCCTGGGTCTTCGCACGCGGCATCGCGGCAACCGCGGCAACAGGCTTCGAAGCGACCTTCACCTTGTGGCCAGCCTCGATTGCCTCACGCTCGGTCAGACCAACCGAAGACAGCGGCGGGTTCATGTAAATAGTCGAAGCCACTGCCTTGCGGTCCTTGGTGGAGCGGGAACCGTCACCGACCAGCTGGGAGAGCACCACGCGGTAGTCGTCCATGGAGATGTAGGTGAACTGCGGGCCGCCGTTCACGTCACCGAGCGCAAAAATATTCGGCACGGTGGTACGCAGGTGCTCATCCACAACAATTGCGCCGCGGTCGGTGGTTTCGATGCTGGTGTTCTCCAGACCCAGACCCTCGGTGGCGGGCTTGCGGCCGGTCGCAACCATCACGTAGTCCACCTCCAGCTCCCGGGTAGCACCCTCGGAGTCGAGGTAGGTCACGGTCACCGAGTCAGCACCGTCCTTGAAGGACTGCACGCGCACACCGGTATGAGCGGTAATGTCCTGGTCTGCGATAATCTCGCGGGCGACCTGGGCAACGTCCTCGTCGTAGCGGCCGAAGAGGGCGGGTGCGCCGTCCAGAATGGTCACCTCAGTGCCGTAGGAGGAGAAAATACCGGCGAACTCAACACCGATGGGGCCGCCACCGATAATGCCCAGGCGCTTGGGGCGCGGGGTGAGCTTCTGCAGCTCGGTGGAGGTGAGCACACGCTCAGATTCGCGGATACCCTCAATCGGCGGGATTACCGACACGGCACCGGTGTTGACGATGAAGTAGTCGGCGGTAACGCGCAGGGTGTCCTCGCCCGCGGTGACCTCAACCTCGGTGTCGGAGATGAAACGTGCGTGACCGTCAATAAGCTTGGCGGTCTCGTTGGACAGCAGGATCTCGCGGTTCTTGGCGCGCATCATGCCGGTCAGCTTGTCACGGAAGACCACGGCGGATTCGTAGGCGGCATTTGCTTCTTCAAGGCTGCGTTCGCCGCTGGCGCGGAACTCGTCGGCGCGGTGTACGAGCGCCTTGGTGGGTACGCAACCGATGTTGATGCAGGTGCCGCCGTACATGCCGGTGGACTGTTCGATGAGGGCAACGTTCTTGCCGGTCTTGGCGTATGCGCCGGCGAGGGTCTTGCCGCCCTTGCCGAAGCCGATGACGACCATGTCAAAGTGCAGCTGAGCGGGGGTGCTCATAATGTTCTCCTGTGAAATTTAGATGATGATGTCTTCACAGAATTCAACGCGAAGAAATGAGCATTATTCCTGTGCGCCACATTTTTCTTGCCGCCCCCAATTCATGCCCCAACCACCGCCAGGGCATGAGCAAAGCCCCTATCCCCGCCTCTGCCGCCACCCCTCAGCCTGTGCGGGCGTAGACTGAAACTACCCGGCTCCCTATGAGAAGCCAGCATTTTCAGGAGGATTTCATGAAAACTCACGATATTCTGCGTGATGCCACCAGCCGCCCCGGCATCGAAGCCGCCGTAGCCGTCAAGGGGTTATCAGCGGAGGCGTTGAACGCGCATCCGGGCGGGCACCCGAACTCTATTGCTTGGCTGCTCTGGCACGCCGGACGACAGATGGACATGCAACTTTCTGCCCTGAATGGTCAGCCGCAGGTTTGGGAGACTCAGGGTTTCCGGGAACGTTTTGATCTGGGCGAGCTCGGCGACACCATGGGTTACGGCCACACCGCTGAGCAGGCACGCTCCATCGTGGTTGAAGATTCTGCGTTGCTGGTGGAGTACCTTGTGGCGACCGGCGAGGCGCTCGCCGACTACGCGGAGACGCTGAGCGAGGCTGATTTGAGCGAGATTATTGACCGTTCGTGGACTCCGGCGGTGACTCGCGGTGTGCGCCTGGTCAGCATGATTGACGACGCAGCCCAGCACGTGGGTCAGGCAGCGTATGCGGCGGGTATCCTCGCGGCATAGGGTTTCGCCGCGCAGGATCTCGCGGCACAGGGTTAGAATTTCACGCCCGCTAGAGGGGAACGAAAAAGGCGGTGGCGCCTCGGACACAACCGTCCGAGTCGCCACCGCTCTTATTATGTAAATGCTACCTCATGCGGGCAATAATGTCAGATTCCTAAAGTAGTTCTCAGGCTCTCAAGATGAATCTCAGATTCCACCATAATTCGTTTCATATATGAATCCATATACTCCCAATCAGGATTTCCTGACGAATCAACGGGGAGTTCTACACATATCTTGGAAGCTTTAGCCCATACGCATTTATCATCGTAGCTAAATCGCCCCTTGATTGATTTTTCTATTGCAACAGCCAAAAACATCAATGTGTATTCAGAATTAATCTCATGCTTTGGCTTAATCAGATACGCATCCCATAGCACACCTGTCTCTTGCGGCTGAGCATACACATCACCCGTTGCCACAGCACCATTTTGAACAATATCAATTGTCATTTCTGCTGTTTCAAAATCTTCCCTGCGGCCATAAAACATAATACCATTATTGCCATGTTTTGCATTAACAATCGGAATATTATATTCATCCGTTTTCTCTTCTGACACATCGGTAGCCTTATTAAAATCTTGCTTCTTAATGCCAAGTTTTAACTTCTCAAATAGATCACCAATAATAAACGATTTCCAGCTACTGGTATCAATTTTTTTCATTATCCTAACTCCCCTCTCCCAAAGCAGAATTTACATTTTCAACAATACTAATATGACTTGAATACATAACTTTATTAATCAGCTTCTCACCAAACACCTTAGAATCAATACCTTTCGTATACATCAAATAACCCATCGCAGCCTTACGAAAATCTTCCTCAAAAATCTCAAATGGTTTTTGTGGAACTTGGTATGAAAAATTCTCTAAGGGCTTGAGCCACTGGCAGGTATCATCACCACTCTGCTTACGAACAATATCAACCCAACGACTCTCAATATCCGGCCAAAGTCCACGAACATCATGACGCCCCTTATTCTTAACAGCTTGGAGTCCGTCTTCCTGCATCCAACAAGTAAAAATCTCATTATCGTTCTGAGGAATTCCTGCTTCAAACACAAAAATACTTGTTGTTACTCCGATACCAAAGAACAAGTCCTCGGGCAACTTTACAATCTTACGTAGACGATGCTTCTTCAAAATTTGCTTTATATTAGGTTTCTTTGATTTTTCAAGTTTCTTATCTGGCAGAATAAACCCACATACAGTACCCGGATTAACATGGTTAAGAACATTCTCAACAATCTCCATACATCCAAATTTTGTTTCAAATGGAGGATTCATAAGCACCTTAGTAATATCTTTCTTCTTAATCCACTTACCCGCTTCTTCAGACCGTGCATCCATCTGCTCAAGGTTCGTCTTACCGTCCTTATGAATCAGCATATTTGCACAGGCAAGAGCGTATATTTCACGGTTGAATTCGATACCAAACAACTGTTGAGACTTAATTTCTTGCGCCCTATTTGTATTTATTCCACCCGCTTCAGAAATCATGTTTGCCATAGCCTTTACAAGGAATCCACCACTACCACATGTAGCATCCAATACTCTATCATTCTGATTAACTTCTAGAATTTTATACATGAAATCCGTGATATGTTCAGGAGTAAATACCTGACCTTGATTAGGCTTTCCTTTATAGCGATTAAATTCATTAAAGAAAATACCCATAACATCTTCGCCACGCCAAGCATCTGAATTAATACATTCGGAAATTTCAGTAACCCAACCAATAAAATCAGATACCAAATTGTTAATGCGTTGCTGCTCAGAATCATCATCGCTATCAACATCTAGGTTCATCTTTATTTCAGCGAAAACCTCACGCAGTAAATCCAACTTTTGGTTTTGATTCTTATCTCGACGAAGTTCTTTCTTAAGACAACCTAGAACGGCATTATGGAACGCATAATAATCCATCCCTTCCACAATAACAGCATTATAACGCTTGGCTACAAGAGCACAAGCAGTAAAAATCATACGGTGGTAAAGATTATCAATTCCAAATGAATCATGAAGACAATCGTTAATCTTTGCAGTTAATTCATAAATATTCTCTTTATCAATACTCTCTACCTTAAATAGAGAAATATAATATTCAATATTCTGAAGAGTATCGGCGCCGTTACCTACATACTCCCCAGATTCCTTATCGGACCCTTTATAAACTTTGACATCTTCACCATTATAAAGAATGCCAACAACATTTTTATATTTGTCCTCAACAATTTTTACATTCTTCAAAAGTTCAGAAATTTGTTTATCCCCAAGAGAGATGTTTTCTGCCTTCGTCTCCAGAACAACAGCTGTTTCCATAGGGTTTTCAGGTAAATACCACCCATCCGGTTTGTCCGCCACCCCAGAAAATCCCAGCTGATTAAAGGTCGTTATCTGACCGACACCGGCTCGAACGCCGTCCTTATCAGTCAGCCCGAGGATATCGCGTGCTTTATCACGCACCTGATCCTCAGTCATTTTTCTTGCCATGGGTTCTATGTCCCCCTACCTCAGTACTTACTTGTCCGTGCCTGAGATACAACCATCAGTTGCATCCCAAATTTTCGATGACCGTCATCGGTATCTATCTACCAATATCGAAGTAACCAAAAGCCAAGCAGTTATTCATGGCTAATGCCTCAGCAAGCTGAAATCTACCTCCATATATCATCAAGATACAGGTATATCACAGCCGCAACATACCAGCTCTGCAAATCGTCATCCCCTCCTTTACCTCCGGGTAACCAGCCCATGCAAAAGGGGCAACAGAAGCAACAACTTCCACAGCCCCTCATCCTTATAACGCGATGCCGCTACCGCCTCTGCAGCAGCACCATGACCTCGTAATGGTCCGTATGCGGGAACATATCCAACACACGGCCCTGCACCGGCGCATACGAAGGCATGCGCTCCAAATCCTTCGCCAAAGTCACCGCATTACAGCTCGAATACACCACACGGTCAATACCCGAACCCTCAATCCACGCGCACAAGCTCTCACCGATACCGCGGCGCGGCGGGTTCACCACCAGCATCTGCGGCACCGCACCCGATGACACCGCGAACTCCGGCGCATCCTGAGCCGAAAAACTCACGCCCTCCAGACCGTACTCAGCGACCGTGCGCTGCGCCGAAGCGACCGCCTCCGCACTAATCTCAATGCCCGTCACCGAGCCGCCATCCATCACCGAGGCGGCGTGCAGGGCAAAACCGCCCACACCGCAGTACAGGTCCCACAGCGAGCGCGGCGCCACCTCACGCACCCACTCGCGGCCCTGCGCATACATCT
>ERZ772997.396-NODE-396-length-13759-cov-6.19564_pt1 | contig 13759 bp, 11 predicted proteins | sample MGYA00511127_ERZ772997 | MGnify/ENA primary metagenome ERZ772997 (study PRJEB29015, sample SAMEA2738070) | human oral metagenome | biome: human oral; feature: human-associated habitat; material: saliva | place: China | collected 2215 ... | reverse complement strand
GTGGTGACGGGGTTGTATCCGGGGGTTTTGCTGTATCAGTTGTTGGAGTTGCGGCATCGTAGTCGGATGTCGCCGGATGAGTTGGCGGTGTTTCTTGCGGAGCTTGAGGTTCGGGAGGCAGAGGCACAAGAACGGGAGGATAAGATTTCTGCTATTTATGTGTCATTTTTATGTCTAGTACTTTTTTGTATGGTTGGGTTTTTTGCGGTGGGTATTCCGGCGATGCATTGGAAGGGGTATGATCCGTCTCCGATGATTTTTCCTGCGGTGGTGGTGACGATAACCGGGGTGGCGGTGTCGGTGTTGGTGAAGCGTGTGTTGGGGTGGAAGGTTTCGGGGTGGGTGTATGCTGTGTTGTTGGTGGTGAGTGTGGTGGGTGTGTTGTTGGTGTGGGGTTATCCGGTGGTGTTGTTGGTGGCTCCGTGGTGGGTTGCTTATGGGATAGGTAGTGATTGGGTAGCTTTGGTTGAAGAAACCGCGCGTAGCACTTTGAAAAGTTTGCGTCTTTACACACAGAAATAATTTTTAAGAGTGGTTTTATGTGATTTATTATTTGTTAAATTTTAGTCTAGGGATATTTGTTGTGAATGCTGGACTGTGACGGCGTTGGCTGACGGTTTGAAATCCAGAGCTATTTTTCGCCGTCAGTGTCGTCTGTGGTGTCGTTGCGGGGTTCTTGCCGCTGCCTGTCTCGTTTTTGCCGTTCTGCTTTGGCTTTGAGCCAGCGCAGGTACTCTTCATCGTCGTCGGGGGCTTTCGGCGCGGGAGGCACAGTACCCCGCCTGCCTTTCAAACCCCGGCCCGTGTCCGCGGCGGGTGGCTGCTCGGCTGCACTTTTTGCGCTGCGGGGCCTGCCGAAGAACAGCCAGAAAACCGGCCCCACAACGGGGAAGAAGATGATGATAATAATCCACAGCCACTTGGGGAGGGTGCGCGCATCGGCGGCCGGTGTGCGGGCGGCATCCAGCAGGGTGTACAGGCTCAACCCAATCACCAGCGCGAACGCGCCGATTATCATCATCGCTCGTGTCATGCTCTAAGTCTGCCACAGGAATCTTGGGGGCGCATCCATGCTGCGGCTAGACTGGTGGGTATGAACTTCTTCAAGTACACCCTAGTGCGTTTCGGTTTGCTCGTGTTCTTCTTCTACCTGTATGAGCTGCTGGGGGCTGGGATTCTCGTCTCGGGGGGTTGCGCGATTGTTTCGGCTTTTGCGGTGGCGTATATTTTCTTCCCGCGCCTGCACGCGGCCGCCAGCCAGGATACGGCCCGGTTTTTTAAGCGCACCCCCAAGGTGAAAAATAAGGAAGAAGAGGAAAACCGCGCCATTGAGGATGAGCTGGTGGAATCGCAGAAAAAAGAATCTGGGGAAGACTTCTAAACGGCCCCCGGCCTCTGCATACGTGACGGGCCGGGCCCGCCGCGTCCTTGCCAGCAGGTAGTGTGTGCACCCGCTGCTGCGCCCAGTCCACAGCACGCGCAGAAGGCTAGGCCTCTTATTCTGCCTAGAGATCCTAGCCTTCTGCGGACGGTGCGCCAGCTTACCCCTGTGCCAGGTATTCCAAGAACTGGTGGGTCAGCTGCGCATCGTGCGCCAGGGCGGTCCCATTAAGCCGTGTGACGGGTGCGAGCAGCCGCACCGAGGATGAGAGCCACACCCCGTCAGATTCAAAGAGGTCCTGCGGGTACAGCGGGCCGTAGCCCAGCTCCCAGCCGTCGCGCCTGGCCGCCTCAAAAATAGCGCCCTGTGTGGTGCCGGGCAGTATCCCGTGGTTCGGTTCGGGGGTGTACAGCATTTTCTTCCCGTGCTCAATGCGCGCCATGAGCACTGATGAGGTTGCCCCCTCCAGAATGCGGCGGTTGTCGGTCATAAAAATCGCGTCGTCCGCGCCGTGGGAGTGAACGTACCGCAGCACCGCCATATTCACCGCGTATGAGAGGGTTTTCGCGCCCGCCAGCAGCCACGGGTATGCGGTGTTGTCGGCGGGGTCGTGCCCGCGCGGCAGCAGCATGGCCTTCACACCGTTCTGCCGCTGGTTCACGGTAGTTTCAGGTACCGGGGATGCGATTAGCAGCGTGTACGGCCCGGCGGGCATCCCCGCAGAGGCGCTCGGCAGCCCGCGTGAGGTAATGATTTTGACGATATGCTCTTCGCCAAGTTCCGTGTGGGCGCCGGGCACGGCCTGGGCGAGAAGGTTTGCCAGCGCATCCCGCAGCTGGTGCAGGTTGGGTTCGGGCAGGTCGAGCATACGCGCGGAAGATTCAAACCGGGTGAGGTGCATATCAAGTTTTCGCACCCGCCGATTGACGGCGAGCATGGTCTCAAAAACGCCGTCGCCACGGGTAAATCCTTGGTCTTCCACGCCGATAAGCGGCTGGGTGGGGTCTACGGCAACGCCTTGCGGGTTCTCTGAATTTAGGAGCATCACGGAACTAGTCATGTTTCCAGTGTAGTGGCTCACGTGCCCTCACAGCAGTGCACGCCGAGCGGGCCCAGCTCCCAGGTGGCGTTTTCGGCGATAAAGTATATGTCCGCCTCGGCGATGTCCTCGAAGGTTTCGGGGTTGTCGTTGTCCCCCTCGATGTCGAGCCCGATTTTGCCGTCCCGTTCGAGAACATGAACTCCGCTGCATATGCTGATGAACGGGCCTTGCACCCGGTAGTCCGAAATATCTTCCAGGGTTACGGTGACGTGCCGCCAGACGTCGTCGGTAGCGGCCTTCTCCCAGCCGCCGTCTACATGGGTCCGGTCCACCGCGCAGAATCGCAGACGAACAGCTGTTCCCTTTGCATAGGTTACGGTGATCGAATCCAGCCAGCAGTCGTAGAAGTGGTTGAATCGTTTGATGATCTCTGCACTTGTGAGGTTTTCGTCGGGGCTCACGGTCAGCCTCCTTAAAATCTTAGGATTTATCAGGATACCAGTTACCTGCGCGAATACGCCGAGAAGCGTATTTTCGCTCGAAAAGGTGATATTTTCTCATTTTCTCGACTAAAAATCCGCTTCTCACGCATCAGCGTGTTAACACGTGCGATGTAAGGAGAGGGCTAGTGCCCGCCCGTGCCGCCGTCTGTCGCGTAGTCGGAGTCTTTGCGCGGGGTTGAGAAGAGGGTGATCCCGGTCAGTACCGCAAACCCCAGAATTGAGAACGCCATCGGCAGGTAGGCGCCCTCACCGCCGAGCGACACTAAGGGCGCTGCAACCCCGCCCAGAAGCGCCTGAATGGTTCCCATGACGGCGGATGCGCTGCCCGCCATGTGGCGTGCCTCGTTCAGTGCCAGCGCCGAGGCGTTACCGAACACCAGGCCCACCGAGCAGGTGAGGCAGAACAGCAGAACCAGGGTGGGCCACAGCGAAATCCCGATGAGGAACGAACCGGTGAGCAGCACCGAAACAACCAGCAGGGCGCTCACACCAACATTCACGATGGTGCGTTGGGCGACCTTCCCCACCAGCGCGGTCGCCAGCGAGCTCATGGCCACAATGCCCAGGGAGTTCACGCCGAACGCGAGAGTGTACTGCCCGGCGTCAAGCCCCAGGATTTTCTGCAGCACAAAGGTTGAGCCCGAAATGTACGAGAAGAGCGCCCCGAACGCGAAGCACATGGTCAGTGAGAACCCCATGTACCGGCGGATCCTGAACACTTTCGGAATCTCGGAGTACACGCTCAGCGCGGTGCCTTGGTAGCGTTTTTCGGCGGGCAGGGTTTCACGCAGAATAAAGATGACGGCGAGCATAAGGGCACCGGTAATGACGGTCAGCACGTTAAACACTGAACGCCACGTACCCCATGAGAGCACCCACCCGCCGAAGAGCGGCGCCAGCACGGGGGCGAACCCGTTAATCATCATCATGATGCCCATGAGCTTGGCGGTGGCCAGCCCCTTCGTGGTGTCGGCGACGATGGAGCGGGCCAGTACCGCACCGACTGAGCCGCTGAAGCCCATCAGAAAACGTGCCGCAATGAACACCTCAATGGTGGGGGAGAAGGCGCATAGCGCCGTGGCGGCGAAGCACACGGCTGAGCCGATCAGCAGCGGGGTGCGGCGCCCGGTTTTGTCGGAGAGCGGGCCGATTATAAGCTGCCCGAGCGCCATACCAACCATGAAGGCGCTGAGGGTCATGGAGGCGGCAGCCTCGGTGGTGTGCAGTTCCTCGGCAATGGTCGGCAGTGAGGCGATATACATGTCGATGCCCAGCGGGGCGATGGCGGTGAGCGCCGCCAGGGTGACAATAGTTGCCGGGGAAAGCCCGAATGAGGGCTTCGCGTGGTTGGGGTGCTGAGTATTGGTCTGTGACGTAGACACTGGTGTACTGTATGCTTTCTAAATTTTGGGGATGCGTAACGGCGCCGGGCCTGCCTGCTGCTTCGTGGGGCGGGCGGGTACACCCGGCTGGAAACGCACTCATCCAGTCTAGCGGCGGTCACTCATGCACCGTAAGCCAGTGGATGCGTGACCTGCACCTCTTCCGGTGTGGTGGGCGTTAAGGCGGCGGAACCAGCCTAAGCCGGTTCGCTACCCGGTGCGGTACACCCAGTCGGGCCCCTCAGGCCAGCCGGGGCTGGTGGTGTAGTACGAGCCGTAATCCTCGAATAGTTGCTCTTCTTGCGCGGCCCACATGTTCCAGTAGGGCCGGTAGGTTTCCCCGTCGCGCGCCATCGCCCGCTCATACCGCACCCCGGTACCGGCCAGCACCAGCACACCGTAGCTGAACGCCCCGCAGAGCGCCCCCACCCCTTCGCACACGATCACCGGCGCGGCATCCGGGAGCACAGTGACTGGTGAGGCCGGGCGGTTCTGCTCCCAATCCCAGGGGGTGTAGCTGCCGGGCGTGTGCTTGGCCAGGCTGGCGCTGAGCCTCACCCACTGCTCCACCCCGGCCTTTAGGCCGTCCCAGCCGGGGTACATATTCTCAAGGGATAGCTCCAGCACCGTCAGCGGCCCGCCCTGCACCGGGTGCTGCCGCAGGGTGGCGGCAAGCCGCCGCGCGAGAGTGGTTTTACCGCTGCCGCTGCGCCCGTCCACCGCAATAATGTACGGGCGCGAGCCGCTGATAATGCGGGGCAGCAAATCATCCGTGAGGCCCCGGAACTGGTCGCTCACGCGGCGTCGCCCTCGGCAGCAAGACCCGCGATCAGCGCCCGCGCCGCAGTGTCGATAAGCTCGGTCGTGTACTCGAAGTCGCGCATCTGCCCGTACCAAGGGTCGTAGATGCCCAACTCGTCCAGGTTTTTACCCGACATTGCGGGGTCGAAGGAGCGCATCATACGGATTTTGGCTTTGTCGTCCTCGGTGCGCGCAAGCTGTTTCAGGTGCAGGTAGTGCGGGGTGTCCATCGCCAGAATCAGGTCGTAGCGGTCGAAGTCTTCGACAACGAATCTGGATGCGCGGTGCCCGCTGGGGTCGATACCGCGCGCGGTGAGTATGCGCCCGGCGCGGGTGTCGATGGGGTTGCCGATCTCGTAGTCCGTGATAGCGGAGGACGCGACCTCAACCTCAAGCCCCGCCTGGCGCGCATGCTCACGAATCAGGTACTCGCCCACGGGGGAGCGGCAAATATTTCCGGTGCAGACAGTCATGATGCGGTACATGGTTTTAAGTGTATGCCAGCGGCACAGGAAAGGCAGCGGTATTAGGGCTGCCTGCTGAAGCGTCGTTTCTATTCAGAAGAGTTTTTTGCATTCAGAAGCGCTTATCGCTTCTGAATGCAAAAAACTCTTCCAGATAGGCAGGCAAGTTTTGGCTGCTACACCTCAAAACGGGTTTTAGCCTCGCGCAAGTACGCCTCCCACAGAGCATAGAGTCTGTCGATGTTCTCTTGACGAGTGTACGTTGAAGGGTCATAGTCGGTCGGGGGCATGTATCGCACGAACGGGGCCACATCCTCGGGGTAGCCAAAATCGGCGTGAAGAATTTCTACCTCGCCCAGCGGGTCGTCAAAGTTCTTGCGGTGCTCATACACATGTTTGAGCAGCAGGTACAGCCAGAGCGCGTGGCGGGGGTCGGCGCTTCCCGGTTCAGGGTCGGTGAGTTCAGGGGAGTCTTCGTGCCGCGCGAGTTCGGCCAGAATCCCATCAACCCGGTAGGCGTGTTCGGGTTTGCACTGGTAGAGCTCGTATTCCAGGTCGCTGGAGTCTTCCTTCAGCCGGTCGGAAGCATACCGCAGAATATCCGCGCGGCTGATGTACCCCTGCGCGAGCCCCCAGCGCAGCCCCTGCCAGGTGAGGGCACTCTTTCTGATACCCTCATAGCCTATGTAATACGTGCCCAGCATCTAGTAGTTGCTTCCCATCTTTGTAGCCCCACAAATAACGTAGCATTGGGCGTATTACCGGCCCCTAGAGGGTGGGTGATACGCCCCAAGCAGCGTTATTCAAGGTGGACTTAGTCGCCTGCGGGCTCTGCCCACGCAACAGGATTATCCGGATCAAAAAGCATTGCGTCCTCAGGGATGATGAACTTAACGCCGTTATGCTCCTGCTCCCTGGTCTCAATTTTATAGGGGCTTTTTGCCGCTGTCTTAAAGCTATAGTCCGCTGGGGCAGTCTTGTGAGAGAACTTCGCTTTATAGTTTTTATCCGGGGTATTTGCGAATTCTGGCTTACTGTGAAAAATGGTTATAGAAAAATTAGTGGGTCCGTTGAATTGTGCCTCAGAGAAGCGTGTGTTCTCGGCAAATTTTGTTTTGAAAAAGTTAGCGCTGCTGGAGAATTTTACTTCGAAGAAACTAGCATGTCCGCTGAATTTTGAGCCGGAGAAGTCTGCTTCCTTGGTGAAGACCGTCATAAAGAAGTTAGCTTCCTGAGCGAATTTTGCTTTGGAGAAGGCCGCGTTTCTCATAAAGAGCGCCCTGGCTAAGAGAAGGGGTCCATTGAATTTCGCTTTGTAAAAGGTTCCGTCTCCGGTGAAAGTCGCCTTGAAGAAGTCGGTGCCTTCGGTGAAATTTGCCCGGGAGAAGTTTGCGTCCCCGGTGAATTTCACTTCAGAGAAGTCTGCTCCCTGAAGGAACGCCCCATCAAAGAAATTAGCCTCCCCGCCGAAGGATGCCTTACAGAAATCAGCGCGCTTGGTGAATTTTACGCCGTAGAAATCGGCATCCTGAATGAAAGCCGCCTTGGAGAAGTCAGCCTCTCCAGCAAATGCCGCCATGAAGAAGTCAGCTTTCTCCGTGAACGTCGCTTGAGTGAAATCTAATGAAGCACCAAAATGGCTGTCACTAAAATCTACAGGGTAGAAGAAATATGCGTTTGAGAAATTGTAATCAAAAGCCGACCATGTGCCTGGATCTTCGGTATCGAGTAGGTGCTCGCGCATCTCTTTGATAATGTTTTGGCGTATCTGGCGTTCTTCTTCTAATGCGGCTTTATCTCGGGTAAAAGCTCGCTTGTCTGCATCAAATTTTTCTGTATCCCCACGGAAGTCGTTCTGCAGGTCTTTCGTGTATTCCTCATCTAGCTGTTCGGTGCGTTCTGCAGGGGGAAACGGGGAGCGGATATAGGCGCATAGACTGTTAATAATGGCCTGGCCTTCTTTGCGGCGTTCCTTATCGGTGAGAAAGGCACCGTCTGCGAGCCATTCGTCAATCAGGCCAATAAGCGCATAAACACCACCGAGGCGGGTTGTGGCGTTTTCCCTGTTGGAAAGCTGCTCGATTGCTGCGATGTACCGGCTGCGCCGCTCGGCGTGTACCTGCCGTATATGGGTTTGCTCGTTTTTGGCTTTTTCTGCCTCGATTTTTTCGCGTTCTTTTGCGATGGTTTCATTGAACTGACGGGCTTGTTCGCTGAGTGCTTTAGCCCTGTCCGTCGTATTTTTATGGCGTGTTTCTACGAGCCCCAGAACGGCAATAATACCGCCAGTGATGTAGAGGATGTGAAGGCGAAGATTCGTATCGGCCTCACCGGTTATACCTGCAATGTAGAGCAGCCAAGGTACAAGGAATGCCAGAGCTCCGCCTCCAGCGGCGATCCCCACTAGAAGCCGTACAAAGTGCTCACTGACAAAACTCTCAAAGGCACTAACAGGGGCAGAAGAGCCGACCCCCGTATTGTTTCTTGATGCTTCCGCCATACTTGGGATGCTCCTTTACACAGGCAACCAGACGTCTTTATTTGCAAGTATAGAGGCTTTAAAGCGTCATTTTGCGCCTGGAAAATTTTAGTTGCCGTCGTTGTTGCCCTGCTCGGAAGGCTCGTCGGGGTCAAAGAGTTCTGCGTCCTCGGGAATAACGAACTTTATACCGTTATGCTCCTGTTCCTTAGTCTCAATTTTGTAGGGGCTATCAGGTGAAACCTCGAAATTATATCCTTTTGGATTGGCCTTACATGAAAACCTCGCTTTGTAGGTTTTATTTCCTAGTGCGTATTCAAATTTTGGTTTTTCTTCGAAGAACGCCTTTGAGAAGTCAGCGCTCACAGTGAATTTCGCCTTGGAGAAGTCAGCGTCCCTGGTGAATTCCGCCTCGGAGAAGTTAGCGCTGGTGAATTTCGCCTTGGAGAAGCCAGCGTACTTTGTGAATTCCGCCTTGGAGAAGATAGCCTCGGTGAATTCTGCCTTGAAGAAGCTAGCGTTCTTGGTGAATTTTCCCCGATAGAAGTTTGCGTTCTGGGTGAAGGCCGTCCCGGAGAAGTCAGCGTTGGTGAATTCCGCCTCGGAGAAGTTAGCGTTCTGGGTGAATTTTCCCCGATAGAAGTTTGCGTTCTGGGTGAAGGCCGCCCCGGAGAAGTCAACGTTGGTGAAGGCCGCCCCGGAGAAGTCAGCGTTCTGGGTGAATTTTCCCCAAGAGAATTTTGCGTTCTGGGTGAATTTTGCTTCGTAGAAGTTAGCGTTCTGGGTGAATTTTGCCCCGTAGAAGTCAGCGTTCTGGGTGAATTCTGCCCTAGAGAAGCTAGCCTTGGTGAATTCCGCCTTAAAGAAGCTAGCCTCAGTCAATTTTACCCCGGAGAAGTCTGCATCCTGGAAGAATTTCGCCTCGGAGAATTCAGCTTTCTCAGTGAATTCCACCCCGGAGAAGTTTGAGGAAGCACCAAAATAACTGTTGGTAAAACCAATAGAATAGAAGAAAACAGCACCTGAGAAGTCATAATCAAAATCTGACCATGGGCCTTTTAAAATTTTTTCAGTACCTTTTTCTTGGATGATAGTGCCGCTATTAAGTCGGGTTTTGATTGCATTTAGAATTGTTAGTCGCAGTTCTTTTTCTTCACGGAATCTTGCCTGATCTTTAGCAAACTGTTGTGTTCCACCCTCATAATCTTCTAGTGCTTTATCCTGAGACAGCATTTCGGCCTTTGACGCAAGGTCAAAAGAGGAACGGATGTAGGCACATAGACTGTTAATGATGACCTGGCCTTCTTCCCGGCGCTCTTCTTCATTAGGAAGAGTTTTCTCGTCAGCTAACCATTCGTCAACCAGCTTGACCAGAGTATAGACACCCCCAAGACGAATAGGCGCTTTCTCATCGGCAAGCTGTTCGATTGCTGTAGCATAGCGGCTACGCCGTTCAGAATGTACCTGCCGCATATGCTCTTGATCGTTTTTGTGCCGCGTCTCGCCTAGAGTAATAACACCTAAGAGCCCACCGGTCGTATAGATAAGTGTCTGGCGCAACGCTGCGCCGTCACCGGTCTTACTGAAATCAGCGTTAATAGCTAGTGGAAAGAGGAAAGCCCAAGCCCCACCAAGAACTGCAAGTACGCCAATCCAAACATAGAACGTTTTCAGCCATTCAAATTTTCTGAGTAGCCATTTACGTGCAGAATGCAGTACTACGAGTATAAGAGCCAGAGCGCCTGTAACAACCCACAGAGTACACCACGTAGACCACGCCGCGAAGCATGAGCATATTGCATCCAAATCTGTTCCAGCCTTTCCTTCACCCGAGAGCGAACACTCACCCTCCATCATAGGGCGAGGGTGACCCTATGTATCGGATTTCCCGTTGTTAACCTCATACCCTGCGTGAGGTAGAGGTAGTGTCGCCCTAGCGATTGCGCGGACTATCACCCGCAAATCCCTTAGTTTCCGCGTCTTTCCGCGCCAAAACCACCAACACATCACCGCCTGCCGCCCCAGCGTACCCCCCCGCCAGGTGAGGGCACTCTTTCTGATGCCTTCGTAGCCCACGTAGTATGTGCCTAGATGCCGTGTCTTACCGTAATTCCCCGCTAATAATGCACGTCAAGGTGTATTACCGGCCCCTAGAGGGTGGGCAATACGCCCTAAACTGCGTTATGCAGAGTGGCTTTTATCCGTTTGGTAGGATCGTCCAGCCATGAGGGTCAAAGAGTTCTGCGCCCTTAGGGATAATGAACTTTATACCGTTATGCTCCTGTTCCTTAGTCTCAATTTTGTAGGGGCTATTGTGCGAAACTTTGAAGTTATAATCTTCTGGATCGGCCTTACATGAAAACCTCGCTTTGTAGGTTTTATTTCCTAGTGCGTATTCAAATTGTGGTTTTTCTTCGAAGGTCGCCTCGAAAAAATTAGCTTTCTTAGTGAATTCCGCCCAGAGGAAGATAGCGTCCTTGGTGAATTCCGCCTGGGAAAAGTCAGCGTCCTCGGTGAATTTCGCCTCGGAGAAGTGGGCGTCCCCGGTGAATTTCGCCTCGAAAAAATTAGCTTTCTTAGTGAATTCCGCCCAGAGGAAGATAGCGTCCTTGGTGAGTTCCGCCTGGGAAAAGTCAGCGTCCCCGGTGAATTTCGCCCCGGAGAAGTTAGCATTATTGGTGAAAGTTGCCCCGGAGAAATGAGTGCTCGCGGTGAATTCCGCCTGGGAGAAGTTAGTGTAACCGGTGAATTTCGCCCCGGAGAAGTGAGTATTATCGGTGAATTTCGTCCCATTGAAGTCAGCGTAATCGGTGAAAGTTGCCCCGGAGAAGTTAGCATTATCGGTGAAAGTTGCCCCGCGGAAGTTAGCGTAATCGTTGAAAGCTACCCCGAAGAAGTTAACATTATCGGTGAAAGTTGCCCCGGAGAAGATTGAAGAAGCTCCAAAGAGGCTATCACTAAAATTCGTCGGGTAAAAGAAAACTGTGCTTGAGAAATCGTAGTCAAAATCTGACCAGGGGCCTGGCTCTTTATTATTGTGTAGATGCTCGCGTATCTCTTTGATGATGCTTTGTCGTACCTGACGTTCTTCTTCCAGATTTGCTTTGCGTTGTTTAAAGGTTTGCTTATCAGCATCGAACTTTTCTTTATCTCCGGCGAAATCTTTCTGTAGATCTTTTGCGTAGGGTTTATCTAGTTGCTCAGCACGTTCTGCAAGAAGGAAAGGGGAGCGGATATACGCACAGAGATTATTGATAATGACTTGGCCTTCTTTGCGGCGTTCCTCAATATTGGGGATGATCTTTTCGTCTGCTAACCATTCATCCACCAGCCCAACGAGAGAGTAGACACCGCCAAGGCGAATAGAGGCTTTATCGTTGGAAAGTTGCTCAATTGCTGTGGTGTACCGAATACGCCGCTCGGCGTGTACCTGTCGTATATGGTCTTGCTCGTTTTTGGCCTTGTCTGCCTCGATTTTTTCGCGTTCCTGATCCATAGTCACATTGAACTGGCGCTGTTGCTCATCTAAAACGCTGGCTTGGTGAGTTTGCATTTTTTCGTAGTTCTCTTTTTCTACTTCTGCTTTCTCACGGTCTACAGTGTTTTTACGATGTGTTTCAACGAGCCCCAGAACAGCAATAGTGCCACCGGTGACATAGAGGATGTGAAGACGAAGATTCGCATCGGTTTCACCAGTCAAACCTGCAGTATAGAGTAGCCAAGGTCCAAAAATTGCCAGAGAGCCGCCACTGACTGCGAGCCAGACTAATAGTCGTACAAAGTGCTTACTAACAAAGTTCTCAGTTTTACCAGCAGGATTATTGGCGTTAGTTCCTTCATTATATCTTGGGGTTTCTGCCATCTTGATGTGCTCCTAAAGATCAATGATTTTCTTTGTTGCAAGGAAAATAATCTGTTATTTTATGTGGATATACCGTTAGCTGCTATTGTCACTGTTCTGCTCGGAAGGTTCGTCGGGGTCAAAGAGCTCTGCGCCTTTGGGGATCATGAATTTAACGCCGTTATATTCTTGTTCTTCGGTCTCAATTATGCAGGGGCTATCATTAGAAGCCTCGAAGTTATAATCTTCTGGATCGGCCTTACATGAAAACCTCGCTTTATAGGTTTTGCCCCGTCGAATATTTACAAATATTGGATCAGTTTGGAAGGTTGCCTTGAAGAAGATAACGCTCTTGATGAAGGCCGCCCCATAGAAACCAGCATCTTGGGTGAAAATCGCCCTAGAGAAGTCAGCGGACCAGGTGAAAATCGCCTCGGAGAAGTTAACGCGCCCGGTGAATTCCGCCTCGGAGAAGTTGGCGTTCTGGGTGAATTCCGCCCTGGAGAAGTTGGCGTTCTGGGTGAATTCCGCCCTGGAGAAGTTGGCGTTCTGGGTGAATTCCGCCTCGGAGAAATTAGCGTTCCGGGTGAAGGTCGCCCAGGAGAAATCAGCCTCGGTGAATTCCGCCTCGGAGAAATTAGCGTTCCGGGTGAAGGTCGCCCAGGAGAAGTGAACGGACCCGGTGAATTCCGCCCTAGAGAAGTCAACGAACTCGGTGAATTTCGCCCAGGAGAAGTAAGCATCCTGGGTGAATTTCGCCCCAGAGAAGTCAACGAACTTGGTGAATTGCACCCCGGAGAAGTAAGCATCCTGGGTGAATTTCGCTCCGGAGAAGTCAGCGTTCCAGGTGAAGGTCGCCCCGGAGAATTCAACGAACTCGGTGAATTCCGCCCCGGAGAAGTTTGAGGAAGCGCCGAAATAGCTGTTGCTAAAACCAACACGGTAGAAGAAAACTGTGTTTAAGAAATCATACTCAAAATATGACCACGTTCCGGGTTTAATTTCATTTTTACCATTTTCACGTTTGACCTCTTCGCCATTAAGTCGTTTTTCAATTTCTGACAGAATTGTTTGACGAACTTCCTGCTCTTCCCGGAAAAGTGATTTATCGCGTACGAACTCTTCGCGAGATTGGCTTGATTGTTTGTTGTCTTGGTGTTTAGCTTTGGGTGTGGAATTATCCGCAGAATTTTCAACGGACTGTGTAACTTGGTTTTTATCTTGGTATTTCTGCTGATATTCTTCGTAACTAAGAGTAAGTTCGTCATGGCGTTCAGCCAACGGAAAAGAAGAACGTATATACGCACACAGGCTGTCGATAATAATTTGTCCTTCTTGACGGCGTTTCTCTATAGAAGGGAGAGTTTTCTCGTCATCTAACCAATCATCAACGAGCTTGGCTAAGGTGTAGACGCCTCCAAGGCGGATAGCGGATTTATCGTCGGCGAGCTGTTCAATCGCTTTGGCATAACGAGCGCGTCGTTCAGCGTGTACCTGTCGAGTATGGTCTTGGTCGTTCTTTTCTTTCTCCTGAATATTCTTGCGGCGATTCTCCCATAAAGTAAGTATCGCAAGAACACCACCGGTAGCGGCAAGGATAGCTTGACGTAGGCTCCATATATTATCGCCCTCCCGTTGAAAGTGGTAGGGGAGTGTAAATGCGCATCCACCGCCGATAACAGCTACTAAAACCAGTGTTATATAGAACCAATTTTTACTCCACCAAGACCTAGTTCTCTTAGAGGTCTCAGAATTTTTTGATGTCTCTGTCATTATCCTTAGCAGTCCTTCAACCTAGAGCGAACATTCATCCTCCATCATAGGGCGAGGGTGACCCTATGTATCGGATTTCCCGTTGTTAACCTC
>ERZ772997.395-NODE-395-length-13875-cov-3.65528_pt1 | contig 13875 bp, 8 predicted proteins | sample MGYA00511127_ERZ772997 | MGnify/ENA primary metagenome ERZ772997 (study PRJEB29015, sample SAMEA2738070) | human oral metagenome | biome: human oral; feature: human-associated habitat; material: saliva | place: China | collected 2215 ... | reverse complement strand
GCTAAAGGTGAGCGGGGGAGAGGCGCCCGGTAGCTGATTCGTGATGAAGAAGCCCCGGTACTGAACACCTGTCGAACCCTAAAGCCCGTAGAATATTGAATGACCCTGTGTGCCTTGAGCGCATTGACCATACAGAGCTCACCGCTTCGGACAGCGGAGAGGAAAGAAGGACGATGGATACCGCATCTCACGCACCCAGCCAGAACCTGCTGGGCGGCGACGCTCAGACTCTGCGCCCGAATTCTGTGCACCCGGTGAGTTTGGCGCACCTTCGCGAACATCTGCAGGGCTTGGGTGCTCAGGTGAGTTCCCAGCCGGCTAGCGGCGTTCAGGGCTCTGAATCCGGTGAATCCGTTGAGGTCACCGGTATCAGCATGGACTCCCGAGGCGTGCGCCCGCAGGACCTGTACGTGGCTCTGCCCGGTGCGAAGGTGCACGGTGCGCAGTTTACTGAGGCTGCGTTGAAGCTGGGCGCTTCCGCTATTTTGACGGATGTTGCCGGTGCGCAGCTACTGGGTGAGGCGCTGGTGCCCGTCCTGGTGACTGAGAACCTGCGCGAGTATGTGGGTCCTCTGGCGGCGCTGATTTATGGTTCGGCGTCGTTCCCCGCTACTCACCGTTACGCGGTGACCGGTACGAACGGTAAGACCACCTCCACCTACATGCTGGAGTCGGTGTTCCGCACCGGTCTGGGTACGAAGACCGGTCTGATTGGCACTATTCAGATTCTGATTGATGGTGTGTCGGTTCCTTCGAAGATGACCACCCCGGAGTCTCCTCACGTGCATTCTCTGCTGACGATTATGGGTCAGCATCAGGTGCGTTGCGCCGCGATGGAGGTGTCTTCGCACGCGATTGATTACCACCGTGTGGACGGCGTGAAGTACGCGGTAGCTGGCTTTACGAACCTGACCCAGGATCACCTGGATCTGCACGGCACCATGGAGCACTACTTCGACTCGAAGGCTCAGCTGTTCACCCCCGAACGCGCCGAGCTGGCTGTGATTACTACCGATGACGAGTGGGGCGAGAAGATGTTCTCCGCCGCGTGCGAGCAGATGGGTGCGCAGAAGGTTCACCGTCTGGTGACTGCTCGAGGTGCCGGTCTGGCTGAGGTGCCCGCAGACTTTGGTGCCCGCGACTGGGCTGTGGTGAAGGTTCAGCGTGAAGGCCTGGGCCACCGCTTCCACGTGGCTAATGGTGCCGGTGAGAGCGTTGAATGCTACACCGGTCTGCCCGCTGACTTTAACGTTTCGAATGCTGCGCTGGCGGCTCTCATGGCGTACCTGGACACTGACTCCGCTGAGCGTGAGCGCCTGCTGCCCGAGCTGGCTTCCGGTGCGGCTCTGACTCCGGTGGTGCCGGGCCGTATGCAGCTGATTTCTTTGGCGCCGCACGCGATTGTGGACTTTGCACACAACCCGGACGGTCTGACCCGTGCCCTGGAGGCAATGGACCGCCCCGGTGAGGGTAAGGTCATGATTGTTTTCGGTGCGACCGGTGAACGTGACCAGCTCAAGCGCCCGATTATGGGTGCGATTGCGGCGCAGTACGCGGATATTGTGGTCGTGACTGATGACGACCCGCACGGTGAGGCGCCCGAGCCGATTCGTGCCGCCGTTGAGGAGGGCGCGCAGAAGGCTGAGAACCGCCGAGCCACCCAGATTCTGAATATTGCTCCGCGTGCCGCCGCTATTGAGGCGGCAATTGCCCTGGCGGGCGAGCACGATGCCATCCTGATTGCTGGCCGCGGCCACGAAACCGAACAGGATGTTGACGGCGTGGATATCGCCCTGGACGACCGCGTTGAAACCGCCCGTGCCCTGCGTGCGCACGGTTTCGAGATTCTGCCTGACTACCAGCGCATGCTCGACGAAAGTGACTCTAAGACCGCTGAAGGTATGGTGAAGAATGATTAAGCTCAGCGCCGCCCAGATTATTGAGGCAACCGGCGGCACCGCTATCGGCCTGGACGGTCGTGAGGAGCAGGTGTACGCAGACTTCGCCACCACCGACTCCCGTGAGGTGCAGACCGGTACCCTGTTCGTGGCGAAGCCCGGCGCGGTCACTGACGGCCACAGGTTCATCCCCATGGCGTTTGAGAAGGGCGCGACCCTGGCGCTGGTCGAGCGTGAGGTACTCGACGAGCAGGGTGTGCCGTACCCGAGCATCCAGGTGCCCGATGTGGTGCTGGCGATGGGCGATTTGGCGCGCTACTCCATTGAGCAGATGCGTGCTCAGGGTGAGCTGACCGTTATCGGTATTACCGGTTCTGCCGGTAAGACCACCACCAAGGACCTTCTTGCCGCCATTTTCACTCCGGAGGGCCCGACCGTTGCGCCGGTCGGCTCCTACAACAGTGAGGTGGGCGTGCCTCTGACGGTGTTCCGTGCGGATGAGTCCACCCGCTACCTGGTGATTGAGATGGGTGCGGACCACGTGGGTAACATCGAGTACCTGGCGAATATTGCGCACCCCGACCACGGTGCGATTCTGAAGGTCGGTACCGCGCACGCTGGCGAATTCGGCGGTGTGGACAATATTGAGCGCACTAAGGGTGAGCTGGCTGAGGGCGTTCAGCCGACCGGTTCCCTGGCTCTGAACGCTGACGATGAGCGCGTGCTGCGCATGGCGTCGCGTTCGGTTGCGCCCGTTACTTACTTTGGTGTGGGCGAGAAGACCGACGCGAACGGTCAGCCGTACGAACGCTACGTTGCGGCGCTGAACCTGCGCACCACCGACGCCGGCTGCCCCGAATTCACTCTGCGCCTGCCCGACGGTAGCGAGTATGAGATTTCCTCGCAGCTGATCGGTGAGCACCATGTGCACAACCTGCTGGCTGCGGCGACGATCGCCTACAACAGCGGTATTTCGGGTGAGAAGATTGCTCGCGCGCTCAACAAGGCGGCGGCAGCTTCGAAGTGGCGTATGGCCCGCACCGACCGTGCCGACGGCGTGACCGTCATTAACGACGCCTACAACGCGAACCCCGAGTCGATGGCTGCGGCACTGCGCACTCTGGCGCAGCTGGGCCGCACCGTTGACCCGGCGACCGGTCAGCCGCACCGCACCTGGGCTGTTCTGGGCGCCATGCTGGAGCTCGGTGACGCCTCCGTGGAGGAGCACGACCGCATCGGCCGCCTCGTGGTGCGTATGAACATTTCCAAGCTGATTGCTGTGGGTGACGAGACGAAGCCCACCTACAACGCGGCTCACCTGGAAGGCTCCTGGGGTAATGAGGCGACCTGGGTGAAGACCCCGGAAGAGGCAGAGCAGATTCTGCGCGCTGAGGTTCGCCCCGGCGACATTGTGCTCTTCAAGTCCTCGAACGGCGCGAAGCTGGGCATTCTGGGCGACCAGGTTGCTTTCGCTAAGTACACCTTCGGCACTGAGGAAGAGCAGGCACCGACCTGGCTTTCTGCCGGTGACTTTGTTGAAACCACCGATTTGAGTGACCACCTTGCCGCTCACCTGGACGGTGCCGCTAACGGTGACCGTACCTCGACCGAACAGACCACGAACGAAGGGTAGCGCTTTATGATTACCGTGCTGATTGCTGGAATCTTCGGATTCCTCATCTCCCTCACCGCGCTGCCGGTGTTCATCAAGAAGATGAAGTCCCTCAAGCTTGGCCAGCTCATCCGTGAGGAAGGCCCGGCAGCCCACCAGCATAAGGCGGGCACCCCCACTATGGCGGGTCTGATCTTCATCCCCGCGGCGATTCTCGCCTACTTCTTGACCCTGGCGGTGAGCGCCCTGCTCTTTGGTACCGCGCCGGTACCGACCGCGACCGCGTGGCTGACCATCGCCTTCACCCTGGGCATGCTCGGTGTGGGCGCGGCGGACGACATCATGAAGTTCCGCAATAAGGGCAACGAGGGTCTGACCGAGAAGCAGAAGACCATCGGTCTGCTGGCTGTGACCCTGCCCTTCGCGTACTTGGCGTTCCAGTTCCCGAACGAGTCGGGTGCTCGCCCGGCGTCGACCGCTATCTCTTTCGTACGTGACCTGCCCATCGACCTGTTCGCGGCGGGTGCGGTCTTCGGCAGCATCCTGATGGTTGCGTGGATTACCATCATCTCCCTGTCCGGTACGAACGCTGTGAACTTTACCGATGGTCTGGACGGCCTGGCTGGCGGCATCATGATGACCATCTTCTCCGGCTACCTGACCATCAGCATCTGGCAGTACGTGCACGCCTGCTCCGCTGGCGCCGGCACCGCCTGCTACGATGTGCGCGACCCCGGTTCGCTGGCACTGATTGCCGCATCCCTGGTGGGTTCGCTGGCTGGCTTCCTCTGGTGGAACGTGTCGAAGGCACAGATCTTCATGGGCGACTCCGGCTCCCTGGCACTCGGCGGCGCAATGGTTGCTTTCGCGCTGTTCACCCGCACCGAGCTGCTTCTGCTGGTCATCGCGCTGATTCCCGTGCTGGAAGTGTTCTCTGTGATCGTGCAGAAGTTCGTGTTCAAGACCAGCCGTAAGCGTTCGGTCGCAGCGGGGGAGAAGCCCCTGCACGCGCACCGCTACTTCCGTATGACCCCCTTCCACCACCATATGGAGAAGGTCGGCGTCAACGGCAAATACTCAATTGATAAGCGAGGCATTGCCCCCGGTACCGTCAGCAGCGGCGAAGTGAACTCCGTGTTCCGCCTCTGGGTTGTCAACGCCCTCTGCGTACTCGTTGCCCTGGCGCTGTTCTTCGGTGACTGGTTCTCGCAGACTTCTGGAGTGATTCACTAATGTCAACTAATGAACAGCCGGATGCCGCTCGCATTGAAGCGAACGCCGCCGCTATTGCGGTGAACCCGGTGTATGAGAACGAGCGCCTCGCGGATCTGACTCACTGGGGTGCCCCCTGGGCTAACCTGCGCGTGGTTGTGGTGGGCATGGGTACCAGCGGCGACGCCGTGACCGATGTGCTCGCCCAGCTGGGTGCACATATCGTTGTCATCGACGGGGCTGACACCCCGGAGAAGCGTGAGCGCATCGAGATTTACAAGAACGCCTACGGTAATGTTGAGGGCCTGTTCGGTCCCGAGCACATGCGTGCACTGCCCCCGGTGGACGGTCAGGAACCCGAGCTTGTGGTGACCTCCCCGGGCGTGCGTCCGGACCACCCGGTCATGCTGGACGCCTATGAGCGTCGCATCCAGATTTGGGGCGATGTGGAGCTGGCGTGGCGCCTGAATGAGCGCAGCGACCGCCTGACCCCCAAGTGGCTGTGCCTGACCGGTACGAACGGTAAGACCACCACCGTGGGCATGGTTGATTCCATCCTGAAGGCTGCCGGTAAGAAGTCTATTCAGGTGGGTAACGTGGGCATGCCCATCGTGTACGCCATTGCCGACGATGAGCCCTACGAGTTCTTCGCGGTGGAGCTGTCCAGCTTCCAGCTGCACTGGACCTACTCGATGTCCCCGTACGCTTCGGTGGTTCTGAACATCGCTGAGGATCACGTGGACTGGCACGGCTCGTTCGACGGCTACAAGGCTGATAAGGCTCGCGTGTACGAGCACACTCAGGTTGCTTGCATCTTCAACACCGACCATGTAGACACCCTGCGCATGGTCGAGAACGCGGACGTTATTGAGGGCGCTCGCGCGATTGGTTTCAGCTCCACTGAGATGCCTGCCGTGTCTATGCTCGGCTTGGCTGAGGACATCATGGTGGACCGCGCCTTCTTGAAGAACCGTTACAACGAGGCGTACGAGCTGGCGGTTCTGGAGGATTTGGCTCCGGCACCCGGTAAGATGCCCGCGAAGCATACCGTGGAGAACGCTCTGGCGGCTGCGGCGCTGTGCCGTGCGGCTGATATTGACCCGAAGGCTGTGGGCGCTGGCCTGCGTTCCTTCAAGACCGGTGCGCACCGCAACCAGCTGGTCGGCTACGCGAACGACATCATGTGGGTGAACGATTCGAAGGCTACGAATCCTCACGCCGCGAATGCGTCGATGAGCGGTTACCCCTCGCTGGTGTGGATTGCCGGTGGTCTGTCGAAGGGCGTTGAGTACGATGAGCTGATTGCTGCTCACGCTCAGCGCCTGAAGGCTGTACTGATTATCGGTACTGATACTGCGGCGTTGAAGTCGGCGTTGGCTAACCACGCTCCGCAGGTTCCGACCTACAATATGACCGCCGCTGTGGCTGATTCTTCGGACGGCATTGCCGTGATGAACGCGGCCGTTGCGAAGGCTGCTGAGCTGGCGCATCCGGGCGATACCGTGCTGATGGCTCCCGCGTCTGCGTCGATGGACCAGTTCAAGAATTATGCGGTGCGCGGTGATGCGTTTGCGAACGCTGTTGCCGCCCAGCTGGCAGACTCTTAGGACGTTGCCTGCAGGGGCGTCTCGGGTGACCGGGGTGCTTTTTGCGGGTTCTTCTCGGGGGTGGGATGGTAATGGTGTCCCACCCCTGAACCTTTTTCGTGTAGTCGCCACGACGAATCCGTGGCAGTTGAGGCCTATAGGAGGGCATGTGAGTACCAGCGCATCTTCGGAGCGTTCGGCTTCTTCGGCGCGTTCGACCGCGAGTGGTCGTTGGGCGTCTTTGCGAGCCGGTTGGGAGGATTTCTCTGCGCCGTTCCGTGCTCGTGCCGATAGGCTGTACCGTCGTGGTTTGAAGGCTGACCTGTGGGATGTGCCGGTGATGCTGCTGATCACCACCTTGGGTCTGGCTATTTTTGGCTGCATTATGGTGCTGTCGGCCTCGAGCGTCACCATGATTTCTCAGGGCCAGTCGCCGTTCTCGCAGGTTTCGTCGCAGGTCATGTTCTTGGTGCTTGGCGTGATTGCGATGGCGGGTATTACGCGTATCCCGGTGGGGGTTTACCACAAGGAGTTTGTGGTGAACGCGATGCTGATTGCCGCGTTGGTCATGCAGCTTGCCGTGGTGGTCGTTGGCGTTGAGGTGAACGGTAACCGTAACTGGCTGAAATTCCCCGGCGGCGTGCAGATTCAGCCGTCGGAGTTTTCGAAGCTGGCGATTATTATGTGGCTGGCGTGGGTGTATAGCCGTCACGGCGATATTTCTCGCAGTATTTGGCGTACTCTGTTCCCCTCGATTTATGGTGTGGGTGCCCTGGTGCTGCTGATTATGCTCGGCGGCGATATGGGTACCGCTATGGTGTACGGCTTCATCTTTGTGGGCATGATGTGGCTGGCGGGCGCTTCTCGCAGCTCGCTGCTGAAGATTGGCGGCGCGTTTGCGGCGTTGGCGCTGGTGGGCGTTCTCAGTAGCGCGAACCGTGTGGCTCGTATTTTCGGTGTTTGGGGTTCGTGCACGAACGCTAACTGTGACCAGGCGAATTCTGGTGAGGTGGCGCTGGCGACCGGCGGTTTCCTCGGTGTTGGCCTGGGCCAGTCGCGTCAGAAGTACAACTACTTGGCTGAGGCGCATAACGACTATATTTTCGCCATTATTGGTGAGGAGCTGGGCCTGCTGGGTACGCTGGCGGTTCTGCTGCTGTATGCGGGCCTGGTGTATTGTGCGGTGCGTATTATGCTGCGCACTACTGACCCGCTGGTGCGTTTGGCTACGGGCGGCATCATGATTTGGCTGAGCTCTCAGGCGATTATCAATATGGGCATGGTGTCCCGTATTTTGCCGGTGATTGGTGTGCCTCTGCCGTTTGTCTCCTATGGTGGTTCGTCGCTGTTGTCTTCGTTGTTTGCGGCGGGTTTGTTGTTGGCGTTTGCGCGGCAGACTCCGTTGCGTGGCGCGACGGCACCGTCGAATATTGAGACTCAGAGCGTGCGTGAGGTTCGTCGTGCGAATGCTGATTGGCATCGTCGTACGCCGTTGCAGATTGTGCTGAATCAGGAGGAGGCTGCTCGTGCGGCTGCCGGTGGCCACCTGCTGAAGGAACATAACCCTTTGAAGGTTGTTTTTGGTCCGGAGAGTACGTTGCGCCGCTGGTTGGGTTTTGCGCCGGATCAGCAGCGTGAGTTGGCTCGTATGGCTCGTGAGCAGCAGAAGGAGCAGGAGCGTCAGGCCCGGGAGCAGCAGAAGGAGCAGGCTCGTCTGGCTCGTGAGGAAGCTGCCCGCGTGAAGGCGGAGCAGAAGGCCGCAACGCAGAATCAGAAGACTGAGGCTCAGAAGCAGAAGGCCTCGCAGAAGCCTGCACCGACGAAGGCCGCACCGACGAACGCAGCTCCGAAGAAGGCTTCCGCTCAGTCTCGTACCGGTCAGCAGGCTCGTGCTGCTCAGAAGCAGACCGCTCAGAAGGTGACTGCTGCGAAGCCTGTAGGCCAGAAGCCTGCTGCACAGAAGCAAGCGGCGCCGAAGCAGACTGTACAGCAGAGCCCCGCTCAGCCGCGTGGTGCTCAGCCTCGTACCGCTCAGCAGCCTGCCGCGCAGAAGCGAGTGCAGCAGCCTCGCGGCGCTCAGCCCCGTAACGCCCACCCCCGTAGCGCGCATCACCGTCCGTCGGGTTCGCTACCTGCTGGTCTGCAGCCGCTGCATCCTGAGGATCGTCAGCGTCGTGCCCAGCGACAGGGTAATTCTCGACAGGGTGCTCAGCGTCAGGCAACGCCGCGTCAGGGTGCCCAGGCAAAGGGCGCCCCGAAGAATGATGCTCCGAAGAACGGCGCTCAGCACGGGCAGCGTCCGGCTCAGGGGGCGGCTCGGAACTCCGCTCAGCGCAACACTCGCCAGCAGGGCTAAGCCCCGCGGAACCCATTCCGTGAAGCCTGTGCTGCGGGGGCTGGCAGTCGGGGGAGCGGGGTGCGGTTTGTGCCTCCGCCCGTGATGAATATGCGCTGAATATGAGATAACGCCCTCGCTATTGAGTTGTAGCTCAATGGCGGGGGCGCTCTTTTGAACAGATGCGATAGCGTAAAATGATGCTGTACCGATGTGTTGGGAGAAAGACCTATGACGAAGAAGGCGCCCTCTATAGTCTTCGCCGGTGGTGGCACCGCCGGTCATATTAATCCGATGCTCGCGATTGCGCGTGCGGTTCGTGATCTTGAACCGAACGCTAAGATTCTGATGCTGGGCACTGCGGACAAGATGGAAGCCGAGCTGGTTCCGGCAGCTGGTTTCGATATTGAGTTCATTCCTCGTGCGGCGTTCCCTCGTAGCATTAACCGTGCCGCCTTGGCTTTCCCCGCTAAGTTCTTTGGTGGCCTGTCGAAGACCCGCCGCATCCTCAAGGACGTAGATGCAGATGTGGTCGTTGGCGTGGGCGGCTACGTGTGCCCGCCGGCGTATTTGTCGGCGTTGATGGCAAAGATTCCCGTGGTGATTCATGAGGCGAACGCGAAGCCCGGTTTGGCGAACCGCCTGGGTGGCACGTTCGCTAAGTTCACCGGTGTGGCGTTCCCTAATACTCCGTTCCCGCGCGCGACCCTGGTGGGTATGCCGATGAAGGATGAAATTGCATACCTGAACCGTGAGGCGCACCGTTCGAAGGCTCGCCGTAACCTGGGTCTGGACCCGCAGAAACCGACCGTGATTGTGACCGGTGGTTCGTTGGGCGCGCAGAGCCTGAACAATGCGGTGGCGGCGTGCCGTGATCACTTTGCGGAGTGGGACTTCCAGATTCTGCATATTACCGGTAAGGGTAAGGCTGTTCTGGATGAGAATGGTGAGCTGTTGAGTGCGCCGAATTACCGTCAGATTGAGTTCAGCAACGGTATGCAGGATGTGTACGCTGCCGCTGATCTTCTGCTGGTGCGTTCGGGCGCGGCGACCGTCAGTGAGGTTGCTGCGGTGGGTGTTCCCGCGATTTTTGTGCCGCTTCCCATTGGTAATGGTGAGCAGGCTCTGAATGCTCGTTCTCTGGTGGAGGCGTCTGCGGCTCTGCTGGTGAAGGATGCAGAGGTCACCGGTGAGTGGTTTGCCCGTGAGATTCCGGCTCTTATGGCGAACCCGGAGGAGCTGGAGCGTATGGGCGCTGCGGCGTATGAACTTGGTATCCGTGACGCGGCGCGCGTTATGGCTGAAGCAGTATTGAAGGCAGCTGAGAAGTAATGACTGAATTGATGAATCTTGAGATGGTGTTGCCGGCACCGCTGAACCCGCCGTTCCCTGAGCGTGCGAAGATGAGCGAGTTGGGCCGTGTGCACTTCATCGGTATTGGTGGCGCGGGTATGAGCGCTATTGCCGCTCTGATGCTGCAGGCTGGTGTGACGGTGAGCGGTTCTGACCGTGCCGAGTCGGCTGCTGTTGAGTCTTTGCGTGCTGCGGGTGCTCGTGTGGGTGTTCCTCAGCAGGCTGAGAACATTGTGGACGTTGATACCGTGGTGATTTCTACCGCGATTCGTGAGGATAACCCGGAGCTTGTTGCCGCTCGTGCGCAGGGTCTGCGTGTGCTGCATCGTTCTGAGGCGCTTGCCGCTGTGATGGGTGAGTCTCAGGTGGTTGCTGTTGCCGGTACTCACGGTAAGAGCACGACCAGCTCCATGATTTCTGTGATGTTTGATCAGCTGGGTGCGCAGCCGTCCTTTGCGGTGGGTACTGTGATTGCTGGTCGCGGCACGAACGCTCACTTGGGCGCTCAGGGTCCGGAGTCGATTTTTGTGGCTGAGGCTGATGAGTCGGACGGCTCGTTTGTGCGTTACCGCCCGGCTATTGCTGTGGTGACTAATGTGGAGCCGGACCACCTGGACTTCTATGAGACGGACGAGCGTGTCTTTGAGGCGTTCAACCGTTTTGTGGGTTCGCTGGCACCTAACGGTGTTGTGGTGACCTGCGCTGATGATGAGGGCGCGGCGACTTTGGCGGCTCGTTCTCGTGCGGCGGGTGTGCCCGTGGTGACCTACGGTGAGTCTGAGGATGCTGACCTGCGCATTAGCGAGATTACCAGCGCTGGTTCTTCCTCATCGTCGCACCTGTCCTGGTCTTTTGAATGCCGCGGAGTGCGTTATGAGGGTGAGCAGGATCTTGCTCTGAAGGTGCCCGGTATCCATAACCAGCTGAACGCTTCGGCTGCTTTTATCTCGGCGCTCATTTCTGGTTACGAGGCTGCCAATATTGTTCGTGCGCTGGCTGAGTTTGTGGGTGCTGACCGCCGCTTCACCCTGCGCGGTGAGGTTGCTGGCGTGAAGGTCTTTGACGATTACGCGCACCACCCGACCGAGGTGTTCCGTGCCCTGGAGACCGGCCGTACCGTGGCTGATGGCCATAACCTGTACGTGATTTTCCAGCCGCACCTGTTCTCTCGTACTCGTGAGTTCGCGAAGGAGTTTGCGGAGGCCCTGTCGATGGCTGACCGCGCTCATGTGCTGGATATTTACCCGGCTCGTGAGCTGCCGATTGAGGGCGTGACCAGTGAGCTGATTACCGGTGCTGGTTTCTCTGAGGTTCGTTACGCTACGGCTGAGGGCGCGATTGAGGATATTGTGGCCTGCGCTCAGGCCGGCGATATCGTGATGACTGTTGGTGCTGGTGACGTGACCGCTTTGGGTGCGCGTCTGCTGGAGTCCCTGCAGGTCCGTCACGGTGGCGAGTCGAAGAAGTCGGAGGCTTAGGCTGTGCCGATGAGTTCTGGTCTCTCTTCGGAGGGGCATTCCTCCTCGCGCGCGCCGAAGGCTCCGCGTTCGCGTGCTCGTCTGCGTGCCCAGCAGGTACCTGAGAATGTGCAGACTGAGGTGGCACCGGCTGAGGCGGTACAGGCTAAGTCCGTGCAGGCTAAGTCCGTGCAGCCTCAGGTAGCTCAGCCTCAGGCGGCAAAGACCGTAGAGGCTGCCGAATCTGTAAAACCTGCAGCATCCGCTCAGCCTGCCTCTTCTGGGGTATCTGCCGGCTCTGCCGCTACTCAGCCTTCGAGCTCCGTGCGGCACATGCCCCGTAAGCCTGTGGTGCATAAGGCTTCCGCTCAGCACGGTAGTGATTCTTCGGCTTCCAAGAGCGCTGCGGCGGTTCATTCTTCGGCGCAGTCTTTGAAGGATTCGGTGCGTTCGGCGCTGATGACCGGTCGTACCGTGTCTGAGGTTGAGCACGCTCCCGTGCTGTTTGATGTTGAGGCGTTTGAGGATTCTTCGTCTAAGACTGCATCTGCTAAGACTGCATCTGCTAAGACGGCATCTGCTCAGGCCGCGTCCTCGCAGTCGGAGAAGAGCGTAGGCAAGGATAGCGATAAGGGTTCTGACAAGAAGTCGGTGTCCACTGCTGGCAAGGCATCTGCCGGTTCTGACGAATCTCGCGAAGAGCCTGCCGCTCCGAAGGCAGAAGAAAGCACCGATAAGAGCGCTGATCAGGCGGGGGAGAAGGCCGCTGAAGAGCCTCGCCCCGCGAGCCGTTTCGGTCGTTGGCGTGCTGAGCGTGAGCAGCAGCGTGCCGCGGAGATTGAGAAGGAACGCGAGCGTGCGAGCCGTCAGGCTCAGCGTGAGCGTCTGCGTCAGGATCCGGGTCTGGACGGTCTGCGTGCTGAGGAGCGTCCCCGTAAGGAACGTGCGCCTCTGACTCGTGCCCGTAAGCTGCTGTACACTGCCTCGGCGCTGGCTATTATTGCGGTGCTGTACGTGGTGCTGGTCTTCTTCTCGCCCCTGTTGGCGACTCAGAAGATTACGGTGCGCGGCGCATCCCTGCTGGAAACCAGTCAGGTGGAGCAGAAGCTGGAGCCTCTGCGCGGTGTTCCGCTCACTCGCATTGACGAGAAGAAGGTGCGTGAGCTGATTGGGCAGGATAATGTGATTCGTAGCGTGCAGGTGGAGAGTCGTCCGCCGCATGAGCTGGTGGTGACCCTGAAGGAGCGTACCGCGGTTGCGGTTGTGAAGCAGGGCGATACGTACCATACTGTTGATAGTGATGGTGTGAGCCTGCTGGAGTCGGCGACTCAGCCCGATACGTCGGTGCCGCTGGTGCGTTTCAGCGGTGATGACCCGAAGACTTCGGCTGAGTTTCGCACTATTTCTACCGCGCTTTCGGCGATGCCCTCTGAGCTTCTAGCTCAGGTTAAGGAAGCCAGCGCGACCTCAACCTCAAGTATCACTCTAACCTTGAGGGATAATACTACGGTGCAGTGGGGAACCGCTGAGGAGAGCGAGTTGAAGGCTAAGGTCCTTCTCTCCCTGCGCCAGGCTATTGCTAAGCGTGCTCAGGAGGAGAATTCTTCCGAGGCACAGACGCAGAAGGTGACCGTCTATGACGTGTCTGCCCCGCGCGTACCGGTGACCCGTTAGGGGAACCATTCAGGCGCTTTATCCTCCCTTTTTGTGTGAAATCCACAAAAAGAGGGGGTAATTGCGCTGTGTGACTAGGAACCGACAAAAACAGTTTGGTATCCTAGCAGATAAAGTCATTCTTTAGAGGAAACCTTCAGGCTTAGATTAAGCTGCGGGTCTTCCGAAGCTGGAACACGGAACAATCGAGGAATACATGGACGCTGGAACTCCCCAGAACTACTTGGCAGTCATCAAGGTCGTTGGTATCGGCGGCGGTGGCGTCAACGCAGTCAACCGCATGATTGAGGTTGGTCTGCGCGGCGTTGAGTTCATTGCTATCAACACTGACGCTCAGGCTCTGCTGATGTCCGATGCAGACGTTAAGCTGGACGTTGGTCGTGAGCTGACCCGCGGTCTTGGCGCGGGCGCAAACCCCGAGGTTGGCCGTCAGGCAGCCGAGGATCACGCGCAGGAAATTGAGGAAGTCCTCAAGGGCGCAGACATGGTCTTCGTGACCGCAGGTGAGGGCGGTGGCACCGGTACCGGTGGCGCACCCGTCGTGGCACGTATTGCCCGCTCCCTCGGCGCTCTGACCATTGGTGTGGTGACCCGCCCCTTCACCTTCGAAGGCCGCCGCCGCTCCAACCAGGCTGAGACCGGTATCGCCGCTCTGCGCGATGAGGTTGATACCCTGATCGTTATTCCGAACGACCGACTGCTGTCGATTTCGGATCTTACTTCATTCCCGTTCTCTTCTGGTTGTTTT
>ERZ772997.388-NODE-388-length-14165-cov-5.11403_pt1 | contig 14165 bp, 9 predicted proteins | sample MGYA00511127_ERZ772997 | MGnify/ENA primary metagenome ERZ772997 (study PRJEB29015, sample SAMEA2738070) | human oral metagenome | biome: human oral; feature: human-associated habitat; material: saliva | place: China | collected 2215 ... | reverse complement strand
CACTGTTCATACCTCAGCGAGGTTCAATTTAGAGGCGGAAGAAGCCTTCCACCGCGCTGGTCATGTACGCCATATCGTCCACATGGCACATCTCGCGCATCGAATGCATCGACAGCAAACCAATGCCCACATCAACGGTGCGCATACCCAGGCGAGTCGCCGTAATCGGGCCAATCGTCGAACCACACGGCATATTGTTATTCGACACAAACTCCTGATACGGCACACCAGCCTTCGCACACGCCGCCGCGAACACACCAGCACCCACCGAATCCGTTGCGTAACGCTGGTTCGCGTTAATCTTCAGCAGCGGACCGCCACCGGGCAGCGGCTGCACGGTCGGGTCGTGGTGACCCTGATAGTTCGGGTGCACCAGGTGACCGGCATCAGCCGACAGGCAGAACGACGCCGCCACCGAACGGCGGTACTCCTCCGTGCTCTCACCGCGCGCAGCGGACAGGCGCACCAGAATATCCTCCAGGAACGGGCCAGCCGCACCACTACGCGACTCAGAGCCAAGCTCCTCATGGTCGAACGCCGCAAGCATCACAGTCTCAGTGGCGTGCTCGTCCGCGTTATCGGCAACGTAACGCTCCAGGGCGGTCAAACCCGCATGCACCGAAGACAGGTTATCCAGGCGACCCGAGGCGAACAGCTCCTGATCGGCACCGAAGCGGCGCGGCGGCTGCGAATCAGCGAACAACAGGTCGTAACCCACAATGCTTTCCGGGTCGACCGGCTCGCCGTCGATCACGTGCTTCGCCATGTAGCCGAGCACATCATTCTCCGCCGGGTCCACACCCCACACGGGGTACATGTTGAACTGCTTGTCCAGCACCAGTTCGTTGCGCTTGTGGTCCAGGTGCGGTGCCAGCTGCGGGATGCGCGCAATCGGGCCGGTGCGCACCAGGCGATCCTTCAGCTCGCCGCCCTCAAGGACGGTGAGGCGGCCCGCCACACACAGTTCGCGGTCCAGGAAGGAGTTCAGCAGCGCGCCGCCGTAGTTCTCAACAGCGATCTGGTGCCAGCCCTTCGTGGTGATGGAGGAGGAGGGCTTGACCTTCAGGGAGGGCGAGTCAGTGTGTGCGCCCAGCACGCGGTAGCCGCTTGCCTTCTGTGCCTTTGCGCCGCCAGCCCAGGCGATAATCGCACCGTCGCGAACGACGAAGTGGCGACCGGTTGCGACCTGCGGGTCCCATGCTTCGGTCTCTACGAGCTCGGTGAAGCCTGCTGCTTGCAGGCGGCGCGCTACCGTGCGCGCGGCGAGGTAAGAGACCGGTGAATCCGCCACGAATGCGGCGAGGTCTTCAATATTCTTTACAGCATCAACAGTCATGGTTTAACCCTACCTTTTCTTGGGTGTTGACGGGGTGACCCGGGCTGATAATCCACGCGGCGTGGAGTATGAGCCCTGGTGAGGCTCGCATGGAGCGGGACAGGCGGGTTGGGGTAGCCGAGCTAGCCCAGCCCACCGCACCCTTTAGTTATCAACCTTGATTGGTTGTGTTTCACGTGAAACCACGCCGCGGCGAGCGCGTGCGTTGAAGATCAGGCAGGCGAGCACCACGTACAGGCCTTCCAGCGCGATACCCTGTAGCGCATCCACGGGGGTCACGCCCTCGGAGGCAAAGGGATCCATGCCAGCCACCATGGACAGCAGCATCAGGATCACGTTATTTGCCACGTGCAGGCTGATGGAGGCTTCCAGGCCGCCGGTGTACCAGCAGAGGAAGCCCGCATAAATACCCATCGCAAGAATCGTGCTCTGACCCCAGGGGTCGTAGGCGTGGGAGAGCATGAACAGCACTGCGGGCAGCACAATCGGCAGCCAGGGGGTGCGGAGCCAGCGGCCAAGCATCTGCATCATGAAGCCGCGGTAGGCGAGCTCTTCGGCGTAGCACTGCACGGGCACGAGGAGCAGCATCATCGCCACATAAACCCAAAATTCAACCTGTGGAGGTTGAAAATAGCGGTATTCGGGCAGGCTCGCACCGCTCACCGCCAACGCCACGGCGTAGTAGATGCCGTAAACCGCAAAGCTCAAGCCCAGGTACGGAAGCAGCAGTGAGCGGCGCAGGCGGCCCGCCACCGAATGGATTAGACCCCAAGGCTTAGGGCCCACGACCAGGCGCGCCACAAAGAGCGAAGGCACGATGGCGATGAGGGAGAGGAAGGTCAGCGCGAACAGCGCCGGATGTTCCATGATGACGGCGCGGTTCGTCGCTACATCCTGGAGGGAAAGTCCCGAACCCATAATCGCCGCAGCCAGGGCGACTGAAATCATCAGGTTGAGGCCAATAAATACGGCGACGCCGAGCAGACCTTCCAGCAGGGGTGAGAACCAGCGGGATTTCGGGTCGGCGTGGGAGAGACGGTGGTAGGCAAGACCGGCAGGCGCAGTAACAGTCGCGGGGGTTCCGACGGCTACCTGCGGGGGCACGGGAGACGGTGTCGTGTTCATTCTTTAATCCTAGCCTCAGCCTTTACTCCTAGTCTCAGCGGGTTCGGGGGTGACCAGGCATGCGGAAACCTTCAAGTACTGATTGATACAGAATGTTTCAAAACCATTGAAAAAGCCGTGAATAAGGTCAAAAACCCACCATTCGCGGGGTTCATTTTCTGAACCTATGCAATAATTTGTAGCGATAATACGCTCATATACATAGTCGCTGATGACCGCTCTTCCGGGGTGTTTTTTCAGCACCAGAAAGGCTGCTTTCTTATGGCACTCGTCTTCAATCCGCCGCCCAACTGGCCCGCTCCTCCTGCCGGATGGGCCCCCACTCCTACGTGGCGTCCTGACCCCGCGTGGGGTCCCGTTCCTGAAGGTTGGCAGCTGTGGGTCGAAGAGCCCGAGCCCGAACCCATTCAGGTTGAAGAGGCCACTATTGAGCCGCTGATTCCCGAGGAGCCCGCTGCTGAGGCGGCTCCCGCTGAACAGGTTGCTGAGCAGGTTGTTGAGGCGCCCGCAGCTGAGTCTGTTGAGCCCGCTGTTGAGGCTGAGCAGCCCGCCGAGGTTGCGACACCGCTGACCGTTGAGGACGTTGACCTGGAGCAGCTCGCCGCTGAGCTCGAAGGTGAGCAGATCGTCGAGGTTCCCGAGGTGGCAGCACCCCAGGCTGAGGCGCAGCAGGTAGAGGCACCCGCGGCTGAGTCCGCTGAGGAATCCTCCGAGCCCAAGCCGATGCGTCACCTGACTCAGGTTCCGCTGACCGGCACCACTCTGCCCGAGCAGATTCTCGCATCCCAGTCTTCCGCAGAAGAGCCTGTAGTTGCAGAGCCCGCCGCTGAGGCTGTTGAAGCTCCCGTAGCGCCGGTTGTCGAGCCTGTTGTTGCTGAGCAGGCTGCTTCCGAGCAGCCCGTTGAGGCGCACGTTGTTGAGGCTCCGGTTGCTGAGCCCGCACTCTCTGAGCCGGTAGTTTCCGAGCCCGCTGTTTCTGCGCCGGTTGCTTCCGAACCTGTTGCAGAGCCCGCAGTTGAGCCCGTCGCTGAGGTTGCTCCCGAGGCACCGGCGGCAGCTGAACCGGTCGCTGAGGCTCCCGCAGTTGAGGCTCCCGCTGCTGAGGTTCCCGCCTCCACCGAAGGGGCTCCGCACACCATCGAGAGCTCCCCGTTCGTTGAGTTCCACACTCCGGAAACCGAGCGCACCGTCAACCTGTCCGAGCGTACCGTGAACCTGTCCGAGCGTACCGTGAACCTGTCTGAACAGCCCGGTCAGAACGTGCAGGGCGGCCAGAACGCTCAGTTCATTCCGGCGGGTCAGGCACCGAACGGCTTCCAGCCGAACCAGGCTGATGGTTTCCAGGGCCAGGGCTTCCAGGGTGGCCAGTACCAGGGTCAGAATTTCCAGGGTCAGGGCTTCCAGGGCGATCAGAACGCGCAGGGCGGCCAGAACGTCCAGGGCGGTCAGTACCAGAACAACCCCTACCAGGGTCAGCCGTACAACGCTCAGCAGCCCTACGCGGGTCAGGTGTCCGATCAGGACCAGGCAACCGTGGCGCTGAGCAACCCCTACGTCACCGAGCCCGCAGATCAGGGCGAGGACGGCTCCGAGAAGAAGGGTCTGTTCTCCGGCACCAAGATTTGGGGTGTTATCGGTGGTGCGCTGGCTCTGCTGATTGTTCTCATCCTGGCGATTGTCATGCTGATTCCGCGTGGCGGCTCGACCCCCACCTCCGGTTCTTCCGAGTCTGCGAGCGCGGCGGCTACTTCCGCTGAGGCGTCCTCCGCGGCGGCAGCATCCTCTGAGGCTTCTTCCGCAGCACCCGCATCTGAGAGCGCGGCAGCGGCTTCGGCTTCTTCCGCGGCACCGGTCGCTGCTGCTGAAGCGAAGATGCCCGAGGGTGAGTTCAAGGAGTACAAGAAGACCGTCACCGACAACAAGGACACCATCGAGATTGAGAAGATCAAGGGCGATGTGTCCGCGGGCCTGCTCTACTACGAGTTCAAGCCCGCAGAAGGTGTGGTTAACGCCTTCATCTCCAGCCGTGATGAGAAGGGCAACAGCAGCGCAGGTGTGAGCGTTATCGACTCGACCCGCGACGGCAAGGAGCTCAAGGGCACCGCATGGATCGACGCGAGCGGCCACTCCACCCCCACCCGCAAGCTGGACCTGACCGGTAAGGGCGAATGGACCATCCGCGTCTACGATGCAGACTCCGCACCCAACTACAAGAAGGGTGAGAAGTTCCAGAGCACCATGAACCACTACGCTTTCACCTACGAAGGCACCGAGGCGACCATGGAGTTCCAGACCAGCGGCCCGACCACCCGCGGTTTCAGCGTTCTGAACGCGACGAAGAACGACCCGTTCTTCTCCTCGACCCTGTCGCCGGTGAAGAGCAGCATTCAGTGGGTTCAGAGCAACAAGAGCTACCTGCAAGTTCGTACCGACTCCAACGTTACCTGGAGCATCGGCACTAACTAGCGGCTTGGCTGGCTAGGTCAGCAGGCCGAGTAGGTCAGCAGGCCGAGTAGGTCAGCAGGCTGAGCATAGAAGTATCCCCCGCATCCGAAGAGGTGCGGGGGATACTTTTATGTCGGAATACTTTTATGCCCGGATATTTTTATGTCGGGAGGCTATGCTTCTGGGGTTCTGCCCGGCGGGCTGACGCCCCTGCTGGAGGCGCCCGCCGCCATGAATGAGCAGCCACCGTAAGCGGGTAGCAACCTTGAGCGAGCAACCGCCGTGGGCGGGGGCTTCTTTAGCGGGAGTACTTCGCCTCCGCCAGCTCGGCGCCCGCGACACGTGCCGCACGCCCCACCAACTGACGATTCGCCAGGTACACGAAGAACGTCACCAGAATAAACAGGTACATCAGCTGGTACGGCATGGTACCCGCCATCAGGCCCAGGGAGCCTTCGGGCACCATCAGAATCTGATCCGAACTGAAGTGCGGGGAGAACGCCAGCACGATCCAGAACGGCGAAATGTACATGCCCACCAGCGCCGCGGTCGCCAAAACAACAGCCAGTGTGAAAACAAAGGAGCTGACCCGCTGGTACATGAGCGGGAAGATCTCCATAACCACGGCGGCGAGCATCAGCGGATACCAGGTGTTGTGGTGCGACCAGCTAATCGGCGAAATCTGCAGCATCATGAACGCGGTCAGCGCCAGCTGCGCCATGAGCGCGCGGGCACGAATCAGCGGAACCAGCAGAACCGCGGTGACCAGCACAATCAGCAGGGTCAACGCCACCTGCACCACGGACAGGGCGGTCGCCGTCAGGTGATGCTGCAGGCCCGCGTGGGTCAGCGCACCCATAATCGACACGTTATCGAAATAGCTGAACCAACCCACACGCGAAGTATCACGCACCGCATGGAACCAGAACGTCAGCGACTCCTCACGAATCACCAGGAAGCCAATACCCACGGTCGCGGCGAAGCTCGCACCCAGGGTCGCAATACCCTTCCAGTCCTTACGCATGAGCAACAGCAGACCGAACGCGAGCGGGGTCAGCTTAATACCCGCCGCAATACCCAGCAGCACGCCGCGCGGAACGCGGGTTGCCGGGCGCATAAAATCGGCAAGAATTAGCGCCAAAATGATGGCATTAATCTGCCCAAAATGCGTGGTCAAACGCCACGGGCCGCACATCCAAATCAGCGCCGCAATCACCGACACCATACCCCAATGACCCAGGTGCTTCTGCAACGGCAGACGCCACGAGCGGCTCCGCGCGTAGGAGTACAGCAGGTACGCGCACCAATAGCTGAGCGCGCAAATAATGGCGGTAATCAGCAGCATGCTCTGCGGTTCGGTGAGGAACGCGAGCGGGTAGAAGAGCAGCGCCGCAAACGGCGGGTACGTGAACGGCAGGCCGCGCGTGCTGAAGGTGTACAGCTGGTAGCCGTCCGGGCCATCCGCGAGGGAGACAGCGCCCAGGCGGTACACGTAAATATCGTCAGCCGCCGCGTGCGTCACGTAGTCAAAGGCGTAGAGGGCAACCAGGATGAACAGCAGATGCGCCCAGAGAGCGCCGCTACGCATGCCGGGGATGCGGTCAAAGAAGCCGCGACGCGCAGGTTGTGTAGGTTCCGCAGCGGTTTCCTTGGCGGTTTCCTCGGTGGGTTCGACAGTTTCCGCCGCGGGTTCAGAAGCGGGCTCAGCGGCAGGCTCTGTGCTTTCTGTAGCACTTTCTACAGCGCTCTCAACAGCCGGTTCAGCAACCGCGGTAGAAGCCCAGGGAATCCTCGGCGCAGCCGCCGCAGTATTCTCCGTGGTCTTCACCGCGTTCATAGAGGAGTTCTTGTCAGTATTCTTCACGAGGGTCTTTTCTAGTTCCTTATCGCGACTCACGCGGTTGCCTCACGAGAAGTAGTAGCACGCACAGACTCGGCGCTCTCGGTCACAAGGGCGCGAGCGCCCCACCAGCCCAGAGGCGCATCGCTTTCGGCTGGTTCAACCGGAGCGGTACGCACCGGCGTACTCAGCGAGGCTACCGCCCAGAACATGACCGTAGCCCACAAGGCAAAGGAGGGAAAACCACCAATAGCTACGCCGGGCGCCCATAGGAATTCCAAGCCATTCATATCTAGCTGGGTGATACCGCCAATAATACGCGGCGAAATATACAGGCCCACACCGGCTACCCACGCCAGCACGCACGCAATTTTTCTCGCCGCGGAGGGAAGATGCACCATAAAGGTGGGGAATGCATCCAGGATAAGGGCTGCCAGCAGTAGCGGCAGAAGAACATTGTGGTGCGACCAGCTAATCGGCGAAAGTGCCACCATAAGAGTGCCGGTCACGGCCACCTGCGCTAGGGTTTTGCCGCGGCGATCAAGCTGATAGAGCAGCACGGCAACCAGGGCAATGCTGAGCGCGGCCAGGGCGTAGAAGCCGAGCTTGAGAGCTGTGCCCTTCAGACCGAAGTGCATGAGCCAACCCTGGATGGAAATATTATCCACGAAGTTAATGTCGCCCACGCGGGAGGGGTCAGAGATAGCTGAGAACCAGAATTGGGGAGCCTCATTCGGCAAAAGGATAAAACCGACCGCAATTGTGGCCAGGAAGGTGGCGCCCAGAGCCGCGATGCCCTTCCAGTCGCGGCGCACCAGCAGGATAAGGCCGAAGACCAGCGGAGTAAGCTTTAAGCCACCCGCAATACCGACGAGCACACCGCGCGGCACGCGGGTTGCCGGACGCACAAAATCGGCAAGAATCAGCGCCATAATGAGCGGATTAATCTGCATGAGGTGAAAAGTACGTCGCCACGGGCCGCACAGCATCACCACGATGGTCAAGGCAGCGATAGTTCCGGTACGGCCGAGGCGACCCTGCAGGGGTAACGCACGACCGGAAGTCTGGGCATAGTTATAGATAGTGGCCGAAAGCCACCAAGCGGCGGCCGTGGTTCCCAGCACCATAATGGCTTTGCCTACCTCAAGCGGCAGGAACGCAAAGGGCAGGAAGACGAGAGCCGCAAACGGCGGATAGGTAAAGGGGAGCTTCAACACCCCAATTTCAATAAATACTGGCGCGTATAGATCCTTGGTAAACCCTTCATTGTCGAAGATGGTCATGGCACCCATGCGGTAGATGGAAAAGTCCAGGCCGCCGAAGGGGGCAATAAGGATTTCAAAGAGGTAACCGCACACCACCATGAGGATGAGTGCCACAATAGCGATTTTTCCCCAGATGGGGGTGGTGGAGTCAGTCCTTGTCACGAGGTGCTTGTCCTTACCTTGGTGCCGGCGGATGCGCGCATAGGGTGGGCGGGCATCTGATTTTGGAATCCTAATAGTTTATCGCGCGCACCTGTGAAGGGTGCATCGGGGAGAAGATTCACAGAAGAAGATTCACAGGGGCAAATTCGCTCGAATGAGCAAGCGCAACTATCACGGTACGAGCCGCCTTCATATGCACGTAATGTCTTCAAAATTGGTACTACCGGGGCAATATAATGGGCTTATTGGCGCTCCGCCTGCCCCAACGCAGGGCTCACCCCAACACAGGGGCAAGCGATGCCACCCCGCGCACCGACGTCCACAAACAACCAGCAGTGAAAGCAGTGATCACGTGAGTGAACATCTCGGCACCCCACCCGAAGGCGAGAACACGAGCGGCAAGCCCGCAAGCGTCTCCGGAGGCGGCTCCTCCGGGCTGAGTATCGGCATGCGCCCGGCTGATGCGCCCGGCGCGAACCTCACCCCCGAAGAGGTTGCACGCCGCGCATCCGGTCGCGGTACGTGGCATCGTCGCGCCTCCAAGCCTGTCTCGCACTGGATGTTTGTGCTTATCGGCGTGCTTCTGCTGCATAAGTTCATTCCCAATAGCGGCTGGCTGCTGGTGCACATTGTCACCCTCGGCCTGATTACGAACTCGATTCTGATTTGGTCGCAGCACTTCACCGAAGCGCTCATGAAGATCAAAATCCCTGACGAACACCGCGGAACTCAGGTGCGCCGTATCTTCATCCTGAACGCCGGTATTCTCGTGCTCATGGTCGGCATGATCGGTCAGCTGAGCGTGCCCGGCCTCTACGCCGCCACGGTGGTTGGTGCGCTCATTGTGGGCACCATGGTCGCCTGGCATGCCCTATACCTGCTGAAGCAGGTGCGTCAGGCCCTGCCGTCGCGGTTCGGTGTGACGATTCGCTTCTACATTACGGCGGCGCTCATGCTGCCCCTCGGTGCGGCGTTTGGCGCGATGATTGCCTACCCGAACCTGAAGGGCACCCTACATTCGCAGTTTCTGCTCGCGCACGAGGTCGTGAACGTGCTCGGCTTCGTCGGTATTACCGTGGTGGGTACGCTGGTGACCTTCTGGCCGACCATGCTGCGCACGAAGATGGTTGATAAGGCGCTCACCCACAGTCTGCGCGCCCTGTACCTGATGTGTGGCGGCTTGGTGTTAACCCTTGTCGGCTCCATGTTCGGGATGCGTCCGCTCGCTACCGCGGGCCTGGTCGTCTACCTGATCGCTCTGCTCATTGTCGCCTGGGTGATGGTGCGTACCCTGCGCACCAAGCGCCCGACCGAGTACCCGCCGATGAGCGTCGGTATGGGCTTCATCTGGCTGATTGTTGGCGTGGCGACCACCGCCTACATGGTGGCAACCACCCCGTTCGCCGTCATGGATATTCGTGCGGTCACCCCCATCTTCGTGGTGGGCTTCCTGCTGCAGGTGCTGCTGGGTGCAATGAGCTACCTGCTGCCTCAGCTGATGGGTGGCGGCCCGGCGGTGGTGCGCGCCTCCAATAAGGAGTTCAGCCGTTTTGCTGCCGGTCGCGTGACCGCCGTGAACCTGGCGCTCATTATTTTCATGCTGCCCAGCTCCATGGTGGGTCAGTCCATTAAGATGGCGGTCACTATTGTGGGCGCGCTGGCGTTGGCGGCGTTCATTCCGCTGATGGTGCGTGGCGTGAAGGTTTCGGTGAGCACCCGCAAGGCAATCTTCGAGGCGCGCGCCCGCGGTGAGAAGCCCGCCTTCGACCAGGAGGCGCTGACCCCCGCACCCATCCCGCACGCTAAGCAGAGCTTCCAGGCGGCACTCGCGGTTGCTATGGCGTTCCTGCTGGGCTTCGCCGTGAACCCGTCCGCGTTGAACCTGCCGTCGGTTTCTTCGTCGGGTTCCGTGGCTGCGACCGGTCAGACCACCACCGTGCAGGTGAAGGCGACCAGCAACTACCGTTTCACCCCCGCCGAGGTGGAGGTGCCCGCCGGTAACCGCCTGGTCGTTGAAGTCACCAACGACGATCAGGGCATGACCCACGACCTGACCTTCGACAACGGCGCGACCACCGGCGTTATCAACCCCGGCGAAACGAAAACCGTTGATGCCGGCGTCATTACCGCCGACCAGGAAGGCTACTGCTCCGTGGCGGGTCACCGCTCCCTGGGCATGGTGTTCAAGGTGAAGGCGACCGGCGCCTCCGCAAACCAGGTGGCGCAGGGTGGCCACAACCACGGTTCTGCGGGCGGCCACAACCATGCTGCATCGGGTAGCACGCCGACCCTTATGACCGTTGCGAACAGCAGGATTGACATGTCCGCAGCGCCCGGTAGCGGCTACAAGTACCGCGACCCGAACATCCCGGCGCCGAACACCGCCGAGCAGGTGAACGGCAAGACCGTCCGCAAGGTCACCCTGGAAGTTGAGGAAGTCGACCGCGAGGTGGCGCCCGGTGTGACCGTTCACATGTGGACGTTCAACGGGCAGAACATGGCACCGATTCTGCGCGGCAAGGTCGGCGACATTTTTGAAATTACACTCGTCAATAACGGCACGATGGGCCACTCGCTGGACTTCCACGCGGGCATGGTGTCCCCCGATAACACGATGAAGACCATCGCCCCCGGTGAGCGTCTCGTCTACCGTTTTGAGGCGAAGGCCGCCGGCATCTGGCTGTACCACTGCGGTACTGCCCCGCTGAGCCTGCACATGACCCAGGGCATGTACGGCGCGGTCATCATTGACCCGGCTGACCTTGACCCGGTTGATCACGAGTACGTGATGGTTCAGGGCGAGGCGTACCTGCACGACACCGGCAAGACCGCCTCCGACGGCAACAAGCTGGCGGAGAACTCGCCGGAGCTGATTGCGGCGGGCACCCCCACGCTGACCATGTTCAACGGCCACGCAACCCAGTACAAGGCGAAGCCGCTGCAGGTGAAGAAGGGTGAGCGTATTCGTGTTTGGGTGATGGCTGCGGGCCCGAACCACGGCACGAGCTTCCACGTGGTCGGTTCGCAGTTCGACACGGTCTACAAGGAGGGTGGCTACCTGATGCGCCGCGGTGTGGATGCGTTCGGTAGCCGTGACGGCCACAGCCAGGCGCTGGATTTGGCGCCCGCCCAGGGTGGCTTCGTGGAGATGCAGTTCCTGGAGTCTGGCACCTATGTGTTCGTGAATCACTCCTTCTCGGAGATGGAGCGCGGTGCCGCCGGCAAGATTGTGGTGACCGATCGCTAGTAGTGGCTGCCCGCTCAACACTCACACTGAGTGCTTCTAGCGCCCAGTGAGAGTTTGGCCCCGCCCTGTGCGTCCTGTGAATGGATGCGCCGGGCGGGGTCTTTCTGCGCAGTCTTTCTACACGGTCTTTCTGCGCCCGCACATGCCCCCTACCGAGTCGATACAGAGCCTTTCCTGGAGCCCCCGCACAAGCCCCCTACAGAGCCCCGCAGGAGCCTACCCCGCATCGGCGAACTATGCTTATAGCCTCATGGGCGAACTTTTCTTAGCCAGGAGCGGGCATGGTGCGCTAGTCTATAGGAATGGCAGATAGCACTTCGAGCGCCTCTTCCGAGCGCAGCGCTACGGGCGCCAACAACCACACCCCCGCCTCGGCGGACGAACAGACTTCTCCTCGGCAGCGTAAAGCTTTCCCGCTTCGCTTTCTCGCCGGGGCACTTGCACATTGGCAGATTATTGCCTCTGCGGTTCTTTTGGGTGGCGGTGTTGCCGGCCTGGCAGCCACCTATGACGACTATTGCGGCATGACGGAGCTTTCGTATGCTCCGGCGGCTCTCCGATCCGATTTTGAGGAGGGCTCTAAGGTCGCGGGTTTCCGTCCCGGCGTGCTGGCGGCGCAGATTGAGACTGAGAGCCACTGGCGTGTGGGCGTGGTGTCCCACCAGGGCGCTAAGGGTATTGCACAGTTCACCGATGATGCGTGGAGCGGCGGGCATTACAGCTTCGGTAATGGCGGTAATGTTCTGAACCCGCACGATGCGATTGCGGCGCAGGCACGCTACCTGGGTGAGTTGCGTACTCGTTTGGCAAAGTACGCTTCCAATGAGGATGAGCTGCAGGATGTGGTTCTCGCCGGTTATAACGCGGGTCCGGGTTCTGTGGAGAAGTACGGCGGTGTTCCCCCGTATGAGGAGACTCAGAATTATGTGAAGTCGATTCGCGAGCTGGCGAATTCGAAGTACAAGCTGACCTGCTCTCCCGAGTACCAGTTCAAGCAGGCGAAGTTGAGCTTCGTGAATGGTGTGACTCCGGCGATGGCTGGTGTTCATGCGGATGGTACGGCACTGTCCCCGGAGGAGTCGGCATCGGCTGCCGCTGAGGCATCTGCTTCGGCTTCTGCGAGTGCTTCGGCTCGTGCGTCTGCGAGCGGTTCTGCGGGTTCTTCGGTGAAGCCTTCGGCGACGAGTTCCAGCCGCTAGATTCAGCTTTTTGAATAACCCACTAGGCTATATAGCCGCTAGGGAATATAGTTTCTAGGGAATATTCCGTTTTATCTATAGTGGGCGGCTGATACCGGCCACCACTACCCTACTATTCACTCTTATACTTACTCTTAACAGCGCGAGGCGCCGACCCCCATTCTCGGGGTTCGGCGCCTCGCACTTTTTAGGGCTGGAGCGTGCCTAGTTGAAGATGGCGCGCACGACCGAGTAACCGGAGACCGGGTACACGGCGTTCACGGTTGCGGGCTTCTCGCTCTCGTCCGCGATCTCGATGGACTCGGTGCCGCGCAGCAGCTCCTCGAGCAGGATGCGCAGCTCCAGGCGTGCTAGGGGCGCGCCGGGGCAGACGTGGATACCGTCGCCGTACACGAGGTTGCGGGACTGGTCGCGGTGCGGGTTGTAGGTGAGGGCGTCTTCGAAGGCGTCCTCGTCGCGGTTGGCGCTTGCCCAGTTGATGGTCACGCGGGAGCCGGCGGGCAGGGTGCGGCCGCCGAGTTCAGTGTCCTGAGTGGTGATGCGGCGGTTGGTGACGAGGGTGTCTTCGAGTCGCATGATTTCTTCGACGGCGAGGGCGATTTCGCTGCGGTCGTCGAGTGCGTTGCCGTCGGCGAGGGAGGCGCGCAGGCGGTCCTGCTCGGCGCGGTTGCGTGCCAGGAAGTTGACGAATACACCCACGGTTGCGGAGACGGTGGACAGCTCGCCCACGGTCCAGTTGCGGATGAGGCTGACGATTTCTTCGTCGGTCATGGTGCGGGGCTCTTCGCCGGGCAGCTGCACGGTGTCGGTGAGCAGTTCGGCGGTGACATCCTTGGGGTTGCCGGCTGCGGCGTCCTCGCGGCGTTCGTCGAGTAGCTGGCGGATGTAACCGTCGAATTCGAGGGCGACCTTGGCGATTTCTTCGCGGTCGCGGCGCAGGGTGGCAACGCGGTTCTTTTCGATCCATTCGGTGAGGGGCTGCTCGAGGCATGCGGGCCAGCCCATGAAGGCGTTCTGCACGCGCATTGCGTATGCCTGGCCGAAGCCCTGCATGACGTCTACTTCTTCGCCGCGGGGCAGTTCTGCGATGAGGGTCTTCACGGCGTCGCGGATGACGGGTGCGAACTTTTCGAGGCGTTCGGGGGTGAAGTATTTGTCGTTGACGGCGCGGAAGGTGGTGTGTTCGGGTGCGTCCATGCCGTTGGGGACGGCGATGTGGCGGGTGGAGACGACGTTGGAGTAGATTTCGGGGTGGTCGAGTACGTGCTGTACGTCGGCGTTTTTGAAGACGGAGTAGCCCATGAATTCGTCGTGGGCGACGGGGCAGCGGCGGCGCATTGCGTCGTAGGCGGCTACCTGGTCTTTCTGCACTTCTTCGCTTCGGAGGTCCCAGTCGTTGTGTACGTTCTCAGTCATTGTTCACCCGTGTTCGTTATAGAAGTTGTGGCGTGCTGGATGCGGGCGTCCAAACGATGCTTACGGGCAGGGTCGGGCGTGCATTTCAGCACGTGAAGCTATTAGTTATTATTTGACCGTATCACTTATG
>ERZ772997.386-NODE-386-length-14259-cov-9.43847_pt1 | contig 14259 bp, 14 predicted proteins | sample MGYA00511127_ERZ772997 | MGnify/ENA primary metagenome ERZ772997 (study PRJEB29015, sample SAMEA2738070) | human oral metagenome | biome: human oral; feature: human-associated habitat; material: saliva | place: China | collected 2215 ... | reverse complement strand
CCCGATAAAAAACCACCCCAGCAACACACCCCTGCATCACCCCCCTGCAACACCCCCTGCAACACATCCCCTGCCCACGTGATCTCCACCACATCACCCCTCACGACTTGTCACACCCCCGCTCCATCCCCTATACTGGTGTCATGGCGATCAACCGATCGCTACAACGACTGAAAGGACACTACGATGCTTGACCTCCGATCCAACACCAAGCTCTGGCGCTTCCTCATCCCCACGACGGATAAGCCCACCTACTACATCAACGAGCTTCGACGCTTCCTCCGCTTCTTCCCCATACCAGACGATCAGACCGGCACCGCGTTGAACATCGCGATCACGTCTTTGCTCAATCGCCTGGATCGCAACGCTGTTACAGTCATTGAAGCACGCGACATGTTGATTGAGGCCCTGGATGCAGTCCACGCGATGCGCCCCCACGATTTCGTCTGGCGTCAAGCAGTGCGTGTCACCATCGACGGTATCCAGTACAACCGCCCTGAGAACATGATCCAGACTGTGGCGTTCCCCGAGTCGCACTGCACGTGCAAGGAATACCCCTTCACCGTCTGCACGGCCACTTTCCATCCCGGTGTCATCTAAGGAGAAATGATCATGGCACTATCAGTCGCAGCAGCAGCTCTCAGCAGCAATGCAACACGCATTGGAGCGAACATCTCGAAGCGTCTCACTCGTCTTGCCTCTAAGGACATTCAGGGTGGTGACATCCTCGTTGAACGTCTGAAAGCAGAGCTCGAAGAAATCAGGGCGATGCCTGTCACGAATTACCGCGAGGCCCAGTCCAAGGAGGCCCGTATGCGCCGTTTGGACAAGGCTGCGGGCACAAGGTACCAGTCCTTCCAGAAGGCCGCGAAACGGGCGTACAGGGAGGATCTCATAGCCCAAGCGAATGACCCTAATAAGCTCATCCGCATGACGAAGGAGCAACTGCGAGATATCCACTCAATACAGCGCTCCCGCCTCCGCTATCGCGTGAAGCGCGTCAAACAGTCGATCGACGGTAACAACTTCATGACTCGCCGTGCTGAGAATCTGTTGAAAGAGAAAACATCCGGCGCATCGATCAATCGCTTGCGCTTTCTGGTCAACGGCTATACTAAAGCACTCAAGTCGAAGTCACTGACACCCGAAGGCGCATCAGAGATCGTCCAGCGCGGTGTCGATATGTTCGGTGAGATCTACTTGGAATTGAACGACGAACAACGCGGCGCTCTGTGGAAAGCTATGAGACGTGAGATGGAGCTTAATTCCATTTCTTCACCCGATGCTATTGAGGTCATCAAGGTAGCGTTGGAATCCGTCAAAAAGAAGTACGGTTTCATCCGCTCGCTATCATCCGGCGAACTGCTCGCTGCCATCGGTGAATCCACAAGCGACGTTGAGGTTAAGCTCAAGAGAATGGAGATCGACGACCGGAACTCATCGGACATCATCAATAAAGGCAAGGAAAAATGGGGCTCGAAGCCATCCCTCACCTCATGGTCTACCAACACCTGGGATAGGGATTACAATTTCTAGGAGACAAGGTAACTCTCATGGCAAAGATTGAATACGTTGCTCACATCGCGGCGTTCGACATTGAAACTTCTTCATACACGGTAAATGGCATGAAGGGCGCAGTCGTGTATTCTTATGCACTGGCGATCGACGATACCTTCTACCACGTCCGTACCGGGGAGGAATTCTTCGCCCTATTGGATAGGATAGCTGGAGATATGGGTCTGGGCCCTAACCGCCGCCTTGTCGTTTTCGTCCACAATCTTGCTTATGAGTGGCAGTTCATCAAGAACTACATGGAGTGGATCGGCGCTTTCGCCGTGGGCAATGAACGGAGAATTGCTCGCGCCGTCTCATCTCTCGGTTTTGAGTTCCGTTGCTCTTACATCCTGACCAACAAACCACTCGCTGCGGTCGGTCGGGATGTGGGTGTGCAGAAGATGGTCGGCGATCTCGATCACACTCTCATCCGCAACTCCATCACTCCCCTTTCTGACGAAGAGATTGGCTACATCGAAAATGACGTACGCGCTCTCATCGAGTTCGGTCGTATAGCAGTCGCTCAAGAGAGCGACGACCTGGTGAAAGGACTGCGGTCCATCCCTGTAACCAAGACTGGATACGTCCGTCGACAGATGCGCAAGGCTTCTCTCGCCGATCCCTCTTACCAGGCGCTCATTGATTCACTTTTGATGGGCGAGAATGTCTACACTCTCGCACGTCACTCTTTTCAGGGTGGATACACTCACGCCAATTCGACGATAGCCGGTGAAGAGTGTGGTGAGACGTGGGCGGTCGACCTAGCCAGCTCATACCCCTCATCCATGCTCCAATTCACTTATCCGATGACCACATTCTCTAACGTCACTCGACCAGACGGAGGGTTCGACGTCGATCTGATCAATGAGATCGCCTGTTGTGCGCATTTCTTCATCACTTTCACAGCTTATGACCTGGAGGCTCGATACGAATTCCCCTACATCAGCCAGTCCAAGGCCCTAGCAATCAGCGAACCTGTCATTGACAACGGGCGAGTCTACAGTGCTACTGCCGTGAAATTGGCCATGACGGACGTAGATTGGCAGATCTTCAATCGCTGCTACAAGACCAGTGGAATTGAGGTTGAGGCACTGATGGTGGCCGGTAAGGACTATCTTCCGCGAGCTCTGACTGATCCGATCGTCCAGATGTACCGCGACAAGACGGCTCTGAAGGGCGTTGAGGGCCAGGAAGTCAACTACCGCAGCGCTAAGGAGAACATCAACGGCGTATATGGATCCGTCGCTATGGATCCGGTGCGAACGGACTACGAATTCCTGAAAGAAGAGGCGAGGTTTGTGGCGACCGTCCCGAGTGTTACTGAGGCTCTCAACGCCTACAACACATCCCGCAGCCGCTATCTCTACTACCCTTGGGCGGCATGGGTGACCGCATACAGTCGATTCGTCCTTCTCAACACGATATACGATCTGATCGACGGTGGGGTGACCGTCTTGTACTGTGACACGGACTCGATCTACTTCAAGCCATCTCCGAAAGCCGCTCCAATCATCGAACGAGCGAATGAACGAGTGCGCGCCTCTCTTTCCGCCGCCATGCATTCGCGATGGCCTGACGCTACCGATGCTGAGGTGGAGGACGCTCTCGCGCCATCTGATCCTAAGGGTGTTCGCCATCACATCGGAATTTTCGAGGTCGACGGGCGATACAGCAACTTCAAGACACTAGGTGCTAAGAGGTATATCGTCGAGAAAGATGGCCATCTCAAGACTACGGTCTCTGGATTGTCTAAGAGCGCTGGGACATACATCGAAGAGAATGGAGGGATGGATATGTTCACAGATGGGATGTCCATCCCACCAGAACATTCCGGTCGTCTCACCCACACGTACGTCGAAGAGACGGTCCACAATCTCATCACGGATTACATGGGCAATACGTGTGAGATGAGACAGGAGGGATTCATTCACCTCGAACCCTCCCCCTACGTCCTCTCGGTGTCGGACGACTACATGTCCTTCATCCAAAAGGCCGCAGAGGGAGTGATCTTCAAGTACACCTAAAGCGAGGTGACGGAGTGGTGGCGAGCCTTGGAGATGTAGTACATCAGAGTCTCGCCAGCCTCCCTATTCTCGAAGAAGATCCGATTCGCACGTAGCGCATCAGGCATCCAATGAGTACGCCGATCGGCATACGCCATGGTGGGATCGGTGAAATGCGTTCGGTCGGAGGTGAAATCCAACGAGTAGACAATGTCGCGACGCTTATCGCGGAGGAACTCATATCGTTCCCAGTCTGGCTCGGAGGTTCCCAACATTTCACCGGGGAGAGTGTGGTTCTTCTCCATCAAGTCGACGAATAGGAACACCTCTCTACCCACCTTCATCAGGCGACAGCGCAAGATCGTCCTATCAACAATCCAGCAAGTCAGCTTCACATTCCTGGCGGTGAAGTGATGAGGGCATTGTGGATACTCAGGGACGGCGAAACCACCATCCGTGATCATGGCCGTCTGTGGATTGTTCTTGAATGGGCGGTAATAGTCGTCCGATTCCTTACCACCACTCTTCGCCGTACTCTCGCAGTATTCGATGGAAACCTTCACCACCTGACCACTGCCGTTCTCATCTGGGTACTCAACGGTGGCGATGTCACCTGGTTTCATCTTCGAGACGTTCCTGATGTCCATCGCCTCGAAGTAGGGTGAGTTCCACGATACGGTATTAGCGATGAGGAACACCTGAGCTCGCTTGACGTGACGGACAATTGTCGAGATGAAGTTGATGAACAGATTCAATTCATCACTCAACATTTGGCGGTCTTGGCGAATGAACTCATCGAACATGATCACTCCCACGTTAGGGAATGAGATGGACTTGAAGTGGACGGACTGAGACAGAGCGACGATATGAGCGAAAGGTTCCTTCTCATACGTCACCACCCCATCTTCATTCCTCCGCCCGAGGAAGAATTGGCGATTGTAGGCTTTCACCTCATGGAATTCACCATTCGTCAGCTCTTCAACCATCCCTTCGTTATTCACAGCAGCGAAGAGAGCAGCACTTTTGAATCCCTTAACATCTTCCTCCATCTGACGGATGATAATTCCTCGTAGACCAGTCTCGTAGTAGGTGCTGATCATGTGACGCAGCAAGGCGGTCGTCTTGCCGTTGGAGCGCTCGCCGATGATGAAGTTGTAGAGGGAGTTCCGTTCGAGAATCCTGTCGAGTTCATAGAATTTCATGAGATATAAATTCCTTCCTTGAGCATGTTGACGATTTCATCGGCGTGCTGCATGGCGGTCGACGGGGTGCCGTACACCATCGCGGCCTTGAGGTAACCACTAGCATCACCGACCTTCACTACTTTACCGGATGGGCGACCAGCAACCTCACCAATGTTCCCGGAAGCGTCCTCGTTAAAGGTGCGGTACAGCTTCGGCTTGAAGTCACCCATCACGTTACTGTTGGGCGAGAGAGAGCCGGAAGAGTACGTGGTCTGCACACCGTCAGCAGCACTAACAGCACCTCCGATAGCGCCCAGGACAGCACCAGGAACATTACCAGCGATAGCACCAACCGCACCGCCAGCGATCGACTTAACAACGACCTCACCAACCATGAGCGAAGCAGAGCGGATGCTCTCCACGTTCAGAGGGATCTCGTAGCCATAGGTAATGGAGGTGGTGAAGACGATGTTGTCGGTCTCGTACCACCCATTCTGTTTTTCGAAAACCTCATTCGCGGCTGTGGTCGAAAGGGTGACAACAGCAGAGCCGTCGGTGAGGTTGACGGTGTATATCAGATGGAGGTTCTTCCCCATGACCAACGATGGATCCAGATCGACCATACCGACCATTGGGACAAACACTTGGATGTGTACGTTGGTGTAGTCGCGGTAGTCACTGTACACTCTACCGACGTAGACGCGTCCCATGTACACCTGTGTGAAATCACCAGCGAACACAGGGACGGAGATATTGAGGATAACGCTACCCAGCGTGATCTTCCTCTTCTGTGGTGTGGAGATGCCCGGGCGAATACCGTAGAACCACTTCAGGCTCAGGATATTGCCTGCACCATCACCGTAAAGCATGTTCTTGATCTTGTCGTAGGTGTCCTTGGTGTACAACGTGTCGATGAAGCTCTTCACCGACTGACGGTCCATGACGTAGCATGAGATGGCGTCGGTTGCAGTACGTGGTTGGAAGCGTGGCAATGGAATTCTCCTAATCTTTTCCGGGAAGAATATTTGGGAGTAGGTCAGTTGGCAAAGGGTGAACTTAGGATTGTACCCAACTCCACCTCTGGGTGTGGTGAACGGGACCCTTTCGGTCTCATACTTTACCTTGAATGAGACACACGTGTCGGAGCCAAGTTCGCAGTTGGGGAAGTTGACGATGACTCTGAAATACTCACTTTCTACGACCGCAGTGGCTGTAGAGGAAGGCCACCGTTCATCATCTTTCGGGTTGTCGTACGCGAGCGTGGCTTTGACAAAGCTGTAGCCAATGCCTGGAAGCTTCGTTCGTTCGATGACAGTGCCATAATCCATACTATCGTCGTGCCGTCCGTCCTTCCCTACGTTGAAGTCCCACGCCGTCATATCAACTCGCTCACCACCAGCCGTATTCAAGTGGTAGTAATAAGGTGTGTGGGGGTGATCGATGGTAGGTGCCGAGAGGGCCGCTGAAATGAGGTTGAGAACGTACTCATCGGTAGTTCCATCCTTCTTCCAATAGGGCTGCTCGAACTTAGAAGTGTGGTAGTCAGCCGCCGTCAGAAGGTAGTACCATCTACCGATCTTGAACGCTCGCCTGGCAGCGACCGCTTTATCAGCTTCAGCCGTGTTGGAGAATACAGGGCCCTGCATCCCTTCCGTCGTCGGGTCCGAAAGGATCCTCGCGGGCCAACTAGACCACCCTCTCTTGACGATATCCACCTTAGTGAGCTCTTCATCAAGAACGATGACGGCCTGGGGTAGGCGGTCGATAAATGCGTACCCGTCAATCATGTGTGACTCCCGTTCTGCGAGGTCGACAATACGAACGCACCAGCCGACTCCGTGTCGTTGATGTTAGCCGTGAAGTCACTCTTCAGCACCTTTCCACCAGCCTCAAACGCACGCAGCGGGTCGATAATGTTGGTAGAACCGTGGGAGGTGGATCGCTCGGCTAGCACAGAGAGCTGCTTGATGGCATCGCGGTACGTCATCAGCAGATCGATGCGACCGTTGAGCTCAGCAAGACCATTCGTGATGTGCTTAACAGAGTCGATGTAGTAGTACGCACCGTCGACCATCATATAGTTGATGGCCGTCCACTTTATTTCAGACGCAGGAAGCTTCACCCGGACAACAATCTGCTTATCATCGATCGGCGTCACCATCTGATCATCGAATGAAGCAGTGGTTGTAACAGTCTTGTTCAACACGTTCTCCATTGACAGGTTGCTCATGAGTTTCACTTGCATAATTGCTCCTTAAGTAGGAGGCGGACTGGCGTTAACCAGTCCGCCTCAGTGGGTCACTCTCCGTCCTTGATGAAGAACGTCACGCCATTCTCGTACGGGTCCGTGATCGTGGAGCCACACACGTGGGTCCAGCAGTTGGTCTTGAGACCGACCGGATCCATCAGCGAGGTGTTCTTCATGCCAAGGCCGTAGATGCCGACGCGCTCAGAGTCGAAGATATGAGCAACGACGCCGGACTGATCGACAGTGATGGGGGTGTTCTCCCACGCGACCGTGAAGGAGTCCTTGACCGTGGACAGCGCCTCGAACGACGGGACAGCGCCCTTTTCGTTCACCAGACCCTTCCACGAGACGACCGTGGAGTGGCCGGGGAGCTCCAGCAGATCCTTGTTGAAAACGTCAGCCTGCAAGAACTGCTTGGCCGCATTCTCGAACTGAGAAAGAATTACCACATTGGGGTTGTCAATGTAGTTGGGGTAGTTCTTCTCGTTGTACAGGGACGAGTAGATCTTGAGCTGGTCAAGAACCACAGCGATCTGGTTGAGGCACCAACGCAGGAACTCGGGGGTCTGAAGTGCCTGCCCAGCCTTCAGGGTCGCCTTGAACGCCTTGTTGTAGGACTTCAACAGGTTGATGGCTCGCGGGCCGTCACCGCCATGCAGGTTCAGGGCGATGGACGAACGGAGAGTCGCCAAGGTGATGTTGTCGATGTTCAACGCCAGAGCGTTCTTGATCGAGGTGTCAACACCGGCGATGAACTGGTTGAACTTCTCGCGAGACAGGAACATACCCGTCATCCAGCGCTCAGGGATAGACCACTGGTAGCGGAACTGGAAGGGCTTGAAGAAGTACTCGGTCTCGAAGTTGATCGGGTTGTTCTTGTACGGATCAGACGTAGAGCCCACAGCGGGGTTGTACACGTCAGCGTCGTCCTCGGCCTGCGGAAGGTTGGGACGGTTCTTCTGGATAATACCCGCGGACGGGTCGTAGGTCTCGGAGCGGGTACGAACGATGTCCACACCGTTGCCCTTGTACTCCTTGGCGATCATGAGCTGCTCAGTGACGAGCGTGATGAGACCGGACTTGACGATCTCCTTGGTCGAAGAGTCCAGGTTCTCGAAAGAGCGACCGAAGTCCGAGATGTTCGCCAGATCATCGGTCACGATCGCTTCAGAGCCCATGGACTGCTTGGCGAGATTGTTGACGATGGATGCGGCCGCACCCACCGGAATGAGAGGCTTGGTAGCCATTGTTATCCTCCTTGGTAGTTGTTCCGCTCTTTAGCGGCTGAGGTCAGTATACATGAGAACGCCCCTCTTCGTAGTAGAAAGGAGTGAAAGACCTACGAAGAGGGGCGGAGATAACTCTCATGGCAAGAACTATTATGCCACTAGAGTGAGGTGATTGCAAGTACAATGAGCGGTTCCCCTGCAACAAGGGGTGGATCAGCTGCGCCCTTGATGATGCCATAGTCGTACTTGCCTGGTGAAGCACCTTGGATACGGGAGGTGAAACCGTAGACCGATCCGTCTGCAACACGAACGGAATTCACCACAGAAACCTCTGTTGGGAGTGAGTACTGGCGGTGTGTGCCGTAGATGAAGACGTACCGCAGGAAGGGGCCAGTTCGCTCTGGCTGGATCTGATCGGAGCCGTAAGTGAGAGTAACATCACTTGCATCTGTGACACCTACGACCGGCTTCATCCAGGAGAGTTCTACACCCCCACCTCCACCGCCCGATCCAGCGGGACCAGGAGGTCCTTGAGGGCCGGGAGGGCCAGCGGGACCAACATCGCCTTTAGGACCGGGAGGGCCAGCGGGACCTACAGCGCCGATCGCTCCAGCAGGTCCAGGAGGACCGATAGGACCGCGCTCGCCAGCAGGGCCAATGGGACCTTGAGGGCCAGTGGGACCGATCGGACCACGCTCTCCATTTGCGCCAGCAGGTCCTCGATCACCAGTGGCTCCTTTAGGGCCGATGGGACCGATAGGGCCGGGAGGGCCAGTGGGACCGCGCTCACCGGCAGGGCCAACAGGTCCGGCAGGACCGGGAGGGCCAGCGGGACCGGGAGGGCCCGTGCCACTCGCCGATGTGCCGTTACGCTCTAGGTCGTAGATGCGGTCGTGAAGCCGCTGACCCTCCTCCCTCACCCCCGCAATGGCGCTGCGGATCCCCGTGTCGTCATAGCGCATATCGTCGGCTGAGAGGACGTCGCCAACGAGAGTGAGATTGCGTCCTAGTTTAGCACCACCACGCACAGAAGGTCCCATCAGAGGGACGCCGTTAGGGGCGTCAGGCTCAATCAGGGTGCCAGTCTCGTGGCTGACCTGAAGGGAGTTATTGGCGTTGATGATCTTATACCTCGACATAAGAGTTCCTCCGTTCCCAGATCTTCAGTGCGATCAGGCGTCGCACATCGTTGATGACGAGCTCGGTGAAGTTCCACCCGCCGCCAGTACGGATCTCCACTTCCTCCTGGATGAGGGCCTGGAACGTGCGCAGAGGAGAGGATCCTTCAGAGTGGAACGTCTCAGTGATCTTCTCCGTGCCCTGACCCTTGACCGTACCACCGTCCGTGGTCTGCTCCGTCGTGGTCGACGTAGAGGACAGGTCACGAGTAGTGGTGTCAGCCAGGTCGTTGAACGTCTCCGTGTCCGCACCACGCTCGGAGTCAGAGCCGGTGTGCTTCTCCGTGGAGGAGCCGGTGTCAGTGGTCTTAGTGGACAGACCGTGAGCGGTTGCATGGGAGACCGTTCCCGTATGTGACTCTCGGGACGCGGTAGCGTCCTTTCGCTGATCAAAGGTGAGGGTCTCGCTACCCTGATTGCCGATCGTACCCTTATCGGTGGTATTCAGGGAGCGGGTCTCGACATCTCGATCCGTCGTCGCAAGGTTACGAGTCTCAGTGTCGGTCTCACCACCACGTAGATCTCGCACCTCGCTGACGGCCGTGTGGTCCCGCAGTGCTCGCGTCGTGGTCGTCGTGTGACGTTCGGTGTCGGCCATACCGTCCCCACCCACACCGTAGAAACCGTCGGCTGTAGCATCAGTTGATGTACCAGTCTGATCCAAGGTTGTATCAGTTGTGATGGAGCCGGTGTCGGAAGAGGACTTCTGATGTTCGACATTACCAGTGTCCGTACCACTCTTGTTATGGGTGATGGAACCGCTCTCGCTACCGGCCAGGTCGCGGGTCTCTGACGAACTGTTGGCATGCTTCTCAGCACCCGTCTTCGTCAGGGTCGTGTCATTGGCTGTCACATCGTTGAACGTATCAGTGGTCGTATCAGTGCCGCTGTTGGTGGAGGTGTTCACGAGGTTGTTCTCACGAGTGTCAGCAGAACCGTACTCGGTGGTGTTCGAGTGAGCGTGAGCGATCGAGCCCGTACGCTTATTGACGGAGGAGCCCGTGTCCTTACCAGTAACGGAGCCGTTCTTGGTGCCCGTCAGGTCGCGAGTCTCAAGATCATTGTGTTCACGAGACGACGTCCGGGTCTCGTCATTCGTCGTCGTGATCTTGATGTCGTACTCGGCCTTCAGCGCTTCCCACAGACGCTTCCAGTTCTTACCGTAGTGCTGGTAGATCAAGCGGGCGAGCCCGTCGTGGTCCAGCACTCCGTCATGAACGTAATGAAGGAAGAGCGGTGATGCTGTCATACCACCAAGACTGGTGAAGGTCTCGACATCCAGGAAGGACGGATCAAGATCAGGGCCCCAGATGACTTGCGGCATGTGGGAGAACAGGCCGCTCATGGGGTTGAGTACTTCGTTGATTTTCATTGGATACCTCCTTGGGTAATCAGGATCGATCGACGACGGTTGAGATAGTTGAAGACGCTCGCATTATAGAGCGCGACATTCTCACTCTTCGTCGTCGGCTTCTTTGGCTTCCACTCCACGCCCCTCTTCGTCGTCTTCATCAGTGTCGGCTTCGGAATCGGCGACGTCGGAAGCGGAATCGTTCGTAGGTACATTCTCTTCTCCAATCAGTGCATCGGCAGCAGCCTGAACTTCTTCGGCGCTGTGGGATTCTTCAGGGGTTTCTTCAACCGGTGCTTCAGGGGTTTCCTCAGCAGGGGTTTCCTCAACCGGTGCTTCAGGGGTTTCCTCAGCAGGGGTTCCTTCAACCGGTGCTTCAGGGGTTTCCTCAACCGGTGCAACAGGGGTGCTGTCCTTCTCCAGCTCGTCGTTCCACTCTTCAGACAGGTAGACCTTAATGTCGCGATCGAACAAGGCGTTGATCTCGTCAACGGCCTCCTGACGGCAAGCGAGCATGTTGTAGATCAGCGGCATGCCGGTAGACTTACCCAGCTCTGTCTCATTGACGTACTGGCTCTTCATGTTGTTATTCAGCACGATACCCAGCTCCGAGTAGTAGCGGCTGGAGATGTACTGGAAGAGCTCGATGGTCTGGGAGGCGGCGTTGGAGGGGATAGGTGTCGAGTGGACGGTGATGCCCTCCATCGTGTCAAACTCTTCAGCCATGATCACGGCTGGGGCCCCATCACGGATCTGCTGCTCGTACTCAAGGGCGCTGGCGTAGGCACTCTCATCCTTGGCCTGGATGATGCGGTTGGTGCGCAGCGTCATGAAGTTGTCGAGGGCGGTGATGTTGGCCTGAGCTTCCATGAGCGCGAACTCAGTGAGAAGGGGATCCAATCCAATGAGGGAAGCGTCATTACGGACCATCACCGCGTCGATACCGATCGTACGGGTCATGGGGATAGACTCGCCCTCGTTGGAGTGGGTGAAATGAACCTCGTGGTACTCACCGTACACGTCCTGCTTGCCGGACGGGAGCGTCTGAGTGCAGTAGAGGCTGCCCTCATGCTCGTAGACAACAGAGAAGCCATCCTGAGTCAGACGAGACTCCAGGATGCGCTTGGGGAGTGTGAGGTCGAGGTTGGTGTAGCGAAAGATCTCCAGCACCTTGACGTGAAGGTACTCAAGGCGGTTCTGCATCGACACCAGTCGGTTGCGGATGAGGATGTCCTCAAGAGTGTTTGCGTTAAACATCATTTCTCCTTTGGGATCGGGTCAGGGTCAGGAGCTCCTTCCTGACGATAGCGGTAGTAAAGGTCGATGTGTTTGCGGGCCCACTCCCACAGGAGCAGGTTATAGGTACGGGCGCTCTTCAGGTTTTCCTCCAACCCGTTCAGACGAGTGTAGAAGTGACCGAGAAGAACGCCCGTGACCGTGATGCCCGCGACGATAATCGCAGTCATGTTATCGAATCAACTCCAGAATCTTATTGAGTTCGATGATGGAAGCGATGGTCATGGCGATTTTCATTTGTCTTCCCCTTCGGTAGGAACATTGGCGTATGCAAGGCCCAGCAGTGGGGCCAGAAGAGCGGACCACGCAGCAGAGAGCTCCTGCGACATGACTCCGTACGTGGTCAGCAAGACGATGATAGCCAAGCCGACAGAGTAGAGATAGCGACGGCCCTTGGGGGACGTGATCTTCTCAATCATGATACCTCCTATTTGAGTGTCTGGTTCAAGTAGTTGAAGTCCTCGTTCTCCGGTTCGAAGTTATTGAGGAGTGTCCACAACTTGTCGTTCTGAGAGGGATCGAAGGCCATGAGGTCACATGGTCCCGATTCACTCTCCATGGAAATGATAGCAGATGAAGGCAATTGTTGGAGGCGTGTGATGAGATCTTGAACCGTCAGACACATCGAGAAGCGGGAGCCGAACCACCCCTCCAGCTCGGCATAGGGGAAGCGTTGGCGCTTCGTCTGAGGGGTAACCTTGCCGAGCTGGATAAGGGATGGTTCGGACGCCTTGTGGCGATGCTTCTTGGTCTTGGAGCAGTCTCTATCACACGTGCTTTCAAATGTGATGTATTCTGCTGGCTTCACGGCACATCACTTCGCAGGTGTGAAATCGACCTGGCGAATGATACCGTTCACGTCCTGTTCGACAGTGATTCGTCCGATCATCAGCTTGCCATCATCACCAAAGATCGAGCAAGTGCCGTCGAGGCGAGTCTGAGTGACGCCGACAGCCATAGCACCAGTGTCGGTGAGGAAGTAGTCATCTCCCTCGTACGACAGCCAGCCGGTGCGCATTTGGCCGTTAGACTCAAGGTAGTACCACTTGCCCTTGACTAGCTGCCAGCCGGTCAGCATCTTCCCATCATCACCCAAGAGGAACCAGTGCTCACCATCCTTCAGCCAACCAGTCTCCATCTCGCCGTAGCGTGTGTCGTGTACGTCGTGCAGGAAGTACCAGTGACCGTCAATGTGCTGCCAACCAATCTGCAGCCATCCGCGCTCATTCGCGTAGTACCACTTGCTGTCGATCTGGAACCATCCAGTCTTCCACGATCCGTCCTCGTTGCGGTACCACCAGGAACCATCCTGCGACACCCAGCCTTCCTTGTTCAGCAAGTCAGCATCGAGGTTGTCGTAGTACTGCTGCGCCTTGGCGATGTAATCATCCATGTACTTATCACGCAGCGACGCCGGGCATTCCGTGGCGTAGAAATCCGAGTGGGGGAACATGTTGACACGCAACTCAGGACGTCCCAGGCCGTACGCCAGACAGATGGCCGCAGCCAGGTGCGCACCTGCGTCAATGGTCTCCTCACTGACATTCCACCCAGTCCCGGGTCCACCATCGTTCGCATGTTCGATGCCGATGCTCTTGCTATTCACACCCGGGCAGTGGTAAGCGGTGTCACTGTCGTGGACGTACTGGCAGATGTTACCGTCAATGTCGACGTTGTAATGCGCACTCGTGCCGTTATTAGTGAATGCAGCGAACACGCTTTCGTGCGAAAGATCGACTCCAGCGTTGTGGTGGAAGATGATTCGATCGAGTGCAAAACCATTGCGGCCTTCGTCGAAATTGCCGATCCACATGTTTCGATCTGCGATGAGATCGGTCCAACTAATCATGAAATAACCTCCTATCGTGTCTGAGTCCTTTGCGCTCAGACTTTGTGATGATCAATTGTGGCGACGTAGAGAAGTGTACATCGATCTTCGTGCTAGACCAACTCGTGATCTGCGTCGTAAATGGTGGTGTCATCGGAGCAAATGAAGACATTGGCCTTACTGCCCACAAGAGTGATGCTGACGTGGAGATCGTTCCGATTCAAGGAAGAGGGGGGAAGGGGGAGGAGCAATGCGAGACCACGCAAAGTGGGAATATTCGTGACGTTGGTCTCGATCGCAACGTTAGTGCCGTCACACGTGAGGAACACCGGGAGAGAATCATCTGGGTCGTTAGTGCCGCCTACGCCGAAGATGAGAGAGGGCTTTC
>ERZ772997.385-NODE-385-length-14305-cov-13.5569_pt1 | contig 14305 bp, 10 predicted proteins | sample MGYA00511127_ERZ772997 | MGnify/ENA primary metagenome ERZ772997 (study PRJEB29015, sample SAMEA2738070) | human oral metagenome | biome: human oral; feature: human-associated habitat; material: saliva | place: China | collected 2215 ... | reverse complement strand
GTATGTTCTGCTTGATAGCCGCTATCGGAAATCACATCCTTACCATGTCCTTTCGCAAAAACATAAGTATCAGCTTCGTCACTTCCGCCATATAGCAAGTCGTTACCGGAACCGCCATTCAGAATGTCTTTTCCTGAGCCTCCATACAACTTATCGTCTCCAGCCCCTCCCATTAAGTTATCGTTGCCATAATCTCCATGTAATTCATCGTTACCGATACCTCCATCCAGAGTATCTGCTCCATTACCACCATCAAGATAATCATTACCTTCTCCGCCTTTAAGCTGGTCGTTACCATCATAACCATACAACCTGTCATGACCTTTACCACCATCCAGAACGTCAATAGTATCCCAGCCTATGATACTGTCGTTACCATCAGTACCTGTAGCTTGAATCTTCATATTCACCATTTCTTTTGTAGTAATAGTCTTATCGTCAAATGCAAATTTAACGTAACGGTTGGAACTACTATTAAAGTAACCCTCAACAGTAACGGAATCCTCTCCCCCATAGGCTTTGATAACCAGGCTGTTACCAGAACGGGTAAGCATACTAGGTGCAAATTTGACACCATTGAAACGTAAGGTATCGGTATGTTCTGCTTGATAGCCGCTATCGGAAATCACATCCTTACCATGTCCTTTCGCAAAAACATAAGTATCAGCTTCGTCACTTCCGCCATATAGCAAGTCGTTACCGGAACCGCCATTCAGAATGTCTTTTCCTGAACCTCCTTCCAACTTATCGTCTCCAGCTCCTCCTATTAAGACATTGGCCAATCTATTACCATAGAGAGCATCTGCTTTGTCTGTACCGACTTTATGGCCTAGCTTTTCCATAGCCTCTTTGCCTAGAGTTTCGGCATATCGCTCGAATGTACCCTTATTAATAGCATCCAACGAATATTGAGACATCAAAGATGATAGTTTAGCAAACTCACTACTCTCAGTACTTATATTGCTATATGCTAAGAACTCTCCTAAGTCTATAAAGGCTTTTTCAGGATTACGCCCATAAATTTCACTGAATAGTGCAGTAACTCTGGAAAAATCAAGTTTGAACTCTCCATTCTCCAGCGTTATTCCAATTTGATTTAGATATGGCTTCAGGCGAGTTTGGAAAAGTAGATTCTCATAGACGGCGTCTGTCAATTTATCATAAGTTTCGTGTACAATTTTGAGGAAATCTTCCATCTGTTGCTTACTTTGTACATAGATAACATCTGACTTTTCTCCAGAAAATGCGTCTAATGTTGCGATTTTCGTCCGTAATTCATGTAACTTTGCTTTATATTCGTCTGAAACTTCACCTGCCAGCAATATGGAACTTCCCTGAGATGGTGTCAGCCCTACGCCTTCATTTGCTGTCCGTATCATACTAGTAGAAAATTTACTACCAACGCTGTAATTCGGATCAGTTTTTGCCCAATTATCAACTAAGTTATCCAATAAAGCTTTTTGTTGTGCTTTTGTTTCAGCTTTAGTATATGCTAGTAATACTTTGGCAAGAGCTGGAGATAAAGCAGCCGCCTCACGCAGGTCACGCAAGCGGCCAACGCCCTGTAAATTTGCCGTTGTACGCTGTTCATTAGTCAGTTTTACAGCTTGACTGTAACGACTGTAAAACGGATTATTACTGAGTAATAGATCACCCATTGTGCGTACTTTACCATCTTTGCCAATATAGCTACCTTCCTGTACCAAGCGGTTACCATCCCCAAGATTTCGATTGCTATCTTGGTATGCAACATTTATGGACTGCACGCCAACTTCTTCCAGAGTAAACAGCTCTTCTTTCTGACTTACACCATCTTGATTCAAATCGCGCCATACACGCAATTTATCCAATTCAGCATCTTTAGCATCGACCACACCGTCACTATTAGAATCATATTCCGCTAACGCTGCATAGCCGTGTACCGCATGCGTACCATCTTTTAGGACATAACTATCTCCGAAAAGCTCCTTGCCATCATTAATTATGCCATCACCATTACGATCAACAACCAGCAAACCATCATCTGAAGCTACCCAGCCCGAAGCAGTCCGAATACCATCACCATCATGATCGAACAATGCTCCTTTATAGGCCTTGTGTGATACCGTTTCAATACCGTCACCATCTAGATCTAGTACTAGGGGATCATAAATGTGATATTTACCATCTCGATTGGCTTTCAGCCAGCGTTCCCAGTCTTCAGGAATACACCAGTTCCTATTTTCAGGAGATCCCCAATCATCTTGACGATAATTATCAGGAAATTTCCAAACCCATTCTTTAAATGTTTGGAATGCTTCTTCCCATTGTTCTTGTACCCATTCTTTAAAAGTTTCCCCCTCCTCTATTGCTTTTTCCAATGCTTTTTCAGCCCATTTACTTATATCTTCCTTAGTAGTGTTCAATTGTTTAGCAGCATCGTCTATTTGTTTATCAATTTTTTCAGGAAGGTTATTCATAAAATCCTTCACATTAGATATAGCTTCGGAAGTAGTTGGTAAACCTGTTTTCTTTTGAGGATCCCATATGGCTATATCAGTTTTATCGGCATTCATTGCAAAAGCAGCTGCACTCATAGTTGAACCTATAACTCCAAGCGTTGTTCCGATGCCATGCCCTGCGGCACCGGGTGCTGCACCTGCACCAGTAGCAATCGCTGCCTCAGATACACTCTCTACACCATCACCAATTAAACTGATTACAGCACCAAGCGCAGAAATGACATCAGATGCTGCTACTCCCTTATTATTTATAATTTTATCTGCTATAGAAGCAAATGATAACTGTACTGCAGCTATGGAAAGCGGAATGCCTGCAGGCCCTGGAAATGCAGCAGCCACACCCGTTGCAGAGGAAACTAATGCAAGAGCATTTTGCTCATTTAATCCTTCAGCTTTAATAGCTACCATTCCATTTCCCGTATTGGTTGCTATATCCAATGTTCTTCTAGTCTCAGTAAGAGCTTTATCTAAATTTATTGCCATACTAATTCTTTCTATTTAAAACGAATAATTAAAATTAATCCAAATACGATTATTGCATTAATAAAACTTAATATATAAAAAATATATGCTAATTTAGCTTTTTTATCTCCCTCTTGATATGCCCAATACATTTCATTCCACACCGCCATGCTATTTCTTCGGCGATACTTATCCATATTCCTCCTAATATCCAATGTAAAATAATGATAAAAACATAGTGTTATACCATACAACACCATAAAAAAAACAGCAATCTTTAACATAAACACCTAATATTATTTAAAAGAATAGACTTAGGAAAATTCAACTTAACCCTTAAGTCCTAACTACCTAAAACATCACCTCATCAACAATATTCTATAACAAACTATAACGATGTTAGAGAAACTCAACCCCACATATATCTACTAAAATTCTCCCAAAAGTATCATGCTCACATAAATTTACAACCCATTTTAGATAAACGGAATATAACTGAAATAAACGTATTTATTCAACTACAAACACCACCCAAAATCAAATAAACAATTTTAAAAAATTTTTAGTTATATATAATCTAATTGACCTATTCATTACAAGAATTACTACCTGAAAAGCAGCTCAATTATTGGTCAACGCCAACAAAAATATTGCAGCCTCTTACTTTCAACAAGTATATCTACTGATATTTCATAGAACCCCATATTTAAAAATGCTTAGCGATGAAATAGAAGCATATTAAAACTACTGCAACCGCATTCTTGTTTGCTTCTGCATTTGCCAGCGCAGATGTCCATATTGATGAAAGTATTCCTTACCGCGACAAAGAAGAAATCGATACCCGTATTGTTTCCGAGTGTTTAGAAGTGGGCAGCATCATGTCCAAATCTTTGCAAGAAACCGCAGCCAAAAGCGATGTAACGGTTGTCCGTGACGGTAAAAAACAAGGTACATACGCAGACATCGCCATTACTTCCGCCATGAGTGCAGGCAATGCCTTTATCGGCCACGCCAAAGAGATGGCTGTTTCTGCCACTTTGTATGTTGACGGTAAACAAGTCGGCAAAAAAACCTTTACCCGCAACTCTTCCGGCGGCATGTTTGGCGCTTATAAAAGCTCTTGCGCCGTCTTGAACCGCACTTCTAAAGTATTGGGTTCAGATATTGCCCAATGGGTGGTCCGCGAACAAAAAAATGCTCAAGACAAATAAAACACCAACTTGATAAAGGCCGTCTGAAAAACCGTATTTCAGACGGCCTTTATATTTTCTATTTCTCTAGAAACAAAGAAATAAATTATCCATTAATCATTGTCAAAAATAGAGAATTTTATTTCTAACGCCCTTGATTTTAGAATACCTACCCTCAATTATTAACACCATAAGAATTTTGTATATTAACAGTCAAAGGAATAACATGGCAGAAAAAAACTATTATGAAATACTGGGCGTTGCCAAAGATGCGGACGAGGCCGAAATCAAAAAAGCCTACCGAAAACTGGTGCGCAAATACCACCCCGATGTCAGCAAAGAACCTGACGCAGCCGAACGTACGGTAGAAATCAACCATGCCTACGAAACGCTTTCCGACAAAGAAAAGCGGGCCGAATACGATGAAATGTTGGCTAATCCTTACGGACGCAGCACCAGAGGCAATCCGTTTGGTCAAGGAAGCAATCCTTTTGGCAATGGATTCAATGGTGGTGGCTTCCGCTATGAACGTCATGAAGGCGAGCCGTTCGGAGCGGGAGACTTCAATTTTGAAGATCTGTTTTCATCATTCCGCCAATCCCACACTCGTTCCGAGCAACCCTTCGGCCCAATAAAAGGCGAGGATCAACATGCTGAATTGAGTATTGATATTTACGCAGCGTATGTTGGCGCAGAACGTAGCATGACTTTGAATGTGCCGACTTTAGACGAACACGGACGTGCGGTTTATCAAAATAAAACCCTCAACGTCAAAATTCCCAAAGGTATTGCAGAAGGCCAACAAATCCGTTTGGCCGGTCAAGGTTTGCCGGGATACAACGGCGGGGAAAACGGTGACTTGTACTTAAAAATCAAGTTCCACGACCAACCTGATTTATATGTCAAAAACAGGAAAGACGTATATCAAACAATAGATGTCAAACCTTGGGAAGCCGTATTGGGCGGCAAAATCATCGTCCCTACCGCTTCAGGCCGCTTACAGGTCAATCTGCCTGCCAACAGCCAAAGCGGTAAAAGCATCCGCCTTAAAGGCAAAGGTATTCCTGCAAAAGAAGCCGGAGACCTTTATCTTAATATCCGCATTAATGTTCCGCCAGTAGAGAGCGAAGCCGACCGTGCCGCATGGGAAAAATTGGCCGAACACTTTGCCGCAAAACAAGCATAAGAGAAAGGATAAATTATGATTCAGTCTTCCGATATTACCCTTACTTTTGAAGAAATCGTTGCCGCCAGCCGCTGCCGTCGCGATTGGCTGTTGGAACTTATAGCAGAAGACATCATCAGCATCGATGGTGCGCCCGAAAAAAGCACCTTCAGTGGTTTTCATCTTGCCCGCATCCGTCGCGCACAACGCTTAAGCCGTGATTTTGAAGCCGGCATTCCCGCATTGGGGCTGATTATGCGGCTGTTGGACGAGGTGGAAGAACTCAGAAAAATACAGCGTCCGCTGGTACTGCTCGAAGAAGAGTAAATATTAGCAAGTTGTTCGCTTAAATATTGATGGCAAGACAAAGTTTTGATTTTTATTGATATTCTATAATAAAAGGCCGTCTGAAAATATTTTCAGACGGCCTTTTTATACCTTCATTAGCAACAGCGTCCGCCGTTGCCGCCGCAACGGCGTTTGCGGCAGTAGTCTTGGAATTGCAGCTCGGTCATGACCGGCGCGTTGGGATTATGTTTGCGCTGACGGGCAACGTAGTTTTCATAATCCGGGACACCGGCCATCAAGTTTGCTGTCAGCTTGATGGTTTTCCACCAAGATGCGAGCTTATGCTTCACTCTGAGCCTCCGGCTGTTTGCCGTCGCGGTACACTGCCGGAATTTCTTTAGCAGTTGGCCAGCCGACTTTGCGGGCTTTCATGGCGGTACGCAAACCGTACACGGCGACAATCACGACAACTGCCAAGAACAAAGCGGTCAGGCCGGCATTGATTTGGTCGTTGAAGATGATTTGTGACATTTCGCCAATGTCTTTAGCCGGGGCAAGGACTTCGCCTGAAGCCAAGGCATCGCGGTATTTACCTGCGTGCGCCAAGAAGCTGACGCGCGGGTCGCTGTGGAACAGTTTTTGCAAACCGGCATAGCAGGTCACAAACAATACGCCGAAAGCAGGAACCAAGGTTACCCAAACATAGCGGTCGCGTTTCATTTTCACCAATACAACGGTACACATAATCAACGCTACGCCTGCAAGCATTTGGTTGGCGATACCGAACAGAGGCCAGAGCGAGTTGATACCACCCAGAGGGTCGGTTACGCCGGTGTAGAGGAAGTAGCCCCACAATGCCACAGCCAAGAATGTTGCAACCAAGTTAGCAGGGATAGAGTCGGTGTTACCGAATGGTTTGTAGAAGATACTGCCCAAGTCTTGAATCATGAAACGGGCAACGCGTGTACCGGCGTCAACCGCGGTCAAGATGAACAAGGCTTCAAACAGCAAGGCAAAGTGATACCAGAACGCCATCATGGCTTCGCCCGGAATCAGACGGCTCATGATGTGTGCCATACCGACTGCAAGGGTTGGTGCGCCACCTGCACGAGACAGAATGGTGTTTTCGCCCACTTCTTTAGCAGTGTGCAACAGGGTTGCAGCATCAACAGGGAAGTTCAGTTTCGTGGTGATGACTTCGGCAGCTGTGTTGGCATCCGTACCAATCAGCGCGGCCGGGCTGTTCATCGCGAAGTACACGCCTGGATCAAGCGAAGCGGCGGCAGCCAGAGCCATAATGGCCACAAAGCTTTCCATAATCATGCCGCCGTAACCGATCATGCGGACGTGGGTTTCGTTTTCCACCATTTTTGGTGTGGTACCTGAAGAAATCAGCGCATGGAAGCCTGAAACCGCACCACAAGCAATGGTAATGAACAAGAATGGGAACAATGCACCGGAGAATACCGGACCTGAACCATCGATAAAGTGGGTAACTGCAGGCATTTGCAGAGTCGGGTTAACAATAACGATACCCAAAGCCAAAGCTGCAATCGTACCGATTTTCAGGAAGGTAGACAGATAGTCGCGCGGAGTCAGCAAGAGCCAAACCGGCAATACGGAAGCCACGAAACCGTAAATCATAATCGCCCAAGTCAGCTGAATGCCGTCAAGGTCAAACCAGTGACCAAAGGAGCTATGGGCAACATCTTCACCATAAATCACGGCCAACATCAACAAAATAAAGCCGACGATGGAAATCTCACCAATTTTGCCCGGACGGATATAACGGGTGTAGATACCCATAAACAGGGCAATCGGCATAGTCGCTGCGATGGTGAACGTACCCCAAGGGCTGTGAACCAACGCTTTCACAACAATCAGCGCCAACACCGCCATGATGATGACCATAATCATCAGAATACCGATAGAAGCAATCACGCCGGGAACGGTACCAAGTTCTTGTTTCACGATATCGCCCAAAGACTTACCGTCACGGCGCATAGAAACAAACAGTACCATCATGTCCTGTACGGCACCGGCAAATACCACGCCGAAGATAATCCACAAAGTACCGGGCAGATAACCCATTTGCGCTGCCAATACAGGACCAACCAAAGGGCCTGCGCCGGCAATAGCGGCAAAGTGGTGGCCGAACAGTACGCCTTTATGTGTGGGTACATAGTCCAAGCCGTCATTGTGGCGTTCTGCCGGAGTCAGACGGTTAGGATCAAGCTGCATCACACGGTTGGCAATGTAAAGACTGTAAAAACGGTAGGCAATACAGTATACCGAAATGGCGGCCGTAACCATCCAAATCGCACTGACCTGCTCGCCGCGACTGAGGGCCAAAGTGGTAAAGGAGGCCAGACCGACCAAAACCACAATGCCCCAAATCAAAAATGATTTGAGCGATTTCATTGATTTATCCTTAAAACGTGATACACGAAAGCTTGTTTTAGCGACAAACTGCCTTCATGCGCTTTAGAAAGACCAATCATTTTAGTCTTCATGATTGATGAGTGAAATGTCATTTCAATTCAAATTCAACAAAAAACAAAATGATTAGTTCGCCCGTAAGGTTAACACAAACAGACAATATACCCTTCATTTTTTACTTCAAATCCAAATATTCCTTAACATATAGCAAACGCAAGGCCGTCTGAAAACCCAAAAATTCAGTTTTCAGACGGCCTGACAAACGGTCAATGCTATAATCCGACATTCCCATTTCTCTATATTGCCATACCATGCAAAATAACGATTCCGAAACCATGCGCCTCTCCAAACGCATGGCACAATTAGGCTTATGCTCTCGCCGCGAGGCAGACAGCTACATCGAGCAAGGCTGGGTCAAAGTCAACGGCCAAACCGCCGTACTCGGTCAAAAAGTCACCGAGCGCGACCGCATCGACCTCAACAAACAAGCCCATGAAAAACAAGCAGCGCGCGTAACCATCCTACTAAACAAACCCGTCGGCTACGTCAGCGCGCAGGCAGAAAAAGGCTATAAATCCGCCGCAGAACTCATCACGGCCGAAAACCATTGGGAAGGCGACGACAGCCGTATCCCTTTCAGCGAAAAACACAAATTCGGCTTAGCCCCTGCCGGCCGCCTGGATATCGATTCTGTCGGATTGTTGGTACTCACTCAGGACGGCCGCATTGCCAAACAACTGATTGGCGAAAACAGCAGCAGCGAAAAAGAATACCTCGTCCGCGTCCGCGGCAAACTGGACGACAAAGGCCTCGCCCTGCTCAACCACGGCTTGAGTTTGGACGGAGAAAAACTGCGCCCCGCCAAAGTCGAATGGCAAAACGAAGACCAATTGCGCTTTATTTTGCGGCAAGGCAAAAAACGCCAAATCCGCCGCATGTGCGAGCTGGTCGGCCTGCGCGTTGTCGGCTTGAAACGAATCCGCATGGGCAAAGTCAAACTCGGCAAACTGCCGCCGGGCAAATGGCGTTATTTACGCGCTGATGAATCGTTTTAATTGCAGATAACAAAAAGGCCGTCTGAAAACACATTTCAGACGGCCTGATCTTTGACTGTTTACTCGATATAAGTAAACTTCGCACGTTTAATATTGCAGAGGATTTCGTACGGAATCATACCGGCAACTTCGGCAACTTCATTAATATTAATCACATCGCCCCAAAGCTCGACTTCCGCACTCAAGCCCTCTTTCGAAGCTTCCAGTTCAACCGTAATCATATCCATAGACACCCTGCCGATAATACGGCTGCGTTTGCCATCGATGGCAACCGGAGAATTAGTGGAAGCGCGACGCGGATAGCCGTCTGCATAACCGCAGGCAATCAAACCGACACGGGTGGATTTGCTGGTGTAGAACGTTGCACCGTAACCAATCGGAGAATGCGGCTGCAATACACGTTCACCGAAAACGCGGGAAGTCAGACGCATAACAGGTTTCAAACGCTCATCCACGCCGCCGAAAGGCGAAATACCATACAAGGCCAGACCGGCACGGCCCCAATCGCGGCGCGCTTCAGGCACGTTCAAAATCGCGGCGGAATTGGCCAAGCTCTCTTCGCCTTCCAAACCCTCGCAAGCCAAATCAAATGCTTCAAGCTGCATTTCGGTCATGCCGTTTTCCGGTTCGTCCGCGCAGGCAAAATGGCTGAATTTCACAATGTTTTCAACCGATTCGGATTGTTTCAATGCCGTATAGGCGGCGGCATAGTTATGCGGAAAGAAACCGGCACGGTGCATACCAGAGTCCATTTTCAGCCATACGGTTGTCGGACGTTGCCACTCATGATGTGCAAACGCCTCCAGCTGCCATTGGCTGCCGATTGCCGGCCACAAATCATAACGGTCAACATCCGCATACTCGGCAGCATCAAATACGCCTTCCAACAAAACAATCGGATTTTTAATGCCGTTTTGACGCAATTCCACGCCTTCATCTACCGTTGCCACCGCAAAGCCGTCGGCAATATCCGCCAACGCGTGTGCACATCTGACCGCGCCATGCCCGTAAGCATCGGCCTTAATCACAGCCAACAATTTATTACCGTGCAACTCTTTGAGAAAACGATAATTTTGACGTAAATTATCCAAACGGATTTGCGCATTGAGCGGACGCATAATGTATTCCTCTTATCGGCATCCGTTTCAGACGGCCTGCCCTATTACTTTGAAGCGAATATTATAGGTCAAAAACCATACAGGATTCCATGAAATACACAAGATTAATATCTTCCTTTCGCCTTACCTTTAGGATTTATGCTTCTTCTGAGCCTGTTTTAAGGTTATGATGTCATCCAAATTGAAAATGACAGATATCAAAGCCATGAAAGAACTCGACAAAACCGACTTAAAAATTCTCAAGCTCCTGCAACAAAACGCACGCATCCCCATGACCGAATTGGCTGAAAAAGTCGGCCTATCTACCACTCCGGTAACCGAACGCGTCCGCCGCTTGGAACGCGACAACCTCATTACCGGCTATCACGCCCATCTGAATCCACATGCCTTAGGTCAAAGCCTCTTGGTCTTTGTCGAACTGAAACTGCGTTCAAAATCCGGCAATATTTTTGAAGACTTCAAACGCGAAGTGCTGAAGATTCCGCAAATTTTGGAATGCCACTTGGTCTCCGGCGAATACGACTACCTCATCAAAGTCCGCCTGCCCAATATGTCCGCTTATCGCGATATGCTCGGCAATATCCTGCTGCAACTGCCGGCAGCAGCCGAAAGCCGCAGCTATGTTGTCATGGAAGAAGTCAAAGAGGAAGTAGTATTAGACATCTAATTCCATTCAACCAACAAAGGCCGTCTGAAAGATTACAACATTCAGACGGCCTTTGTTTTAAACAGATAAAAAAATGCACACATCCGATAGAATGTGTGCCAAGTCTACAAAGGAGAAATAGAGGAGAAACTATTAACTGACTACTCGAACCAGCTAACGAGACAAATTATGCAACAAGAGATTCAACCGTGCAAGTATTTTTCTTGTAAAATTTCTTAATTATTCGATTTACAAATTTTAAATGTAATCATATTTCAATGTGGATAAAAAAATGCGCATACCGTTTCGATATGCGCCAAGTCTACAAAGGAGAAATAGAGGAGAAAAATCAAGCTGCATCAAGCAACTCAACGGCGCGAATTATCCTAGCCTTCTACCCGACTGTCAACTGTTTTCCTACCTATTTTCAAGCATTTTGCCAAAAAACAACAAATCCGCTATTCCCCTCTTTTTCTGGCTATTTTCGCCCATATATAAAGGAAATTTAGGGCCGTCTGAAACACATATTGCCACTACAGGCAAACAGCCCCATACTCACACATTCATAGCCCATATCCGTCCCAATCCACGACCATGACCACCCCACTTTCCCTTGCCGTCGTCGGCCATACCAACACAGGCAAAACCTCACTCTTACGCACGCTTTTGCGCGACAGCACCTTCGGCGAAGTAAAAAATGCGCCCTCGACCACACGCCATGTCGAAGAAGCCCTCATCAATGATGGCGACGACAGCTTGGTTTACCTCTACGACACACCCGGCCTCGAAGATGCCGGCGGCGTGTTGGACTGGTTGGAAACCCACACATCCGCACGCGATGACGGCATCGAGCGCATTCAGCAATTTCTCAACAACCATGAAACGCATCACGAATTCAACCAAGAAGCCAAAGTGCTGCGCCAAGTCATGCAAAGCGACATGGCCATGTATGTCATCGATGCGCGGGAGCCCGTCCTTAACAAATACAAAGACGAGCTGACCATTTTGTCTTGGTGCGCCAAGCCCATCATGCCCGTGTTCAACTTCACCCAAAATCAAGACCTGACCGCTTGGACCAATATGCTCGCCCGTCGAACCCTGCATGTTTACGCCGGTTTCGATACCGTTGCCTTCGACTTTGAAGGCGAAATCCGATTGTGGGACAACCTCGCCACCATGTTACCTAAGCGCGACATCCTCGACCGCCTCATCAATATGCGCCGGCGCGAGTGGCAACGGCTGGATACGGAAGCGCGCCGTGAAATTGCCGATTTTCTACTGGATGCCGCCGCATTTACCCAAGAAATTGCTGAAAACGACGACCCTACCCCGACGTTGGAAGTCATGCAATCGGAAATCCGCCAACTTGAGCGGCAAATGCAACAACGCCTGTTCACACTTTACCGCTTCTATCACGACGAAGTCGGCAACGACAGCACATGGATGCCCAAAGCCTTCAAACAAGATCCGTTTGACAGCGAATTGCTCAAACATTACGGCATCCGTACCGGTACCGGCGCAACCGCAGGAGCACTCATCGGCCTAGGCTTGGACATTGCCACGCTTGGCGGTTCGCTTGGTTTGGGTACGGCCATCGGCGGCCTGTTGGGCGGCATTTTGCCCAACGCCCAAGACATCACCGACAAAATCAACGGCCGACAAACCCTGCATACCGATCCGGAAACCCTTACCCTACTCGCTGCGCGCGCACTGGATTTGTTGCACGTCTTGCAAACGCGCGGCCATGCCGCCCAATCGCATATCGAGCTAAAAGAACGCAAAGCGCCATGGAATGCGGCCAAATTGCCAAGCGAACTCAACAAAGCGCGCAGCAACCGCAAATGGTCTTCGCTCAACACACACCAGCCCGAAGCCAGCCGTAACGAACGCGCAGCCTATGTCGCCACTTTAAGCGAGAAATTAAAAGCTTAGCATTGCCGCATAACAAAAAGGCCGTCTGAAACCCAAATGTTTCAGACGGCCTTTTAATCTTAGCAGGCAAATACTTATTCAGCGGCTTTGGTTTCGCGTTTCAAACCGCCGCCAAGTGCTTTATACAAGTCGGCAAGATTTTCCAAACGGGTCAGCTGATTAGCCAAAAGAGCAGTTTCTGCGCTGTAATTGCTGCGCTCGGCATCCAGCAAATCCAATGCGCTGGATACGCCATGTTTGTAGCGCAGGCTGATGAGGCGCAGACTGTCGTTGTAGGCACGACTTTGTTTGCTCAAAGCGGCGTAGCTTTTATCCAGCTGTTCGCGGGCAACCAAGGCATTGGAAACGTCTTTGAATGCGGATTGAACAGCGGCTTCATAAGCAACGATTTGTGCCTGTTGGCGCAGTTTGGCTACGTCAAGATTGGCTTTGTTTGTGCCCCAATCAAAGATAGGCAGAGTGATGGATGGTGCAAAAGCCCAAATACCCGTGCCGCTCTTAAACAGGCCGCTCAACTCGCCGGAAGCTGTACCGACCGAACCGGTCAGGCTGATGCGTGGGAAAAACGCCGCACGTGCCGCACCGATATTGGCATTGGCTTGTTTGAGCGCGTGTTCGGCCGCACGGATATCCGGACGATTGAGCAACACGTCCGAACTCAAACCGGCAGGCAGTTTGGTCAATTTGAACTGTTTGCTCAAAGGCAAACCGGCAGGCAAGTCTTCGGGCAAAGGTTGATTAATCAACATAGCCAATGAATTGCGCGCTTGCTCGCGGTTTTTCACCGCAGAGGCGTAATCGGCTTTGGCCGATTCAATCAACGCTTCTTGTTGGCGCAAATCAACGGCGGAAATCACGCCGGCTTTATGGCGCAATTGCGAGAGCTTGTACGTCGCTTCACGGGTTTGCAACACACGTTGTGCCAATGCCATGCTTTCTTCGGCATAACGCTCGTTAAAGTAGGCTTTGGCCACGGTAGAAATCAAGGCCAGATGTGCGGCATCACGGTTGGCAGCCACATTAAAATAACCTTGCAAAGCGGCTTCGCTGGTGCTGCGGACTCGGCCGAAGAGGTCAAGTTCATAAGAGGTTATGCCCAAACCAACGCTGTATTGGCTGCTGACGTTGCCGCCGCTCAAGCTGCCTTGACGCGAACCTGTACCGCTGGCGTTAACGGTCGGCAGTAGGTCATTACGCGCAATCATGTGCTGCTTGCGGTAGATTTCGGCATTCAGCGCGGTGGTGCGCAAATCGGTATTGCGTTCCAATGCGATGTCGATCAGGCGGTGCAGGCGCGGATCGGCAAAGTAGTCTTGCCAACCCAATTCAGCAGCGCGGATACCGTCGTCAACAGTGTCGTATTTAAACGTATCGGCTACGGCAACTTGGGGCTGCTCATATTTCGGTATCATGGTACAGGCCGACAAAGCCACGGCGGCGGCAATGGCGGTCAATACAGGTTTGAATGTAATCTTCTTCATTTTAGAATCCTTTAGCATTTTGAGGCCG
>ERZ772997.382-NODE-382-length-14492-cov-2.7406_pt1 | contig 14492 bp, 16 predicted proteins | sample MGYA00511127_ERZ772997 | MGnify/ENA primary metagenome ERZ772997 (study PRJEB29015, sample SAMEA2738070) | human oral metagenome | biome: human oral; feature: human-associated habitat; material: saliva | place: China | collected 2215 ... | reverse complement strand
ATTAATATTTTTTTATAAAAAATTTAATAAAATAAGATAACAAGATAACAAGGCACTATAAACCGTTAGTATAGTAACCTTTTGCTGTTATCTTAATAGAAAAAATAAGATAACACAAGATAACATAAGATAACAAAAGTTATTGTTGTTTATTTACTACTTGCTTAATGGCACTGCCAACATGTCCTTCTAACGGTTGAATATTTCTACCAAAAATATTTAATTCATCTGTATTTTCTTTTGTGAACCTATGATTTTTTAATTCATAAGAGTAATTACTTGTTTTCACACTGTCGTTTAAGTGTTTAGTGAATACATTACCTATCCTTTTTCTTGTATTATATCCATTCTCATAACAAAAATTCTCATAATCATCAGTTAAGTAGCGAACAGGAAAACAACTAACATGATGATAGCCTTTATCCATGTAATAAAGCATAAAACTGAATACACTATCATTTTCTTTTCTGTAATTAAGTAATTGCTTTTTAACCGCTTCAGGTATTATAAATTTATCAAAATCAAGATGTAAAGCTGTATATAAGATATATTCCAGTATTATTTTATTGTTTAGCTTCTCATCTTTGATACTTTCATCTTTTACACCTTCAAAATTTGCTTTAAATGGAATTATTAATAACCTGTTTAGTACTGCGTCAGATTTATCTTTAATGGGCGGTATCTCATTTGAATTAAACATTAATAACGTTTTAAAATCATAGTTTCTTACGTCTTTGTTTTTACGTTCATAGTTGACACTTTCACCACTTGAAATACTTTTTAATTTATCCATTTCATCTAGTGGCTTTGTACCTACCTCATCACCATAATTACATATTTTGCCCTCAAGGGAAGTCAAACCAAAACGGCTTTGTAATTCATGTGGTGTTGATACTGAAATATTAATATCACCTATTAAATTAATCATCATTTGCCTAAAGGTACTTTTTCCGTTTGTTCCATTACCTAACATTGTAGCTATTTTTCTTCTAGTCTTATTTGGGTTTATCGCTTCATTGATTAATTGCCATAGTAACGTAACAATTTCATCATCATTACACGCTATAGACTTCAACCACTCATCAAAATTAAAATAGGTGTTTTTAATAAGTTCATAGTTTGTTAAAGCTTTAGTATTATAATTAGTATCTACTTTAGCTGTAATAAAGTGTTTAGGGTCGAACGGCTCTAATTCTTTAGTTTTAGTATTAAATAAGCCGTTACCAACTGCAATTAGATAATCTAACCGCTGTGGCTTTCTAAACCTTGTATTTGCTCGTAAGTCTTCTGTAACATCCTTTAATTTAGTTAATTTATACCTTATTTCTATTTTCTTAATACAAGTCTTTATATAATCATCATTTGATGTATATATACCTTTTGAAAAATCATAGAAAAATAACAATGCTGTATCTTCATTCGCTCCGCTTTTTATAATAGGTATATGAGTAAGTAAGAATTTAGCTATTACATAAAATGGTACTTGTGGAACAGTAACCTTACCAGTCTTTTCGTGTACTGTGGTGTTTTCTATTCTCCACTGTTCACCTGCGGTGTATAACCTCCAGTGAAGATCTCCAGTACTTAAAATAGGTTTATTTAGCTTGTATCGTACTAAATATGAAAAGTTTTTGTCTTTTTTATTCCCAACTATCTCAAACCTTTGTAACATTGAATAGCTTTTCTCATTATCAAAATAATTAGGGTTATTTTGCCAACTCTTGATAGCGTGGTTTATTTTGTCTTGGTTCTCTTGGCGGTATTTTTCGGGGTTTTTTCCTATATCTGCTAATAAGTCAGAACACTCACAAGCAACATCATAGCTAATTATCTTGTAACAAAAATCATAGGTTATTGATAACAATATCCCTAAGGCTCGGTTATAGTTGTTTTCATCAGAGTTGATATTTTCATAATCTAACTCTAAATACCTTTTAAACATCTCTGTATATTCTTCATCAGTTAATAAGGTGTTAGTATCAGAAGCGGTATAATTAGTAATAACTTTCTTTTCTTCTTTAACCGCTTCTTGTACTGGATAAGGTAAGCCGTCTAGGTGTTTAATGAATATATGCTTATTACCTTTTTTTACAATAGGTAATCCACTAAGTTGAGACCATGTATAACTTTTAGTATCGTAATTTACACCTACTAAAGCCATAACATGCTGTATAGTTGGTTTGTATTCATCTTTGAGTATATTCCTATTAGGTTCTAATACAAGCCTTAAACGTGGGTTACTCTCTTCATGTTTAAATGTTGAATATATTACATACTTATACTCTTTCAAGCTTTCCTGTATAGTATTTAATACTTCTGTTGTATTCATCTTAGTATCTTCAATATCGATACATATCAAATCACGACTTAATAAACCACCATTGTTTCTATGAAATTCTCCGTTAGTAGCTTCTGTAAACTCTCCACTTATGAAATAATAAGCCTTTGTTAGTTTATAATCTTCTGTATATAGATACTCTTCAACCTCAAAAACTGGAGTATTTACTAACATTTCTAATGGTGTTAAATTATTAGGGTTCGGAACTTTTTTCCCTTTAGATGTACGTACACCTTTTTCTTTATAGATCAAATTACATCACCTCTTTTACATTTCAATTTTCAAAGTATTTTCATCTTTGCTGTATGTATCTTTTAGCTTTTCTAATACTTTAACCGTTATTTCTAAAGTACTTTTAATTTGCATTTTTAAAATTTGTAAGTCAGTAGGTTTATCTGTAATTTTCCCAACGTCTAACATTTCAATATAACCTGTTAAACCTTTTATTTCTCTATCAATGATTTTACTTCTAAAGGTTTCACTATCTTTAATTTTTTGATACTCCGAAACCATATCTTTAAAAGTTGGAGCTACTACTAAATATGTTTTAACAAACGTTAGCAATAACTCATTATCTTGCTGTAATGTTTCTAAGGTTACTGTATTATCATTCTTATCTATTATTTTCGTTGCGAACTCCTCTAATAACTCTAAACCGTTATAAACCATTTCTTCTGTTGTTCCGTCTTTAATTACTTTTATTTCCATTTTTATTATCTCCATTCTGTTTATTAACTTCTTTGATATGTGCTAGATATCTTATTTTTTTAAATAGTGTTTTCTTTCAAAAACTTGTTTACTTCACTTTCAAGATAAATATACTGCCTACCTACTTTAGTTGGTCTTAAACCACGTTTATTTAGGTCTGATAAGGTATCAACTCCAATTCCTAAGGTTTCACATAGTTCTTTTTGGTTGTATCGTTTATCTTGCTTTATTTCATCTTGTAAGATGTCTTTAACTATCTCACGTACTGCCTTAATCACTTCTTGTTCAAATTCTGCACTGAACATATAATCACTCTCCTTTAATAAATACTATCCATTATCATAGCTACTAAATATATAAATGCTGTTATGATTGGTATAAAAACTAATGCACAACAAAAAGTATTAATGTATAGATCTTTGTTTTCCATTTTGTCTAGTCCTTTCTTATGGTATAATGTAAGAAAGTATTTTTGTTAAATACTTGTCTTTAACCTTTTAAGTAGTGTAGTTGGTAGCTTCGTACTTGAAAGGTTTTTTATTCATTAGTTAATGTGAACACTTCAGTTAATTCAATCTGTAAGGTATCACATATCTTTTTAGCAACTCTAGGGCTTGCCATTTGTGTATTATTAAATACATTCATTAAAGTTTGATAACTTAAACCGCTAGCACGTCCAAAAGATGTTTTATTATATCCTTGTACTGCAAGTAGTTCTAATAATCTTGATGTATTTACTTTGAATTTCACAAAAACGACCTCCTTTATTTATTTTCTATATTTTTTATTTGTAAAACGTACAACTTTATGAACGTTTTACATTTGAATAGTACCATTATTTTTTATGTTTGTCAAGAATAAAAATAAAAATAATGTATAATTTGTTTGATTTTTGTTCAACTTATGATACAATATATTTAATTATTAAACAAAATAGAGGTAGATTATGATAAAAAATAACTTCAATACACTCATGGCGGAACGTCAACTTAAGATAACAAGAGTATCTAACGATACAGGTATTTCACGTACTACTTTAACTGCATTGAGTCAAGAAATGAGCAAGGGCGTTCAATTAGACACTCTAAATACTTTATGTACCTATTTTAATATTACACCTGGTGAATTTTTCGACTACTTACCTTTTGATTTAGAGTATAATATTGAACAGGATACAGAAGAGGAAGAAGTTCCCGATAGTGAAGACGGTATAGAATATACAACTAGTTGCGATTATATTCTATTTATTAACATGAAAGGGAAAAATCAAAACAAAACTTTTGAAATAAAAATCAATGTAGAAAAAACATATAATCTTACTAATCCTATTGATGGCAACTTATATGAAATATTAAAATTTGATATCAATAATATCGATATTATCATAGTTGGCAATCCTGAAGCATTATCATTTATTGAATTACTTAAAGGGCTTTCTGCAAGTTGGCAAACAAAGATACAATTAGATATTTTATTGTTTTTAAGTACTTATTTTTCTAAAGAAGATAACTTAAATAATGCTACTAGGTCTGTAACTGGAAGATTTGATTTATCAGGATATTTTCAACTATCAACCAACAGTTAACAGTTATCTACCACTAAAGAAGCGGTACAGTTATTTAATAAGGATATTTAACAACTTATTAAACTTCATTAACATAAACATATATTGTAAAACTACTTTTTTATAAAATAAACAGAAAGGATACGAAAGATAATGATAAATATTTATTGTGACGAATCATGTCATCTAGAAAATGATAAACAAAAAGCAATGGTAATTGGAGGCATCTCATGTCCAAATTCATATAGGCATATCGTATATAAAGATATTCAAAATATAAAATTAAAGCATCATTTACCATATATTGAAATCAAATGGACTAAAGTTTCTGAATCTAAAATTGAATTCTATAAAGAATTAATTAAGTATTTTTTTAATAATGAACTACTTAGTTTTAGAGCAGTTGTAATTCCAGATAAAAAACAATTAAATCACTCAAAATACTCTCAAACACATGACGAATTTTATTATAAAACATATTATTATCTATTAAGAAAATTAATGAACAACAATGATAAATTAAATGTTTATTTAGATATAAAAGATACTCGTAGTAACCAAAAAATTAAAAAATTAAAAGAAATTTTAAATAATTATACACATAATACAAATTTAAAAAATATACAACATGTGCGTTCTCATGAAAATGTCATTCTACAATTAACAGATTTATTAATAGGAGCTACCTCATATAAAAATAGAAAACTCCAAACAAGTAAGACAAAACTAGAAATTATTGACTTTATTGAGACACTTAGTAATCAAAAACTAAATAAAACATCTATTTATAGTGAAAATAAATTTGATGTATTCATAATGAATCTTCAGAGGTAGCTAAAATGACAACTTGTAAGACATGTGAAAATTTAATTTTATTAGAAGAATTTAACGGACAATTTAAAAATTATGATGAATATTTATACAATGAAATATTTTTAAAACAAATTATTAATAATAACATCTATTTCGATAATAAACTTGTGAAGTTAAAAAAATTCCCTAAAGAGTGCAATAGAGAACAAGCGTATTTTCATTTAACCACTATAGCCACAGATAAAAATATACCCTGGTCAGAAAGAGAACCTGATTTTAGAAGATGTGAAAGACTTCACTGGGTGAGACCTTCCATTGAAACTAACCATATTGAATTATGTGGATTACCTTGTTTTGTATATTATACAGAAATCTATAAAGGCAATAGAACAAGAATTCATCTATTTAATGAGAAAGAGAGATATCTTATAGTCCTTGAGGATAGGAATGATTATATTTTGTTAATAACAGCTTTTTATATACACGAAGATTATTATTTTAAAAAAACAATAGAAAGAAGCCAAAAAAACTCAAAATATAACTTTATATAACAAAAAACGCCCCTATGGTTGGGACGTTTTCGTAATCTCCTTCTTCCTATTGGTAGATGAGTCACTATCATAATACCACATAATATAAAATAATTAAAGTAAAAAACTGCAATTTTGAGAATTAATTTATAAAAGCACCAGTAAAAATACCAGTGCTTAAGGATCTAATAAAAAATGAATAATTTGTAACGATGTTACAACAAATAAGACTTTATTTATGCTTATATTATACCATAAAAATGCTGTTATATCAAGGTTTTATACACTTACTTAAAATATAAAACTATTTAAATGGCTTCTAAGCGTTCTAATTATTAAAAGGTGTAATTACATTACCTAACCTTTAAAAGTCTTACCACGTCCATTATATGAGGTGGTTTTTAAAATCATTTATTAGTTTCTTTGATATGTGCTAGATAGAAAGGAAATACTAAGAATGATTAAAGAATATACTAAAAAATCAGACGGAAAAAAATATTATATGGTTAAAGTCTATTTAGGAAAAGATGAAATTAGCAAAAAGGATAGATATACAACAAGACGTGGTTTTAAAACTAAAAAAGAAGCTTTACTATGTGAAGCAAAACTTAAAACAGATGTAGCAAATAATGGTTTATTAAATAATGAGATTACAACATTTCAAGAGTTATATAATTTATGGTTTGAGGGATATAAACACACTGTAAAGGAAAATAGTTTAATAGTATCAGAACATGTATTTAAAGTTATTCTTTCTGAATTTGGTTCACTGCAATTGAAAAAGATAACAATACCTTATTGTCAAAAAGTTTTGAATAAATGGTTTAAAGAATATAAGACTTATAAAAAACTAAAGTCGTATGTTGTGAATATATTAAACTTTGCTATTGAATTACGTATAATTACAACCAATCCAATGGTAGTCACTAAGACACCTAAGCAAATTCAAGAAATTAAAGACAACAAGGAAATTTATTATACTAAAGATGAATTAAAAAAGTTCTTTGAGTTAATGCAAGAAACAGAAGAATTTTATACAGTTGTGATGTTTAGACTATTAGCTTTCACAGGTTTAAGAAAATGTGAAGTATTAGCTTTATTATGGTCTGATATAGATTTAACAAACGGTACAATTAATGTAAATAAAACACTAGCATATAATAAAAATTATGAATTAGTACCACAAACTCCAAAAAGTAAAGCTAGTATTAGAAAAATTAGTATAGATAATAAAACATCACTAATGTTAAGAAAGTGGAAACTTGAACAAAAACAATTGTTATTGAAACTAGGTTTTAATACTAACAAGAAAGATCAAGCTTGTTTTACAAATTTAGCAACTAATGAATACTTTAGAAAAAATTATCTTAATTATAGGTTAGACGCTATTTGTAAACAGCATAATCTAAAAAGAATAAAGATACATGGTTTCAGACACACACACTGTAGTTTGCTGTTTGAAAGTGGTGTTACTATTCAAGAGGTACAAGAAAGATTAGGTCACTCAGATATAAAAGTTACTATGAATATCTATGCACACGTAACAGAAAAACAAAAAGAAGAAGTCGGGAAAAAATTCGCAAAGTATGTAAATTTCTAATAAACATGGTCAAAACATGGTCAAAGCATAAAAAAAGAAAGCCCCGTTACTGATGTAATAGGGCTTTTAAGCTTCTTCTTATTAACGTACTTCTTTAATACGAGCAGCTTTACCACGTAAGTTACGTAGGTAGTATAATTTAGCACGTCTAACTTTACCTTTACGTACAACTTCAATTTTTTCAACTTTTGGAGTGTGAACAGGGAATGTTCTTTCAACACCAACACCGTTTGAAATTTTACGTACAGTATAAGTAGCAGAGATTCCTCCACCACGACGTTTGATAACTACTCCTTCGAATTGTTGGATACGCTCACGTCCACCTTCAACGATACGAACGTGTACTCTTACTGTATCCCCAGCTTTAAATTCAGGAATGTCTGATCTTAATTGCGATTTAGTGATCGCTTCAATGATTTTGCTCATTATTCTTTCTCCTTTTTTTACAAAATGTTCATTACTAATGCTTGATTAACAGAGGAACATCGTAATTTAATGTTTTCACATCTCGACTATTATAACATTATTTAAAGGAAATATCAATAGAAAACTTAATAAAATTTATTATAAAAGAGCTTTTTCCCAAGTTTCTTCTTTAAATCCTAGAAGAAGAATATCATTTTTTAAATCGAAAGCTAAAGGGCGCTTAATTAACATACCATTTTCATGAAGTAATGTTAAAGCCTCATCTAGAGATAATGTTTCTAATTTGTCTTTTAATCCAAGTTCTTTATAAACAAGACCGCTAGTGTTGAATAATTTCTTTAATGGTAGATCGAATGTCTTAATAATTTTTTTAAATTCTGCTACTGTTGGTGTTTTTTCTTTAACATTGAAATATGTTGCTTCAATATTGTTTTCTGTTAAAAGTTTTTTTGCTTTTCTACATGTCGAGCATGTTGGGTATTCGTAAATAGTTAGCATATAATCTCCTCAATAATTTTTTGTGAATTCTAAATAATTAATTGATATTATAATATTTATTTTTATTAGTGTAAAGAAATCTGTTTAGGATTTAGCGTATAAGAAAAGCGTTTAGATTAATTCAATAAATAAGATGTGATATAATTAAGTTATAGAAATAAAGGAGAAATACTATGCAAAAAATAATTGTAAAAGATGTTTCTAAAATATATGGAGAAAATAGTAATGAAGTTATAGCGAATGATTCCATTAGTTTTGATATTAATGAAGGAGAATTTGTTGTAATTTTAGGTCCAAGTGGAGCTGGGAAGAGTACATTACTTAACATTATAGGTGGAATGGATAATGCTAGTAAAGGATCAATTAATGTTTTTGGAAAAGAGATTGTCGGCTTAAGTGAAGCGGAACTAACTAGATATAGAAGAGAAGATATAGGTTTCGTTTTTCAATTCTATAATTTGATTCCAAACTTAACAGTTTTAGAAAATGTAGAATTAGCTGGACAAATTGTAAAACAACCGAAAAAAGCAACAGATATTTTAAAGTTAGTAGGATTAGAACATAGAATGGATAATTTTCCTTCGCAAATCTCTGGGGGAGAACAACAGCGTGTTGCTATAGCGAGGGCAATAGCTAAAAATCCAAAACTATTACTTTGTGATGAGCCAACTGGTGCATTAGATTATAAAACAGGAAAAAATATCTTAAATATCCTAAAAGACTATAGTGTGGATGAGAAAAAAACCGTAGTTATTATCACTCACAATAGTTCTATAGCTGAAGCTGCAGACAAGGTAATAGAAATTTACGATGCTAAGGTGAAAAAAGTAACGCAAAATACTAATCCTAAAAGTATTGATGAAATAGAGTGGTAGTGTTATGAAATCAATAAATAGAGATATATTAAGAGAAATATCAAAAACAAAGTCGAAGTTTATATCGATAATGATAATAATGTTTCTGGGAGTCTTTATATTTGTAGGTCTAAAAGAAACATCCCCTGCTATGGTTAATACCTATAATAAGTATATAGAACGCCATAAGATGTACGATTTAAGAGTGAGTCATAATTTTGGAATCAATGAAGAAGATATGAAAATTATAAATGCTCTGGATAATGTTGATTTAAGTGAGAGTTATTTTATAAAAAAACTTCAGATAACTAATAGTAATGAGTTTGTAAATATTGAATCTTTACCCGAAAAATTAGTTTTACCTAAGTTAACTGAAGGTACTTTACCTAGTAGTGATCAAGAAATAGCTTTAGTTGAATCACTGCAAAGTAGTTATAAAATTGGAGATGAGATTTCTTTTATTTCAGATAAGAGTGAAAGTAATACTTTAAAACAATATAAGTTTAAAGTAGTTGGTTTTGTTCAGGGGGCAGATCATATAGAGGTATCTAATAATAATCTAGCTAATAAGGATTATTTTGGGTATGTAAAAAGAGATGTTTTTAAATTTGAAAATGTAAGTGGAGTAAATCTAAAACTTAAAAATATTAACCATAAATATAGTGATAAAGATTATATTACGGAAGTTAATAAGACTAGAGATAGCCTGATAGAGAAATTAAAAATTCAGCAAAAAGTCGACGAAAAAAATTATTTAGAAAAAAATAATAAAAAATTAAATGAAAATGAAAAAGTAATAAGTCAAGCACAAGAGCAACTTAATAGTGTAAAAGAAAAACTTCAATTATTAAAAAATGTTGATAGTAAGAGTTACAATGAACAAATAGAAAAATTGAATAAAGCTCAAAAAGAGATTAATGATAATAAAAAGCAACTAAATATTGGGAGAGCTAGTCTTTCAGAAGAAAGTTATCCTAGATTCTCTGTAGAAAATATTAGAGGTTTAAAAAACTATGCTCAATTTATAGATTCTGCGAGTAGTTTAACCTTTGTAGCTAATGTTTTTTCAATATTCTTATTCGTTGTATCGATTTTAGTTTCATTAACAACTTTAACTAGAATGATAGATGAAAATAGGATAAACATCGGTACTCTTAAATCGTTGGGATACAGTAATTATCAAATTTCTAAAAAATATTTTGTATATGGTGGATTATCTACCTTGATAGGTACGATATTAGGTATTATTGGAGCATATTTGGTGATTGTACCGATAATATATAATTCTTATGCAAGGTTCTTTACTTTTAACACACCGGAGATTGTATACACTCCAAGTATACTTATCGCAGCTTTTGTTATTTCATTAGGATGTATAAGTTTAGCGATTTATATACCGCTTAGAAAAAACTTAAGAGAAAAGAGCGCGTACTTGTTGCGTCCTAAGGCTCCTAGTAGAGGAAGTAGAATATTTTTAGAAAAAATACCGTTTATTTGGTCAAGGCTTAGCTTTTTAAGAAAGGTAACCTTTAGAAATATTTTCCGTTATAAAATTAGAATGTTAATGACGATATTTGGAGTTGCAGGATGTCTGACTCTTATGTTTATAGGTTTTGGTATTCGTTATGGAGTAATAAATATTTCTAATGAACAATTCAAAGTTATTAATAAGGTTGATATCGCAGCTACTTATAATCCTTATATAGATAATGAAAGTGTAGAAAAACTTCAAAAAGAGATTGATAATAATAAGAATGTCAAAGCTAGCACCAAAATAAATATTCAACTTGCTACTTTCGAGAGTAATAATGAAATTATAGATTCTGTACAATTAATAACGGTGGATAAAGAAAATTATAAGGACTATATTACATTAGTGGATAATAATGCCAAAAGTATTAACTTGTCAAATGGTTCGGCTGTTATTAGTGAAAAACTCGCATATCTTCACAAGTTAGAGGTCGGAGATAGCTTTAATGTAGTTGTAAATAATAAAGAATACACATTTACTATTGGTGAAATTAATAAAAATTACTTTGGACATACAATCTATATAAATAAAGATTATTATGAATCAATATTTAAAAAACAATATAAGGACAATACGTTTTTAATACAAACTACAGGTGGTAAGGAAACTGTTGAAAGTGTAGTAAGTAATTTAAATAATAATAGCGATATAGTAAATATAAGTGATAATTCTAAAATACAAGAGATACTAGATAATTTTATTAAAGGGATAGATATTATAGTGGCAGTTATGGTGATTTGTTCAGTTACATTAGCGCTTGTAGTATTATATAATTTAATAAATGTTAATGTATCTGAGCGTATTAGAGAATTATCAACGATAAAAGTTCTTGGTTTTTATCCAAGCGAGGTAACTATTTATGTATTTAGAGAAATCTTTTACTTAAGTGGAGTAGGTATTATTTTAGGTAATTATCTAGGCTATAAAATGTATTTGAAAATAATACTAGAACTCGCGGGTAGAGATATGATGTTTAGTAGTAAAGTACCTTTAGTAGTTTATTTATTAGCATCGGGTATAACAATATTAATTACTATAATCGTAATGATAGTAATGCATAAAAAATTAAAAAAAGTAAACATGGTAGAAGCTCTTAAGGCAATAGAGTAGAATAGGAGAAAAAATGGCAATTATAATTAATGATGAGGCAAAAAAATTATTAAAAGATAAAAATAAAAACTATATATTAGTATCACTATTTCAACAAGCTTGTTGAGGTGGCGGTGTAAATAAAGTTATCGGGGTTTCGATAGCAAGCAAATTCGATAAAGAATTATATTCAAAATATGTAGTTGATGGAATAGATGTTTATATTGACTATAGATTAAATATAGGAGAAAATGTAGAAATAGGTGTAGAAAAATTCCTATTTATGAAATATTTTAACCAGGTAGGGATCACCGCTTTATAAATAAAAAAACAACTAGAGATGAAAAGTATCATTTCTAGTTGTTTTTATGTTTTAGTTAGAAGCAGCGCTAAGCTCTTCTTCTTTTTTATGTTTATCGTTGTAGATTTTTTTCATAATACCGATAACGATTGTTAGCGCGAATAAACACATTAATCCAATGAATAGGTTTCTAACCCCACCAGAAAGAGTACCACCAACGTATGAGTAAACTATTGTTGCTGGTAGTTGCCCGATTCCTGTAGCAATAAAGAATCGCCAGAAACTCATATTAGTAAGACCAGCAGCGTAACTAACAAAGTCGAAAGATACGAATGGTAATAATCGACAAATAAGAATAGCTTTATCTCCGTAGCGTTCGAAGAATACGTCAATACTTGCCATTGCACCTTTACTTGTAAGTTTTTCTACGACATCTCGTCCTAATCCGCGAGCAATATAGAAACATACCGCAGCCCCTATCATTGCTGTTGACCAAGATAATACAGCTCCTAGTACCCAACCAAAGATAGCAGCATTTGATAATGTGATTAAAAATGCTGGGATTGGTGCAGCTATTGATTGAAGTACCATTAGTACTCCAGAAACTACCGCAGCCCAAGCTCCCCATCCACGCAAGTATTCGATTACCGCATTTGTATCGAATTGAGATAAAGTAGCGAATGCTGTATTAATACCAGTTTTAAAACTAGGTACTGTGAAATAAACTGCAAAGAAGATTGCAAAACATGCAAGTGTAATATATCTTACTTTTTTACGTTGTACTTTTAATTTTTTCTCTTCTTCAGGATCAACTTCTCTTAAATCACTAAGTTTTACTTCTTTTTCTTTTAATGCTTTAAGTTCTTCTTTAGTATATACTTTTTGGTGTTTAGAAAGTGTTAAAATAATATAAAGATTTATTAAGTTAACAATTACCACAGTAATAATAAATGGAATTTTAATTTGGTTAAGTGAGCTCGCGTGTAATACTTCACGAGCTATGTATAATAGTGTTTTTGTTTTACCTGAAAAAATAGCCATTAGAAGTATTATCGCTTCAATTATAAAGAATGTGTACTTGCGATTAATACGTTTGAAATATAAACCTGTCATTATCCCGTAAACAGTCCAAACAAAAATCACAAGACTTTGATCGGCTAACATTTCGAATTGTGTAAAGAAGAACAGAAGGAAAGCGAAGAAGTAACCAACCGCTATACCAACACTCGTAAAATAAAATAAAAGTCTTAATCGATTCATTTAATCTCTCCTTGTGATTAACTATTATTTTTTAATGCTATAAATAACAGCTGCATATGTTCCATCTTCTGGAAGAACGTCTTCGTTACCTGAAAATTTCACTTCTTTACGAGTTTCAACAGCACCATAAGTATAAGTAGTATTTGAGATAATACCTACTGGACAACTATCTAAACAAGATAAACATCCTGTATTTTTATCGAGAGCATTTTTCAAGTTGCCACCGAAGCGGAAATCAATTTGTTTTCCGTTGCTATCTTTTACTACTTCGTTAATGTCATATTTTTTGTCAGCGCCGTTCCATGTGATTTCGGCTTTAATTGGAGTTCCTTCAACATGTGTAGTAGTTGCATTATTTGCAGTCATATTGTTTCCGGGTTTTGCACCAATCTCAATTAGAGCATTGTAGAATTCTTCTGGTTTAGCAAATGCAGTAAATATTGACTTAGCACCATTAGTACCACTTTGTTCTACAGAGTTATGTCTTGTGGCTTCATCGAAGTATTTACCGTTGATTTTTGTAAGCACTGTTATAGTACCTGCTTCTTTATCTACTTTTATTGGTTTATCTAATGATACACCAGCTACGTAGTCTGCAGGTTGATTTGAATTTTGTGAAGTTGAATTAGATGAGCTACTACATCCAACTGTAGTAAATGCTAATCCAGCAGCCATAAGGACTGATAATATTTTTTTTGGTTTCATGAACGAATCCTCCCTATATTAATAAATTTCTTATATATTTGTATTATAACATTTATATAAATGGCTAACAATAATCTGTATAAAATATTATATAAATTTAAATACTATATAAAGAAAAAAGTACTTTTAATCGATGAAAAATATTATTATATTTTAAATATAAGATATTTACAAAAACAATAAATAAAAATATATAGTGAGTAAATAATTTATTATAAATTGTATATTCAAAATTATAAGACTAAGAAAAAATAAAAAAGCATTTACTGATAGTA
>ERZ772997.377-NODE-377-length-14685-cov-4.62577_pt1 | contig 14685 bp, 8 predicted proteins | sample MGYA00511127_ERZ772997 | MGnify/ENA primary metagenome ERZ772997 (study PRJEB29015, sample SAMEA2738070) | human oral metagenome | biome: human oral; feature: human-associated habitat; material: saliva | place: China | collected 2215 ... | reverse complement strand
ATTGTACCCACGTTTACGTGCGGTTTTGTACGTTCAAATTTTTCTTTAGACATTTAAAGAGTCCCTCTAAATAGACACGGTTATCGATGGGTAAATTAAACCACATTAACCAATAAAATCATTACTACTTAATAAGGAGAGAGGAATTTGGAAGGCTGGTGCTGATAGGCGGATTTGAACCGCCGACCTCACCCTTACCAAGGGTGCGCTCTACCAACTGAGCTATATCAGCGTTTGGAGCGGGCAGCGGGAATCGAACCCGCATCATTAGCTTGGAAGGCTAAGGTAATAGCCATTATACGATGCCCGCAGTCCTAAATTCATCTGTCCCATCAGAATTCATTTAGAAAATGGTGGAGGGAGAAGGATTCGAACCTTCGAAGGCTGAGCCAACAGATTTACAGTCTGCCCCCTTTGGCCGCTCGGGAACCCCTCCACACTAAATGAATACTTGTTTACCAAAGGATGGTGCCGACTACCGGAATCGAACTGGTGACCTACTGATTACAAGTCAGTTGCTCTACCTACTGAGCTAAGTCGGCGTGTTGTAAGCAAGTGAGGCGTATTATATGGAAAATTTTATGCCTGACAAGTTTTTTTTATGAAAAATACGTTTTTTTTAACTATTCGCCTAATTTACAAGCAAAAAGCCACATTCTTGTTTTAAAACTCACCAATTTTGATAAAAAACGATGATCACAACTCATTTATAGGGTATATTTTGTCCAATTTTTTCACTCCAAATATAAAGCACCTTGGAAATTACAGAACAACTAACGCCCTTTCTGAACTTTAGTCGTCAACAATGGGCTGAATTAAGAAAATCTGTTCCGCTAAAATTAACGGAGCAAGATCTCAAACCGCTTTTAGGTTTTAATGAAGAGCTTTCTCTTGATGAAGTCAGCACCATTTATCTGCCGCTTGCACGTCTCATCAACTACTATATTGATGAAAACCTTCGTCGCCAAACGGTTTTAAATCGTTTTCTTGGTGGACAAAGCCCTAAAGTCCCTTACATCATTAGTATCGCGGGTAGTGTTGCTGTTGGGAAAAGTACATCGGCACGTATTTTGCAATCTTTGCTGACCCACTGGCCTACCGAACGAAAAGTTGATCTAATTACTACTGATGGTTTTCTTTATCCATTAGAGAAACTTAAAAAAGATGATTTGCTACAGAAAAAAGGCTTTCCTATTTCTTATGATACGGCCAAATTAATTCGTTTTTTAGCTGATATCAAATCAGGCAAGCCATCTGTAAAATCGCCTATTTACTCTCATCTGACTTACGATATCGTTCCTGATAAATTTGATATTGTCGACCAACCGGATATTTTAATTTTAGAAGGGTTAAACGTTCTTCAAACGGGTTCAAATAAAGCGAATCAAACCTTCGTGTCTGATTTTGTGGATTTCTCTATTTACGTTGATGCGGACGAGAACTTGCTCAAAGAATGGTACATCAAGCGATTTTTAAAATTCCGCCAAAGCGCTTTCACCAATCCAGACTCCTATTTTAAACATTATGCCAATCTCTCTGAGCAAGAAGCCATTGAAACAGCTAGCAACATTTGGGATAACATTAATGGATTGAATTTAAAACAAAACATTCTGCCGACTCGTGAGCGCGCCAATCTCATTCTTAGAAAAGGTGAAAATCACGAAGTTGAATTAGTTAAATTAAGAAAATAAAAAAGAGCGGTCAATTTGACCGCTCTTTTTCTCACTGCCTTACGACATTCTTCCATTCTCAATGCCAATCACCTGATCGCAAATCGCCATGGTGGATTGACGATGACTCACGAGAATAATCAATTTTTCTGCTTTTACGTTCAGCAATGATTTCAAAATCATCGCTTCGTTTAAACTGTCCAAATTGCTAGTCGGTTCATCGAGTAAAATAATCGGCGCATTGTGCAAGAATGCACGAGCAATACCGATACGTTGTTTTTCACCATCAGACAAGTTACCGCCTAATTCGGTCATTTTCGTTTGATACCCTTCTGGCAAACTCAAAATGAAATCATGAATTGATGCTTTCTTCGCGGCTTCCATAATTTCTTCTAACGTTGCATCACGGCGCGCAAGACGGATATTTTCCTCAATGGTTTCGTTGAAAATATAGGTTTGCTGGGTAATGTATGCCATATTGTCACGTAAGCTACAGGTATTGATATTCGGTAAGGTTTCACCGTTAATTTTAATGCTACCCGATTTAGGATCATAAAAACGCATCAGCAGTTTTAACAAGGTACTTTTACCGCTACCGCTTCTGCCGTGAATCCCTAAGATTTCACCTTTTTTCACAGATAAACTAACATCCGATAAAATTTGTTCTTCACCATAAGCAAAACTTACGTTCTCAACATCAATGCGAGAAACATCTTTTAAATCGACCGCATTTTCTACGTCTTTTAATTCGGGTTCTTCTGCTAGCAAGCTTAATACACGCTCACCTGAAGCCAAGGTTTGTAACAAGTTGCTTGAAAGGTTACTTAATGCAATAACCGGGCCATAGCTCGACATCAATAAAATCACGCCAATTAAAAAGGCTGAGAAATCAATCTTATCTAGACTAAACAAAATTAAGCCCGTGAATAACATAATGATGTTAAACGCCGATACTGCCACTTCAGTGTAAACGCGCACTTTGGCTTCTTGAGCTTTAATGCGCTCAAAAGCTGTATCGATTTTTTGGCTGCGTTGTTGAATTTCATCTAAACGCTTTTTTGCATAACCGAAAAGCTGAATTTCTTTCATACCTCGTACACTGTCGAGGAAGAAGTCATTCATTTCGCCTACTAATTCACGATAGCGTCTGCCATCTTCACGCGCCAATTTGGTGGTGATAATTGGTAGAATCACACCTACCGTTAAATAAGCGGCTAATGCTACAACCACAAACCAACCTGAAAGATGAGCGAAGACCAACAATAAAATCGCAGAAGTAAAAAATGCGATCATAATTGGTGCAATGGTGTGCGCATAGAACACTTCGAGCAATTCGATATCATTAGTTACCAAGGACACTAATTGCCCCGCTTGTTTGTCTTGCAATTTCACAAAAGCCAAACGGCGTAAGGAAGAAAATACTTTATCGCGCAATAATGCCAATAATTTAAAAGCAATATAGTGCCCTGACATTTGCTCTAAATAACGCAATGCGCCACGAGCCACCGCTAACACGATAAGTGCGGTCAAAATTCCAGAAAAACTTAAATGGGTGTCAAAGTTTAATAAATTCACTAACCCCATCGCCCCAAGCACCATAATAAAGATGGCAGCCAGGAAACCGAGCGTTCCCATGGTGATAGTAAACGCCATGATATGCGCCAGTGGGGTCACTAATTTCAACAAATGCCCCATTACAACAAAACCATTTTTACGCATTTGCCACCTCTCTAATTTGTTCTAAATCTTTTTGTTGTTGGAACATTCCAGCATATGCACCTTGTTTTGCCATGAGTTCTTCATGCGTGCCTTGCTCAATCAATTTACCTTGTTCAAGCACATTTATGCAGTCTGCATTCACGGCATTGGCCAAGCGGTGAGAAATCATCACAATCGTTTTTTGTTGTTTAAATTGCTGAATGAACTGCAAAATAATTTCTTCGCTCTCTACATCAATGTTACTGGTTGCTTCATCAAAAATATAAAGCGCCGCATTGTGTAATAAAGCACGCGCTAGGGCTAAACGTTGGATTTGACCGCCAGATAAATTCGCACCACGACTTAATAACGGCATATCTAATCCACCATTATCTCGAACGAATTGCGCCAAATTGACTTGTTCTAAACACGCATAAATTTGCTCATCTGTGGCATCAACTTTAGCCATCGTCATATTTTCACGTAATGAGCCTTTAAATACATAACTGCTGTGGCTCACTAGAGAGACTTTTTCATAAAACGAATGACGATCAATCTCTTGAATTTCTTGACCATTGAACAAAATCTTACCTTGTTGCGCCTTATTAAAGCCCATTAGCAACGAAACCAAAGTGGATTTACCACAACCACTTTTACCCACAAATACCGTAAGCTGATTTGGTAAGATGCTTAAATCTAAGCCTGTAATTGCTGGTTTCTCTTCGCTGTAAGCAAAATGCAAATCTTGAATATCCACCTGAATAGCATTTTTCGCTGCAAAATCGACCGCTTGAGTTTGAGTTTCCACTGGCGTATCTAACAATGTGAAAATCTTATCTGATGCCGCTTTACCATTCATCGCCACATGGAAGAAAGAACCCAATAAACGAAGTGGAATAAAGAATTCAGAAGAAAGCAGAATAAATAAAATGACGCCTAATATGGTTAATTGATCCGCTTGGAATTGCAACAAGGCCGTTAAAATCCCGATCGCTGCCCCACCGTAAGCAAGTAAATCCATCAGTGATACCGAGTTAAGCTGCATAGTGAGCACTTTCATGGTAATTTTGCGGAAATGTTCTGCTTCTTCATCCATTGCTTTCGCTTTATAAGCATCATCTTGATAGATTTTCAGTGTGATTAAACCTTGTAGGTTATCCAAGAAACTGCTGCCTAACCCCACATAAATGGACCAATATTTTGCTAAGAGTTTCTTCGCAATTTTATTCACTGCAATAATCGACATCGGGATAAGTGGCACACAAATCAACAAAATCACGGCTGTCTTAAAGCTGAAAAAGATCAAGAATGCAAAGAGCGTAAGTGGCGCAAGCAAACTATAAAAAAGCTGAGGCAAATAACGCCCAAAGTAGATTTCAAGCTGCTCCACACCTTCTGAAGCCACTTGGATAATATTTGACGTAGATTGTTGATTCACTTGGTTAAGCGGCATCGAAGCCAATTTGCGATAGATGAGGCTACGCAGCTCATGTTTGACTTTCGTACTCGCAAAATAAGAGGCCTGCACCGATTTTTTACCCGCAAAGGCACGCAGCGCCAAAGCAGCAATTAAAACAATGCCCCAAATGACCGCACTTAATGGGCCCAACTCGTTAAAATAAGCCACCTGTAAAATATAAGAAAACACGACGGCACTGATAATCCCGCCAATTAACGCCACCCAATTCCATAACACCGTGATGCCAATCCATTTTTTACTGTCGGCCACCGTGTTAATTAGGCGTTTATCTATCATCATAATGATTGCTCCTAAAAACAAAAAGAAGTACGCACATTACTATGCGTACTTTGCTATAAAAAATTTAATAATTAAAAACGAATTTCAACAGATGCTGAGAAGTTTCGACCAGGTGCGTAGAAACGTTCAAGGCCTTTACCTTCTCTGTCCACTGTATTCGTCGTGCTGTGAGCATTAATCCCGCGTAACGCATCCCAATTGTGATACTTACGATTGAAGATATTATAAATGCCTGCTCTTAATGTAATATTATCTGTTGGATTGTAATAACCAAATGCATCAGCAACAAATGCTGCTTTATTCAAATATTTATAACTAACAATTTCTTGTTTGAAATCAAATTCTTTACAAATATTTGTACCAAACCAATCATCAAATTCTTCACGCACACAATAGCGTTTATTTTCAATTGTTTTAGCATCTCTTGCTTTTTTTGCCCCTAAATAAGTGAAGCGAGTAAAAATTCCCCACTTACCATTTGGATCTTCATAATCCAAACCTAACACAGCTTTTATAGGTTGAACAGATAATAAGCTAGACCCATTAGAAAGTTTACCTTTACTATATCCAAGCGCACCATAGAATTTGAAACCATTTGGAACTGAATTAATAATATTATGAAGATTTAGATGTGTTTTTACTTCTATTCCTGTGACTTTTGCGCGATCAACATTCACCATTTGTTGCTCTAAACTTTGAAATTTTTGACCAAAGCTTAAAGTAGTAATTACACTTTCTTGCTCAAATAAGAAATGACGATAACGAGATTGATATAAATTAATATCAAATACGCCTATATTATTTTTAGCTTGAGCAAATAAAGTATGGTTTAAACTACGCTCAGATTTTAAAGCGGGATTAGCACGCCATGAACCATAAGCATTTTTAAATGTAAAATACATTTCAGAAGCAGTAGGGATTCGATAGCCAGTAGAAAGTTGATAACCTAATTTCCATGTATCTGATACTTGAGCATTAATACCCGCAAATCCACTCCAATTAGCAAAGCTACTTTTAACTGGCTCATCACCTTCAAGGCAAGCTTTTGAGCATCGTGCATTAAACTCTTTTGGTGTTAATTTTGCATAATCATAACGAACACCTATCACAGATGAAAAGATCTCATTCCAACGAATATTATCTTTCAGAGAGATACCATATTGTTTTGTTTTAATCGGACGCTGAATAGTATAGAGATCAGAATATTCATAACTGCGACCAATCCCTGCTCTATCATAATTAATATTTTCAAACTCTCGTTCACTGATAAAGTTTGTTAACGTAAAGGTATGTTCCCCCAACAATTTAAATGGCTGACTTTCTAGTTCTATCGTAGCTCGTTTAAATGTTGTTTTCATTCGACGATCAAAAATTTCACTCAATTCCTTTTCATTGGTCTTCCAATGTCTATCACCTTTGTAATTTACTGCTGCTAGATCAGTTTTTTGATAATCTAAATTAAGTTTTGCAAAAGCTAACCAAGCAGAATCTGGAGCATAAATATAACTTACATTAAAATTATGACGTTTATTTTCATCATTAGCTTCTCGCCAACTTCCACCATATAACGCATAACTTCTTTCATCAGTATAACGTTCTCCTTTCTGCCCAGTAAATCCAAAGGCAATACGATGATGAGCGTTAATCTGATAACCTAATTTAACCAAATAGCTATTAAAACGATGACTTGATGGGTCTGGCATTTGACGAGATGATGAATCCTCAATGCTACCATCACCTCGACTTTTCATCTGATGTCCTGTGCGTTGAGAATAAGCTACAATAGCGTCAAATTTCTCTCCTACATATCCCACGGCGGCAGTTCTTACCCATTCACTATTTTTACTCGCATATCCGCCTCGAATAAGTCCACCAAATTTTTGTCCCTGTTTGACTATATCAGCAGCATCTAATGTTCGATAAGAAACCGTGCCACCTAATGCGCCACTACCTGAATTAAACGCATCTGCACCTCTGACAATATCTATTTCCCGAACCAATTCTGAATCAACAAATAAGCGTGAATTATTGAAATTACCATAGCGCGCATATAAGCTGTTTTCTTCACTATCTGGTAAATTTACTCCATCTACACTAATACCAACTCGGTTTCCTTCCACTCCACGAATAGAAAACCCTTTTAGGAATCGTCCATTATCGCTAATCCCAACATCTGTGGTATAACGCACAAGATCTCGAGTATCTCTCACTAACTCTTTTTGGAGAGTTGATGCAGTTTTATGTTCAACAGCTGACTGCGTTTGTCGCTCTGCACTCAGCTCACCTTCAACATTAATCGTCTCTAATTGTTCTTCTGCAAAAGAAGATAGAGAAATGGATACCGTAGCAATAGGCAAAATTCCATAGGTCACTGCTAAAAATGTATTCTTTTTCATATTGTTATCCTTAAATAGCAAAACAGGTAGAATTATAAAAAAGAATAATAGGAAAAAATAGATAAAATTGAGAATTATTTTTATTTTTGTGATCTAATTCACAAAAAATACCGCACTCAGTTTCCCAAAGTGCGGTCATTTTTAATGATATTTTTGAGTGTTAGACTAAACGTCTAAGTTTGCTCTTAACGCATTCATTTCGATAAATTCACGGCGCGGTTCAACTTCATCTCCCATCAATGTGGTGAAGAGTTGGTCTGCTGCCACAGCATCTTTAATCGATACTTTTAACATACGGCGAGCATTTGGATCCATGGTGGTTTCCCAAAGTTGCTCAGCGTTCATTTCACCTAACCCTTTATAACGTTGGATTTCTAAGCCTCGACGTGATTCTTTCATCAACCATTCAACGGCTTGTTCAAATGACTGAACAGGTTGCGTTTTTTCACCACGAGTAACATAAGCGCCCTCTTCTAGTAAGCCATTCACCTGCTGACCAAATGCGGTAATCTTCGCAAATTCATTGCCCATCACAAAATCAAAGTTGATGAAGTAATCGGTATCAATACCATGTTTACGAACGGTAATGACGGCTTCATATACTTGGCGTTCGCTGTTAAATTGCGTTCTCGCTGAATATAAATGCGCTTCTGTTTCTTTTTCAGTTAAATACGCCACAAAAGAATTCGCCCAATTTTCGACCGCACTTTCATTACGCATTAACTCAACGGTTAATTGTGGTTGATAAACCAAACCTTGTAATAATGGCTCCGGATAGTAACGACTTAAGCGAGTAATTAATTTCTGAACATTGTTATATTCACTCACTAATTTCTCAAACACTAAATCATTCATTGCTGGTGCATTGGCACTGATATGCAACGCGGCACCATCTAACGCAAGCATTAACTCATATTGCACCATTTCGTCATTATCTTTGATATAACGTTCTTGTTTACCTTTTTTCACTTTATAAAGTGGTGGCTGAGCGATATACACATAACCACGCTCAATCAATTCTGGCATTTGACGATAGAAGAAGGTCAACAATAAAGTACGAATGTGTGAACCGTCCACGTCCGCATCGGTCATGATAATGATATGGTGATAACGTAATTTATCCGGATTATATTCATCGCGACCAATACCACAGCCAAGCGCAGTAATTAATGTGCCCACTTCTTGAGAAGAAAGCATTTTATCAAAACGTGCTTTTTCAACGTTAAGAATTTTACCTTTTAATGGCAGAATCGCTTGGGTTTTACGATCACGACCTGATTTTGCAGAGCCACCCGCAGAATCCCCCTCCACGAGGTAAAGCTCTGAAAGAGCCGGGTCTTTTTCTTGGCAGTCCGCTAATTTACCCGGAAGGCCTGCAATATCCAATGCGCCTTTACGACGGGTCATTTCGCGGGCTTTACGTGCTGCTTCGCGCGCGCGCGCGGCTGTAATAATTTGATTTACAATGATCTTCGCATCAGCTGGATTTTCTAATAAATACTCCTGCATACGCTCATTCATTGCAGATTCAACCGCACTTTTCACTTCAGAAGACACTAATTTGTCTTTTGTTTGTGAAGAGAATTTAGGATCGGGCACTTTCACCGAAATAATTGCCACCAAACCTTCACGTGCGTCGTCACCTGATGTGCTCACTTTCTCTTTTTTCAGTAACCCTTCGCTTTCCATATAGTTATTTAAGCTACGCGTTAATGCACCACGAAAACCGGCTAAGTGAGTACCACCATCACGTTGTGGAATGTTATTGGTAAAGCAATAAACATTTTCATTTACGCCATCATTCCATTGCAATGCCACTTCCACACCAATACCGTCTTTTTCAGCTGAAAAATAGAATGGTTTGGGATGAATTGGATTTTTATTTTTATTTAAATATTCAACGAACGCTTGAATACCACCTTCATAATGGAAGTGATCTTCTGTGCCATCACGTTTATCAATTAAACGAATCGATACGCCAGAGTTTAAGAATGAAAGCTCACGTAGGCGTTTTGCTAAAATTTTGTAATCAAAAGTTGTAATTGCAAAGATTTCTGGACTTGGCCAGAAACGCACCGTTGTACCGGTCGCTTGCGTTTCACCGATAACAGTTAAAGGCCCTTGAGGCTCACCTAAGTGATAGAATTGCTCATGCACATGACCTTGGCGACGAATGGTTAGCTGCAATTTATCAGAAAGTGCGTTTACTACGGAAACACCTACGCCGTGTAAACCACCTGATACTTTATAAGAGTTATCATCGAATTTACCACCTGCGTGAAGTACTGTCATGATTACTTCTGCCGCAGAAACCCCTTCTTCTGGGTGAATATCTACCGGAATACCGCGGCCGTCATCTTGTACGGAAACAGAATTGTCATCATGAATAGTAACGATAATATCGGAACAATAGCCAGCAAGCGCTTCATCGATCGCATTATCCACCACCTCAAACACCATATGGTGTAGGCCTGTTCCATCATCGGTATCCCCAATATACATGCCCGGACGTTTCCGAACCGCATCAAGCCCTTTTAAGACTTTAATACTTGATGCACCATAAGCATTTTCTGTAACCGGTGTTTCTGACATAGTTTTTCTCTATTTTGTAATGAAAATTGTGCGGAATTATAGCAAAAAACTGACTATTTTGCGAAATAAAAGTGCGGTCAAAGTTTGCGTTATTTTTTTATTTGACATCTCGATTTTTCTCCTTATATTACCTACCTCATTTTTTGTATAGAAATGAGTTTTGTTGTATTAAAAATTAAAGGATCATCAAATGATTTCATTCCTAAAATCTAATCCAGGCACGCCTATTCCTGATGCAGAAATTAGAGAACGCTATAATCGCTTAAGATGACATGCATTATTTGGCATTTTTATCGGTTATACAGCGTTCTACATTTTACGTAATAACTTCCTCCTTTCTTCTCCGGAATTAATTAGCGATTTTGGTTTCACCAAAAAAGATATCGGTTTTATTTCCGGTACCATGTTAATTGTTTATGGTTTAAGTAAAGGTTTCATGTCTGCAATCGCAGATAAATCAAACCCGAAACACTTTATGATTTTCGGCTTAATGATGTCGGCCGCGGTAAACTTGATGATGGGCTTTAGCGCATCATTCTGGGCATTCTTATTCCTTTGTGTGCTTAATGGTATCTTCCAAGGGATGGGAGCAGGTCCAGCTTACATCGTACTTGCAAGTTGGTTCCCGCGTAAATCTCGTGGTGTAACAACAGCTATCTTCAATATCTCTCACAACGTAGGTGGTGGTTTAGTCGCACCAATTGCGGGGGCAAGTATTGCTTGGTTAGGTCAAGAGCATTGGCAAGCCGCACACTTTGTTGTACCTGTAGCAATTGCCACTATTGTTGCTATTATTTTCTACATCTTCGGTGCGGGTCGTACTTACAATGAAGGCTTACCACCAGTTGGTAAAATTCTTGAAAATGAGAATGAAGAGTTAGTTGTTACAAAAGAAGAAAACGTCAACTTAACCACATGGGAAATCTTCCGTGATTACATTATGAAAGATATTAATGTATGGTTTGTTTCTTTCATTGACGTATTCACTTACATGATCCGTTTTGGTGTATTAACCTGGCTACCACTTTATTTATTAGAAACTAAAGGTTTCACTAAAGCTCAAATGGGTACAGCATTTGCTATCTTTGAATGGACAGCCATTCCTTCTACACTATTAGCAGGTTGGTTAACTGATACTTATTTCAAAGGTCGCCGTATGCCACTTGCTATCATCACCTTATTCGGTGTGGGTGCAGCAATGTTTGTTTACTGGGGCGGTAGTGACTTATTAACCGTAACCATCGGTGCAGGTATTATTGGATGCTTAATTTATGTTCCAATGTTCTTATCTTCACTTCAAACTATCGAGCTAGTTCCTTCTTTCGCAGCAGGTTCAGCAACGGGTTTACGTGGTTTATTAAGTTACATTTTAGGTAGTTTCTCTGGTACTGCATTATTTGGTATTTTGGCTGATAAATTCGGTTGGGATGCGGGCTTCTACCTCTTATTATTCGCTGTAGCAGGCTGTATTTTCTGTTGCTATATGACACATTTAGGTGTACTACGCTTAGAACGTAAAAAATCACAAACAGCTAATAACTAATCTATCCAAATGGGCAAAATAGAATAATCTTTGTTGCCCATTTTTCTCACTTCAACAAGATTAATTTTGGTCAATGTTTAAAAAGATTTTTAATCCAAAGTTTGAATATAAACGATAAAGCATATCTTCATACTTGGTTATTTCTCTTTTAGGGTAACAAAAGCATTTCTTTTAATTAAAAAATATAACGTGCAATAACATATGCTTCAAGTGAAGAAAGCTACAATAAATAACAATCATTCTCAATAATCAAAATAAAAACAATTACTTACCCTCTTATTTTGTAAGGAAAATAAGGGTGTTTTTGATTCTGATCAAATAAAGTTCCTCCATCAAGGCATATCATAGTTAAATTAACCATACAAGTAACGTGCCAATTGGAGTGATTATATGCAACGAAGTGATGGATTATTTTCTGCTTTAGCAGAAGTTTCCCGTCGGGATTTTATGAAGTTATGTACCGCGCTTGCGGCGACTATGGGGTTAAGTTCAAAAGCGGGTGCAGAAATGACTGCAGCTTTAACCGAGCCTAAACGCCCACCAGTATTATGGATTGGTGCGCAAGAATGTACGGGTTGTACTGAATCCTTATTACGTGCCACCCATCCAACAGTAGAAAACTTGGTATTGGAAATGATTTCCTTAGAATACCACGAAACCCTTTCTGCAGCCTTCGGGGAACAAGCTGAAGATAATAAACACAATGCAATTAAACAGTATTATGGAAAATATGTTTTAGTCGTAGATGGATCTATTCCGGTGAAAGACGGCGGCGTCTATTGTATGGTAGCAGGTAAACCGATTGTAGAACACATCCAAGAGGCCGCTAGAGGGGCTGCCGCGATCATTGCGATCGGTTCTTGTGCAGCATGGGGTGGCGTACCTTCTAGCGGTGGCAACCCAACTGGCGCAAGCAGCCTATCTGAAGTCTTACCAAAAGGCACGCCGGTGATTAATATTCCAGGTTGTCCACCAAATCCACACAACTTCCTTGCAACTGTCGCTTATATTCTTACTTATAAGAAACTACCTGCAATGGACAAATTAAATCGTCCATTATTCGCTTACGATCGCTTAATTCACGAAAACTGCTATCGTCGTCCGCACTTCGATGCTGGACGTTTTGCCAAAGAATACGGTGATTACGGCCACCGCAACGGTTGGTGTTTATATCATCTTGGTTGTAAAGGGCCAGAAACTTACGGCAACTGCTCTACCTTAGAATTCTGTGATGTCGGTGGTAATAACTGGCCGGTTGGTATCGGGCACCCTTGCTATGGTTGTAACGAAAAAGGTGTAGGCTTTACCAAAGGTATTTTCCAATTAGCGGGCGTAGAAAACCCTACACCACGCGTTGAAAAACCAGATGTTAATAACACCGAAGGTTCAGGTGCGACCATGACCGCCATTGGTTTATTAGGCGGCGCAGCTGCAATCCTAGCCGGTGTGAGTGTTGTGACCTTACGCGAATTAAGCGCTCAACATAAAGCCCGTTCTGAAGCTAAAGCTGCAGAGAAAGAAGAACATACAGGTAAATAATAATGGATAGACGAAAATTTCTAAAAGCGGGTATGCTTGGCGGAATCGCATCTACTTTGCCTGTATCAAATGTGCAGGCATCGGAAGCGGTTGAGCCTATTCCCGGCGCACTAGGAATGCTTTACGACTCTACCCTTTGTGTAGGTTGTCAAGCATGCGTGGCTGAATGTCAAAACGTGAACCACACACCCGTGAATCCAAAAGGTGATCAAACTTGGTCAAATAACGACAAACTCACGCCATTTACTCGTAACGTAATTCAAGTATGGAGTGATGGCGACGGCACAAATAAAGACAAAACAGAAAATGGCTATGCTTATGTGAAAAAACAATGTATGCATTGCGTTGACCCTAACTGCGTTGCCGTTTGTCCTGTTCAAGCACTCACCAAAGATCCAAAAACGGGTATCGTGAAATATGATCCCGATATTTGTACTGGTTGCCGTTATTGTATGGTAGGTTGTCCATTTGATGTACCAAAATACGATTACGACAATCCATTCGGTGAAATCAGCAAATGTGAACTCTGTAACCAAAAAGGCGTTGAACGCTTAGACAAAGGTGAATTACCTGGTTGCTGTCATGTTTGTCCGACTGGTGCCATTATTTTTGGTACACGTGAAGAATTATTGGCAGAAGCGAAACGTCGTTTAAGCTTATTACGTGGCACCGAATATGATTACCCACGTCAAAGTGTCAATAGCACAGATAAATACCGTGCTACCGTGCCGGCATATCAATATCATATCTATGGTGAAAAAGAAGGTGGTGGTACACAGGTACTCGCCTTAAGTGGTGTGCCTTTTACTAACCTTGGTTTACCAGACTTAGATGAAGTCGCGACAGGTTCTCGTGCGGCGCATTTACAACACTTCTTGTATCGCGGTTTAGCCTTGCCATTAGTCGCACTAGCTGGTTTAACCTTTATGACTTACAAAAATATGCATGGCGATAAAATCGCTGAGCGTATTGCAGCACAAAAAGAAGCCATGCGTCAGGCACGCAAGGAAATCGAAGAAGCGGAGGATGAGCATCATGAGTAATCCACGTCCGGTAGGCGGTCGCCTTGTTTCTGCCGCAATTCTCTTTTTTGCACCACTTGCTGTGCTTTGCGTTTTATTAATTTTAAAACGTTTGGTTTTCGGTATTGGTTCTGTGACCGCACTTAATGGCGGTTATCCTTGGGGTTTATGGATTGCCTTTGACTTACTTGTCGGTACAGGATTTGCCTGTGGCGGTTGGGCACTCGCTTGGACCGTGTATATTTTCAATAAAGGGAAATATCACGCTCTTGTTCGCCCAGCATTGCTTGCAAGTTTATTCGGCTATTCCCTTGGTGGTTTATCTATCACTATTGATATGGGACGTTATTGGCATTTACCGTATTTCTACATTCCAGGGCAGTTCAACACGAACTCTGTTCTATTTGAAACAGCATTTTGTATGACGGTGTATATCATCGTGGTGACCCTAGAATTCGCCCCTGTA